>Ga0137418_10005590_pt1 | contig 11544 bp, 7 predicted proteins | sample CZODoug3_1_2_16f_FD_122242 | JGI IMG/M metagenome (GOLD analysis project Ga0137418, IMG submission 122242) | Vadose zone soil fungal communities from Angelo Coast Range Reserve, California, USA - CZODoug3_1_2_16fungal (Hybrid Assembly) | ecosystem: Environmental > Terrestrial > Soil > Vadose... | reverse complement strand
ACGGCTCGCGCACCTTTGGTGGAATTAACGAGCACGGTCGCAGCAAACACGCCGAGAGATGCTTTGCCAAAGTCACGTCTGAGCATTTTTCACCTTAGACGATTGCACATTTATTTCTGGCTGCATCCATTGCCACCGGGGGAGTTAAGATCATTCCGAATGAGCTGACCGCCCTTCATAACGAACTTCACGCGCTCGAGCTCCGTAATATCTGCCAGGGGATCGCCACAGACCGCAACGAGATCGGCATATTTCCCGTGCTCGATCGAGCCGATGTTAGCTTCCCATCCCATCATTTGCGCGTCCACGATGGTTGCGGCACGTATAACTTGCCCGGGAGTCATCCCGAACTTGACCATGTACTGAAATTCCTTTGTCTGTGTACCGTGGGGAAAGGGGCCTACGCCGGTCCCGAAGGCAATTTTCACACCCGCGGCAACGGCGCGGCGGAAGTTTGGTTCGGATACTTCGGCTACGGTATGGCCACCGTACTTTTTGGCGTCGTGCTCGCGGTCCAATTGGTAATGGTAGAGAGTTGGAACAAGGTAGATTCCTTTGGCCTTGAATTGCTGGATGTCTTCATTGGAGAGTTCCACGCCGTGTTCGATCGTGTCCACGCCCGCGGCGAGACAGTTGCGCAATCCTTTTCCTCCGAAGGCATGACAAGAAACCTTATGACCTTTATCGTGCGCCTCTTCGACGAACGCCTGGACTTCCTCGAGTGTGAACGTGGGGGGAACAACCATTTTGCCGTCCGGCGCAAAGGTAAAATCATACGCGGCGTAAAATTTAATCCAGTTCGCGCCGTTCATGAGCTGTTCGCGGACCGCTTTGCGCGCTTCCCACGGCGAATCTACCGTCTCCAGCATGGAGGGCAAGGGTATATCTCGGGAGTAGCCTTTGGGGCGAAATCCTCCCGTGGTTTGGAACCCGCGCCCGGAAACCTGCATGCGCGGGCCTTGAACCAGACCGTTGTTGATCGCGTTTCGCAGATCGACGTCCCCATACATGCCCCCCAGTGTCTTCAGGTCGCGGAGCGTGGTGAATCCGACATAAAGATCGCGCTGGGCGTTCACGAGCGCTTCCAGAGTACGGTACTGCAAAGGTTCTCTTAACATCTGCTCGTCCAGGTCCGGGCCGCTGGTGAAAACGTGAGTGTGCCCGTCGATCAGCCCCGGCAACACAGTTGCGTTCGTCAGGTCGAGGACCTCTGTACCCGGCGGGATGGGCACGTCATTCGCCGAGCCCACCTGTACGATTCGCGCCCCTTCAATGAGAATGACCTGTTGTTTCTTGAGATCATCCGATTTCCCGTCGAAGAGGCGTCCGGCGCGGATCGCGACTCGCTCATTTGTTCGCGCCTGGGGCGGGGGAAGCGGAGGAGGGGGAGGAGTTTGGGGCTCCTGCGCGGGCAAAATATAAGGACATAATGATAGAGCGAGAAAAAGCATCGCCCCGATACGAAGTGATCTTCCGCGCAGCCCATTTGCTTGAGAAATCATTGCCCCTCCAACGTTTTAGTTTCTGGATTAGCAGGAGCCGTCCTCAACAGCATGGCGAGCCCGGCTGCAACCAAAGTGATGAAGCCCAGATACGTAAATCCGGCCAGGAAATTTCCTGTTTTCTTATTGAGATATCCGACGATGAGCGGAGCAAAGTAAGCGCCCAGGTTGCCGATGGCGTTCACGAATCCCATTACCGAGCCGACGATTTTTGCCGGCAGGGTTTCTGTCGGGATGGCCCAGAAGGCGCCCATCGGCCCGTAAGCGCCCACGCCGCTCAGGGCAATGAACGCAAATGCAATCAAAAGCGAGTAAGGAATCGTGGCCACGGCAAGGAGAATGCAACATCCCCCAAGCAACATGGCTCCGGCGGCGTGGCGCCGGCGTTCGCGCACTTTGTCGGAATGGCGGGCGACGATTAACAGTGATACGGCCCCGGCGATAAAGGGCAACGTGTACAAGAGTCCTGCGGAGAGACCGCTCAGTTTCCTGAACTTCTCCATCGCGCTGGGCAGCCAAAACAGCAAACCCATCTGGCCGCTGACGAAGCAGAAATAGACGGCGGCCAGAAGAAACACTTGCGGACGCAAGAGCGCGTGCAAATAGGGGATTTTCTCGGAACCTACCAATTCGGCAGATTCTCGCCGGAGAGTGTCCTCCAAAGAATTACGTTCACTCTCGGGCAGCCATGATGCCTCTCGCGGATGGTCCTGAACGAACGCGAGCCAGATTGCCAGCCATAAGAACGGGAGCGAGCCCTCCGCGACCAGCATCACGCGCCAACTCCAATGGTCCAAAATCCATCCCGAGAAAGGCGAGGAGAGAATTACGGCTCCCGGCAAACAGAGCAGCCAAATAGCGTTGGCGCGCGCGCGTTCCGAGCGGGAGAACCAGTGCGACAATAAAATCAGGGTAGCCGGAAAAACGCCGCTTTCAGCCACTCCAAGAAGCAACCGGAGCAGCAGCAGTTCGTGATACGTGCGGGCGAGACCGCAGCCAACCGCAAACGTTGCCCAGGCGACCAACAGAACGCTGATAAATTTTTTCGGGCTCCAGTGTTTGGCCAGATGCCCGCCGGGAATTTGCAGCGCCAAGTAACCCCAGAAGAAAATGCCCGCGACCGTTCCGGCTTGTTGCGGATCCAAATGAAGGTCCCGGCTAATCTTCGGCAAGGCGAGGGATATGTTTGTGCGATCGATAAATGCGATCGTGTACATGATAAGAGCGACGGGAATGATGCGAATCCAGCGCTGCGAAATCCGGGATGGAACTATTCCCGTCCCAGAATCGCGTTCTTGCGCTGTTTTTATCATGATGAAGAATTCCCCTACGTCTGTTTCACCGTTCAACATTCGTTGGCGGGCGTCAAATGCGCCGCCAGCCCGCACTTTGCATCTAGCTGTTGCTTATGGCTGTATCTCGTACACCCGTACTTCGGCGTCCTTATTCCCGTGATGGGGGACCGCGAGATAGTAGCGGTTCAGTTCTGGAACCAGGATGCCTGTCTTAGCGCGAAAGCTGCCGGGAATTCTCGCCAGCAACGCGTAATGGTCGGGATCCTTTTGATCGAAAACCTCCAATGATTGATCTCCCGCCAGGTAAATGCGCTTATGCTGGGCGTCGTAACTCATATCGTCAACCAGACCCACAGCCGGCAAACTAGCGATGACCTTGCCGCTGTCCGAGTCCAGCACAATCAACTTCCCCGGCGCGCGGGTAACCGTAAACAGGCGATGGTTGGCTTCGTCCAAAGACATCGCCACGTTTTGCTTGTCGCCCGCCGGGAGGGGCCAGGTTGCCATTAGTGTAGATTTGGACCGATCGAGAACTCCCACAGCGTTTTGGCCCGTAATGTTACAAAACATGCGTGGCCCGGACTTTTCGAGCACGATCGCTTCAACGTGGTTTGAATTGATTTTTATATCGCGTAACTTCTTTGAGTTATTCGTATCGATGACGCTGATCAGCGAATAGGGGGTATGCGCTTCTCTGCCGCCGGTGACGACATACATGTAATTCGTGACGGGATCGTAGGCGATGGAATCCGCGTCGATAGCCACTTTGATTTCGCCGGTCATCTGATAGCTATCACTGTCATAGACTTTGACTGCGGAAGCGTCGCCGTCCACAATGAAAAGCTTCTTCAAATCCCGGCGATAAAGAATCGCATGCGGCGCCTTGAGATCCTCAATGGTATGAATGAGCTTGTTTGTATTGGTGTCCAGAACCTGGACCTTTCCATTTTCTTCCGCGGTAAGGAAGAGGCGGTGTCCATCGACATCGGGCGCGAAATGGTCAAAATCGCCGTCTTTGAGTCCGGGCAGGGGGATGGTCTCCACCAGCTTCAAAGGTGCCTTCTCTTGAGCCTGAAGGCTGAATGCCAGGGCGACAAATAGCGCGAGAAAGACAAATCGCATTTTCTTCATACATTCCTCCGTACATGGATACGGCAATCAGCCGGTCTAGTAAGATCCGTATGCAGCTTATAGACCACCAATCATCGGCCGGACCGCGCGCATTAGAATTGAGCGTTTGCACATGGATGATTCATAAATGCTGACCCGATGAGCGTGTAACATGATGAGCGCATCTGCGCCATCTCCAATGCCAAATCTCTCTCGCCAGACGAAGATAAGGATGGGAAGATGCCCAAACTTTAGTTGAAAGAAGCGGCTCTCGACCCGGCGGATGCTACGCCACGATATTCGTCCAGTCAACGGCCGATGCCGGTGGTGAGCTGCCGCGTGCAGCCTGCAATGGGTTTAAAGCGCTTGTTTTCAAGCAATTCTCGTCATATGCCGCCTTTCAGTTAAATAGAAATTAATCTTGTTTTAAGTTCGCATGGCGATGAATGATTTATGCTCTGTCGCGCCGACATGCGGCTTTGGCCGAAGAGCATCCTGTACTTAAGGTGAAGAAAAAGAGATTCAGCGTTCAGGGAGAGAAAATGAAGAAATTGTTTCTGGTCCTCATCGCGGCGTTCGCCCTATTCGGAGTCAATGTGCGGTGCCAGGAAGCCTCACCGCTCAAACTTGTCCAGGCCCTCAAGCTGCCTTCGGAAGTCAAAGGGAATTTCGATCATTTTGCGATCGACTTGAAAGGCGGCCGGCTGTTCGCTACTCCAGAGGATTACAAGGCGGTGGTGGTATTTGACTTGAAAACCGGCAAGCTGATCCACACGATCAGCGGGATCGAGAGACCGCACGCAGTCCTTTACCGCGACGACATGAGCCGCCTGTACGTAACGGATGGTGAGGCGGGAGACGTGAAGATTTTCGACAGTACCGCCTATCGTCTTCTCTCGAGCGTGAAACTCCTGGAGGACGCAGATTCGATAGGATATGATCCGGCGACAAAATATCTGTACATCGACAACGGCGGGGGCGATGTCCATCAGACATACTCGATGCTCAGCGTCGTCGATACAACCGCTGGGAAGAAGCTAATCGATATCAAGATTGACGGGGACACGCTGGAAGCGATGGCGCTGGAAAAAGGCAGCTCAAGAATCTATGTCAACAACAAGGCCAAAAGCCAGGTCGATGTGATTGACAGGGAGAAACGCGAACTTATCGCCAGTTGGCCGGTCACGAAGGGTAAGGTGAATGTCGCCATGGCCCTGGATGAAGCGAACCATCGCCTGTTTATCGCCTGCCGCGGCGGCCAGCTCGTCGTGATGGATACGCAAACGGGGAAAGAAATTGTCGCATTGCCGATCACCAAAGGCGCCGATGATCTGACGTATGACCCCGGCAGCAAACGGATTTATGCCGCATGTGATGGCGACGCGGACGTCTACGAGCAGTCGGACCCGGACAACTACAAACTCCTTGCAAAGGTACCGACAGGACCGGCCGGGAGGACCGCGCTCTTGGTGCCGGATCTGAAACGGTATTTCGTGGCGGTGCCGCAACACGGAACTACGAGCGCCGAGGTCCTGGTTTTCGAGGTGCACTGAGCAAGGCGTCTGCAGGAAGCAACTCCGCCCGCCTTTATGCGACGATATTAAACAGAGCCTATGAGGATCCTCTTAGTCGAAGACGAACGGAAGGTCGGCAATTTTATCGCGCGGGCCTTGCGTGAGAATTCATATGCGGTGGATGTGGCCGAAACGGGGGAGAAGGCACTCACACTAGGCACGGACGTCACTTACGATGCCATTCTGCTCGATGTCCGATTGCCCGGCCTTAGCGGAGTCGAGGTCTGCCGCGAGTTGCGCCAAAGGGGTATTGAGGCTCCGGTGCTGATGCTCACGGCTCGAGGCTTGATCGAGCAGAGGGTGGAAGGCTTGGACGCCGGTGCGGATGACTATCTCACCAAGCCCTTTGTCCTCGCAGAACTCCTGGCGCGTGTGCGGGCACTTGTGCGACGAGGCTTCCATAGCGGCAATGCAAGACTCTGCTATGCAGACCTTCTGCTGGACCGTCATCGGCGCCGTGCCACTCGTGGCCAGGAGGTAATCCCTCTGACGGCCAAGGAATTTGCACTTCTCGAGCTTTTCCTACTTCACGCCCCCGAACTTGTGACGCGCAGTGAAATCGTCGAGCACGTTTGGGATTGCCATTTTGATAGCGAAACAAACCTCGTGGAGGTGTACGTCAACCGCTTGCGTCAAAAAATTGACCAAAATCGATCAGCGAAGTTGATTCACACGGTTCGAGGGGTGGGGTATCGTTTGGGAGCACCGGCGTGATGAAAGCGCACACGCTTCGCTTCCGGATGATGGTGTTGTTCTGCAGCGTGGTTGGAGTACTGCTTGCCGGCTCCTACCTCGCATTCTGGGGCCTCCTCGCGCACGAAGTCTCCGCTCAAATCAACCGCCAGCTCCTGGAGACGGCTCGTCCTATCATTGCCGACATCATCACTGAACCCAACGCTCAGGATGTAAGCCGGTTGGACATCCCGGGCGAGTTTTTTGAACTCCTGGATTCGGCGGGCCGCGTGCTCCAGCACTCAAGAAATATTTCGGCTCCCATCGATTTGAAAGGAATCAGCCCCGCGGTTTCACAGCCCACCTTCGGGCTTGCGGCCATGGGGAATTCCGAATCCGTGCGCATAGCGCTCATCCCTTTCCAGCAAGGGAACCAACAGCGCCTTTTGGCGGTAGCAATCCCTACCCTTGGGACTAATCGAGTGCTCGATAGCTTTGGAAGGGTCGCCCTGTTTCTCCTTCCGGTGAGCCTGTTGCTCACCGCAGGGATTTCCGCCCTTTATGTAGGGAAAAGCCTGGCGCCCATCACGGCACTCACGCAGCACGCGGCACTGATGGCCAAGCGGGTCACGAATCGGGAAGGATTCTGGACACCGCTACCGGTATCATCGCCGCATGACGAACTGGGCCGTTTGGCGGAAACGTTTAATCATCTCTTGAAGGGCGTCGATTCGGCCGTGCGCCAATTGCGCCAATTTGTGACCGATGCCTCGCACGAGCTGCGGACACCACTCGCGGTTCTGCATGGCGAGACGGAGTTACAGCTTTCCAAGCCCCGCAGCGCCGAGGAATATCGAAAGACCCTCTGCGTGCTTGACGACGAGTTCAAGAAACTGACGAGGATCGTGGAAGGGTTGTTTACACTTTCGATGGCCGATGCCGGGCAGCTGCATTTGGCGCGCGAGCCGCTCTACATTAACGAGGTTTTGGAAGAGGCTTGCGCTTTAGTGGCTTCGCGGGCGCGCACGAAGAATATTTCCATCGTACGGGATCTTGGGGAGGAGATTGCTTACTCTGGGGATGAAGCCTTCCTCCACCAACTGTTTCTGATATTTCTCGACAATGCGATTAAGTACTCTCCCAATGATACGCAAGTTCGAGTTTCCTTAGAAAAACAGCATGGCGCGATTCGAGTGCGTTTCGAAGATCAGGGCACGGGCATCTCGAGCCAGCACTTGCCGTTCCTATTTGAACGGTTCTACCGCGCCGCGCCCGCCAGTAGCGGCGAAGCCCAGAGTGGAGGGTTGGGTCTGGCCATTGCTCAGGCCGTCGCGCGCGCTCAGGGCGGTTCCATTGAGTGTGAGAGCACGCTCGGTATTGGTTCAGCGTTTACGTTAGTGCTGCCGGTCACTCCCTCCGCAGACGGTGTATCTGACGGAACACCTAAACAAAAATTAATCCTGAGTTAAGGTATCCTTCTGGTGTCTGCACTACGCTCCGGCTCAAGCGTGGAGGTGTTCCAGTGTCCTTTCGAAGAATTCCTGCATTGAGTTCGTTTGGCCGCACTACAACAATATTTTTGATCATTGCAATTCTAACTTCAGTTCCGATTGGCGCGCAGGTGGCCGGGGGAACTCTCTCCGGCACGATCACGGATCCCTCCGACAAACTTGTGCCTCAGGCCCAGGTTTCGATCACCAATTTGGCGACGGGGATTACTACGACGGTTACGACAAACTCAGATGGATTCTTCATTGCGCCCAACTTGCTGCCCGGAGAATACCAAGTCACTGTCTCCGCCAAGGGATTCAGCACGGAGACAAGAAAGGGAATTTCACTCTCGGTTGGATCGCAGCAAGTGTTTAACGTCACTCTGCAAGTCGGGTCGGCAGCGAAAACAGTGGTCGAGGTGACCACAGAGGCCCCCGCGGTGCAACTTGCTAGCTCGGACATCAGCGCGGTGGTTAGCGCGACGACGGTGCGCGAGCTGCCGCTCAACGGCCGCAGTTGGACGGATCTGGCAGCACTACAGCCCGGTGTTGAGACAATTCAGACGCAGCCAACCTTCGCGACGGGCTCGGATCGCGGCAACCGCGGCTTCGGACAGCAACTGACTATCTCCGGCGCGCGGCCGCAGCAGAACAATTATCGATTGGACGGCGTTAGCCTCAACGATTACGCCAACGGAGCGCCCGGCAGCGTACTTGGCGGAAATCTCGGCGTGGACGCCATTCAGGAGTTCTCCGTTCTCACGAGCAACTATTCGGCGGAATATGGCAAAACATCCGGAGGAGTCGTCAACGCCGTTACGCGCTCGGGGACCAATACTCTTCACGGGAGCGTGTACGAGTTCCTCCGGAACAGTGCGCTCGACGCGCGGAATTTCTTTGAGGACCCCGCTGCTCCGAAGGCGTCCTTCAAGCGGAACCAGTTTGGCGGCGCCATCGGCGGGCCGATCGTCAAGAATCGTACGTTCTTCTTTGCCGACTACGAAGGTATTCGCCAATCGAAGGGCATCGCTAACCTGAACTTCGTGCCTTCGCCCGCCGCCCGTAACGGTGACATCCACGATACGACCACCGGTCAGCCCGTTAAAGTGCAGGTGGATGCCGCAATCCAGAAGTATCTGGCGCTCTATCCCGTGCCGAGCGGGTGTGCTCCGGGCGATGACGTCTGCCCGTCTGTGTTCAACGGCCAACAGATCGTCAATGAAAACTTTGTTACCAGCCGTATCGATCACAAGTTCTCGGAAAAAGACGCGTTGTTCGGCACATACCTCTACGACAAGACGCCCTACAGCTCTCCTGACTCGTTCGGGAACGTTGGTCTCAATACCCTGTCCTCGAGACAAATCTTCGCCGCTGAAGAAACGCACAGTTTCACGCCTACCTTTGTCAATGCGGTTCGCTTTGGCTATAACCACGAAAACGTAAACAACGATTCGAGTGTGAGTGCGATCAATAAGGCGGCGGCGGATACTTCCCTTGCCGCTTTTTCCGGCAGGAATGCGGCCGTGGTAAATGTCAATGGCGTGCTGAGTTCCATGACCGGAGGTGTCGGCGGGCTCCCGACTTATTTGTATCGTTGGAACTCCTTCCAGGGCTATGACGACGCTTTCTTTAACAGGGGCAAGCATAGCATCAAGTTCGGCGCGGCCTTCGAGCGCATGCTGCTCCAGGTGACCGCTCTTACGGATCCAAACGGGATTTGGTTTTTCGGTTCTTTGTCGGATTTCCTTACGAACAACCCTGCCAAGTTCCAGGGCGGCGTTGCCAGTTCCCTAACGCCTCGCGATCTCCGCCAAACGCTTTTCGGCGCCTACGTGCAGGACGATTGGCGGTGGAAACCCAACCTCACGCTAAACCTAGGTCTCCGATACGAAATTACGACGGTGCCCACGGAGATTCATGGCAAGATCGCAAACCTGCGCAACCTTTCCGACCCGCTGCCCATCTGCGGCACGCTGGTCCCAAGTGGCTGTTCCGGTACCGGCTCGTTCTTCTCGAACCCAACACTTAAGAACCTGGAGCCACGCGTGGGATTTGCGTGGGATCCCTTGCACAACGGAAGAACGGCCGTTCGGGGCGGAGCCGGGCTGTTCGACGTTCTGCCGCTGCCTTATCAGTTTATTCTTCTGACGACCCAGGCGGCTCCCTTCTTTCAATATACTTCGTTGAACACATCGGCAAGTGATCCAAGCTGTCCGCCTGGTACGACTCTTACGTTTCCCCTCGTTGCCCCTTGTCTCATCAGTGCGAACAAACTGCGCTCGACGTACGTGGAACCTAACCCCAAGCGCAACTACGTCGCGCAATGGAACCTTAATGTCCAGTATCAGTTCACGCAAAGCCTGGCGGCCATGGTCGCATACGTAGGCTCGCGAGGAGTACATCAGCCCTTCCGGGTGGACGAAGCCGATCTCATCATTCCCACCAAGACCTCTGCCGGCTATCTCTGGCCGCAAGTCGATGTCAACGGAAACCTGATTAGCGGACCCAACGCGGGGAATCCTCCCGATCCCATCAACCCGAAATTTGGCTCCGTACGCGGAATGTTTTATGAAGGGCGCTCGTATTTCAATGCGCTAGAATTGCAGTTGGCCAAGCGTATGAGCCACGGCTTTCAGGTGCAAGGCACCTACACCTGGGGCAAAAGTATTGATACGAGTTCGGCGACGCTCGCGGGCGACGCCTTCGGAAACTCGATTTCCAGCCTGAATTACTTCGATATGAAATTGACCCGCGGTCTCTCCGATTTCAACGTCGGGCGCACTCTCGTTCTCAATGGTACCTGGGACGTTCCGACACCGAAGTCGTTCTCCGGCCCGGGACGCTGGTTAGCGGATGGATGGGAACTCGGACTCATCTTCACCGTTAGTGACGGCGTGCCATTCACCCCCACATGGGGGACCGGCTCAGATCCAGCCAATACCCTGAGCAGCGACGATTTTGCCTACCCGAACCGGCTTGGCGGGGCCGGGTGCAACACTCTGACAAATCCGGGCCATCCCGAGAACTACATCAAGACACAGTGCTTTGCTATCCCCACCGCACCGGACATGAACTTTTGGAACCAGAACTGCGATCCAGCGCCGCCGAACTCCCAGCCGAATGACCCCAATGCTCCTACGTTCCTAGCCACGTTTCCACAGTGCTTCAATCTTCGCGGCAATGCTGGCCGCAATATCATGAACGGTCCGGGCATCACCAGCCTGGACTTTTCGGTGTTCAAGAACAACCGCATTAAGCGGATCTCGGAGAACTTCAACCTACAGTTCCGCGTGGAGATGTTTAATATTCTCAATCACCCCAACTTTGCTCCGCCGGGCCCCGGTGACGGCAATACCGACATCTTCGCTGGCGATGGCAGCTCACTGGCGTCCAGCAACGGCGGAACGGCAGGCGCGCTGCTCAGGACGACCATCCCAGAGCGGCAGATTCAGTTCGCAATCAAGATAGTTTTCTAGTTTCGAACAAAAGTGAAATGCAGGAGGAATTCTCACAGGCAGCCGGCTGCTCCCCTTCGGTTGCTTTTGCCACCAGTCTCAGCTTCGGATGAGTCCGTCTTTCCTTTCCGCGGCAAGATAAAGAAAAGTTAATTTTAAATTCATGGCGTCAGCGAAGTAGGATGGCTTGCCGCTGGTATCACCCCGGAACCAACGAAGTGCGGCCGCAAAGAGGAATCAAACCTGATGAAGTCTTCTTACCCTAAGTCGCTAAGGCTGGCACCCATCGTGTTGCTGATCGTTGTAATCGCGAGCGCACGTCCTCAGACGCAGAAAAAAGAATCAACGGCGCTTGCGGCTGCTTATCCGGCGCCCCGCTGGCCTTCTTATTTGAAAAAACCAACATCCGTCGAAGAGATCATGCCTCACGCGCGCGACCTGGTGCG
>Ga0137418_10005587_pt1 | contig 11546 bp, 14 predicted proteins | sample CZODoug3_1_2_16f_FD_122242 | JGI IMG/M metagenome (GOLD analysis project Ga0137418, IMG submission 122242) | Vadose zone soil fungal communities from Angelo Coast Range Reserve, California, USA - CZODoug3_1_2_16fungal (Hybrid Assembly) | ecosystem: Environmental > Terrestrial > Soil > Vadose... | reverse complement strand
ATCATTCGGGCATTCGGCGCTATCGTCACCATCGCGGCGGTTCTCACGCGTCGCGCGGCCATCGGACAGTCGGCCACGGTCATCGCGACCCCAACCGTAACCCGCGCACTTCGCGTCACCACCCCGCTCACCGTCACTACGACTCCGACCATGGCAAGGTTGATCGGTCAGTACAGCGCGATAACAATCGCGACTGTTGGCGCTCTGGTTACCCGTAATGTCATTATCCGCGCGTTCATTGCCACCGCGACAACATCCGCGACGATAGCGCGCGCACTACATGCCACCATCATTGGTGCTGTAACCGCAATTCCGGCCCTGATCCGTACGCTGACCACCCGCGCTACAGCGATTATCGTCACGAGTGGCATTGGCACCCGCACCGTGGGGCAGCGCGTTGTGGCCACGGCCATCACAACCGGCGCGTTCACCGTCCGTACCGTCACGCTTCGGGTGTTCACCGCCACCGTGTCAACTGCCGGCAACACGATCCGCACCGCCACGATCCGCACCGCCACGAACGTGACTACCATCGCCGCATTTACCGTTGGCCTACATCAACGGTTCATCGCGACCACCATACTTGCCACGTCCATGATTCGTGTGATCGCCACCCACGTCACGGGCACCGTGACTACCGTGGCGACATTTCAAAGCGTTCAGGGGATAATTGTTCGACTGTTCACCGCGACTGTGGCCATAACCGCGACTATGCGAAATCGAGTCGGAACTGTGCTCCGCGTGACGATCGCGACGGTATCCGCGTTGATTTTAACCGTCACCCGCCCCGTGCAGGACGTTGGTATCCGTGTCGTGTCACTATTCAACGGTCGGTTTCGTTTTGGCGCCTTGATCGCACGATGGTTGGAGGCGCTGAACGATGATGATTAGCCAATCAGTGTTATCTACACAGTACGTTGGAGTCATCATCGCCGCCGAAGTTGATGGTGTTCCCTACAACCCAACCAGCGACGTTGTGAAATTCGCGTTCATTGTTACCGGGAATCCCGGTGTGTCCGATTGGCACATTGGAGTATGGAGCACCATTCAATTGAATCAGTATGTGGCGCAGTGTCTTGTGGGGCCAACGGGAGGTGTTGTTCTACCAGTTGGCGCATACACGATATGGGTTCAGATCGTCGACAACCCCGAAATTCCCATCCGGGCGGCAGGAACACTGTCCATTATTTAGGGGGTTATCGTGCATGAGATAGCCCCTTACGCGCGACAGGCATTCGCCCACGGATGGGCGGCTTCTGGCGGACCCATGACCGATCGAGTCAAATTGGCATGTCGTGTCGCCGTGGGGATGGCATGTGAACATTCCGATGACGCTGACGTGTTCGAGGCAACCCTCAAGCTCGGAAGCCTAGAGGGAACATGGGCCAAAGTTTACGACCGACGGGAAGCATTGTACCGTGAGCACACCGCGAATGTGATTGCCGCATGGGGGCCAGTGGTCGCGGGACTTCCCGTGAGCTTGGCTGTAACTCGGTTCCGGCGGTCTGCTGGTATCGAGGAAACCGTTGACCGCAATCGTGCCAGCATTTCGGCAAAGGCGCTCGCTGTCGCGAAGTGGTTGGTCCATCAAGTTTTTAATGACCCCACTTCCCCAAAATTTCTCACATTAGTGTGGAAATTGGCGGATGCCATAAAGACCGGCATTGCCGAAGGGGAGGCCGGGGCTATCGCTCTCGCCGCGCAACAGGTTTCCATTGTGGGTATTGATTTTGATATCGCGTTCAGGGACGCGTGGAAGCAGTTGGAGAAACTTGGTGAATACTATGCGGACGCCAGGGGTTGGCTAGGTCGGATCCTGAACGGCGCGGCCACCGACGTGGGTCGACTGCTCGCCCGGCTCGCCGAGCGAAACGCGACACATGAGGATATGGTCACTGAGGTTACGGACCTGCTGGGTAGTAACGAGATCCGGTCGGTCTCAGCCCTGGTCGACATGGCCATGGGGCAAAGCTTCAGTCGGGGCGCACTCGCTTTGTATGCTCGTGAGGGTATCCGGGAAGTTGATTTCTTCACGGCAGGCGACAGTCGCGTGTGCCCCATCTGCGATACGGACGAAAAGGGTAGTCCGTACGCGTTGATCGAAGCGCCACAGCCGCCGAGACATTCTTTCTGTCGATGCGTAATAGTTGCCACACAACCACTCCAGGCGTTGGACTTCACGCCGTATCTCACGATAGGAGACATGCCGTGAGTTACAATCCGGTCGTGACATTGGTGGATAATAATGGTGTTCCGATCAGTGCGGGAAATCCGTTGCCGACCGGTTCAAGCGCGACTAATCCAAGTTCCGTTCACATTGAGGACGGAACTACCACCAACGTGGCCAGCGTTTCCGCTGGGGGCGCGCTTAAGATTGACGGTTCCGCAGTAACGCAACCAGTGTCATTCTCTGGATCGTCTACCGTAGGTGACGGCGGAACCAGTACCAACACGGTGCCGGACGCTAAATATTCTTTCAACTCCGGTGGCCCACTTCTGGGATCAGGTCTTGCTTCCGGACTTTCCTATGATCGGGTGCGAAATCTGATCGGCAAAGGCGCCACGGTCCAATCGGTTGCGGCCACCGTCACCGGAAATACTACCCTCGTATTCGGGTCGGCCGCCGCGACGAATCTTGTGCTACCGGGAATGTCGATTCTATTGACCGGGGGCGCCGGCGCGGAAGTGGTATATGCAACCACATCGTGGACCCCAGGATCGTCAGCCACGGTTCCACTGCTAAACGCCATATATTACAACGGTCAGACTTCCGCGCGATTCGATTCCTTTGCCGCCTTGGGACCGCAGCTCAATTCAATGTCCCCCCTGGGGTTGGACATCACCACCCTGGCATTTTATGCCCGGGGTACGGGATTATATCAACAACTTTCGGCCGCTGACGTGGACGGTATTATTGCGGGACAGGTCCCCGGCGTGGCTCCCGTAGTTTGGAATGGCACCACGCATGATCGGTGGAAATCCTCCGGTGGCGTCCCCTACGTAAGCACCGGAGGATCAGCTACAGCGACCGTGGCTGCCGGAACGGGCACCACAGTAATTAAGGCCAGCGCGGGGCGCCTGTGTCGTGCATTGGTTACCGCCGGAACCATTACCGGGGCGGTCACGATCTACGATAACGCCACCACCGGTTCGGGAACTGTGATCGGAGTTATTCCAACCACCGCCGTGATTGGTGGTACCTATGATTTTCAGATGCCTGCCGCGAATGGAATAACCGCGATAGGGGCGGCCGGGTCAGCCGCGCTAACGGTTAGTTTCTTCTGATGCAAAAAATTGCGGGATACCCGCCCAATCAGCATGGAGACGCGGATGCTTTCGTGGCTGCACTAATGGAAGCCCTTCAAATACCTGAAGTGCGAATGGAAATTATTCGACTCGTAAACCGCGCTCAATCCAGTTCAGCACCGCTGGCACGGGGGCAGCATAAAGGAAGGTAAGTCATGGCTAAGAATTTGATTGGCACCCTGTATGACGACGGCGGTTCGCCCATCGCCTCTACGCTAACTGGCGAAGGGCTCTCCACCTACGGCGCGCTTGATGTTGCGAACAATATTTATAACGGTGCCGCATGGGAACGGCAGGCGGGCAATCAGAGTTTGACCTTGATTACCGCGACGGCCGCTACCACTACGCAAACTGGGACCGATCAGACCAACGTCACCGGGCGTGGCGTGATTGTCGTACTGGATATGACAACGGTTGGAACCGGGTCGGTGACGATCACCATTCAGGGCAAGGACACCGCGTCTGGCAAATACTTTACGCTACTAGCCGGCGTGGCTGTTACCACGAACTCTACTAATGTCTACACCGTATACCCTGGCGGTCCGGCATCGGCCAACGCATCAGCCAACGCGCCACTTCCGCGCACATGGCGTGTCCTTGTGACCGCCAACAACGCGAATCCAACGACTTACACCGTGGGCGCGTCAACCATTCTCTGATCATCAGAACAAGGAAGGGGACGCCATGGCCCGACGTATCGCCACCGTCAGTGGCTACGCGCTGCGCCCCGGTGTCAGTGGCAACCAGCGGCTGTACACAAGGGACCATATCGCGCGGGCCGTGGCGGAAGCGCAAGAAGCAATCGCCGCCGGAACAGCACACTTCGTGGACCTGTCCCCAGAAAAGCGGGATGGCCCAAACGGCATCATATCCCAGCGAACCCACCATGGGGCGGAAGACGATTCCACCCGGATCGTCGGCCGTGTCACCTCGCTAACTCTCGAAGATGATGGATCCGCGCGATTCACCGCCGACCTCGCGGACACCCCGCACGGGCGTGCTATCGATTCCCTGGTGAGGCCGAAACGAGATCCCGACGACCCCGACGATGTTGACCCATTCCTCAAGGGGGTATCCATTCGGGGCGCCTGGTCCGGAAAAGTATCCACCGTCATGCACGACGGGATGCTGGTAGAAGAAGGCGAGAACCTTCATATTTTTGGCCTGGACTACACCGCGACACCCGGCATACCAGGAGCGGAGATCGACGGCTACCGTCCAGCCGGATCCGGTGCCCGCGAGTCCATGGCCGGGATGCGACTGATTTATGAATCCATTTCGGAGGGACAGGTGGAGACAACGACCATCGTGGAAGAGAAGGGCGCTCCGCCAACGAGGTCCGGAAAACCGGCGGCACCGCCAACGAAAGCACCAGCCGGCACCTACGCTGATCCCGGCTATCAGGGAGACAAGGCAAAACGGTATCCACTGGACACGAAAAAACGCACCAAGGCGGCCTGGTCCTACATCAATCAGGCAGAAAATGCTCGTAATTATACTTCCGCACAACTCAAGCGCATTAAGGGTCGCATTAGGGCTGCCCTGAAGAAGTTTGGGGTTGAAGTTTCGGCGGACGAGTCATGGTTGATTACTCGCGGAGAGCTGTCGGAATCTGTTACGGAAAATCTGGCATATTCTCTACTGGACGGTAATCAGGCTAGCTTCCATGTGACTCTCGATAACGGCATGGTGTGTGTGACTGTCGCCAGTTGCGCCGTTGACCCGCATGACCTGGACGCGTTGGGTCGTGCCGCGATGTCCGCCGCATGCGCCGCGATGGACACTATTGATCCTGACTGTGATGGAGACATGGACGTTCCGGGCGCGCCCGCCGAAGACACCGATGATGACACCATGGAAACCACGGCTACTACGACATTGGCCGTGACAGAAAAGGCCAAAAACCCGCCGGCACCGGAAGCGGTTGCCGATGAACTGAAGGGAGCCTCCGCGATGAATGAGGCCACCACCCAGGCGTCGGAGAAGACCGCCGCCACGACCGCATCCACCGCCGAAGAGGGCAAGAAGGTGGAACCAACCACGCTGGACCTGCTGTCCGTCAAGTTTGACAAACTCACCGACGCCATCAGTGGCCTGGTCACCAAGATGACCGCCCCCGTGGCCGCGACCGAATCCGCGCCCGCCACCGTGGTCAAGGTCGAAGAGGCTGAAGACCAGCGCATCACGCGCCTGGTTGAGGAGAGGATGACCTCGGAGCGTACGAAGATCATTCAGGATCTAGTGGAATCGGGCCAGGGTCCGGGCCGTAAGGGCCTCGTTGCCCCGGTCACCGAAACCACGGCCACGCGTGGGACGACGTCGGGTGACGAGTATCCGGCTGATTGGCCCACGGAGAACGGGCAGCCGATCCCGCCGCACAAACTGACGGAAGAGCAGTTCCGGACGCACACGCGGCCAATGTTGGAGCAGGCCGTGCTTGGTCATCGTTCCATTTATCGCGACCGGTGACATCCATGAGACCGGCCCCACATGGGGGCCGATCTCAAAAACTTCCGGGGGAAAGATTCGACCGCCGTTCACACGGTGCCGTTTCGGCAGTGATGGTCAAACCCAACCGTCCCTAGTGGGCGGATTTTTTATGCCCCCCAATAGAAACCCATCACTACCGAAAGATGAGGCTCTTATGCCTTCTGAGCTCAGGGAGGCGCTGACCGCCGCAGGCGCGTCCGCCCTTATCCCCAAGATCATTGACCCCATGCTGCTGGAGTACCAGCGTCGCTACTCCCCCCTGGTCCGGATGATTCCGTCCCAGAAGTGGAACAGCGATACTTATTACTTCAATCAGCGTACGGTGAACCCGAACGGTGGGTTCGTCACGGATGGTGGCGCACGCGTCGTCAACAACTCGACGTATGTGCAGAACTCATTCCAGATGAAGCACCTTCAGGTTGTTGGTGCGGTCACCGGCTATGCGCAGGAGGTTACTCGCCAGGTAATTGGCGATCTGCGAGCACGAGAAATTGAGGGCTCCATCAAGGGCCTGTACTGGGACATTGAGACCGCCCTCCTCTGGGGAAACGCGGGATCAACACAGTTCGGACCGTACCCCCAGTACGATGGGCTCGACTCGCTGATCAACACCTATAGCGGTGGAAACCAAAACGCTCAGGACAAGGCCGGTGCGACGCTCACCCTGGCGCATCTGGACGAACTGATCGACATGGTGGAAACCAATGCCGCCATGAGCGTGTTTGATTCCACGTGGATGCTCACCATGAGCAACACCGCCGTGTCAAAGATCGCCCAACTCCTGACCAACCAGCAACGGTTCATGGACAGGGTCGAAGTAGCGGCCGGCCTGCTCGTGCCGACCTACCGTGACATTCCGTTCGTTAAATCCTCGTTCATGTCCACCCGTTCCATCTCCATGGGCGCGGTCACCACGGCCACCGCCACCACCGGCGGAACACTCGCGGCGGCAACCTATTACTATAAAGTGTCCGCCATTGTCGCCCGTCAGGGCGAACTCGCCGCGTCAGCCGAGGTTTCCCAAACCACCACGGGAGCCACATCCACGGCAACCCTATCGTTCTCCACCCCCACGGGCGTGGACGGACTCCAGCCAACCCTGTACAAGGTATACCGCTCCACCGCGACCGGGACGGAAACATTCCTGGGCTACGTGGACGCCAATGTTGGATTCTCAACGGACGGCATCACGCCGATCCTAGCCACATCCATTGTGGACACTGGGGCGACATTGATCCCACAGAACGGCGTGACTCAACCGGGCACGTTCCCCGCGACATATCAGGGCACGAATATCAACAAGTTCCCGCCAGCTGTTGGCAATGAGAACGTTTATTTAATCTCACGTGACTCCGACAATGTTGTCCGCCCATATGTGCGTGAGTTGACGCCGCTGGACGTCTACCCGACCACGTCAAGTCCAGACAGCCTGCCGTATGCGATTATTGCCGACACCGTTCTCGCGGTCCGGGGCCCCAAATTCCTTGGCGGGCTGTACCGGGTAAACACGGCGGTGTGACAGACCGGCGCGCTCCCAGTGTGCTGGCACCGGTAGTGCGTCATGCACTCCGCCGCCGATGGATCGACCTCCCCACGGCGGCGGAGTGCGTCCACGATGGAGGTTAAAACATGCTATTACGTAAAGAAAAGGCCGGCTCCGACTCGTTCGGTCATACCTGGAAGACGGACGGCGCAATTATCGACGTCCTGAATACGGAAGCATCCATCTTGCTCCGCATTCAGGACGGAGGATTTAGTGAAGTGTGCGAACCGGAAGGCAACTTTAGCGAAGTGGCACCGCGAGCATTCGTGAAGCCGACCGCCCTGAAGCTAAAGAATCCTGTTACCAAGGGTATCGACATCGACACGTTCACGGAGTGAATCATGGCACTAGATTCGCCTACCCCGCTTGCTACGCCAGCACAGATGCAACAGGGCGCGTTCGCGGACTTAGTGCGTAGCTTCAGCGTAGAAGCCATCGGCGAGATAATGGCGGAAGCGACCCGCGCGTGTGAAACTGAGACACAACGCCGACTGGCCCCATTCGTTGGGCACTTTGAAACCCACCGCTGTCAAGGAATCGATCCCGACGAATACACCGATACCGCGAACCTTCCCCTGGACCTTCAGGGCGCATTGGGACGGTCCTATGCCTACGCCATGGGCGCGTCCACACTTGTACGACATCTATGGCTCAACGAATACGCCCCACTTTATCCAGAGTATTGGGCATACACAAACATCAGTTTACGGATAGTTCGATCCTATGGCGGATCAGAAAATCTTGTGGCAACACAGTTCCAAGGACCGGAGATCGACTCCGGACATGTGTGGTTCAACCTTGGGAAGTTCATTCCTATCGGCTCCCTAGCCCGAGTGACCTACTCCGGCGGATACTTCACCATCCCCGCCGACCTGGTCCGCGCGTGCAAATGGATGGCCGCCGCCATTGCCTGCCGCGAACTGGACCCCATGCTTCAATCCCAACACGGCCACGATCCCGACAAGCTGGAGGCGCTTGCCGTGTCATGGCTGTCGCCGTATATGCGGAGCTGACCCCCATGGCACGTATCATGTCGGATGCCGCTCGGGCCGCTGAATCAAAGCGAATGAAAGGCAAGAGCCGGCCGCACAAAGGTCACGCCATATCATCCACGACACGTGCGAAAATCTCGGCTGCCTTGAAAGGGAAACCACACAGAGGGCATACGCTTTCAGCGTCCACGCGGGCGAAAATCTCAGCCGCCCTCAAGGGAAAGAAGCGTCCGCATAAAGGTCACGCGCTTTCAGCGTCGACTCGTGCGAAGATTTCGGCCGCACTTCGGGCGCATTACGCGTCGCTGGCATCGCGTGGGAAGAAAACAGTTCGCACGGTCGCCGGCGGACGTCGCCCCGGCATCAAGTCGCTATCACACGCGCCGAAACTGTCCCGCACGCATCGGACCAGCAAATTCCATTCCGGTACACATCGGCTTATCTCGGCGCACACTCATCGGAGCCGCAAGGGTCTTATTCATGGGTATCGTAAACATCGGAGCCGCATTCACATCCGCCGCACCGTACGACATCACCGTGTATGGCGAAAGCGAAAAAGGAAGTAAGGCATGTCCACCGCTGACGCAGTAATTCGGGAAGCCGCATGGTTATCCACTTCCGGCGACGGGTTACCCGGTTTGCTATCTGAGGTTGGTGGGCCATGGGATATTATCAATGCTTACTGGTCGCGCACCCCAAGCTATCGGATTAATGGAATTTATGTTCTGCGGTCACAACTTGCGGACGTTCGGATCTCCAATCAAAGAAAGCGTCCGGCGCATAAGTTTCGGTTAAAACTGATCTGGATTGTGGGATCCACCACCACGTCCGCAGGGATCGCGGAAACCGAACAACTCGCTTTTGACGTAGCGGTAAATCTGTTGATCCACCGTATTCGGGGGACCCTCGGAGACAAGACGCACGGCGGGGCGTTTTTGTCTGTCGGCGAAACACCCGGGCGCAATCCGGAAATTATCGTTGATTTTGATCCACCGGAAACCACGATAGACCGGGGCTTCCTGTCCGGGACTGTTGTTTATTCGGCCGATGACCTGGAAGACGTTATCTGATTATTGGAGGCACACATGCTTCAACGCAATGTGTCGGGCAGCCCCCTTGTTCTGCCAACGCTCGACCCGCCCATGCAAGTGCTTCCGGGCGACATGATCGATCATCCAGACTTGTTGGCGGGATTCGAAATCGCCGACGCGCTAAAGCCAATTACGGATGACAAGGGAAAGCTCGTTATGGGGCAACCAGAACCGGCCGTTCCGTCGGCCACGATTGATAAGGATGTGAGTCGGTGACCCAGCTTTCCCGCCTTGCCATTCTGGGGTGTGCACCTGAAACGGTCGTGGGTACCTATGTTTCCCCAACGTTTTATGTGCCATTCATGCCCGGCAAAGCCAGTTTCGAGGATGTATACGCTGAACTCAAGGATGAAAGTTACCGCGCTAATGACACTATGCTTCAGGGCATGTATCAGGGGCCGGTTCATGCGACGTGGGATATTTCTGTCTTTTCTTATCCGGACATTATTGGCCATTTTCTTCGGGGCATCATTGGTCCTGACACAGTAACGGCTGGTGTATCTACCACCGTCGCCACCGGTGGCACATCGATTGGCGCGACCACGTTGCCCGTCAACGCCAGTATCGCCGCCAACACCTATATTTCCGTAGGTACGGGTGCATCCCTGGAATACGCGTTCGTCACCGCCGTTTCTGGTGCCGGTCCCTACAACTTGACCGTAACCACAGTCGTCGGACAGACGGTTGGTTTGACAAAAGCCCATCTCGCGACAGAGCCGGTGGTGGCGACCAGTTCCCACGTATTCAAACAATCATCAGACCCAACCACAAAGAAGACGTATTCGTTTACGATTTACGACACGACGCAGACTTTGTCATATTCAGGTGCGGCTATGTCGGATTTGGCAATCAAAATTGACCCCAAGAATGCGGTCACTTTCGACGTCAAATATACGAGCTTCCCGGGTGTCATCCAAACCAAACCTACCCCCACGTATACGGCGCTTCCGCCCGCATTGGGTTGGGAATGGAACATGACAAACGCCGGAGGGTCATCCACCCGTGGGCTAACCTATGACGTAACCGTTAAGCGCGCGGTTGAGCCGATCCATTCCAGCGACGGGATCCAAGCGCCACGGGAAATCTTTCAGGGAGCATTGGAAGCGGATGGCACATACAAGGCCATTTTTGAAAACCAGACCGACCTGAACCTGTATCTTAATTATACGCAAACCCCAACAACGGCAACTCTTCAGCAGCCTGCGTCCGGCACCAACGGGGTAGGCGCGTCGCTAGCCTTGACGATGTCGAAGTCTGGCTATTTCAAGGGGAAGCGGGATTTGTCTTCCAGCTATGTTCAGGCCGATTTTAGCCTGTCCGGAATTTACAATTCCACCGATAGTGGCGCCGTAGCCGCGACGCTCGTAAATTACCAATCCAGCGCATACTGATCAATAATTCTGTCATTCATATAGGAGGTCATCATGGGATACGCGAACCGACTTGTGCATGTCGATTTTACGGAGGAACTGGCCGAAGCTGGCGATTCCATATGGGTCACCATCCGGAATCCGAAACTCATGACCGCTAATGAGTTGCGGCCCCGTAATGTCGCCATGCTTCCCGACGGGGTGACTCCCGTGAATATGGAAGACGCCACCGAGGCTATGTATGAGACGCTGTCCAGAATGATTGTCGGATGGCACGTGTACGACGCTTCCGATCTTGCTTTGAATGAAGACGGAACCCCGGGTGAACAGCAGTTGCTGGCCATGCCAACTACCCCTGAGTTAGTCGCGAAACTCCCAGCTATCATTATTAAGCGACTGTCAGAGGAAATGAGCAACGCCATAAACCCCAAGTAGGGCCAGGACACCCCTACTCGGAAGACGTGCTCTGGCCCGCTGAATCGATCTATGAAGGCACATGGACATCAGGTCCGCCACCCATGGAAATGGCGGACTTCGAACTAATGTACCACATGCATTGGTCGTGGCTCGATCTAGAAAATACTCCACCATACGTGAAACGCTACGCATGGGATTTGTTACAGGCGAGGCTTTCGGCCGAAAAGAACGCTAACGAGCGAGAGGTGAAACGTGTCCGGTGAACTCATGCCCGGCGTGTTTACCGCTCTGTTCGCGAGGATTGCGGTAGAAGCGCAAACCAGGGCGGCTGCGGCGT
>Ga0137418_10005586_pt1 | contig 11547 bp, 12 predicted proteins | sample CZODoug3_1_2_16f_FD_122242 | JGI IMG/M metagenome (GOLD analysis project Ga0137418, IMG submission 122242) | Vadose zone soil fungal communities from Angelo Coast Range Reserve, California, USA - CZODoug3_1_2_16fungal (Hybrid Assembly) | ecosystem: Environmental > Terrestrial > Soil > Vadose... | reverse complement strand
CGATCTTCGCCGGGCCCGGGATGGGCCGGCTTGCGACGGACGCGATCCTGCGCCGTGACGCCCCCCTGGTGAACGCCGCCGTGCTGCTCGCGAGCGTGCTCGTCGTCACGGGCAATCTCCTCGCCGACGTGCTGGTCGCGGCGGCGGACCCGCGCATTCGTGTGCGGGACACGACGTGACGCTCACCGCCTGGTTTGCGCTGCTCATCGCGCTCGGGCTCGCCGCGTGGACGGTCGGGGCGCTGCGCCGCCGCAGCGCGCGCCACGAGGCCGGCCGGCGCTTCTTCCGGCACCCCACCGCCGCGTGGGGCATCGGCGTGCTCGCGTTCTTCGTGATCGTGGCCGTCGCGGCACCGTGGGTGACATCGTTCGACCCGCGCGAGCAGCTCGACATCGTCCACCTCAAGAACCAGCCGCCCTCCTGGAGCTACATCCTCGGCACCGACGTCTACAGCCGAGATCTGTGGAGCCGCGTCGCATTTGGCGCACGGGTTTCGCTCATCATAGGCGCCCTGGGGATGCTTGTCGCGGTTACGCTGGGAACGCTGGTGGGCGCGGTGGCGGGGTACTACCGGCGCTGGGTCGACGCCGTGCTGATGCGCGGGGTGGACGTGGGACTCGCACTGCCGCGCATCTTCGTGCTCCTCATCGCGACCGCCCTCTTCGGCCAGCTGCCGCTCGCGGTGCTCGTCCTGGTCATCGGGTTGACGTCGTGGTTCGGAACGAGCCGGCTGGTCCGGGCGGAGGTGTTGAGTGTGCGCGAGCGCGACTACGTCGCCGCCGCGCGGGCGGCGGGCGCGGGTGGTGCGCGTGTTATCTTTCGCCACGTCTTGCCGAACGCCGCCGCACCGATCATCGTCTCCGCGGCCCTCAGCATCGGCAACGTGCTGCTGCTCGAGGCGGCGCTCTCGTTCCTCGGCATCGGCGTGCGTCCACCCGCGCCCAGCTGGGGCAACATCATCGCCGACGGCGCTCCCTACCTCGCGACCGCGCCGTGGACGACGCTGTTCCCAGGCCTGGCCATCGCCCTCGTCGTGATGGCCCTGAATGCCGTCGGCGACGCGCTGCGCGACGCCCTCGACCCGCGCCAGCAGGCAAAGGAGTCGACGTGACGGAACCCTTGCTCCGCGTGCGCGACCTGCAGACCTACTTCGTCACCGAGCGGGGCAGCGGCACCGCGCGCGCGGTCGACGGTGTGTCGTTTGATCTCTACCCCGGCGAGACCCTCGGCATCGTGGGCGAATCGGGCTGCGGCAAGACCGTCACCTCCCTCTCGATCCTGCGGCTCATCCCCGAGCCGCCGGGCCACATCCGCCCCGGCAGCCTCATCGAGTTCGAGGGCCGCAACCTGCTGACCCTCGCCCCGGCCGAGCTGCGCGCCATCCGCGGCAACCAGATCGCGATGGTGTTCCAGGAGCCGATGACGTCCCTCAATCCCGTCTTCACGGTCGGCGACCAAATCGCCGAGGCGGCGATCATCCATCAGCATCTCTCGCGCAAGGCGGCCCGCGCGCGCGCGATCGAGATGCTGACCCTGGTCGGCATCCCCGATCCCGCCGAGACGGTGGACCACTACCCGCATCAGTTGTCGGGCGGCATGCGGCAGCGCGTCATGATCGCGATGGCGCTCGTCTGTCATCCCAAGGTGCTCATCGCCGACGAGCCCACGACGGCGCTCGACGTCACGATCCAGGCGCAGATCCTCGAGCTACTGGATCGTCTCCAGGCCGAGCTGGGGATGTCCGTCTTACTCATCACCCACGACTTGGGCGTCGTCGCGGGCCAGGCGGACCGTGTCGTGGTGATGTACGCGGGCCAGGTGGTCGAAACCGCGGCGACGACGGAGCTGTTCGACCGGCCGCTCCATCCCTACACCGAGGGGCTCATGGCCGCGGTGCCGCGCATCGATGCGCCCAAGTCGCGGCTCCAGGCGATCCCCGGCCAGGTGCCGGCGGCGACGGCATGGCCCTCGGGCTGCCGCTTCCATCCGCGCTGTCCGCACGCCTGGACGAAATGCGCGAACGAGGAGCCGCCGCTGCTGGAGGGGGGCGACGGCGATCACACCGCGCGCTGCTGGCTCGTGCAGGAGCCGGGGCGCCGCAAGCCCCGGCCTGAGACCGAATGACCGCACCGCTCCTGGACGTCCAGAACCTCGTCAAGCACTACCCGGGCCGCCCGCCGGTGCGCGCCGTGGACGGCGTGTCGCTGACGATCGCGGCGGGTCAGACCCTCGGCTTGGTGGGTGAGTCGGGTTCCGGGAAGTCGACCCTGGGCCGGACCGTGCTGCGGCTCCAGGAGCCGACCGCCGGCCGCGTGCTGTTCGAGAGTGAGGACGTCTTCGCGCTGGCCAGAGGGCCGCTGCGTGCCCTGCGGCGCCGCATGCAGATCGTCTTCCAAGATCCGTACAGCTCCCTCAACCCAAGGATGACGGTGGGCCGGACGCTGCGCGAGCCGCTCGAGATCCACCACCTCGCGGCGCCCGCGCAGATGGAGGCTCGCGTCGCGGCGCTGCTCGACGAAGTGGGACTCGATGCCGCATTCGCGGCGCGGTACCCGCACGAGCTGTCGGGAGGCCAGCGGCAGCGCGTGGGGATCGCCCGCGCGCTGTCGGTCGAGCCGCGCTTCATCGTGTGCGACGAGCCCGTCAGCGCGCTCGACGTCTCGGTCCAGGCGCAGGTACTGAACCTGCTCGCGGACCTGCAACAGAAACGGCGCCTCACGTATCTCTTCATCGCGCATGATCTGGCCGTCGTGCGCCACATCGCCGACCAGGTCGCGGTGATGTATCTGGGCCGCATCGTCGAGCGCGCGCCGGCCGCCGCCATTTACAGCGGCCCGCGACACCCCTATACGCGGGCGCTGCTCTCGGCCGTGCCGGACCCGAACCCGCGCGCGGCGCGAGTACGCATCGTCCTCTCGGGTGACATCCCGTCCCCTGCCCATCCACCGTCGGGGTGCCCGTTCCATCCGCGCTGCCCTCATCCCAAGAAGAACGACCGCTGCCGCACGGAGGCGCCGGCGCTGCGCGTCGTGAGCGGCAATCCGGCGCACTTCGCCGCCTGTCATTTCGCCGAGCAGCCGATGTGACGGCGGCACTCCTCGTGCTTCAGACGCTCACGAACCTGAACATGGTACCGGTGGGCGCGGGGCTGCCGGCGGGGTGGCGGCTGGCGAGTGTGCACGGGGTCCCGACTCCCACGTTTCGAGTCACGGGGTCGCGCAACCTGCGCATCGAGGCCAAGGGACAAGCCGCCACCGTGACGTACCGCCTCCGCACGCCGCTCCGTGCGCCCCCCTCCACGCGCACCGGGGCGATCACGTGGCGCTGGCGGACCGACACGCCGCTCCGCGGCGCCGACTTGAAGCGCCAAGCCGCCGACGACTCCCCCTTGCGCGTCGTGATCACGTTTCAAGACGGGCGGATGCTGGTCTACAGCTGGGGGAATCGGGAAAGTCGCGGCGAGAGCTTCGTCAGCTGGGCGGGGCGGAACCGGATGGTGATCGTACTGGAGCGCGCCGAAGACGCCGACGGGTCTTGGCACGTGGAGCGTCGGGACCCGTTCAGCGACTACCGCCGCCTCTGGAACAACGCCCCCAAACCGATCGTGTCGGTCGGCGTGACGGCGGATACGGATGGCCTGAAAGTCCGCGCCGCCGCCGAAATCGGGGACATTACGTGGATGGGGCCCTAGCCCCCGTGATTCTTTTGGATCCGTCTCGAACTATTCTGGTTCCCTGCCCCATGCACCCCCGCCGATAGATTCGTGTTCCCCGGGCTGCCGCCCGGGGTTAGTTGGATCTCGGACCGACCCATGACAACTCATCATGCGTATCAGTTGTACGCCCACATTACGTGGCATACGTGGCGACGGGTGGGTTGCTTGGACGTCGCCGCGGTGCGCGACGTCGAAACCGCGATGAAGAACGCGGAGGAGCCAAGTGGTGTACGCGTGCTCCGAAGCGCGATCCTTGCGGACCACGTCCACGTCCTCGCGAGCTTCCGGCCGGATGGCTCGTTGAGCGACTTCGTCCGTCTCACGAAGAGTGGATCGGCATGGCGTGCGAACTCCCGGATAGCGGGCGCCGTGCGCTGGGCCCGCGGGTTCTACGCAGCCTCGATCAGCAAGGGAGATCTCTCGAGAGTGGCTGGATACATCCGCGGTCAGCACCGGCGACACGCCGATCGCATTCCCCGAGTGGGGCGGAGTTCAACTGACCCCGGGCGGCAGCCCGGGGTTCACAAGAGCCGGACGTCCATCGTCGAACCCGACGGCTCACCCCCCGTGCGAGACTGGGGGCGCCCCCCGTATCCCGTTCACCTCGGCCCCCACCGCCAACAGCCACCCCGCCGTGAACACCCAGGCACCGACTTCCAGCCCGCCAGACGGAATCCCGCTCGCGAAGTACGCTACCGTGGGTAGCCCCGCGATCGCGAGTAGCAGCAACGGGAGCCGTTGGGTCTTCGTGCCACGACCCTGCGACCAGTACAACACGCTGCCTGTGACGACGAGCGCCGCCACCCAGAAGGGCCAGGCATCCTCCTCGGTCTTCACCGCCGCGTGCGCGTACATCCCCGCCAGCACGAGGTAGATCACGCGGAACAGGCCGTGCAGCGCGGGGCCGTTCCGCTCGTGGAAGCGCGCGAGCGCCGGCACCAACGTGTGGAGCGCGAAGGCGACCGCCATGATGACGGGAATCCCGACCATGAGGGCGGACTCCACGTCGTCCCACACGCCGACCAGGGGCCGGACGCCGCAGCCGTACGGCAGGACCAGGCCCACGAGCAGAAGCGCCGCCGCCAGTTTCTTGAGCATCGTGTCTCCTGTTAGCGAACCCCGCCCATGAGATTCCGAATCGGCCGCAGCAGCAGGAACAGCACGACGCCGGCACCGAGCGTGACCGCCGCCGTGACGCCGAACAGCGTTACGAGCGGCAGCGTGCTGATGAATCGGGCCGACCAGCCGGCGAGCCAGTTACCGGCCGAGTTCGACAGGAAGAACACGCCCATCAGCAACCCGACGAGCCGCACGGGCGACAGCTTTGTGACGAGCGATAGCCCCACCGGGCTGAGGCACAGCTCCCCCAGCTCCTGGATGAAGTAGGCGCCCACCAGCCACAGCGGCGAGACTTTCACGCCGCTCTGGGCCAGCGCGCCCGCCGGCAGCAGCAACACAAAGGCGAGCCCGACGAAGACGAGCGCGAGCGCGAATTTCGCCGGACTGGACGGCTGGCGCGGCCCGAGCTTCATCCACAGCCACGCAAAGAGTGGGGACAACAGGATCACGAACCCCGCCTGGATCGACACGAACCACGACGCGTACAGTTTGATCCCGAACGCCTCGAGGCGCACGTACCGGTCGGCGAACAGGTTGAGCGTCGAACCGGCTTGCTCGTAGGCGCCCCAGAACAGCGTTGCGAACAGGAAGAACACGACGACGGCCGCGATGCGCCGCCAGTCCTCGCTCGTGAGCCCGGCGTCCGCGCGTCCGCCGGCGGCGGGCCGGGGCCGCGCGGCCAAACGGTCGATCGCCGGCTGCAGGCGCCCGCGGCCGAGGACGTACTGCACCAGCCCCAGCACCATGCCCACGCCGGCGCATGCAAAGCCCAGGTGCCAGTCCACGCCCTCCGCGAGCTTCCCGGCGATCAGTGGCCCCAGGAAGGCTCCGAGGTTGATACCCATATAGAAGATCGAGAAGCCCGCATCGCGCCGCTCGTCACCCTTGGCGTACAGCGACCCCACGAGCGTACTGATGTTGGGCTTGAGCAGGCCGGTGCCAAGCACGATCAGCGTGAGACCGGCATAGAAGAACGGGAGCCCGTGCAGTGCGAGGGTGAAGTGGCCGAGGGCGATGATGCTGCCGCCGATCAGCACGCTGCGGTAGTGCCCCAGCCAGCGGTCGGCGATCAGACCGCCGAGGATCGGCGTGAGCCAGACGCTCGACACGTAGTTGCCGTAGGACAAGCCCGCCTGCTGGTCCGTGAAGCCCAGCCCTTTGACCATGAACAGGATGAGGAACCCCCGCATCCCGTAGTAGCTGAAGCGCTCCCACATCTCCGTGAAGAACAGCGTCGAGAGACCGCGCGGGTGCCCGAACCACCCGGTGTCGGTCTCGCTCGGCGTGGCCGTGGGTGGCACCGTCATGACTCGTCCTTTCCATCGAACAGGTCGTCTTGCCGGGCGGGGTCGGGGTAGTCGGCCGGGCGGAGCAGGCCGCCGAGGCGGTGCTCCCACTTCTCGACGTCGAAGTGATGTTCGTTTTCCAACGCGCGGCGCAGCACCGGCGAAAACTCGTGCAGCGCTTCCAGCAGCTCGCTCGTGGCTTCGCGCAGGGCCTGCAGCTGGAAGCCCGAGTCGGTCGCCCCCATGTCTTCGAGGATGCTCTGCTCGGTGCGCGAGGCCACGACCGGCTCGGCGCGTCCTTCGATGAACACGTTGGTGCGCCGTCCCGGCCCGCGCTCATCTTCGATGGGCATCAGACCCACGATGGCGTCCGACCGCCAATACTTGCCGTAGCCGAGGAACACCATCCGGCCGCGCTTCACATCCATAGTGATCAATTACCTCCGCGGACGCCTGTTCTTGCGAATGTCCTCCAGGACGATGCGATCGAGCTTCCCGTCCATCCGCACCCGCACGTCGTAGTTCTCCCAGTACATGAAGTTCGCGAGCGCGTTGAGGAAGGTAGCGTTCACCGAAGGTTGCGGAGCGGCCAGCCATTTCTCGGGTTGATTCGCCGGCTCGCGCAACAGAATCGCCTCCAGCTCGCGCTGCAGGGCCGGCGTGATGGGCAGGAGATCCGCCGAATCGGTGGTGAAGAAGTAGAGTTTGTGCAGCTCATACAGCCGCTGCAGCTCGCGGATGGGATCGGGCGCGTCGTACACCCGGATGTCGATGTAGCGGTCGTTCAGGCCGAGGTAACCCGCGCCCGCGCGGACGACGAGCAGCGCCGCCGATTGCATCCCCCGTTTGTCGCCGCCACCCGCCTGCCCCGCCACCAGCGCCGCCAGCAACCGGTCGGCGAGAGACCCCCGGGTGCGTTCGAATGTCTCGGCCATGTTCCGGACGGTCGCATCGGAGACCATGATGTTCGCCTGGGCGGCGTAGTCGCGGCCCGTAATCACTTGGCCCTTCCCGCCCATGTGGCCGACCGGCCGTCCGCCCGTCCGACCGCCCGCCCAATCGAACGTCGAGTCCCCCGTCCAGCTCGCCGCGTTCCCGTGCGCGTCCACCATCCCGACCTGGCGCTGCGCCGGCCGCGGATCGCCGCGCATGACGATGGCCAACGCCTCCGGCGCCGTCGCCCCCTGCGCCAGCAGCTCGAGGCCCTTCTCGCCGTAGTCGGTGTTGCCGAGGGATTGCGTCGCGACGGCGCCGACGCCGGCGCGCGCCCAGGGGACGATGCCCCCGACGTTGGGGAACTTGGATTGCACTGCGATCCCGAGGTCGTCCGTCGCGGAATCGAAGGCGACGATGCTATAGGTATGGGCGCGCTTGAGAAGATCGACGGGGGCGGGAGTGGGTTGCTGAACGAGGAGGGCAAGCACGGCGCCAAGCATGCGCTAGTCCTTTCGCATTTTCTTCTTGAGCGCCTCGAGCTGTTGTTGTGCCGCCGCTTCGCGGGCCGCTCGGTCCATCTCCGCCTTGAGCAGCTCGTCTTTGAGATCCATGCCGGGCCGCGCGCCGCCCGCCGACTGTACTTCGCGCCACGCGCGCTCGGTGCTGCGCTCGCCCTCCGTCGCGGGCCGGTCGTGTCCGGCGCTCCGCAGCTGACCCTGCATCTCCACGAGATCCCGCTCGGCGAGCGCGACCTCTTCGCGCTGGGCCGCGAGCTTGCGCTCGAGCACGCCCACGCGCTCGCGATGCTTCGCGGCAAAGCGCTCCGCGACCGCCACCGTCTCCTGGTCCTGGATCTCGCCGGCGAGCCGGCCCCGCCGTTCGGCGTCCGCCAGGCGTTGCCGCTCGAGCGTGAGCTCCCCCTCCGTGCGCACCAACGCCTCGCGCATTTCCTGCACGGCCACCTTCGCCTCGACTACCGCTTCACGCATCTGCCGCGCCAGGTCGCGCAAATCGCCGGGCGGCGTCGCCGCATCCAGGGCCGCGCGGAAGGCATCTCGGAGGCGCTCGAACAGAGTGGTGGCCTCGCTCAGCTCTTACGGACTGTTTTGGCGAAAAACGGCGAGAACACGGGCTCGACGGCGCGCGAGCCGCACTTGGGGCAGGCGGGCCGCTGCCGGCCGTGGTCCTCGATCGGCTCGTGGCGCATGAATCGCTCGTTGCACTTTGTGCAAGCGTACTCGTAGATGGGCATCGCAAGGGAACGTTACCCCCGCTCATACGGGGGTCAAGTTGACGCACCGCCCGTTGGCCCCAGATTGCTGGTATGTCTCTCCGGCCCGCGGCTGTGCTCGTCGCCGCCCTGGCCGCCGCGCTGGCGTGCGACGCGGGGCTCGAGCCGGAGCCCGTCTGCGCACGGGGCCTCGTCGGCGTGTGCGGCACCGCGCATTACACCGGCACGCCGCCGGCCGAGACCGAAGCGGTGTTCGTCGTGGCCTTCCACACGTATCCGCAAAGTTGCGCCGACCTGCTTGCCCTCCCCCCCAATTTCCAGCCGTTCCCGCCGCCGCCGCTCCCCCGGCCTTACGCCGACAGCGCCGCCTACAGCGTCCCGCTCACGGCCGGCCGCTACGAGTGGTTCGTGGCCGTTTGGAAGAAGCCGGGCACACCGACGTTCACCACGAATGACACGTCGCTGTTTCGCGTGGCGGGCCAGTACCCGGGGGTCGTGACCGTGCCCGCCGGGGGCGCGATCTCGGGCATCGACATCGTCGTAGCCTTCGACAGTTTGCGACCGGTAACGGACTTCGTCACGTGCACCGCCGCGCGCTGATCGGGCTGGTCCTGACGGCTCTCCTGCCCGCGGCGGCCGGCGGCCAAACGGCGGGCGGCGTCGTCCGCGGGGAGGTGCGCGATCCTCGTGGCGCTCCGATCCGCGGTGCCGTCGTCGGCGTACCCGGGACCACGTTGTACGCGTTCACCGACGCGGCCGGGCGCTACCGGCTGGCCCCGGTGGCCCCCGGCGCGATCCACCTGCGCGCCGCCGCGATCGGCTACGCGCCGGCGAGCGCCACCGTCACGCTCGCCGACTCCGCCGGCGCCGATTTCACCCTCGAGCCCTCGCCGCTCGAGCTCCCGCCGCTCGACGTCGTGAGCTCCAAGGTGCCCCAGTTCGGCGAGCCCGCCACGAGCGTCGCCCAGCTGACCGAACAGGAGATCGCGCGTCGCGCCGTCAACACCGTGGACGAAGCGGTCGATAAGGCGGCGGGCGTGCAGATCCTCAACGGCCAGATCAACATCCGCGGCTCGACCGGCTACGTGCAGGGCCTCAACTCGCGCGTGCTGTTGCTCGTCGACGGCGTTCCGATGAACCAGGGCGATCGGGGCGGGATCAATTGGGACCTGCTGCCCGTCGATCAGATCGAGCGGGTCGATATCCTCAAGGGCGCGGGATCATCGCTGTACGGCTCCGCCGCCTTTGGCGGCGTCGTGAATTTGACGACGCGCGACGTCGCCACCGGTTTCCACGCCCGGGTGCGCGCCACGGGCGGCGCGTACGCCGACCCGCCCCACCCCGAGTGGCGTTTCCGGAATACCACGGGGCTGGAGGGTGGCGTGGACCTGAGTGGCTCGTACGGGACCGAGACGGCGGGCGGCCGGGTCGCTGTTGGGGCCCGCCACTCGGACGGCTACCGCGAGCAGGACGAGCGCGACCACTGGCAGCTGGCGGGAAAAGGCCGCTGGCAGATGACGCCGCGCACCAGGCTCGATGTGTCGGGCGCGTGGGCTGTGGACCGATACCAGGTGCCCCTCAGCTGGTGCCGTCGCGGCGAATGCGCCGACAGCGGGCAGGTCTACCAACCCTTCAAGGTGGACACGACCGAGCTGGGCGCGCGCACCGACTCCCGCAAGGGGTACGTGTCGGCCCAGCTGCGTACCGTCGCGTCGGAGCGGTTCGCTTGGCAGGCGCGCGGCTCGTGGCTGCGCACGCATTTCATCGACTACCGGCGCAGCGCCACCGAGTTCGGCGTCGCGAACCGTTTCGGCGTCGAGGTCCGCGCCGAGGCGCACCCTGACGCCGCTCGGACCGTGCTGGTGGGAGGCGAGGGGACCTTCTCCGATGTCCAGAGCGACATCTTCGGTACGCACACCCAGTCGGAGCTCGGAGCGTACGGGGAGAGCGGCCAGCAGATCGGCCGCGCCCACGTCACGGCCGGGGCGCGCCTCGACTACCTCGCGGTCGATGCGGGCTCGATGACCGCCGTGGTCAGCCCGCGCATCGGAGGCACGCTCCCCCTCGCCGGCGGGACGCTGCGGGCATCGGTGGGCCGCGGCTTCCGCGCACCGACGATGGCGGAGCGTTTCGTTCACACCTTCGCGCTCGGCTTCGAGGTCATCCCCAACCCCAACCTCCGCCCCGAGACCGGCTGGTCGGCCGAGCTGGGGCACACGACGCCCGTGCTGGGCGCCGCCCGGATCGATGCCGCCCTGTTCTGGACCGAAGCGCGTGAGCTGATCGAGCCGCAGCTGATCCTGGTGGTGGACACCGTGACCATGGACACCACGGCCAAGATCCAGCTGCAGAACGTGACGCGTGCCCGCATCGCCGGGCTCGACGCCACGGTGCTCGTCGCCCCGATTCCCGACCATCTCACGGCGATGCTGGCCTACACCTACCTCGCTACGCGCCCCATCCTCGCGTTCCGCCCGACGCACCTGCTCACGCTGAGCGCGGACTACGCGCCGGCCGGCAGCAGCGGCGCGTGGGGCGTGGGCGCCGACTTCCGATACGCGAGCCGCCCGCGGCGGATCGAGCTGGAAGGCTTCGTCGATGAGCGCCGCGTCGCGGTGAAGGTGCTGGACGTCCGCGCCGCCTGGACCCACCGGCCGGTCGAGCTGCGTCTGCTCGTCGCCAACGCCCTCAACTACATGTACAATCTCGTCCCCGAGACACTCGAGCGGGTGCGCACTATCTCTATCACCGCCGTCTGGTCGTATTAGATTGAAGCCCATGCGTGTGCGGCTCCTGGCTCTGACAGTCGTGGTTGCCGCCTGCGGCGGTGACGCGTCGCGTTCGCCGGCCTGCGGTCTCGCGCTCATCGCCGCCCCGACCCTGATCCAACAGCAGCTGAACAACGCGCGCGCCGTCATCACGGACCCGCCGCGCGGGCTCCCTGACTCGCTTCCCGCCATGGTCATCCAGCAGAGGGCGGCCGCCGTGCAGGTCGGTTACGATGCCGACCGGCGCATCGTGATGGGATACAAGGGAGTGGGATTCCCCACCCGGGGCGGGTGGGGCCTGCTCGTGGTCGACGATACGTCGCACCGCGCCATGGGCGTGCTCGTCTTTGAATCGGAGGAGCCCAAACAGCACCCACACCTGGGAACGATTACCGGTGGCGGCGCCTCCCTGAACCTGTACGGCGTCCGCGTGGACTGGGCGAGCGTGACCGACCCGCGCTGCCACCTGTTCGGCGCCCCCCCCCCCCTTCC
>Ga0137418_10005585_pt1 | contig 11549 bp, 9 predicted proteins | sample CZODoug3_1_2_16f_FD_122242 | JGI IMG/M metagenome (GOLD analysis project Ga0137418, IMG submission 122242) | Vadose zone soil fungal communities from Angelo Coast Range Reserve, California, USA - CZODoug3_1_2_16fungal (Hybrid Assembly) | ecosystem: Environmental > Terrestrial > Soil > Vadose... | reverse complement strand
GTGCGGATCGGTTTTCCGACAATTTCCCGCGCCAGTTCGTGACGCCCATCGTAAAGATCGCAAGCGGCCGCGCACTCCACTCCGGGGAGCTGAACGGCAGTGCTCAGCAGTCCTGTTCCCTCCATGCCGACTCCCACAATTCCAAAGCGAACCTTGTCACTGGGGGCATTCATTCGCGGCCAAACGATCAAAGGTTCGGGCTCCAGTAGAATGGAGCCGCCGATAAGGGAAGCACCCGCTATTCCTGCACTTCTCTGCAAGAACTCACGGCGCGAGTAATCAGCCTTGCTCATATTGCAATCTCCTTTGGCGCTACTTACAGCTCCGTCGCGATCCGCCCAGTACATGAATCTAAAATATGCAATCGGTTTCGGAAACCGGTTGCTTTCGCTCTTCTTTTACGCAGCCGCACCTGGCTTGTCAAGGCTCCATTCTTCTGCAGAACGCTTTTCATGATGCAATCCATGTGGACTAGAAGTTCAGATCGTGAACTACTTGGAGAAAGCGAGGATTGCTTTTGAAACAAGAACATGACGGGGCAACCCGATGAAAAGTAATCGCACCAGCCCAATAGGTTGAATACTGCTGGTCCTCATTCGCGATAAACGGCAACATGCTGATCTTGCCGCTGGTGGTTTCAACGTGCCAGGACTGCCGCCCATCTTTCGTGCCGGGATTTGCGAACCGCAGCCGCTACGGATTCATTGCCGCCCTCTTGTCCATCCGTTTAACACGGCTCTACCGAGCAGTCGTGGTCGACCTGCGAATGACGAGTTCTGTTTCCAAATAATAGTCCGCACCTTTTCGCCGTTTCAGCTTCAGCATCCTATCCAATGCCTCGAAGGCGGTTGTCCCCACCCGCTCGCGGGGAACACGGATGGTGGTCAGCGGCGGGCGTGCCAGGAAAGCAAAGGAGATGTCGTCGATGCCGATAACGGAGATGTCTTCCGGAATCCCCGCACCCGCCTCTTCGAGAGCGCTCATGGCGCCCAAGGCGATAAGGTCGCTGCCGCAGAAGATCGCCGTGGGTTTCTCCGGCGTTGAAAGAATGGCACGTACCGCTGCGGCTCCAGCATCGATGCGGTAGTTACTGCTGATCACTGGTAATGGGTTGACGTCTCTTTTTTTCAATCCGGCAACCAGCGCGTCCTTGATCGTAATGGCCGTCCGGTTGTCGTCCGGTCCAGCAATGACCGCGGCGCGGCGGTGACCGAGTTCTACGATATGCTCGATGGCCTGCGCGATACCCCGCTGATAGTCGATCGAAATGGTGCTCACCAGCTTCTCGGCCGGGCTCACGTTGCAGAACACCACGGCAATTCCCGCGTCGATGAGTTCCGCAGCAATGCTCTTGTCGATCGAAGAGGTCATCACCGCGACTCCGCGGACGTCACTTTCGATCAGTTTCCGCAGGATGGATTTCGTTCGGGCTTGGTCGTATTGGGTGTTGCAAAGAAGGACGTCGAACCCGCGATCCCAAGCGGCAGCCTGGAATCCGCGAATGACTTCGGGGAAATACGGGTTGGCGATCTCCGAAATCACCAGCCCGAACAAATCGCTCTGGCCCGTGGCCAACCGCCGGGCGTGGACATTCTTGAAGTATTTCATTTGCCCGACGACTTCTAAAACGCGCCTCTGGGTCTCCACAGAGATGTAGTGGGTCTTGCTGAGGACGCGGGAGACCGTCGCCGGCGAGACTCCGGCGCGTTTGGCCACCTCCCTCATTGTGTGGCCCATGCGTTTTCCTCCGTGAAAAGCGACTCTGCTGCCGACGTGACGATGCGGTAGCGATCCCTCCCAGGCGATGGACAGCCCGCTTTCCGCCAGCGATTGTCAACGCGCGCCCAACCTATCATGATTTGGGGACGGAGACTATGGGCATCAAAAAAACACGATACAGAAAAGAAAAAGAACTTGACAAGGCTCAGCCAGCGCTGATAAAGGGGTAGCAAGTAACCGGTTTCTGAAACCGTTTGCATAGACGGCAGGAATTTCAATGGTTCGCTTGGAAGGCGAACAGCTGTTTGAGATTCAGTCCCCGGCGCAGCAGAGGGTTTGTTCGGTGATCGGTGCCTTTTTGGGGGGGATATGCGATTCAGACTGTCCTTGCTCAGGTATCTTTCCTTTAGTCTTCTCCTTGCATTTTCCGGAATGGCGGTTCGAAGCCAATCCGACCGTGGCGCCATCGCCGGCACGGTCCTCGATAGTTCTGGCGGCGCCGTCTCCGACGCCACGGTCACCGCCACCCAGACGGAAACGGGAAGTAACTACGCGGCCATCACCGGCCCAACGGGTGGCTTTCGGTTCTACGACCTGCGCGTGGGTGTTTACAACGTGGCAGTTTCAGTTCCCGGGTTCAAGACCGACGAAAAGACCGGCGTCGTTGTGCAAATCAACTCCACGGCTACGGTCGAGTTCTCCCTGCAGCCGGGTGAAGTAAAAGAAACGCTCACGGTTGTTGCCGACGCTCCAGGCCTCCAGACCGAGACCTCCGATATCGGCACGGTCGTCGACAAGAGACAGATTCAGGACCTGCCTCTGGCCCTTTCTGCTACCGGCCAGAGCCATTTGCGCTCCCCGGAATCGTTCGTTTTCTTGGCACCCGGGACCACAGGCCCCGGTACCACTAGCGGTGGTGCCGCCGGCATATTCGAGTCGAAGCTCTCCGGCGGACAGGCCTTCAGCACCGAAGTGCTCCTCGACGGCGCCAGCATTGTCCACGCCGAGCTGGGTTCGCAATTCGATGAAAATGCTCCGTCCGTCGAGGCTATGAACGAGTTCAAAGTCACAACCTCCACAATTCCCGCGGAGTTTGGCAGAACCTCCGGCGGCGTCGAGAGTTTTACCACCAAGTCCGGCGCCAACGCTTTTCACGGAACCGCTTTCGACATCTTGCGCAACGACAAATTGGATGCGAATTCCTGGACAAACAACTTCAATAAGGCCCCGAAGCCCAGAGATCATCAAAACGACTTTGGCGGCAGTCTGGGCGGTCCGGTATGGATTCCAAAGCTTTATAACGGCCACGGCAGGAGCTTCTTCTTTTTCTCCTGGGAGCAGTATCGGAAAAACGAAGGCACGAGCAACATCACCACTCTGCCGACCGATGCCGAACGGACTGGCGACTTTTCCGCCCTGCTGGGGGCGGCGACCGGAGCTACCAACCCTTGTGACAACACGCCAGTTCTCCTAGGTCAGATATTTGACCCCTCCACCACGAAAACCGTAAATGGCCAGCTGTGCCGTACCGCCTTCCCCGGAAACAAGATCACCAGCACACTGAGTCCCGTGGCCCTGAAAGTACTCGGATTCCTGAACGTCCATCCCAACATTGCACCCACCGCGGCTAATAACCAAGGGTTGATAAACAATTTCCTTTTTCTGTCCAACCGGCCCATTCACGAGACCAGCATGTCCTTCCGAATTGATCAGAATTGGGGGGCGTATAATAAGTTCTTCTTCTCTTACAGCAGCCGTGATAACGAACAGTTAAATGGCATAGCCGCCCTTCCGCCCCCCCTCGATAGGAACTTTTTTAAGTCGCGTTTTGCTCATTACCTCCGCTTCGGCTGGGACCGGACTCTCAGTTCTACCCTGCTGAACCACTTCAACGTCGGCTTCAACCGGCTCAATGACCCGAGTAAAGGGGTAAGCGTCACCGGGCAAGACTGGGAAAAGACCTTGGGAATAACAGGGGCGAGTGGCGCCGGTTTTCCAGTGTTCAACTTCGGAGGAAGTCCGGTTAATGTCGGATACCAGGGTTTCGCCGCCTCAAATTCCGATAACGCCATCCCCAATAGCCTGCTCGTCGCGGACAGCGTCTCTTGGATCAAGGGGCGTCATTCCCTGCGTTTCGGATTCGAGTGGAGGAGTTCGCAATTCTCCAGGATCGGCCAGTCCGATACTTCTCCTAGCTACAGTTTCTCGAATCTCCAAACCGCCTTCAAACCCGCCGACAATACGACCGGCGACCCCTTTGCCAGTTTCCTGCTCGGGCTTCCCAACGATGAGAGTTTGGTCATCTCATCGCACAATTCCCGTTGGATTTCGAATTACTACGCCGGCTATGTACAGGATGATTTTAAGTTCCGCAAGAACCTCACCTTTAATCTCGGATTGCGGTACGACGTGGATACTCCGCGACACGAGTCCATAGGCGCTATGTCGGTCTTGGACCTTACGGTTCTCAACAGCGGCAACGCGGCGGTTCCGATTTCCCCTGCCGTGCCTGGCGCACTGATTTATGGACGGAATGCCACCGGCGCAAAGACCTACTACAAGGACTTCGGCCCACGCTTGGGCTTTGCCTATGCTCCGGAACGCTTATTTGGCCTCATACGCAACACCGCCATTCGTAGCGGATACGGCATCTATTATTCAGCTCTCAGCTACTCTGATTTTGGCGACCAGCTTTCCAGCGGAACCACGGTGAATCCGGATTTCCCCTCGCCAGACAGATTTGCTCCCGGCAAACAGTCGCTCGATGCCGGTTTCCCTAGCTTCACTCCTCCTTCCAATGCCAAAGATCCGGCGCTTCTCAACGGAAGTGGTCCCCATTATCTGGCCGCAGGGTATGGCCGCCCGGGTATGGTTCAAAATTGGAGCTTTGAAGTCCAGCACCAACTGGCGACCGACCTGATCTTGAGCGTGGGGTACGTAGGAACGCACGCGACTCGCTTACGCTCGAATCTTGCGCAAATCAACAGCATCGATCCGAAGTTTTATTCCCTGGGAACAAAGCTGGGTGATTCAGTTAGCAGCCCGACAGGACAGGCCACTTTGGCCAGCCTTGGGGTTACTATACCGAGCTGGTTCATTCCTCTCTATGGCCCCAACAAGCCCATCGACCAGTTGCTGCGGCCGTTCCCGCAATACCTGGGCATCAGCACCGACGCCTTCGAAAACCTCGGACAGTCAACGTTTAATGCCTTGGAAGTGAAGCTCGAACGGCGCTTCCACAACGGACTAAACGTCCTGGCGTCGTATACCTACTCAAAGACGCTGACCGACGCCGACAGCGCCCAACCGTTCTTTTCCGGGTTTGGGACCAATACTACCTTTGGGGTGCAGAACCCTTTTAACCTGAAGTCTGAAAAGGCCGTGAGCTATCAGGATGTCCCGCACGCCCTCGTGCTGAGCTATCTCTACGAACTCCCCGCCGGACCGGGAAAGAAATATATGAGCCATGGCGTGGCCAGTAAGGTCCTGGGTGGCTGGCAAATTGGTGGAGTGCAGCGTTACCAGAGCGGCTCACCGGCTTCCATACTCTTCGGTAGTGTGCCATCCCCGGAGGCCAGTGGCGGCAACTTCATGCTCAGTCGCGTACCGGGTGTGCCGATTTACAGCCCTAACAAATCGTCCTTCGACCCGGCGAAGGGCTCCAGCGGCTGCATTGAAAATTCGCAAACGGGGCTTTTCACCAGCACGAGCACCAACAACTATTTCAATTGCGCCGCCTTCTTTGACCCGAATGCTCCCGGCCTCGTGGCCCAGCGCGGTTATGTCTTTGGAGATTCGTCCATAAGGTATGGCAACATCCGCAGCGACCACTACTTCAGCGAGGATTTTGCCATTGTCAAACGCACCGCCATCTCGGAGACTCACTCCTTGATATTCAAGATGGATATCCCCAACGCCTTCAACCGGCATATCTTTGGCCAGTTGGATAGCGGTATCACGAGCAACACGTTTGGCGCACCTGCAGGCAGGAACTTCGGGGCCACCTCAAATGCCGTGCGCCAGATACAGTTTACCTTGCGCTACCAATTCTGAAGGTTGGCCTGACTTATCCAGCAAAAACCCTCTGCCTGCTCCAAGCCAGAGGGTTTTTTTCTGAAAAAACTGCTCACCCGCCTTGGTAAAAGTAGGTATAAAATTTATAAGTGCAAATTCTTATGCGATTGCATTCCTTCCCTGTAATCCGGAAGCCGGCGTATAGGCGGCAACCACGGCGCAGATACTTGCTCCATAGGATGTCCCTTCTAGTGTTATGCATGATTGGAGGCGGCACGGTTCTTCTCCGGGCGCAAAGCCCCCTTGGCGTCGACAGCCGATTCCGCGAGGCGTCTGAAGCGATGCGGAACGGGAACCTGGAGGCAGCCGCCGAAGGCTTCGTCGCCGTCGTCAAAGAAGCGCCGAGCTTCGCGGCAGCGCACCTTAACCTCGGTCTGGTGCGTGAAGAACAGGGCCGTCACGAAGAGGCCATCGCGAGTTTTCAGAAGGCCCTTCTTCTGAACCCTAAGCTTCGTGGCGCGAATCTCTTCCTGGGTATCGCGGAGTACCGGCTGAATCAACTGGACAAGGCAATCCCCCCACTGCGCAAGGAAACGGCCGCCTATCCCAAGGATGCGGGCGCGTGGATGTGGCTCGGTGTCGTCGAACTTGCGGGAGAACACCCGGAAGAAGCCGCGGCAGCGCTCGACAAGGCCGCGGATCTCAATCCGAGTGATGTTGACATTCTCTACCATCGCGGCCAGGCACACCTCCTAGTCTCCAAGAACAGCTATGCCCGGATGTTCAAAGTCGATCCAAAATCATGGCGCGTGCATCAGGTTATCGCTCAAGCGAGCGCCGAGGCTGACCACTACGCGGACGCGGTCGCGGAGTACTTGGCGGCCATCAAACTGGCTCCAACGCAGCCCGGCTTGCACGAGGAACTTGGCTCAGAATACAGTAGTTTGGGCAAGGTGCAGGAAGCAGAAGACGCATTTCTGCGCGAATTGGAGATTGATCCAAACAGCGTATTCGCTCGATACAAACTGGGAGTGCTCAACGTTGAAAGGGGCGATGGCGCGAAGGCAAAGGAGCTCATCGAGTAAGCGGTTCGGGTGAGGCCGGGTCTGCTGCACGCGGACTATAATCTTGGCCGTGCCGAACAGTTACTGGGGAACTATGCCGCAGCGATTCGCCATTTCGAACGCGCCACCACCGCGCCCAGATCCGCTCCCGAGGTCGTAGGTCAGGCTTGGTACCAACTCGGCATCATCTACCGGCGGCTCCACCGATTGGATGAGGCGCAAAAAGCCTTGGCCATGTTCCAGAAGCTCAAGGATGCCGAGGCCGAAGAGTCGCGGCAATCGCTCAGTAAATACAAAAACAAGCAGTCGTCTGAACCTTCAGAACCGCCTCCTGTTCCGCAGAATCCTTAGTTTCACTGACGAGAGTGATACAAGTGCTTAAGTGCGATCAAAAAGGACGGCGCCAAGGCAAATGATTGAATTGAGGCACTACTTTGTTAGCTAGATTTTTCAGTACCTTACCTTAGGTTTTGTGTTTCTGCCAGTGCTTGGTATACACGCACAACAGAACGCGCCCGCCGCGAGCAATGCGCCTCGAATCGAAGTGTATGAATCTTCAGAGCTGCACGAGACTCTGCAGGAGAAGCCGGCGTTGGCCTTCGGAGCGGTGCGCGCCCCTAATCTCACCATTACCGTAGACGATGCGGTGCGATATCAGCAGATCGACGGTTTTGGCGCTTCGCTTACAGATTCTTCAGCCTGGCTTTTGTGGAACAAGCTGACGGAGAGTCAGCGTAAGGAAGCATTACAAATGCTCTTTAGCCCCCGCAACGGCATCGGCCTGAGCGTATTGCGTCAGCCGATGGGAGCAAGCGATTTCGCTTTAGCTCCGTACAGTTACGACGATCCTCCCGCCGGCGAGAAGGATCCAGACCTGAAGCTTTTCTCCATCGACCATGATCGCTTGTATATCATCCCGATTCTCCGTGAGGCCCTTGCCATCAATCCCAATCTAAAAATCATTGCGTTTCCATGGAGTCCTCCCGGCTGGATGAAGACCGCTGGTTCGATGATTCAGGGGACGCTCTTGCCATCGGTTTATTCGTCGTATGCAAAATATTTCGTGCGCTTCGTCGAAGCTTACAAGGACGCCAGCGTCCCGATTTACGCCATCACGCCTCAGAACGAGCCGCTCAACATACCCAACGATTACCCGGGCATGGGCATGTCCGCAAGCGTGTACGTCTGCAGTGACTCCGCGGGTTTTCCCTGCCGGTGCAAAATGTAGCCAAGCAAATACAGCGCCTCGTCGGAATCCGCATGCAGCAGAAGATATCGCCGCAACGCAGTCTCTGCCGCTGTGAATTGCTCTAGATGAATGTAAGCCTTGCTTTCGTAGAGCAAGGCATCGGTCGTGCCCGGCGCGGCTTCTTCGGCTCGAGCGAAAAGTGCCGCTGCCAAGCTGAAATTCCCCTTGCTGAATTCGCTCAACCCAAGCGCCAAATCGTCGGATGTTTGCCCAGAGCTAGCAATCGAGCAAACGCAAGCGACAAAGAATGCCACCAACACGCGCATCCTGAGCACAGCCGCGCCTCCCCGCTTTCTCCTACCAGCGCGCGGATCCGCTTGGTTCATCGATTTGCAGAATCTGATTCGCACGAACATCTTTCAATGTTTGCACAACCCCGCTCGGCCAACGCACCTGAATCTCCTGCACCACTCCGTTCTTTCCGAGCCCAAAGTGCACACGCTTGTCGCTCGCCGAAAGGTAGCTACTCGTTGTCGTAACTGTCGCAAATTGTGCTCCGCTTGCGGTCACCGCCTTCACTTCGGCGCCAATTCCATCTCGATTGCTCTGGTGGCCCGTGAGTTTCAACAAAATCCAATGATTCTCCGTGGGTGTCTCGTTATGAACCACGTATGTCGGCCCTTCATTCGTATTCACAACCGCGTCGACGCGCCCGTCGTTGTCCAAATCTCCGATCGCCATTCCTCGCGCCACCCACGGCTTCCGAAATATCACCCCAGACTCAGCGGACACGTCGACAAAATTCTTACCCGTATTTCGCGCCAGCAACATAGGTTCGCGGTATCGCAAATTCGGAAGCGTCAGCTCCACGGTGTCCAAATCGTGCCCTTGCGCAATCAACAGGTCCTTCCATCCGTCGTTGTCGTAGTCCAGGAACCGAATCCCCCAGCCTGAGTGCGCCAGCGTCATGTTGCTGATTCCCGTGGTCGTACTCGCATACGTGAATGAGCCATCACCGTCGTTTCGATACAGTGCGTATCGTTGGTTTGCCAGGTCAGTAACCACAATATCCGGCCAGCCATCGTTGTCGTAGTCTGCGAAATCTACGCCCATGCCTGCGTAGGTTCGCCCATCAATATCCACGGCCACTTCCGACGGCAGCCCCACTTCTTCAAATGTTCCATTTCCCTTGTTGTGGTATAAAAACTCCACCATCGAGTCGTTGGCCACAAACAAATCGATATGCCCGTCGCGATCGTAGTCCGCGATTGCCAGTCCTAGGCCCTTTCCCGGCCGCGCGAGTCCTAGCTTTGCGGCAACTTCTGTAAAAGTTCCATTTCCGTTGTTGTGATACACGAGCGGAGAAACCGGCTTGAAGAAATCTGGATGGCAGTATGCTCGGTAACCTTCTTTGTGTTCTCCGCACCAGATGTCGTCAAAATCCCATTCGAGATACCGCAGTACTACTAGATCAAGGAACCCATCACCGTCCAGATCCACCCAGGCGGCACTCGTCGACCAGCCGCTGCCTCCTACGCCGGCTTTTTGTGTCACATCGGTGAAGGTGCCATCTCCATGGTTGTGATAAAGCTTGTTCCCGCCGTACGCAGTAACATACAGATCCTCGTAGCCGTCATTGTCGTAATCCCCGACGGCTACTCCCATCCCGTAACCCGTTCCTTCGAGCCCCGCTTTCTCCGTAACGTCTTCGAACGTGCCATCTGTCTTCTGGTGATAGAGCCGGTTCCAATACTGCGGCCCTGTTTTCTGTGGAATCGTTCCCTTCGGTGTCGGATCGCCGAGTGGCGCACCGTTGACCAGGAAAACATCCAGACGCCCGTCGTTGTCGTAGTCAAACAGCGCCACTCCCGCCGCCATCGTTTCGGGCAGATACTTCTTGGAGGTGTGCGACGCTTGATACCGGAAATTTATTCTGAAGCGCTCGGTAATATCCACGAACTTTCCAGGAGTACCTGATGGAGATGCTGGTGCAGTGGAAGTGTGCTCCTGACCGGCCACGAGCATCAGCGGAACGGGAAGCGCTAAGCAGAGAAGCACAATTACAGATCTGGCATCAAGGTTCCCATAGCGGCAATGTCGAATATCGATTTTCGGCCAGCGTTTCACGGCGCGACGCTTCCTTTGCCTTCCTTCACCGTATAGATGCGGTCGACGGCGGGAATCGTGATCTCTTCTTTTGCGCCGTTAGGCCAGTGAATCTCCACCCGGTCCACTTTCGTTGCCGCTCCGAGACCGAAGTGCAGACGTTGATCGGAACTCGATCCATAGCTTCCGCCGCTGAAGACGTCCCCGCGTTGCCGCGCGCCTCCTGCCGTGACAAATACCTTGGCTCCGATCGCATCACGGGGACTCTTGGGACCTCCCAACAGCCTTAGAGTGATCCAGTGATTCGAATTTTTGACCACGTTACGCAGCAATGTGGGCGTCGAATCGATATTGTTCAGGACCACGTCGATATGACCATCGTTGAACAGGTCACCGAACGCCGCGCCTCGTGCCGTTACAACAACTGCGAGGCCGCTTCCCGTTGCCGCCGGCACCTCCTGGAATTTCGATCCATCCAGATTGCGCAGCAGCAACGGACGCTGCGCCCAGGTTGTGCCCCAGTCCTGTAAGTCAACTCCCGGATACACGTGTCCGTTGGCGACAAATATGTCGAGCAACCCGTCGTTATCGTAGTCGAGAAAGCCCGTGCCCCAGCCAAGAAACGGGATCGTCAGTGTCGCGATTCCAGCGCGAAAGCTGACGTCGGCGAACGCCGCGTCGCCTTCATTCCGGTAAAGCGTGTTGTAATCGTCGGAAAAATTCGTGATGTAAAGATCGACTTTGCCATCACGGTTGTAATCGCCCACTGCGATTCCCATGGCGGCTTGCTCACGCCCATCGTCGTTCAGTGCAAATCCCGAAAGATAACTGATATCCTCAAACGTGCCATCGTGCTTGTTTCGGTAGAGATACTTCGGCACGGAATCGTTCGCGACCGCTAAATCGACCCACCCGTCGTCATCCACGTCCACAAACACAGATGAAAAGCCGTAATATCCCTTCGCGTCGGCCACGCCCGCTTTCACGCTCACGTCTGTAAACGTGCTGTCGCCATTGTTGTGAAACAGGTGATCGGTCTCCCCCGGCAGGCCCCGTGGACCGCACATGACTTCGACCCCGCGGAACTGACAAAATCCTGCCGGAATCCCGCCTTTGCCCGCGATTGGGGGGTTATTCGGATTGAACTTCACATAGCCCGGAACAAATAGATCAAGATAACCATCGTGGTCGTAGTCGCCCCAGGTTGCGCCGGTTGACCAGCTGCCAAGGGCGACACCCGCCATTTCTGCAACGTCGGTAAACGTCCCGTCGTGATTGTTATGATAGAGACGATTCTTGCCGAAGTTTGATACGTAAATGTCCGGCCAGCCATCGTTATCGAAGTCCCCAATCGCCACGCCGAAGCCCCATCTTTCATTTGCCACGCCAGCTTTTTCTGTGACGTCGGTGAATGTCCCGTCATGGTTGTTGTGTAGCAGCATCGCGCGTGGCGGAGC
>Ga0137418_10005584_pt1 | contig 11550 bp, 9 predicted proteins | sample CZODoug3_1_2_16f_FD_122242 | JGI IMG/M metagenome (GOLD analysis project Ga0137418, IMG submission 122242) | Vadose zone soil fungal communities from Angelo Coast Range Reserve, California, USA - CZODoug3_1_2_16fungal (Hybrid Assembly) | ecosystem: Environmental > Terrestrial > Soil > Vadose... | reverse complement strand
GAGGGGGCCCGAGAGCTGCGCGGTCATGTCGTGGAACTGGTCGCGGTTGTAGGGATAGCCACCGGCGGCCAGGCAGGTCTCGTCCCCCGCGCACTCCTCCTCCTTCGTGGTGTTGCGAGAGGTCAAGGCCTGGTTCTGGTTGTAGTAGTTGAGGTCACCGTGGAAGCTGTTGCTGCCCTGCTTGGTGACCACGTTGAAGACGGCTCCCTGGACGTTGCCGTACTCCGCGGGGGCCCCCAGGGACAGCACTTCGATCTCCTCGATGGCGTCGGTGTTGGGGTAGGGCCAGGCCGCGCCGCTGATGGGGGCGGTGAAGTCGGTGCCGTCCATCTGGTACGAGTTCTCGTTGGTCGAGGACCCGAACGAGGTCTGGCGCTGACCGTTGTCCGAAGATGTCTGGGCCACTCCGGGGGCGGCGTTGATGAGGTCGAAGAAGGTGTAGCGGGGGATGGGCGCGTTCTTGACCCACTCCTGGTTGTAGTTCGTGCTCACCTGGTTCGAGGAGGTGTTGAGCACCTCCGCCTCGCCGGTGACCGTGACCTCCTCCGCCATCTGCGAGATCTTCAGGCTCACGTTCTCTTCGATCGTCTGGCCCAACGGGGTGCGGATGCCCTCCCGGTGCAGGGTGGCGAAGCCCGCCATGGAGAAGGTGAGGGTATAGGTCCCGGGGGGCAGGGCCGCCACCCAGCGGGTTGAGGATTCAGCCACCTCGGCCATGACGGCCGCGGTCCTTTCGTGCAGAGCCTCGATATTGTCCTGCTCGTTCTTCGCAAATCCGTAGAGAAATACGGCCCGTTGATGACTGCGGTAAGCCACCAGCATGCGGTAGCCTCCAGAACGCCCTTGTCCCGCGCGGGCTACCCGCTGCTTAATGAGGCCGCTCCCTAAATCGGCATCCACCAGACCGCGCTCAGCGCGGCCGACTCGGGGCTCGTGGCGCTGCGCGACGCCGAGCTCGACGCCCGCGAGTTCGACCTCGAGTTCGCCCGGCCCTTCCTCGATACGCTGCCGTTCGCGGGCCGGCTCACCGGACACACCATCGCCACGGGGCCGCTCGCGGCGCTCGCCCTCCAGACCGACTGGTCGTTCCGCGACTCGCTCGTATCGGGTTGGCCCGAAAGCCGCGTCCGCGGGAAAGGCGAAGTGGACTTGAAGGCCGTCGACGGCATGCGATTTCAGCCGTTTGCGGTGGAGGCATCGAGCATCGATCTGGGCACGGTCCGGCGACTCGCGCCGGCGGTGCGGCTCAACGGAACCCTCGTGGCGGTGGGAACGCTCACCGGACCGTTGCGCAACGCGCAATTCGCGGGCACGCTCGAGCACCGGGACGGCGAGCGGCCCCCGAGCACGCTGACGGGGAGCGTGCGACTCGACACGCGAGGTGAGGTGCTCGGCGTCTACGCCGACGTCACGGCGGACTCGCTGTCGTTCGACGACCTCCGGGGCACCTTCCCGACGCTGCCGCTGCTTGGCGCCGTGACGGGGCCCGTGAGGCTCGCGGGCCCGCTGAGCGCGCTCGAGACGCACGTGGATCTGCGCTCCGGAGGCGGCGCGGTGCGCGGCGACGGCACCTTGATACTCGACCTCCCGCACTACGGCGCGCGCGACCTGCAGGTCACGGCCCACGACCTCGACCTGGCGCACTGGCTGGGACGCGGGGCTCCGCCGTCGCGCCTGAGGTTCACGCTGCGAGGGGATTTCGTGGGCGACAGCGCGGTGCCGCCCCTCGGCACGGTGCAGGCGATCGTCGAGCCATCGCAGTTCGCCGGCGCCGCCGTGGACTCGGGTGCCGTGCACGTGCGGTTCGCCGACCGGCGGCTGTATGTGGACTCGCTGCGCGTTGTGCAGGCGGGTCTCATGACCACGGGGTCCGGCTCCCTCGGGTGGAGGCGCGGAACCGGAGGGCAGCTGGCGCTCGACTTCGACGCCGACAGCCTCAACGCGCTCGACCCGCTCGTCGGCTGGCTCGCGCGTGGCGCCCCCAACGCACTCGACGACCCCGGCGGAGCGGACGCGGGCAACGCGCGGCTGGCCGGCGCCGCGCGCTTGCTCCTCACGCTCCAGGGCTCCCTCGACTCGCTCGGCCTGGATGCCCGTGCCAGCGTCGAGCGGCTCGCGTGGCGGGCCTGGCGGGTCCCTGCCGGCCGGGGCCACTTCACCTGGCAACCGGGTTCCACCCCGACGTTCGCGCTCGAGGCGAGCCTGGACTCGATCGCCCACGGCATCTTCGGATTCTCCGCCGCGTCCGCCACGGCGCGCGGGACTCGCGACTCACTCACCTGGCTGGCGCGGTCGCGCTTCGGGGAGGGGGGCGCGTTCCTCGCCGGAGGGCGGTTCGCCCGCCACGCCGCCCAAACAGGAAGCGCCGCGCTCGCGGTCGGGGTGGACTCGCTGGCCGTCCACCTGCCGGGCGACGTGTGGGTGCTCGAGCGGCCCACGGAGCTGACCGTGACGGACTCGGCGGCGACGGTGACGGGGCTCGCGCTCCGGAGCGCATACGGATCGGGCAAGCTGGTGCTCGAGGGGGCCCTGCCGACCCGAGGTCGAGCGGACGCGCATCTCCAGCTGGAGGGGTTCCCGCTGGTGGGCTTGTACGCGCTGCTCGAGCGGGACACGGCGGGTGTGGGTGGGACGGTCACGGCCACCGCCGGGCTATCGGGCACGCGGGCCAGCCCCATCTCGAGCGGGTCGTTCTCGCTCTCGAACGGCGCGTTCGGGGAGTTCCGCGCGCCGTTTGTGGACGGGACATTCGACTACCACGACCGGCGTCTCCGCGGAACGCTCCGCCTGTGGCGCTCGGGCCAGCAGATCCTCGATGTCCAGGCGTACCTGCCGTTGGACCTCGCCCTCGAGCCCGTGCCGCGCCGCCAGCTCCCCGACACCCTGTCCGTGGGGGCGAAGGCGGACAGCGTCGACCTCTCCGTGCTCGAGGCGCTCACGCCGTCGCTGCAGCACGTGACCGGTGTTTTCTCGGCGGACCTCGGCATCGCGGGCACGTGGGACGCGCCGCGCCTGCGGGGCGAGCTCCAGATCGCCAACGCCGCCGCGACTATCCCGACGCTGAGCGTGCGCTACGAGGACATCGACGGGCGCCTCACCCTCTCCGGCGACACCATCGCGATCCAGTCCCTGTCGGCCCGCAGCGAGCGCGGCCGGGCCGATTTCACCGGCGTCGTGCGGCTCGAGCAGCTGACACATCCCGTGCTCGACCTGCAGATCGCCGCGGACCAGTTCAAGGCGCTGGAGTCGAAGAACAACGTGGCGATCACCGCCAGCGGCCGGCTCGCGCTCAAGGGACCGGTCTTCGGCGCCACGCTCACCGGTCACGCCAAGGTGACGTCGGGCGTCCTCTATTTCGCCGATCTGGTGCAGAAGCGGATCGTGAACCTGGACGAGCTCGCGGATACGTCGCTGGCCGCGCTCATCCAGCAGCAGCGGCTCGGGCCCGAGTTCGAGAACGTGTTCCTCGACAGCCTGCGGATCAACGACCTCGAGCTGGAAATGGGGAGCGACGTGTGGCTCCGCTCCGACGAGGCGAACATCCAGCTCGCCGGCTCCGTGCGGCTCACCAAGCAGCGCAACCAGTACCTCGTGAGCGGCACACTGCAGGCGGTGCGCGGGACCTATCGCCTCAAGGTCGGCTCGGTGCTGTCGCGCGAGTTCGTCGTCACCGAGGGAACCGTGCGGTACTTCGGCACCCCCGACCAGGACGCGGCGCTCGACATCAAAGCGAAGCATGTCGTGCACCCCGTTCCGACACCGGCCCAGCACAACCCCGAGGACATCACGGTGGTGGCGCACATCGGCGGTACCCTGCTGGTGCCGAGAATCACCCTCGAGGCGGAGAAGCGTGAGCTGTCGCAGACCGAAATCATTTCCTACCTGCTGTTCGGCAAGAGCAGCGTGGATCTAGCGGGCGACCAGGGCGGGATCGCCGACCAGCGAGCCGTGCTACAGAGTGCCCTCGCGATCCTGTCGGGCGAAATCGAGCAGACGATCGTCTCGGGCGGCGTGCCGGTGGACTACGTCGAGATCCGCCCCGGCGGTGGGGGGCAGGGCACCGCCCTCGCGCCCTGGAACGTCGCCGTGGGGCGCCAGCTCGGCCCCAAGACGTTCCTCGTGGTGAACGCCGGGTTCTGCTCGGGAGGCCAGGTGGGGGTCACGAACATGCTCGGCCTGTCGCTGCAGTTCCGGATCAGTCCCGAGTGGCGCACGGAAGCGAGCTTCGCGCCGGTGCAGACCTGCACCAACGACACGAACCTCGGCTTGGGGAACACGGTGCCGCGGCAGGTTGGTCTGGACCTGTTCTGGGAACGGCGCTACTGACCGTGGCCCGCGCACTCCTGATCGCCAACCCCGCGGCGGCACGCACCGACGCGCGCGCCGTGACAACGGTCCGGGACACGCTGCGGCGCGGGGGCTGGACCGTCGAGGTCCTCGCCACGGCTCGGGCGGGCGACGCGCGCCGCTTCGCCGGCGAGGCGCACGCCGAGGGGTTCGACGCACTCGTGTGCTACGGGGGCGACGGCACGGCCATGGAGATCGCCGCCGGTGCGGTAAAGAGCGGCATCCCGCTCGGGCTGGTACCGGGCGGCACGGGCAACCTGCTCGCCGGGAACCTGCGGCTGCCACGCGACCCGGCCGCCGCCGCGCGCGTGATCCTGGCCGGCCGCACCGCCGCCATCGACCTGGGCACCGTGGAACGCCCCGACGGCACACACTATTTCGCCGTGTGCGGCGGCACGGGCTTCGACGCCCAGCTCATGGCGGGCACGGCGGCAGCCGAGAAGCATCGCTGGAAGATGGCGGCGTACGTGATGAGGGCGTTCGCCGCGCTCCCCGGCGTGACGAGCCCGCTGCACCGCGTGACCGTGGACGGAGTCGCGCGCGACCTGCCGGCGGCGATGGTGCTGGTGGCGAACTGCGGAGAGCTGGTGCCGCCCTTCCTGCGGCTGCGGCACGACATCGCGCCGGACGACGGTTGGCTGGACGTGGTGGTGCTGCGCGCCGAAGGCGTGTGGCAGAGCCTGAGCGCGTTCCTGGAGCTCGCGAGCCAGCCGCGGAACGGCGCACGGCGCCTGTGGTTCGGACGCGGCCGCACGGTGCGCGTCGAAGTGCTGGAGGGCCCGCCGCGTCCGATGCAGCTCGACGGCGAGCCGTGGGGTGACGCGCCGTTCGAAGCACGCCTCCAGCCCGCCGCACTGTCGGTCATTGTCGACCCCGCCACCGCGCGGCTGGGTGCGTCACGCCTTGGCTGACAGCGTGCTCCTGATCGATGCCGACGCCGATCTGTTGCGGGCGCTCGGAGAGTACTTCGACGGGATCGGGTACGAGGTGGCGGCTGCGGCCACGCGCGAAGCCGGCTTCGAAGCCTTCGATCGCATGCGTCCCGACGTCGTGATCCTCGACCTACACGTCTCCGATGTCGGGGGGTTGAACGCGCTCGAGCAGCTCAAGACCCGGGGCGGCTCGGTCATTCTCCTCACCGAGCCGGGCGAGACGGAGAGCGCGGTGCGGGCCATGCAGCTCGGCGCCGAGCATTTCCTCACGAAGCCCGTAGACCTGAACCATCTGGCCGTCGCGACGGCACGCGTGTGCGAGAAGGTCCGCCTGACGCACCAGAACGCGCTGCTGCGCGCGCGCGACCACGAGGACGCGGGGCTCGAATCACTCGGCGTCTCGCCCGCGATCCGCGAGCTGGGGCGCCAGGTCGAGCTGCTCGCGGCGAGCGAACGCTCGGCCGTGCTGCTCACGGGCGAGAGCGGGACAGGGAAGGGCTGGTTGGCCCGGGTGATCCATCATCTGTCCCCGCACGCGAGCGGTCCCTTCGTCGAGGTGCACTGCGCCGGTCTCACGGCCACATTCCTCGAGTCGGAGCTGTTCGGTCACGAGAAAGGTGCCTTCGCCGACGCGAAGGAGCGTCGGCAAGGTTTGTTCGAGCTGGCGGACCGGGGAACGATCTTTCTCGACGAAATTGCCGACCTGGCGCCGGAGCTGCAGCCCAAGCTGCTGAACGTCCTCGAGACGAAGACGTTCCGCCGGGCGGGCGGCACGCGCGACATCACCGTGGACGTGCGGCTCGTCGCCGCCACGAACCGGGACCTGATGGCCGAGGTGCGCGCCGGTCGCTTTCGCGAGGACCTGTATGGTCGCCTGAGTGTCACGGCCCTCGGGCTGCCGGCGGTGCGCGAGCGGTCGCGCGACGACCGGTTGGCGCTGCTCACCCGCATCGGGTCGGAGCTGGCGCCCCAGATGCCGGGCTGTCCCGGCGCCACCAGCGCCGAGGCGTTGGATCGTCTCCTGTCCGCGGCGTGGCCGGGAAACGTCCGCGAAATGCGCAACGTCGTCGAGCGGGCCATGATCCTGGCGCGCGGGGTGGGTCAGATCGGACTCGAGCACCTCCCGGGCGACCTGCGCAAAGGTGGGGGTGGCGGAGGGAGCGGGGTCGGGGCGGGCGACCGGAGGCACCAGCCTTTGGCGCTCGCCGAGGTGGAGCGCGCGCACATCGAGAAGACGCTTAGGTTTCACGACGGCAATCGCACGCGGGCGGCCCTCGAGCTCGGCATATCGCGCGCGACGCTGATCAATAAGATTAAGGTGTACGGGCTCGACGTCTGAGGCGGATCATGACCGACAAACCGAAACTGAAGGAGCACGACGGGATGGTATGCCGCTCCTGCGGCAACGAGGAGCGCGCCTCCGAAGGCTATCCCTGCGCCGACTGCGGCACGTTCATCTGCTTGATCTGTTCCTTCCGAGGCGTGACGCGCTGTAAGACGTGTGAAGAGAAGGCCAAGGCGTCGCAGAAGGCTTAGCCCGCCGTCCCCCGCCGCTTCCGGATCTCGCGCGTCACATCGTCGGGCGAGGTGCCCAGCTCTTTAGCCAGCTTCTCGACGGCGTCGCTCGCCCCCGGCCAGTCTTCCGCGGCCGCGAGCGCCGCGAGCGCGATGTCTTCGACCACCGTCGTTCGCTCCTCCAGATCGCGCGTCCGCACCGCGACCTCGCGTGCCAGCCACTGCTCGAGCTCGCGGCGGTCGATCTCGAGCTGCCGCTGCCGCAGGCCGGCCTGGAGCGACATCTCCAGCTCGTCCAGATCCACCGGCTTGATGAGGTAGTCGTACGCCCCGAGCTTGAGACACTCGATGGCGGTCCGGGGCTCGTCGATCGCCGTGAGCATGATGATGGCGAGGTCCGAGTCGGCCGCGAGCGCCTTGGGCACGAGCTCCACGCCGCTCATGTTCGGCATGCGGATGTCGGACAGCATCACCTGCGGCTGCTCCGCCGCCTGGCGATCGAGCGCCTCGGCGCCGCTGGCGGCCTGCAACACCCGGTAGCCGAGCCGCGTGAGGAACCGATCGAGTGCCTGGCGGATGCCGTCCTCGTCGTCGACCACCAGCACGGTGGTCGGGGGTTGAGGCGCGGGGGGGCTCCGTGGGTCGGGGTTGGGCATGGCGCTAACGTATGTGCCCTCCACAACCCGAGCAAGCCAAGCTATGCTTCGCGCGCCATGGCGTCCTCACCTCCTGCCAGTCTCACTGCCGTTCGAGGGGTTTCAGTAGGGCACTGGACCGATCTCGAGCGGGCGACCGGCTGCACAGTCGTGCTCGGACCGGACGGTGGGATGCGAGCCTCCTGCGCCGTCCGAGGCCGCGCCACCGGAACGCGCGAGATCGACGCGCTGAACCCCCGCCACGTGGTGGACCGCATCGACGCGATCCTGCTCACCGGTGGCTCGGCCTACGGTCTCGGCGCGGCCGATGGCGTGATGCGCTGGCTCAAGGAACGCGGGCGGGGCCTGCCGGTGGGGTCCGCCGGCATCGTACCCATCGTCCCGACCGCGGTGATCTTCGACTTCGACCTGGCCCCCGGGGGCAAGGCGGACCGCTGGCCGACGGCGGACGATGGGTATCGCGCATGCGCCGCCGCGTCGGGCACCGTCGCCGAAGGCTCGGTGGGGGCGGGCACGGGAGCCACGGTCGGCAAGGCGTTAGGGCCGCGCGCCGCCATGAAGGGTGGGGTGGGAAGCTGGGCCGCGAGCGGAGGTGACATCGTGGTGGGCGCGCTGGTGGTGCTCAATGCGGTCGGCAACATCCTGGACGGCTCGGGCGCGATCCTCGCGGGGGCGCGCGGCGCGGACGGTACGTTCGTGGACGCATTGACGCACTTCGGCCGGGGGGGCGCTCCATTTGGGGCGCGCAATACGACGTTGGCCGTGGTCGCGACCAACGCCACGCTCGATCGTACCGGCCTCGAGAGCCTGGCACACGCGGCGGGGGATGCGTTGGCGCGCCGCATCGTTCCCTACGGCACCCTGTTCGATGGCGACGTGGTGTTCGCGGTGAGCACCGCCGCCGTGGTACCCGCCACGCCCCTCCAGGCCGAGGCCCTCGCGGCGCTCGCGGTGCCCATGGCGGTGGAGCGCGGCGTGCGGCTCGCGCGCGGTGTGCGTGATATCCCCGGACTGGCGGATCGTGCCCCGTGACGTGCGCGGGACGGTGACCACGCTGTGACCGATCGTCTCGAGCGCGATGTCGCGGACGTGGCGCGTAAGTGGGTGCCCGACGCCCGGCTCGGCGTGTTCGAGGTGACCGTGGAGGCCGAGCGTCTGAACGGCTGTACCACGAGCCGCGACGCCCTGGCTGCGCTGCGCCGCATCGCGGCAGAGGCCGCCCGCGCAGCGGACATCCGGCTGCTCCCGGATTCCTCGGTCCGTGACGGGGCGGCGGCCGTGGTCACCGCCGCGGTGGCGCCGCTGTTGCGCGAGCCACGGATTTCGGCCGACCGGGTGAGCGAGGCGTTGCACGGCGAGGCGCTCGCGCTGCTCGAGCGGCGCGAGGGAGCCGTGTGGCTACGCGTGCGCGCGGGCGACGGCTACCATGCGTGGACCCACGCCGCATATCTGACCATCGGATCGAGCGAATGGGCCGAGGACTGGAGCGCGCGGGCCACCGGACGCTCGCTCGGTGCCGAGCTGAGGATCCAGGATCAGCGCCTGCGGCTTGCGGTGGGTGCGCGCGTCGCGCGCCGCCGCAACGGTCAGGTCGAGACCGCGGACGGACGCGCGTGGAGTGTGAACGCTGGCATCGTCCGGCCGGAATCGGAGCTCCGCGCCGAGGCGCGCCGCCTCGCGCCGCCGGAGTGGGCGCTGCGCTGGTTCTCAGGCGCTCCCTATCTGTGGGGCGGCCGCACCGAGTGGGGGATCGACTGCTCCGGCCTGGTTCAGGGAACCTACGCGGCCCGGGGAGTCGTTCTCCCCCGCGACTCGGACCTGCAGTCGCTCGCTGGAAAGGACGTCCAGATCGACCCCGCCGGGACGGGCTACGAGGCGGGCGACCTGTTGTGCTTCGCGGACGGCCACCGCATTTCCCACGTCGCCCTCTGGGCCGGGGCGGGTCGAATCGTGCACTCGGCGCTGTCGCGCGGAGGCGTCGCGTCGGACGACTTGCTCGGCGACACGCCGGGTGCGAAGCGGCTGCGGGACATGCTGGTGGCAGTGCGGCGGCTGAATCTCCGACGGTAGGTCGACGAGTGTAGGGGCGCAGCATGCTGCGCCCCTACCACACCGATCCCACGCTCCACTGGTCGAGCCATGGGTCGATTATGTTTTCCGGCATGAAGCTCGTCCTGTTCGACATCGATGGCACCCTCCTCTGGACCGACGGCGCCGGCCGCCGCGCGATTCAGCGCGCTCTCGTCGACGAGGCCGGGACCGCGGGGCCCATCGAGAGCTATCGCTTCGACGGGAAGACGGACCCGCAAATCGTGCGGGATCTCCTGGCCCTCGCGGGGCATGCGGGCGCGGAGAACGCGAGCCTGATTCAGGCGGTCTGCCGGCGCTATGTGGATCATCTGCGCGCCGAGCTGGAGCGACCGACTCAGACGACGCGACTGATGGTCGGGATCGCCGACTTGCTCGCGGCGCTCGAGCCGCGCGAGGCCCGCGGCGAAGCGATCGTGGGACTGCTCACGGGCAACGTCGCCCCGGGGGCCGCCCTGAAGCTGCGATCGGCCGGACTCGACCCCGCGCGCTTCCGCGTCGGCGCGTACGGCTCGGACTCCGCCCGGCGCGCCGACCTCCCGGCGGTCGCCGCGGCGCGCGCGACGGTCGTCACAGGCGCGCGCTTCGCCGGAGCGGACGTGATCATCCTGGGCGACACGCCGGACGACGTGGCGTGTGGCCGGCCGATCGGCGCGCGCAGTGTCGCGGTCGCCACCGGCTCCTACGACGTGGCCGCCCTGCGCGCGGCAGGCGCGGCCTGCGTGTTCGAGACCCTGGCAGACACGGCCGCGGTGCTCGACGCCATCTTCGCGTGAGCCGCCCTCTTCTCTCCTCGGCCGCTCAGACGGACGAGCTCGAAGTCAAGGCGCGGGTCGACGACGCCGACGCGCTGCGGGCCGCGCTGGTGCGCGCCGGGGCGAAGCTCGATTTTCGGGGCGACATGATCGACCGGCGATTTGAGCGGGGCCGCACGCTGGCGCAGCGCGATGAAGTGCTGCGACTGCGAGAGTTCCGGCCGGCGGACGGCACGCCGGCCTACGGGGTGCTGGCGTGGAAAGGTCCGCCCTCGCAACGCGGGGAGTACCGCCACCGCGCCGAGGTGGAGGCGCGCGTGACGACGCCCGCCCCGATGGTGACCATCCTCGAGCAGCTGGGGTTCGCGGTGTCAATGCGCATCGACCGGCGCGTCGAGGTGTATCGGCTCGGCCAGGCCGTGGTGCGCTTGGAATGGTACCCGGAGATGGATGTGTTGCTCGAGGTCGAAGGCGAGCCGTCGGCGATCGAGCGCGCGATCGCCGCCACGGGCATTGCCCGGGATCGTTTTCTTCCCGAGTCGCTGCCCTACTTCGTGGCCCAGTACGAGGCGCGGACGGGCCAGGCCGCGCTGCTCGCCCGATGAGCGCGCCCGTGAAGATCCCCATGCCGCTGCGCGTGCCGGAGCTCGCGCCGTCGCTCGGCCGCCTGCTCGTGCCCCGCCGTCTGGAGGAGCCCTGGGTGCCGCTCGACGACATCCGCGAGGAGCTCGCGACGCGCGTGATGGAGCTGGGTGGTGAAGCGCGGGCCGCCGCCGCCGGCGAGGATCGCGACCGCGTGCTCGACGCGGTGAACCGGCGCGCCTGGCTCGCGGCGTGGGAAGGCGCGGTGCGGCGGTCGGGGGAGCGCGTCGCTGCCGCGGTCGATGGAGCGATCGAGCGGGCCGCGCGCCGGGTCCGGATGCCGGGGCGGCCGCGCCGCCGCCTCCTGCTCGCGGGCTCCGAGAAACGAGCGATCGCCGCCCGCCTCGCCGCGGGCGGCGAAGCGCTCGTGGCCGCCCTCGACGCCCTCGATGCCGTCGCCGCGCGCGTGCGCGACGCGAGCGTCCTCGACAAGGCGGCGCACGCCGACTGGCAGGAGGCGCTCCGCACCTCGGCCCGCCGGCTCGAGGCGGCGTGGCTCGCGCTCGAGACGCAGGTTGCCGACGAGCAGCGGCGCTGGGCCGATGAGATCGAGGCGGTCGCTCGCTGGCGACCGTCGCTCTGGCCGTTGATCGCGATCTGGGCCCCGCTCGCAAT
>Ga0137418_10005583_pt1 | contig 11551 bp, 15 predicted proteins | sample CZODoug3_1_2_16f_FD_122242 | JGI IMG/M metagenome (GOLD analysis project Ga0137418, IMG submission 122242) | Vadose zone soil fungal communities from Angelo Coast Range Reserve, California, USA - CZODoug3_1_2_16fungal (Hybrid Assembly) | ecosystem: Environmental > Terrestrial > Soil > Vadose... | reverse complement strand
TCCTCCGTGACGATCTGGAGGCCGTCATCGAGGGCGCGCGGGCCGTCGACCTCTACACCAACCTCATCACGAGCGGCATCCCGCTGAGCCGCGAGCGCCTCGCGGGCTTCCGTTCCCTGGGACTCGACAACGTGCAGATCTCTGTCCAGGACGTCGCCGCGGCGAGCTCGGACCGCATCGCCGGGTCGCGCGCCTTCGAGCGGAAGCTGGAAGTCGCGCGCTGGGTCAAGGAGCTTGGCTTCCCACTGACGCTCAACGTCGTGCTGCATCGGGAGAACCTCGGTCGCGTCGAGGAGATCGTCGCGCTGGCCGAGGCGCTCTCGGCGGACCGTCTGGAGCTGGCCAATACGCAGTATGTGGGTTGGGCTCTCGTGAACCGTCGCGCCTTGCTGCCGACCGCCGCCCAACTGGATGAGGCGCGACGGGCGAGCGCCGCGGCCCATCGGCGGCTACGGGGCAAGATGGAGGTTCTGTTCGTCATGCCCGACTACTACTCGGAGTTCCCGAAGGCGTGCATGGACGGCTGGGGCCGGCGCTTCATCGTCGTCAGCCCCGACGGACTGGCCTTGCCCTGCCACGCGGCTCACACGCTCCCTGGGCTCCGCTTCGACAATGTCAAACACGGCCCGCTCGAGGCGATCTGGTGTGAGTCGCCGGCGTTCGAAGCCTTTCGCGGTGACGCGTGGATGCCCGAGCCGTGCCGAAGCTGCGAGCGGCGGACGATCGACTTCGGCGGCTGCCGGTGTCAGGCATTTTATTTGACCCGAAACGCCGCGGCCACCGACCCGGCGTGCGTGTTGTCACCCGATCATGGGCTCATCGAGACCGCGCGCCAGCAGGCGCTGTCGGCGCCTGGGGGTGACTTCGAGTATCGGGCGCCGCGGTCGACCGCACGGAAGTGACACGTCGCGTGGACGTCAGCGCCTGGATCCTCACGGGGCTCCTGTTCGTCGCGCTGCTCATCGCTTTCGTCAAGGATCCGGCGCTGCCCGTTCGCGGTCTGCTCGCGACCGGGAAGCTCGCGCGGGGGGTCTGGCTCGATCTGCTGCTCGGCTTCCTCCTGGCCGGGCTCCTCGAGGTGTTGATTCCCCAACCCGTCCTCTCCCGCTGGCTCGGTGGGGAGCGTATGGCGCAGGGCATCTTGGTGGGCTGGGTGGCTGGCCTGATGATCCCTGGAGGCCCCTACGTGCTCTTCCCCGTCGTGGCGAATCTCTTTCGGAGCGGTGCCGCGCCCGGACCGCTCATCACCCTGCTCACGGCGAAGACCCTGGTAAGCCCGATACGGATGCTCACCTACGAGGCGCCATTGTTGGGCTGGCCTCTGACCCTGGCGCGTTTTATTCCCGGCGTTCTGCTGCCGCCCGTCATGGGTGTGATCGGCCAGTGGCTGTTCGGGCTCTTCAGCGATCGGGTCTTCGGCGATCGATAAGGAAGACCCTGTGGAAAACTAGAGCGACGGCTCCGAGACATCCGTGCCATAATGCGTTGGTCTGGCCCGGTATTCGGTTCATCGTGGACCCCCCTCACCAGACCGCCCTCCTGGCGTTTTCTTCCGCGTTCCGGGGAGCGTCGTCAACAGCGGGAGAGTTGTGCGGAGGTTCGCGATGGCAACGAAGCTTTTCGTCGGCGGCCTGTCGTTCTCAACATCCACCGAGCGCCTGCGCGACCTGTTCGCCCAGGTTGGCTCCGTCGAATCGGCTGCGGTCGTGACCGACCGCGACACCGGTCGCTCCCGCGGGTTCGGCTTTGTCGAGATGGCCACGACCGAGGAAGCGGATGCCGCGGTCAAGAAGTTCAACGGTCAGGAAGTGGACGGCCGCATGCTGAAGGTCGAGCTGTCCAAGCCCTCGGGCTCGGGCGGCGCGCGGAGCGGCGGTGGCTTCCGAAGCGGCGGTCGCACCGGCGGCCGCTGGTAAACGGGAGCCCCGGTGCAGGTCGCGGCGTTCTCCATTCCGGGCGATCCCAATTGGCGCTGGCGGATCGTCAACTATGCGGGCGAGACCATCGAGGAGTCGCGCGACTCGTTCCCGACGATCGCCAGCGCCGTCGCCAACGGCAAGAAGCGGCTCGTGCAGATGAACGTCGTCGACCGCTCGGTCATCGTTCGCTCGCATCGCTCGACGTCACACTTGAGGGCCCGCTGAGTGAGGGTCGAGGTCTTCGACAACCAGATCGAGGCCGCTCTGAAGCAGCTCAAGAAGCAGATGCAGAAGGACGGCCTCTTCCAGGAGATGAAGCGGCGCGCGCACTACGAGAAGCCGTCCGTCAAGCGGAAGCGCAAGCAGGCGCAGGCGCGAAAGAAGCGCCGACGGGCCCTGCAGCGCTCCCGCTCCTGGGACGACGAGTAGCGTCGCGTCGAGCGCGGCGCGCTCACGACGAAGTCGGGCGCCGGAGCGCGTCGATGAGGTCGAGGACGCGGAGGATCTCGCGCCCGTCGCGGACCATCTGCCGGTCGCCCGCCTGCCCCCAGCGCAGCACGCCCTCGCGGTCTACGACGAACGTGGACCGGTAGGCGACGTTCCGGTCCTCGTCCAGCACGCCGTACGCGCGGATCGCGACCCGGTGGAGGTCGCTCAGGAGCGGGAACGGCATGCTCCGGGCCTTGGCGAAGGCGGCGTGGCAGGGCGGGCTGTCGCCGCTGATCGCGAGCACCTCGGCTCCCCGCTCACGCACCGCCGTGGCGACCTGGCCCAGGTCGGCGAGCTCCGGCGTTCAGATACCACCCCAGTCGTAGCAGTAGAAGACGAGCACGACGTCCGCCTTGCCCTTGAAGCTCGAGAGAGCGATCGGCGCGCCGGCCGTCGAGGGCAGAGAGAAGTCGGGGGCCGGCTGGCCGTAGCGAGGCGCTGGTGTGGTCATTGACGTCTCTTGCCAGGCGTGGTCATGCGAGACGACTCCGGATGTCGGCCCCCGGCGTGAGCGTCCGGTGCACCGGGCAGCGTTCCGCGATCTCGAGGAGCCGCGCGCGCTGCTCCTGCGTCAACGGTCCGCCGAGGACGATCTCGCTGTCGATCCGGTCGAGCTTGACCTCCCTCGTCTCGCACTCCGCACAGTCCGCCGCGTGGATCTTCGAGTGCTGGAGGCGGACCGTCACGCCCTCGAGTGGCCACTGCCTGCGTCGCGCGTACAGCGCGACCGTCATCGACGTTCACGCCCCGAGCGCCACGAGCAGAAAGTCGTACGGGGACGGACCGGTGTCGGTTCCGCCGGCCGCTTCGGGCTCGTCCGCCGTCAGGCGATGCCGGCCGGCGACGATTTCCTGGGCGAATCCCGAGGTCCCACCGCGAACGGTCACCGTGGTCATGTGCCCCCCTCCCTGGGTCGGCCCCGTGACCATTATTGAATAGGTCGCGGCACGGGTGCAGAATACCGGCCCTGAGAGCGGGGGGCGCGGGAGAGCACGATGGGACTCCTGGACGGTAAGGTGGCGGCGGTGACCGGCGCGGGCAACGGGATCGGGCGCGCCGTCGCGCTCGGACTCGCGCGCGCCGGCGCACGCGTCGTCGTCAACGACTATGGCGTCACGGTGGACGGTCGCGCGCCGTCGAGCGCCGCCGCCGAGGCCGTCGTCAAAGAGATCGAGGCGCTCGGCGGCCAGGCGGCGGCCAACGCCGACAGCGTCGCCGCGATGGCCGGCGGCGAGGCCATCGTCGAGACCGCGCTCACGCGCTTCGGCGACCTCCACATCGTCGTGTGCTGCGCCGGCATCCTGCGCGAGCGCATGATCTTCAACATGACCGAGGAGGAGTGGGACGCGGTCATCGCGGTCCATCTGAAGGGGCACTTCACCGTCATGCGCAGCGCGACCCGGCACATGCGGGAGAAGCGCCGCGGGCGCATCATCACCTTCACCTCCACGGCCGGACTCGAAGGGAGCCCCGGGCAGCCGAACTACTCGGCGGCCAAGGAAGGCATCGTCGGCCTCACGCGCTCGACGGCGCTGGCGATGGCGAAGTACGGCGTGACCGTGAACTGTATCTCGCCGACCGCCGAAACGCGGATGACCGAGCGACTCAGCGACGACCGCCGGGCGCAGGCGGCGGCGCCGCCGGAGGCCGTGGCGCCCGTCGTCGCGTTCCTCGCCAGCGACCGCGCGGCGCACATCACCGGTCAGGTCGTTCACGTGCGCGGCGGCCAGGTGAGCCTCTGGTCGCACCCGGCGCCCGTGCGCGCGATCACCAGCCGTGAGGGCTGGACGCCAGACGCGCTGGGGAACGTCTGGGACCAGTGGCTCGGCCAGGACCGGCTGCGCCGGCTCGACGCGCTCGGGATCCCGTGGCCGCCGAAGGCCTGAAGAGGAGGGACGGATGGGAACGCTGACCGGATCGGAGCTGCTCGCGCGCGCGCTCGCATCCCAGGGCATGGACACGCTCTTCTATCTCATGGGCGGGCCGATGCTCGAGACCGAGAGCGCCTGCATCAAGCTGGGCGTGCGCGCCGTCGACACGCGGCACGAGCAGGCGGCCGCGCTGATGGCGCACGCGTACAGCCGTCTGACGCGACGTCCCGGCGTCTGCATGGGCTGCTCGGGTCCGGGCACGACGAATCTCGTCACGGGCGTCGCCAACGCGTTCGTGGACGCCGCGCCTCTGATCGCCGTTGGCGGGTCGAGCCCGCGCGTCTATCTCGAGATGGAAGCGTTCCAGGAGATCGATCAGGTCGCCGTCATGCGCCCGATCACGAAGTGGGCCACGCGTATCCTGGACGCCAGGCGCATTCCCGAGCTGGTCGCGACCGCGTTCCGTCAGGCGACGACGGGGCGGCCGGGCCCCGTCTATCTCGACCTGCCCGGCGACATCCTGGGCGAGGCCGTGGACGAGTCCGCGGTCAAATTTCCCGCGCGCTGGCAACCCGCGCGCCGCGGGCAGGGCGACTCGGCCTCGATCGCGGAGGCGATCGCGCTGCTCGCGCGGGCGGAGCGGCCCCTGATCGTCGGCGGCAGCGGTGCGTGGTGGTCCGACGCGGCGGCGGCGTTCCAGGCCTTCGTCGAGGCGACGGGCATTCCCTTCTACACGACGCCGATCTCGCGGGGAACCGTTCCCGAGGACCACGAGCTCGCGTTCCTCAACGCCCGCGCCAAGGCCTTCGGAGAGGCGGACGTGCTCCTCGCGGTCGGCACGCGCTTCAACTACGTTCTTCAGTTCGGCCGCCCGCCCAGGTTCGCCGCGGACCTCAAGGTCATCCAGGTGGACGTGGACCCGAGCGAGCTGGGCCACAACCGCGCCGTGGACGCGCCGATCGTCGGCGACGCCCGGGCGGTCCTCGAGCAGCTCACCGCGGAGGCGCGGGGGAGGATCGAGCGGGGTCGGTACGCCCGGTGGGTGACGAAGCTCCGGACGCTCGACACGGAGAAGGCCGCCGAGATGGACAAGCAAATGAGCACGGACCAGATCCCGATCCACCCCCTCCGGCTCTGCAAGGAGGTGCGCGATTTCCTGCGCCGCGACGCGATCCTCGTCGTGGACGGCCAGGAGATTCTCAACTTCGGGCGCCAGTCGATTCCGACGTTCGTGCCGGGGCACCGGCTGAACTCTGGCCCCTTCGGCTGCATGGGCGTGGGGCTGCCGTTCGGTGTCGGCGCGAAGGTCGCGCGGCCCGACGCGCAGGTGCTGGTCCTGCACGGCGACGGCTCGTACGGGCTCAACGCGATGGAGATCGACACGGCGGTCCGCCACCGGATCCCCGTCGTCGTCGTCATCAGCAACAACGGTGGCTGGACGGCCGATCCTCAGGGGACCAAGCCCGGGCGCAACCTCGGCTACACGCGCTACGACAAGGTCGCCCAGGACTTCGGCGCGCACGGCGAGTTCGTCGAGAAGCCGCACGAGATCCGGCCGGCGCTCGAGCGGGCGTGGGCCTCGGGTAAGCCGGCGGTCGTCAACGTCGTCACGGACTCCAAGGCGCGGGCTCAGACGATCCGCTTCTCGGCATACACGACCTAACGGAGAGGAACCCGACGGAGAGGACATGGGCAAGGCGCTCGAGGGGATCGTGGTCCTCGACCTCACGCAGTACGAGGCGGGACCGAGCTGCACCGAGATGCTCGCTTGGCTCGGCGCGGACGTCGTCAAGATCGAGCCGCCCGGCGGCGAGCCGGGCCGACGCGCGCTCTCGGAGCGTCCCGACACGGACGCGTGGTTCTTCCTGCTCCTCAACGCCAACAAGCGGAGCGTCACCCTCGATCTGAAATCGGCGCGCGGGCATGCCCTCTTCGAACGGATGCTCGGCCGGGCCGACGTCCTCGTGGAGAATTTCGGACCGGGCGCGATCGAGCGTCTGGGCTTCGGCTGGGAAGCGCTCCGCCGGATCAACCCCCGGCTCGTCGCCGCGTCGGTCAAGGGCTTCGGCGGCGGCGGGCCCTATGCGGACTACAAGAGCTTCGAGTGGATCGCGCAGGCGATGGGCGGTGCGATGAGCCTCACGGGCGCGCCGGACGGTCCGCCGCTCCGCGCGGAGGCCGGGCTCGGTGACACGGGGGCGGGGCTCCACTGCGCCATCGGAATTCTGGCCGCGCTCGTCCAGCGCCAGAAGACTGGCGAGGGCCAGCGCGTCGAGGTGGCGCAGCAGGACGCCGTGCTCAACCTGGTGCGCATCCATCTGCGCGAGCATTACTCGACGGGGAAGCCGGTGCCGAGGCGCGGAAACCGATCGGTCGCCGCGGGCCCCTCGAACCTCTACCGTTGCCGTCCGTTCGGGCCGAACGACTACGTGTTCATCCACGTGGCGACGCTCGAGATGTGGCGGACCCTGACGAGGATCCTCGGCCGTCCGGAGCTCGGTGACGACCCGCGGTTGACCGACCGGCAGCGGCGCGCCGACCACTGGGCGGAGCTCGACCCGCTCGTCGAGGCGTGGACGGAGAAGCGCACCAAGCACGAGGCGATGGCGACCCTGGCGGGCGCCGGAATTCCGTGCGGTGCCGTGCTCGATTCCGGCGAGGTCCTCGCCGACCCCTCGCTGGTCGAGCGCGGCATGGTCGTGAGCCTCGAGCATCCGATGCGCGGCCGGTTCGCCATGCCCGGGAACCCTGTGCAGCTCTCCGCCTCGCCCACGACCGTGACCCGCGCCCCGTTGCTGGGCGAGCATAACGCCGAGGTGTACGGCGGGTGGCTCGGTTGCGACGTCGGCGAGCTCGAGCGGCTCCGGCAGGACGGGGTGATCTGAGGCGCGCCCCGCTTTGACGCGCGTCCGCCGGCGTGGCAGGATCGAGTGCTGAAGGGAGACCCCTCATGCGCACGTACTACGACGTCCGGCTGAACGATCGCACGATCACGAAGCGCGAGCTCACGGGCGAGGCGATCGTGAGGGCCGGCCGCTATCTGATCGCCAAGACGCTGCTCGAGCTGGGCGTGGCCACCGTCGATCCGTTGTCGCCGCGTAACCCGTTGATCTTTTCGGCCGGCCCCTTCGCCGGCACGAGCTGGTCCAACGCCAATCGCACCAGCGTCGGCTGCAAGAGCCCGCTCACCGGCGGCATCAAGGAGGCGAACGGCGGAGGCACCTTCAGCTACGGCCTGGGCCAGCAGAAGATCGCCGGGCTCACGCTGCACGGCGCCTCGCCGAGCTGGGTCGTCCTCCACATCAAGAGGGGCGGCGACATCGACTTCGACGACGCGGCCCCGTACCTCGGCAAGGGCAACTTCGAGGCGCAGGCCCTCCTGCACGCGCGCTACGGCAAGAAGGTGACGATCGCCCTCTGCGGCCCCGTGGGCGAGTACCAGGGCCTGATCGCGGGCATCGCGTTCAGCGACAAGGACGGCCGTCCGTCGCGCCTGTCGGCGCGCGGGGGAGTCGGCGCGGTGATGGGGTCGAAGAAGGTCAAGGCCATCGTGGTGGACCTCGACAAGATCCCGCCGTTCGAGGACGCCAAGAAGGTCAACGCCGCCATCAAGGACTACGCCAAGATGCTGCTGGCCGACTCCTTGGTGACGAACTTCTACGCGAAGATCGGTACGATGGGGATGGCCGATCTCCAGAACACCCTGGGGGGCCTCCCGGTCCGCAACTTCAGTGCCGGCCAGCTCGTCGACGTCGCCACGGGCGAGAAATTCAAGATGGGCGGCGAGTACATCAGCCAGCTCAACGTCTCGCGCGGCGGCGAGCACACCCACGCGTGCATGCCGGGCTGCGTGATCCAGTGCAGCAACGTGTACCACGACGCGAGCGGCAAGGAAGTCGTCTCGCCGGTCGAGTACGAGACGCTCGGGCTGCTCGGCACCAACTGCGGGATCGGCGACCCCGACCAGCTCGCGCAGCTCAACTTCGTCGCCAACGACCTCGGCGTGGACACGATCGAGACCGGCGCCATGCTGGCCGTGCTCATGGAAGCGGGGCTCGGCGCCTTCGGCGACGTGAACTTCATGGCCGAGTGCCTGGCCGAGATCCGTACGGGCACCGAGAAGGGCCGGCTCTGGGCGCAGGGCACGGCGCGCGTCGGCGAGCACTACAAGGTCCGGCGCGTGCCGGTGATCAAGAAGCAGGCGATCAGCGCCTACGATCCGCGCGTGGTCGAGGCGACGGGTATCTCCATGATGGCCACCGCGCAGGGGGCCGACCACACGGCCGGCAACCTGCCGCGCCTCAAGACGCGCGAGATGGACGCGGCGGCCATCGTCGAGCAGAGCCTCGCCCACCAGGCGCGCATCGCCGCCAACGACTCGCTCGGGCTCTGCATCTTCGGCATGAGCGTGACGAACCCCAACACCGAGTTCCTGACCGCCGCCATCAACGCCGCGCACGGCACCAGCCTGACCAAGGATTTCTTCGAGGCGCTGGGACGGGACGCGCTCCGTCTGGAGTGGGAGTTCAACAAGCGGGCCGGCTTTACCGAGAAGGACGACGAGCTGCCGGAGTTCTTCTACAGCGAGCCGCTGCCGCCGACGAACCACGTGGCGCGCTTCCACGCCGCCGACGTGCACGGCATGTACGAGCGTCTGCCCGGGTGAGGGCTGAAGCCCGCGGGCTGATGAGCTTCGCCCTCGCCGGGCTCGCGCTCGCGGCCTCTTGCTGACCGAACGACGGACCAACGCGGGAAGAAGTCCAGGTATCGAAGTAACCTGCCCGCCGCCGGCCGCGCGATGACTTGACGGCCCCGAAAGAACTAGTACTCTAACCCAGAGAACGAATGTTCTTCTCCGCGTTGAAGACGCGGCACGGAGGAGACGATGGGGGGCTCGCGATCGGACGAGAGGCTCGACCGAGCGATGGACGTCTTCTGGGAGAGGGGCTACTACGATACCTCGATCGACGAGCTGATAGGCCGGACCGGGCTGCACCGCGCCGCGCTCTACGGCGAGTTCGGGAGCAAGCGCGGGCTCTTCGAGGCGGCGCTACGCCGGTACCGAGAGAAGGTCATCGGGACGCTCGTCGCGCCCCTCGCGCGGCCCGACGCCGCGCTGGCCGACATCGATCGGTTCTTCCGGAGAATCCACCGCGCCGCTGCGGCGCCCGAGAAGCGTCTGGGCTGCCTGATGGTCAACACGGCGTCCGAGGTATCGCCGCACATCCAGTCGGTGGCGCGGATCGTCTCGAGCTACCTCGGCGACCTACGGGCGCTCCTGTGCCGGGCATGCGAGAACGCCCGGACGCGCCGTGAGGTTCGCACCGACATCGACGTGGACCAGGTCGCGGACTATCTCGTGGGCTTGGTGCTCGGACTGTGGACGCTGGCCCGCTCCCCGGCGCCGGCCACGGCACGCCGCCATTACCTCCATGGCGTGCTGGGATTTCTGGACGGTCTACGATCCGGAGCGAGGTGACGCGGGTCGTCAGGATCACGGTCCGGGCAGGCCTGATGAAGCCCGCGGGTGAGCACCCTGCACGTGCCGGGCGTGCTCCGCGTGCCCCGCGCGGCGATGCTGCAGGGCCTGTGACGCACTTCGTCTACATGCTCCGATGCGCCGACGGCTCGCTCTACACGGGGGCCGCAAAAGACTGGCAGCGCCGGCTGAAGCTGCACAAGAACGGGCGCGCGGCCAAGTACACGCGGAGCCGCCGGCCGGTCAGGCTCGTGCGGCTCGAGACGCACGCGTCGAAGTCAGCGGCGCTGAAGGCCGAGGCGACGATCAAGCGACTGCCGAAACAGGAGAAGGAACACTACGTGCTCGCGGGAAGGTCGCGATGACGCCCCAGGCGCGGATCCTCGTTGTCGACGACGAGCCCGGGCTTCTCGACGTCCTGCAGGAGCATCTCTCCATCGGTGGGTATCACGTCGAGACCGCGCTGAACGGCGAAGCCGCTCTGGCGGCGATCGCCCGCTCGCGCCCGGACGTGGTTCTCCTGGATTTCCATATGCCCGGCATGGGCGGCCTCGAGCTCCTCAGGCGGATCCGAGCGCTGGCCCGGGTCATCATGGTGACAGCGAACACCGACGTTCCGGCGGCGCGCGAGACCTTGAAAAGCGGAGCGTTCGACTACGTCACGAAGCCGATCGACTTCGACCACCTGGACCAAGTCATCGCAGCGGCCCTTGCATTGGGGGCTCCGCCGACGGATGACCCCTCGGGAGGGACGACATGATCGTCGCGATTTCCGCCCACAGGTGACTGAGCTTGCCGACTGGCGCCCCAGATGAGTGGCCGCGCTACGAGCTGACCAGGGCCTCGGCCTCCGCGCGCGGCAGCCCCACCTTCTCGGCCGCCTGGAGGATATCCTCCCACGTCGTCGCGTCGACCGTGATACCGGCGCGCGAGCGCTCGTCGCGGGCGAGACGCTCGGGATCGCCGGGGACGAGCACGGGTGCGTTGGGGTCGGCCGGCGGCGACGCCTTCACGTACTCGAGGAACCCGTCGATCTCGCGGCGGAGCCAGTCGACGCCGGCCAGGCGGGCGGGATCGACCAGGACCGCGAACATGTTGTTGATGGTGCCGCCGAGCCGCGGGTTCCCCGGCTGGATCGTGGGACCGCCCGACAAGGCGCCCGCCAGCAGCTCGGTCACCACAGCGAGCGCGTAGCCCTTGTGGCCGCCGAAGGGCCGCATCGCTCCGTGCGGCTCGCTGTACATGACGTTGGGATCGCGCGTGGGCTGGCCGCGCGTATCGAGCAGGATGCCTTCGGCCACGAGCTTTTTCTCGTTCCGCGCGACGCGCACCTTGCCCATGGCGATCGCGCTCGTTGCCATGTCGAGCAGCAGCGGAGGCTGGCGCTCGGTACCGGGCAGCGCGATGCAGACAGGGTTCGTGGAGAAGCGCGCGTCGCTGCCGCGGAAGGGCGCGACGAGACCCCGGTGGTCGGCGACGTTGACGAAGTGCAGCGACACGAGCCCGGCGGCGCTGGCCAGCTCGCCGTACGCTCCGACGCGCCCGACGTGGTGGGCGTTCGCAAGCGTCAGGGCCACCACGCCCGTCTGGCGGCAGCGCGTGATCGCGGCGACCATGGCCTCGCCCGCCACGCGACGACCGTAGCCACGCCCGCCGTCGAACATCAGCACGGCGCCGTCGTCCTTCACGAGCTTCGCGCGCGTGTTCGGCACGACGAGCCCCGCCTTCAGGTGTCGGACGTACGCCGGGATCATCCCGACCCCGTGGCTGTCGTGACCGACCAGGTTGGCCTG
>Ga0137418_10005582_pt1 | contig 11551 bp, 19 predicted proteins | sample CZODoug3_1_2_16f_FD_122242 | JGI IMG/M metagenome (GOLD analysis project Ga0137418, IMG submission 122242) | Vadose zone soil fungal communities from Angelo Coast Range Reserve, California, USA - CZODoug3_1_2_16fungal (Hybrid Assembly) | ecosystem: Environmental > Terrestrial > Soil > Vadose... | reverse complement strand
CATTCGCCAGTCATAACGAGGTGTAGGGGCATCCGCCAATGTCGACGCGCCAACATCTCCTCTTTGCGGCCATTTTTGCTGTGCGATTGTCAAATGACGTACTTGAATATCGCTCAGAGTACCTGATGGCCGGTGAATATTTTGGGATGTGCACGATAAATGAGACCTTTGGGAAAGGGGTGAAAAATTGGGTGGTTCTCGATGGTGCACCAAGGTATTGATAAAAAATTTGCGAATGGCCAAGTAAGACGAACGACGAGAGGCTAAAGCTTTAAGATCCTTTGCAGCTGGGGTAGAAAGGGCATCATTAGCTGGCGTTGGAGCTACATGCCGGCGAGTTTTGGTCGCTTGGAAATGCTCCGAGGAAAGGCGCCTCTGACGGGTAGTCACATTCTTGAGAGACTCCCAAGGTGGATTGGCACAACGGACCGCCAGTTTGAAAACGAGTGATAACTGACACACGGCTGGGATGCCGTTGAAGTAATAAATGCAGGAGAAAATTACTACGAATTTGAATTTTCGACGCTCATTATGGAATCGCTCCTAATTTGGTACTAAGACCGAGAGAATGTTCTGTGAATGCACACCAGCCTCTATTCCCTCTTACTATCTGTAATACTCATGAAAGATCCCTTCTACACTCCATGTTTACCGCGGAATAGTTGTGTTGAAGGGATATATAAAGGGGACGTTGGGGAAGGGTGCTGAGACATATTAGGGCATACAGAACCTTGATGGCAGCAGACATGCACAGCTCTGCTTCAACTCAAAGATGAGGATTGAATCGACTTGAATAATAACATATACTTACCAGTAAAATAATCCACCATCCGTGACAAGTGTAATATTCCTGGAGGATATACTTCATTCCAGTACTAGCCACGCTGGCGACGTCATATGCAAAGTTTCTGGAATACCGAAGACGAAGAAATTTCGATTATGCCTCCAACAACAATGATGACTGGCAGCTGTTCCACTAATCAGTTATCTCGTTCTAGCCGTCCTTCCTATACCGTTCTTCCTCTTGCCGTGCAATCTCGTATTCGCGAGCCTGTCTGCGGATCTCTTTTCTGCGTTCCTGACCATATCGCCGAGCCTCCATTCGTGCTTCTGCTAGATTGATAGCTGCCGAACGACTAGTTGCTTTTTGTGCTGAACTGAGTTCCGGCGCCAAAGCCACAAATATCAGCTGGAGCGCTCATCAACATCGCCAGAGACATAGTACATACTACTACTGCACTCACCAACCCCCCAAAAATAATAGGTACGATGTCAGCGGCGTGGTCTGTCTGAAGCGGCCTATCTTCAAACTCTGCCCTTCTATTGTCAGCACGTCTCGCGCGCCTTCTTATTTCTTCATGTAATTGATCATCGTAGGATGAAACGAATGGGCCTCGAGTAGATTTTCCCCGCAAATGATCGTATGCCGCGGATATAGCTTGAAAGCGAGCGTGTCGTTCGCTTGGGGGTAGATGGCTACAGAGGGCAGAGTCGGGATGATGCGCTCGAACCAGGTCAATATCTTATTTAAATTGTGACATGAGACACTAAATCGGCCTAGCGGGTTGATACATACATCTACTCTTGATCTCCGCTTGTGATGCACTCACCGGAAGATGGAATATCTCATGCGGTTTGGGGCATCTATGTGCCGGGTACGGGAAGGGGGCGGACGTGGTGGAAGCCAAGCGAGCTTGGATAACGCTATTACCCTGAAAATGTGCGGGTACAAGATAGAGACGGGACCATGGCCATTTCAACTTGCTGAATGGCGTTGGCATGGTCGTTCTCCTGCGAAGTGATCGGGTCATTCCGTGATCGTTTGGTCACACCTTGTCACATGACACAAATCTAGGATCAGGTGATCTCCCATCCAGCCTATTTACAGACAAAGTATCACATTTATCCCAAGTGGGTTACTAGACTTCGACATGGACAACACTTAAAAATTCTGGAGCATTTTATCCATGTAGGGGGGCTTTATATAAAACATTAGGCAGGCTCAAAGTTGGCGCATCTATCACATTTGAAAATGCATTTGCGATTTCGCAGCACCATAAGCGGCTTGCTGTGACGTTTGCTCACATCTGTTTTGCATTTGTCTCCCATGGCCACCGCGATATCAAAATAGGCGATTCTCTATATTTATTTTTCTGCCTTTCTTTTGTAGCCTGTCTTTACTCGGGTAAATTATTCTTGGCTGTATCGTTATGGCGCCATCAAAACGGAAGGCTACGGAGGACTCAACGGCCGAACTGACTGGCGGGCGCAAGCAGTGCAAAGCATTGGCATTGCCCGATATTATGTGGGGCGCCAAAGACCATGAATTTGTTTGGCAACTACTCACCGAGGTCGAGAGAATGGAAAACCACAAGGTTTTATTTGGGAAGAAAAAGGCGGAGGTAAGCCCATTATGTTGTCTGATGACCAATCAATTATGAGTTGTTTGTAGAACTCCTTGGGTGAACGGAAGACAGCAATCTTCTAGCGGATTGGTCAGGCACTATTCCCCGCCATGTATGAACAGGAGCCGAGGACAGTTACCGATTGCGTGAAGTTGAAAATTGAATGGTACGTACAGTGGTGTTTAATCATAATCGAGTACGCGTTGAATTGTCATAGGCTTACAGCACAGTACCAGAAGCACGCGAAACGGCTGCAGGTGACTGGCGCCGGTATCAGCGACAGTGACTCCGAGGGCGATACACAAGACAGTCCTGATCAGTTCATGGACTTTTACATTGCCGCCAGTGGTCCTGATGATTCCACCTTGGAACATGCCAAGAACCTTTGGCGTGAGTCATGTTTTCCCATCTGATACCCCCGCCGCTAAATATCTTTCTAGAGCAAATTGAGCGGCAATTTCCTTTCTTTCCCAGGCTCCATGCCATAATGGCTAGCCGCCCGAATGTGACCCCAATCGCCGTGACCACTGGTGTTGGCCCAAATGGCTGCAAAACCGTCTACTACCAGGATCCGAATGAAGGTGTTTCTGGAGTGTTCAGTGAGCCAGCTGATCCTACCAGGCAGTATCAGACTTTCCTAGTGGCCCTTGAGGGTGAGCATGCTCGCTGCCAGCAAGTTGTCTCGGAAGTCCCCGACAAGGAGAACCAGGCCCCCTCACCCCCTGCTATTACCCCATCTGTTGCAAAGATGGCAGCGACCAACCTACTCCTCAAGGCGAAAGCCTCCATCCGCAAAGTTTCTCTGAAGCCAACACTTGAAGAAACTCTAATGGAAATGCAGCGGTGACTTTTGCTTTGAACAAGATCTTGTTATCATTACTAATGATGTTTATTAGAGAGAATATAACAGCAATGCGTAAGAAAGAGCGCGCTGAGCTTATTCTCAAGCAGCGGAGTCTACTGCTTGAAGAATTCCGTTTGGGTGTATACACAGTCAAGACTTACTGGGAGGTGGTTGCAAAGCTGGAGCATGACACTGCCAGCCTCCGAGGAACCTCAGGCCAACCGTGCTATGGTGCCAATCACTTAGAGACCATGACTTTTGTGCAGATGCAAAATCACTTGGAGGTCAAAATATATACACTTTTACTATATATGGGCATAAATATAGCCATAAGGAGTAAAGAATATAATATAATATGGCCCTGCAGGGCTGCTCAGAATAACTGATCATGCAGCATTCAATACTTTAGGCACCAAAGTGGCCGAAAACCTGGTGAAATGGATTGATTTGTCAGCCATGCGCCAATTTGGGGACATCAGCGAAACCGAAAGTTGAGATGATAGCGCCCTAAAGCCTTATACACTATATAGTTTATACAATTTGTGACGTAAAGCTTGCCAGCGGCAGAAAAATAATTCGGTTCATTTCTTACCAATTGAGGTTAGCCGCATCAACAAGGAAGTTGATGGCAAGGATTCTCCAATCTAACCAAGATCTAAGATCTTATCATATTATATCCGAGAGGTAAGTCAGATCATATATGAGCGTTGTAACTGGTGCGCAAGGTATAATACAATTTTAAATACGAAAGCCCAAGTACCGTACATGGATCAAGAGACCGCCCATTAATCCCACGATGTATTGCTGGGGCCAGCGACAGGACCCTCATCATCCTCATCCAAAACAATGCCATCTGGAAGCTTGAGGGTGAAATCGATGCGAGGGTCAATCGGGACCTTTTCCATTTCATCCTGCTGGATGAATCCCATACGCGCACTGAAAATTAAATTAGTTTCGGCCTATCAATTTAGGCCAAAAATACTCATGAGCTGTCACTCAAAATCTTCTTTCAGATCTTGGTCAAAAAGAAACGATAGTAGGGAACGCTGTTGAGCTTGTCAAGAAGCTTGTGGTCTTTGAGATAAACTTGTTGGTGTGTCTCATTCAGTCTCATGGGCATATACTCGCCGGTGGCGAGCTCAGCGAATACGACGTCAGCCTTGATGGAGCAAGGTCAATTGCACAGCCCGTTCGAAATCGGATTCAAGGCTTACCAAGCTTGATACAAGGGCCATTCCGGGAGTAGGGTATTTGGGTACAAACCGATGAGGTTGCGACAACGCGGGCCCTTTTGGACCGAAGGTGTAGTCCGTTATGAATGTGAGGTAAGCGGGATGGTTGAAGAAGGCATCATTGCCCTAAATGACATATTAGTATTGAATATGGATGGATATGTCAGGCCAACACACCTCAGAATCCTTCCCATGGTGGACATAGCCTCTTGTACTACACAATTCGGCTACACGTGTTGCGACGAAATCCTTCACCCCGCCGGCTGACATGGTCATCCTCTCTTCAGCAGACGGTAGGACACCCCAGAGATGGATCAAGTTAAGGATCGTGGCCTTGAGGTCAGTACACATTTGCGAGCCTACCTGCCTCACCTGAGAACATGATGAGATGAGCGAATGATGATTAAATAAGATGGAAACATACCTTGGCCTCGTGATCCTTTAAAAATTCTGTTGTATCACGACCCTCCCTCTTAGCCATAGCATTTGATTGTTGAAATGCTTCGACGATCATGGGGCATTTCATTGAAGTCGAGGGCCATGCATGTTTGTTAAAAAGGTTGCTAATAAAGATCGAGCTGGCCTTGTTGATGTTAGTTACTTCAGACACGGGAATGGACTTCACTGATGTTGTGCTCGCCACAGGGAGCTTGGCCAATGTTCTCCTATGGACCCGGCAGACATTTCGAACTATGCTGTGTTTGTCTACTTTTGAAGTGTACCCAGTGGATGCATGAGACGATGTGTTGGTGCAAAGACTACTCGTTCCTGATATGACAGATTCGGTGCTTGGTGACGATCATTGTGCAGCAAGTAAGTCAGATGGTGATAGTAGGCGTACAGAGGAGCAGCGAGTGCGAGATGTTGCGAGTACATCAACCCGAGGACCAGAAAGCTGTATAGATAAAATAGTCAGAGTATGTATGCGCACGGCAAAAACAGGAACTCGGTCATACCTGATGAGACGGTTGCGAGAGGCGACGATGAAGCTCTTGGGGGTCAATCAGTGCACCTCCCATGCATACAGTATTAGGGATTTGTGCGGCAGGTGCAGGGCCCAAACTAGGTGTAAGTGCATATGTATGTTGTCCATCGTTGGGAGGAGTGAAAAAACTCTGATCATGTAACAATTGCATATTGTCGGATGGGTGAATAGTGACGTCGGCTTCATGGTATGGATCGTCATCATATAAATCTGGTCCACTAATGGATGAACCACCCGGGTCCTCCTCTGGGATATCCAAGAGCCCCAATGGTGCTGGGAGGGAGCCGTCACCTGGCTGAATGTGCTGATCTTGAAATAGCTCCAGATCTTGTTGCGACCAGGGCTGCTCAAAGGATAGCTGCTGCTCTGTGAGTTCCAGATGTTGTGGCAATAGAGGCTGCTGCAAGAACGGAGGCTGTTGTGTGAGGGACAGCTGCACTGTCATGACAGGCTGCTGTGTGAAGGATGGTTGCTGGCTGAATGGTGGTTGTTGACCAAACGGTGGTTGCTGGGCAAATGATGGTTGCTGGGCGGATGGTAGTCGTTGACTCGAGAGATATGGCTGATTGGATAATGGCTGCTGGCCCATGGAGGGTGGCTGCCGAGCGAGTGGATGTGTGACTGGTGGCTGCTGAGTGAGTGGATGCATGGCTGTTGAGTGGGGTGCTTGCTGTATGGGTGGGTCATATGGGACTGGGGTAAAGTTTGCTGCCTCATTGAGAGGGACGGCAGGAGTTGTCAATTTCTTCAGTGGAATCAGCCCAACCAAGCGGATAGATTTGTATCACGCACCTTGGGTCAACCATGACCTCTAGCTCGACCCCCACCCCACCCACCTCAACTGCCTTGGCCTCCCCTTTTTGGCTGTGATGCGGATGGCCCGCTGGGCCCTGCTGTCCGATTTCTGCTAGTTGCGTCGTCTGTATTTTTGGCACATAAGCACTTGAGTTTCAACATAAGGGTTATTTATACCTACCAGCCATTTGTGAGGATGTTTAAGGGAAGGAAAGAGGGATGTGCCACACCATATAAATTCATCAACTCGTGCTGGGTGCATGGCTGATGTATGAGTCATGGTCATGGATGTGAGTCATATATAAGCGCCCGTTTTATAACAATAAATAATAATGACATTCAGTTTTACAAACTCGTGGGTGCGAATAGCAACTCAAAAGAATACAAGTAGTCAAACAGTCTGTGTGGTATGTAAACATGCCTTGAGCTCAGAAGAGGGAACAATATATACTGGAAATCGGTAACTCTTTCCAAAATCTCTTAAAACTCAGCCTGAGACCTCACTCCACCTCTGATGCAAAATCAGCCTGAACCGCGCCAGTCTCCATCCACCCACTCCTAGGATAGTTGCTCAATGAAGAAGAACCACTATCAGGGGTGCCGGAACGCCTTGGATAAAAGTGTGACATCGTACTGAATCCATCTGGACGAGAGTTGACTCCCAAATCAGTGATGCCGGACGAAGTCGGAGAACCGGGTACAGAGTATGTGGACTCGTCATCAGACAGGGAGACCTCCAGGATTCCATTGCTGTTGAGTACCTCCCAAACCTTGCCTATCTGCTCTTCTGCCTCTGCCACCTGTATCTCCAGGGAACATCTATTCACCTGTAATATGCCGAGATATTCTTCTATCTCATTGATATGCATGGTCGCATAGTCTTCTTCAGCCTTTAGGGTGGCATGGACTGCCCGAGCAAATGACAGAGCTCGACGAGCTCCATTCCGAGAGTGAATATGTATCTTGTTTGGGGGCTGAAAAGCCTTCAGATAACAGTATTAAGCCCCTCGGATGAAAGAACCCATACCTTGTGGCTGCGAGTTATTCCCTTGTGATCATGTTTGGAGATGTGTCTACCAGAACTGGCAGATGGGGCAGTGTTGACTTGCAGGCATTGCATACTGAGAGAGGCCTTAAGAAAGACAGAGCGAGGCCTTGAGGTGGCAAGAGTGGTTTGAGAGCTCATGATAGAAAAGTTGAAAATTTATGATGTGAGAGTAAGGTGGTAGTAGGTACAGAAATTGAACATGATGTGAGCACTGCCAAACAAAGCATGTTTGTTATTCAAACTCAGGCGTGAGAATATGGACTTAGCCATTTTCCGTCTTATCTTCTCAAGCTTATCTCTGCTCATCCTATAATAATGGTCGTACTCAGGCTATAGGTCTACTAGTGACTTCCTCCTGACAAACTCCACCATGTCCTCTGATACAAACCAAGGCTTTTCTTGTCCAAATCCACTCTGTGACTCGAATGAACTTTTCTCTGACTATGATGCTGTTTGTGAACATCTTAGAATGCCTTCTACACATTGCTCCCAGTGGGCTATAGACTTCGTTGACCATATGACTTATGCAGAGCAACATTCAGATGAGAATGATGGTACGAGGTTAAATTCGAACAATGCCTCTAACTAATGTGTTCAGATGAGTCCTCTCTCCTACCCCTTCATGAGCTTGAGGCCGATGATGGGCCAGCCTCTCCACAACCAGAATTTTCCTTCGGCACACCCTCCACTGTCAAAGGCAATATACCCCTTACCTCACTAGCGGGACTGGACAAGGTGTACCACCCTTCGCCCTCTCAGTCTAAGAATGGTGGCCTAAATCTCCTGCAAAAAATTGACCAGCATGATCCTCATGCTAAGGCTCGGGACAATTTTGATGTACATTATCCTTTTGTTGATCATTCAGAATGGCAATTGGCGCATTGGCTCGCCAGTGCACCTTTACCCCAATCTGCGATCAACTCGTTTTTGAAGTTGGATTACGTGAGTTATTCAGTCATCATCCAGCTTTATCTAATTTACTGTATCAGGTACGAGAACACATGCCGTCCTTCACTTCCCCACAAGACTTATGAAACCATGTCGAGTGCCTTCCTAATGTTCCGCGGTGCACCAGACTGTTATCCTGCCTGGTTTTCGGACCAAAGATCCCATGACACTCTATTGGTGTGACAGTCTCAAGGTTGTCAAATACCTCTTTGCCAATCCTGTATTTGCAACATGCATGGAAATGACGCCATACAAGCTTTTGGATAAGGAGACGGGTTTGCCAGTTTATGGGGAGTTCATGAGCGGAGACTTTGCTTGGGAGTATCAGGTAAGCATACCCATATAGCACTCAATACAGACATCTCATAATGTTGAAGGGGACTATCCCTGCGGGTCACACCATGCTTGGTGTTATTGGAGCCTCCGATAAAACACCCCTGACCATTGGATCTGGCAACAAAGAGATGCACCCAGTGCTTCTCTCTCTCACCAACATTGATGCCGGAGTCCGCATGAAAGCTACCTCTCACTCGTTTGCCCTTGCTGCATATCTTCCAATTCCTAAATTTGTCAACGTGTCCGCCCCAGTCCATGCGCTTCTCACCGCACGTGTCTATCACATCTGTCTTGATATCATCACAGTCAATCTCAAACTTGCTGAGGCGGGCGGCATGGTCATGTCAGATCCCTCCGGCCGATTACGCATGTGTCATACTCCGCTTGCATCCTGGATCGCCGATCTTCCAGAGCAGCGAGTTTTGTCGTGCGTCTTAGCCAATCAATCTCCTTTCACTACAGCGACATCGGATGATTTTGGCGATCATCACTCCTTTCCGTCTCACACTCGGGATCATATGCTCAATCTGATTGCTAGAGCATGTTCAATAACAGACCCCTCACTTGTCCCAGCATTTGCCAGGACGTGCTATAACTACGGTTTGAATGGGGTGCACCAGCCATTTTGGATGAACTGGGGAAGAGCCAACCCCCCAGATTTCTTGACTCCTGACACCCTTCATGCTTTCCATAAGTTCTTTTTCAACCACCCCTTGAAATGGGTTATCAATATCATGGGGGGAGAGGAACTTGATCAGCGCATGGCGGCACTTCAGCCACGCCTTGGTGTGCGACATTGGAAGAAAGGCATATCCACCCTCAGACAATGTACCGGTCGTGAACATCGCGATATCCAAAAGATCTTGGTTGCTGTGATCGCGAATGCGGTGCCGGATAGAGTGCTGTGTGCCATGCGCGCTCTCGTCGAATTTATCTTCCACGCCCAAGGGCTGCTGCTCTACGATGAACATCTTCATGCACTAGACGAAGCACTATGTGAATTTCATGCATTCAAGAATGCCATCATCAATGCAGGTGGTTGTCAAGGGAGGAACGGCGCAATCTTGCACTTCAAAATCCCGAAGCTCAAAGGTCTCCTTCACGTTGTTCAGAATGCACGCAGGATGGGCGCTCCCTATCAGTATACTTCTGACATCACTGAATGATGTCACATCACACATGTCAAGACACCTTACTGTCTTTCAAGTCGTCAAAACTTTCATGAGCAGTGCTGCAGGTTTATGGATTGTATGGAAAAATTGCGCCTATTTAATCTTTATGTCTCACTCAAGTCCAACAATGCCAGCCTCGTGAACGAGATGTTCAATGAGGCAAGCGAAGTTGCTGATCACTACCCTGAGGTTACTTGGCTGTCCTGCGTGCTGCCTCCAGGAGATGTCTCTATCCCAGGCAGCACATCAAAAACATCACTTTTCAGTAAACTATGGAATCATCTTTCAGATGACCGCTCGACTGCTTTTCTTGTCAATGCTGTTCCCCACCACCGGCACATCACTGTCAACGAAGCCATAGCTGTATTTAAATTACCTGATTTCTGTGGAGCGCTCGGTGATCTGTTTGTTTTGCGACAGTCATACGCAGCACATCGTGGGCAAAGGAGGAGTACATCCGAATGTCAGTTGCCCTTCTCATATGTCCATGTATGGAACAATTTCAGGATACAGCAGCGCTCATCACAAGATTCTCGTATTCTCCTCCCTTCGCGCACCATTCAGGCACTTCCTCCCTCAGCAAACATGCCTCACGGAAGATGCAACATGGTCCTTGTCAGCGACACAGATGGCAGCGGAGAGCACACATCTTTATCTGGTACTGACGGTGAGTCCTCAACTCATCTTTCATCATTTGTGATTAATATTGTTTTCTGTCCTCGAAGCCCACAAAGTCGTCCAAGTCAGGCTCATCTTCTCCCCTATTACCCCAAATGATGGCTCAAAGCCGCCGATCTACTTCTATGGGGAAACATTCAAGTTTTCTTCTTTGTATCGCACCACCGTCGACGGAGTTGATGTGTTTGCCCCTGCACCAAATGTGGACATGTTTGTTCTCAATCATCATACCAGGTCCAATGGCTCATGGATGGGTGACATATTCCGTCTGACTGACATAAGGGAGGTTGTGGAGCTGGTGCCACGGTTTGGTCTGAAGATGGACAATCAGCTCAATTGTGATAATTCACTTGAAATTCCGGACGCCTTTTACTTGAATAACTTCGCAGATAAAGAGAATTTTCATGCTATCCTTAGCTACCAGTAGTACCTTGCCATACGCATTAAGATAGTACAGATATGTGTTCGCTGCGTCATTTACTATGCCACCACTGTACCAGTACTACGAGATAATTTGTCAATTGATATGCTAATCTTATCACAATCTCGGATCTCATATCGTAACAGATCGACGATGTTCGGTATCTTTTCCATTTAGCCTATACCTATCAAGGTTAGGCATGTAGATATATGGTTAGAGTGTTACGGCAAGAGTTGTATAGCCTGTATAAAACTGTATAAACTGTATGACCTTTGGCAACGGTTTCCCTGATGGATGGGTTGAGAGAAAAAACTCCTTCAATTTTGAGTCTAAATTGAATTCCTCTTAGGGATCTTTCCGGCCCATCAACAGGAGTGTTTTCCCAAGAGGAAATAAATTTGGGATTTTTCTTAATTTAGTATAATTTTTGCACAAAAGTCATGGTCTCTAAGTGATTGGCACCATAGCAGGAAAAGCAGCTCCCCCTTTTAGAACCTGAGGACGAGTATAATTGAACAAGTGAGGAAGGCATACAAATTGAGACGGTAATATATAAACATCACATGATTGGGTGACGAGGCTCAAACTCCAATACACCCCCTGAGGCTCGACACCCCCGAAATAAGAGAATAAGAATACTAGTAATCATCGCTGACATAACCATCGATCGTTCGGAACTCTTCGGGA
>Ga0137418_10005581_pt1 | contig 11552 bp, 11 predicted proteins | sample CZODoug3_1_2_16f_FD_122242 | JGI IMG/M metagenome (GOLD analysis project Ga0137418, IMG submission 122242) | Vadose zone soil fungal communities from Angelo Coast Range Reserve, California, USA - CZODoug3_1_2_16fungal (Hybrid Assembly) | ecosystem: Environmental > Terrestrial > Soil > Vadose... | reverse complement strand
CCAGGTGACAGATCTTGGGCGCGGTGCTGTAACATTGTCCGCATGCCCCACTCGATCCCTCGCCGTCGCATCATCGCCGGCATGGCCGCCCTCGGTCTGTGCGGACTCGCGCGGAGGCTCCCGGCGGCGGAATCCGCTGCCTCGAAGTCTCCCGCCGCTGCGCTCGCGGATCGGCTCGCCGCCTACGCCGATGGATTGCGCCATGACGATCTCGACGCGGCGACCATCGAGCGGGTCAAATCGCATTTCATCGACACGATCGGCTGCGGAATCGCCGCGTTCGACGAGAGGCCGGTGCGCATCTGCCGCGATGTCGCGCTAGTCGCGGCGGCCGGCGCCGCGACCGTCATCGGCACGAACCGGCGCACCACGCCCGATCTCGCCACCTTCGCCAACGGCGCCGCCTTCCGCTACTACGACTTGAACGATTCCTACGTCGGGGGTTTGGCGGGCCATCCGAGCGATCACATCGCCGCCTGCCTCGCGGTCGCTGAAAGCGAGCGCTCGAGCGCTGCGGAGCTCATCACCGCGATCGTGCTCGCCTACGAGATCAACTGCCGCATGATCGACGCCTTCGACATCACGACCCGCGGCTGGGACGTGCCGGTGTTCAGCCTTCCGGCCGTGGCGCTTGCCGCGGGAAAGCTGATGAAGCTCCCTCCTGCGCAGCTCGCGCAGGCCGTCGGTCTCGCCATCAACGACCACATCCCGATGGCGCAAACCCGGGTCCAGGCGCTGTCGGACTGGAAGGGACTCGCCGACGCCGAAGCCGGGCGCAATGCGGTGTTTGCGGCGCTGCTCGCGCGCGCCGGCCTGACCGGCCCGGCGCCCATCTTCGAAGGGAATTCGGGTTTCTTCAAGCAGATCTCCGGACCGGCCGATGTCGATGTCGGCGCCTTCGGCCGCCGCGGGGTGCCGTTTCGCATCCACCAGTGCGGGATGAAGGCTTACCCGGCCGTGGTCTACGCGCAGACCGCGGTCGTGGCCGGCGTCGAGGTCGCGAGGAAACTGGGCTCCCTCGACCGCATCGCGGCGATAGAAATTGCGACCACGAAGCGGGGCTATCAGCGCGCCGGGAGCGAGCCCGAGAAGTGGACGCCGGACACGCGGGAGACCGCCGATCACAGCCTGCCCTATATCACCGCGCGCGCCATGTTCGACGGCGACATCACGAACGACAGCTACGCGCCTGCGAAGCTCCGCGAGCCGCGCATCCTCGCCTTCATGCGCAAGATCACGGTGAAAGAGGATCCGGCCCTCACGGCGCGCGTCGGAGCGATGGTTCCGACGCGCGTGACCGCGATCCTCGCCGACGGGCAGCGCATCTCGAGCGAGGTCGACGACGTGCCGGGTTTCCCGGGGCGGCCGATGACCAGAGCGGAAGTCGAAAGGAAGTTCCGCGGCAACGTGGGCAGGCGCTGGCCCCGGGAGCGGACGGACGCCGTTCTTCGGGATCTGTGGGCGCTCGATCGCACGCAGGACATCGCGGCCTTGCTCGGCAAGCTCTCGGTGCAGTCGAACTCTTAGCGTGCCGCGGATCTCCCAAGCGCGATAAGCACGCAAGTGCTTGACCCACTTCGTGCGCCCAGCGCATGATCGGCCGCAACGAGGTAAAAATCACGCGCTGGAGGAGACATGACGAAGCTTGCCGCATTGATAGCCGCATCGCTTCTTTCCACGGTCGCGCTCGCGCAAGGCTACCCGAACCGGCCCGTGAGAGTCATCGTGCCTTGGCCGCCGGGGCAGGCCACCGACATCGCCGCGCGCGTGGTAGCCGAGAAGCTGCAACAGGCGCTCAAGCAGCCGTTCATCATCGACAACCGCGCCGGCGCCGGCGGCTCGATCGGCACCGACGCAGCCGTGAAGAGCGCGCCCGACGGCTACACCCTGCTTGCGGCGTCGAGCGGGCCGATATCGATTATGCCGCACCTGCAGAAGACGCCCTACGACCCCGACAGGGACTTTGCCCCGATCAGCCTGGTCGCGCTGGTGCCGTTCGCGCTCGTCACGCACCCGTCGTTCCCGGCGACGAACGCGAAGGAGTTCATCGCCCACCTGCGCGCGAATCCGGACAAGTACACGTTCTCGTCTTCGGGCACGGGCGCATCGGCGCACCTCATCACTGAGCTCTTCAACTCGATGGCGCAGGTCAAGGCGCGCCACGTGCCCTACAAGGGTAGCGCGCCGGCGCTCACCGACATCGTGGGCGGCCAGATCGGCTACACCATCGAGACCCTGGCCGCGACCATCGGGCACATCAAGGGCGGTCGCCTGAAGACCTTCGGCACCTCGTTCGCGCAGCGTACCGCCGGCATGCCGGATGTCCCGTCGATCGCGGAAGCGGCCGACCTTCCGGCCTACGACATCGGCGCGTGGGTCGGCTACACCGCGCCGGCCGGGACCTCGCGAGAGACTTGCGTGCGCCTCTCGGGCGAGATCCAGAAGGCCATGCAGGCGTCGGACCTGAAGGAGCGGTTTATCTCGCTGGGCATGGACGCCGTTTCCAACACGCCCGATGAGATGGCAGCGTTCATGCGAGCGCAACAGGAGCGCTACGGCTCGATCATCAAGAGCCAGAACATCAAGATCGAGCAATAGGCATGGAGGTCAAGCGCATTTCCGGTGCGCTTGGCGCCGAGATCCTCGGGGTGGATCTCGGGGGAGACCTCGCAGACGAGACCGTCGCGGCGATCCGGCGCGCCTTCCTCGAGCACTTGGTGGTGTTCTTTCACGACCAGCCGCTCACCCCCGCCCAGTTCATGGCCTTTGCACGGCGCATGGGCAAGCCGATCGAATACCCGCTCGTCAAGGGCATAGCCGGATTCCCGGAGGTCATCGAAGTGAAAAAGCTCGAGCACGAGCGGCATAACTTCGGCGGCTTGTGGCATTCCGACACCGCCTACCTCGAGAATCCGCCGATGGGCTCGATGCTGCTCGCGCGCGAGGTCCCGCCTTACGGCGGGGACACCGAGTTCGCCAATCAGTACGGGGCCTATGAGACTCTGTCCGAGGGCATGCGCAAGCTGCTCGACGGCCTGGTGGCCATCAACGCTTCAACCAAAGCCGATGCCACGCGTACGCGTGAGGACCGCATGAAGGAACAGGACCACGAGACCAGGCAGTTCCTCGCCGAGCACCCTGTCGTCCGTACCCATCCGGAAACCGGGCGCAAGGCGCTCTACGTGAACGTCGGCCACACCGTGCGCTTCAAGGACATGACCGAGGAAGAAAGCGCGCCGCTGCTGGAGTTCCTGTACCGGCACCAGGTGCGGCCCGAGCTCACCTGCCGGTTCCGCTGGCGTGTCGGCTCGCTCGCGTTCTGGGACAACCGCTGCACGCAGCACAACCCCTTGAACGACTATCACGGGCATCGGAGGGTGATGCATCGCATCACCCTCGCGGGCGACAAGCCGCGCTGATCCAGCGCGAAATCATCAAATGTGGACCTCAAGCCTCGCTTCAACCTTTTGATCCGAGCAGAACGATCATTTGATCGAAGCTCACGGGCCTGCAAAAGAGATAGCCCTGCAACTGGTCGCAGCCGAGTTGCTTCAATGCGCCTGCCTGATCCTCGGAATCGACTCCCTCCGCGACGACCTTCAGCCGCAGCGAGTGCGCCATCGAAATAATGGTGGACACGAGCGTCATGACGGCAGGCTCCGCTAGCATGGTGCCGGTGAACGCACGGTCGAGCTTGAGTATTTGCACGGGGAGCCTGGCGAGGTAGGCGAGCGAGGAATAGCCGGTGCCGAAATTGTCGATCGCGATTTCCACCCCGAGCGCCCGCAGCGCCTCCAGCTTTTCCGCGCTCGCGCGGATATCGTACATGATCATGGTTTCGGAGAGCTCCAGGCCGATCGCCGCCGAGCCGGACCCTTCGCCGAGCACGTTTCGCACCGATTCGACGAAATCACGCTGGTGAAGCGCGAGCGGTGAAACGTTTACCGCCACCCGTGGCGCCGCGAGCCCGAGTTTCTTCCAGCGGCGGTAGTCGAGCGCCGCCTGGCGCAGGGCCCAGGCGCCGACTTCGACGATGAGGCCCGTCTCCTCGAGCAGGGGAATGAACTGCGTCGGCGGCACCAGCCCCACTTGCGGGTTTTGCCAGCGGATCAGCGCCTCCACCCCTTCGATGCGTTTGGCCTGCACGCCGAACTTCGGCTGGTAGTGCAGCACGAACTCCTGCCGCTCGAGCGCCAGTCGCATCATGTTTTCCAGAGTGAGCCTCTCGGCGATCGGCGTGTAGAAAAGGTGGCCCTTGCCCCTCGCCTTGGCCTCTTTCAAGGCGGCCTCGGCGTTCCTGAAAAGAGTCTCGGTGTCCGCGCCGTGCTTGGGGAACAGAGCGATGCCGAGCTTCGCGGAAATCCTGAGCGCGTCGTTGCCGACTCGGAAGGACTCGCCGAAGCATCGCTGCAATTGCTCCTCCGTGCGCCGGGCGACCTCCTCTTCGGTCTCTACGTCCGGCATCACCATGGCAAAGCGGTCTGCGCCGATGCGGGCGAGGTGGCCTGGGTCTCCGCAGTAGCGCAGCAGCCGCTCGCCGATTTGCTTGAGAACCTCGTCGCCCGCGCGCCGGCCGAGCGTGTCGTTGATGGTTTTGAAGCGGTCCATGTCGATGAGCATGACCGCGAGCTTGCGCTGTGCCCGGCCCGCTTCGTTCACATGCCGATCGACGCGTTCGCGGAACAGTGTGTCGTTGGCGAGTCCGGTGAGCGCATCGTAGTAGGTGAGATGGTTCAGCCTCGCTTCCAGCTCCGCCAGCTTCTGCTCGGTGGTGTCCTTGGCCATAGGGCGCCTCCCTTTGTTTCCATGCAGGCATCAAGAACGGGTGCCTATCATAGACCCGGTATGACAAGGCCCACTCCGGAAAAGAGGTCATGCCGAATGCGGACCTCAAAACCTCAAACCTTGCGATCCCCCTTGCTCCGGTTGCGGTTGTTGACGGGGAGAGCCGATACTAAAGAGCGGCGCGGCTGATGCCAAACGCCAGCATTTCAGGAGATTGCATTGGCTGACTGCAAATATTGTGGAAAACCAGCCGGATTCCTTCGCGGCAAGCACGCTGAGTGTGAGGAGCAGCACCGGCAACGCGAGCGCTTAGCCCAAAGTGGTCGGGAGCAGCTGTCCTCGCGGATCGCGACGGAGACCCGGCTGCAAAGCGCCCTGGAACAGAATGAATTTGTCCTGCACTACGAGCCCATAGTCGAAATCAATTCCGGCCGGATCACGGGTATGGAGGCGCTCATCCGCTGGCAACATCCAGAGCTCGGACTGCTGTCGCCAACGGAATTCATCGGGCTCGCCGAGAACTCCGGATTGATTGTCCCTATCGGGGCCTGGGTGCTGAGAACCGCGTGCTCCTACAACCAGAAGCTTCAGAAACGCCAGACCGGACCGCTAACGGTTTCGGTGAACCTGTCGGTGCGCCAAATCGAGGACGAACACCTTCTGCGGGAAATCGAGCGGGCACTGAGCAAGAGCGGGCTCAAGCCGGGCAATCTCGAGCTCGAAATCACCGAGAGCATCCCGATGCGCGACATCGAAGGGTCGAAGAAGATCCTCGACGGAATCAAATCGATGGGTATCCGCCTTGCGATCGACAACTTCGGGACCGGCTTTTCAAGCCTAGGGTACATCAGAGGGTTTCCGTTCGACTCTATCAAGATCGACCGCTCCTTCATCAAGGACATCCCGCACGACCCGGACGACGTCGCGACTGCCCAGGGGATCATCGCGATGGCCCATGCCATGCAGCTAAACGTGATTGCGGAGGGCGTGGAAACCCGTGAGCAGCTCGAGTTCCTGAGGGCGCACGGGTGCGACGAGTTCCAGGGATACTACTTCCGCAAGCCACAGCCCGCAGAGGACTTCGCCCGGCTCGTGGGTGAAAGCCCCGGGCTGCCCGCGGCCTGAAAGCAATCGCCTCATTCGGGGCGGATTCCGGCTGCGCGCACCATTTCCGCGTACTTCTTGATCTCGGCCTGGACGAACAACCCAAATTCGGCGGACGTGCTCCCGACGGGCTCCAGGCCGAGGGCCGCGATCCGCTCCCGCACCTGGGGGTTGCGAAGGGCGGCCAGCACTTCGCCTTGCAGCTTCGCGACGATTTCCCGCGGACAATCCGCCGGCGCGTACAGTCCCTGCCATCCGCTGTCGACCTCGAAATCGGGAACGCCGGCTTCCATCATCGTCGGTACATCGGGCAGATAGGATGCACGGGCGCGGCCGGTGTAGGCGAGCGCACGCAGCCTGGCCGCCCTGACATACGGGAGCGAGAGGGCGGAACTCGCGAAGGCCACCTGGACGTCTCCGGCCAGCAGCGCGCTTATCGCCTGGCCGCCCCCTTTGTAGGGAACGTGCAGCATCTTGACTCCGGCGCGCGCGTTGAACAGCTCGCCGGTCAGGTGGTTGGTGTTGCCGATGCCGGGCGAGCCGAACGACAGCCGGCTGTCGGGTTTGCGGGCGAGAGCGATCAGCGCCTTCACCGATTGCGCGGGAACCGACGGGCTCACCACGAGCAGGAGTCCTCCCGCTGCCGTGATCTGCGTCACCGGCGCGAAATCCTTGAGCGTGTCGTAGGGAAGCTTCCGGTACATGCTGGGATTGACGATGAAAGACGACGAGGTCAGGAGCAGCGTGTAGCCGTCGGGCCTCGACCTCGCAACGGCTTCCGCGCCGATGATGCCGTTCGCGCCGGGACGGTTGTCGACGACAAAAGGCTGTCCGGTCTGCGCCGCGAGCGCCTGAGCCATCACTCTTGCGACGGTATCGGGACCGCCGGCGCTGAACGGGACGATGACGCGGACGGGGCGGCTCGGGTAGGTGTCGCAGGATGCGCTCAGCGGCCAGAGCGCCGAACACATCAGCCAGAAAACGAGAATTACGCGTGACATCGGCTCGTGCACGGGCGCGCTCACAGATAGTCCTCCTCCCGTTGATGGCGCACGGCGAGAATGTTGACCGTCCTGTCGGACTCGATTTCGAATAGCGCCACGTAGCCCGCGGAGCCGAAGGGGATGACGAGCTCCCTCAGGAACGGATTGTCCCTGAGCACCTTGCGGCAGGAGAACGGAGAGAAACGCAGCAACTCGACGGCTTCTTTGATCGCTCCGAGCGCCCGTTCTGCTGCTGCCAAGTCCTTTTCCAGCAGGAAGTCGTAGAGACGCGACAAATCGTCCTCCGCCTCCGGCGTGAAGCGGACCCCGTAGCGTTTCACCGATCTAAGCCGCGCGTTCCTTGGCCTTGACCAGCTTGCGGGCGAGCTTCCCGATCACCTTGTCGGCCGGCACATACTTACCGGTTTTCCTGGTTCGCGCGGCGCTCGCGAGTCCTCGTGCAGTAAACTCCTGTCGGGCCTTGCGGTACTCTATGTTCCGATTCAGGTATTCCGGCATCTCCTGCCGCAGCACCTGGCGCAATACTTTTTCGGTGACCACTTGATCGGTCTCGGACAGATAACTCCTCAACGCCTCGTTCATCATTGTTTGATAGCCGGTGCCGGCCTTCTCTGCGCGCGCCCGAAATTCGTCGAGGACGGCGTTGTCGATGAAAATGGAAATCCGCGTCTTGCCCTTTTGCGGGATGACGGCACCGCGCTTGCCTTTTGAAAAATCGTATTCAGCTCTCATAGGTTTTCCGTTCCTTTCGCGTTGCCCGGCGGGCCGAGATCAGGCGCACTTCTTCGTCGCGCACCGCATAAACCACGACCAGCAGCTCGGCTGCGCTTCCCAACCCGATTGCGACAAATCGCCGTTCACCCTCCGCGTCCGGGTCTTCCTGCGTCATGGCGAGTGGGTCCTGGAAGACTCCTTCCGCATCCGCGAAGGAAACGCCGTGTTTTTTGAGATTCGCGGCAGCCTTTGCGGAGTCGTACCGGAACCGCATTCCCGAAGGATATATATGTTATATGCATTACGCAAGAGGCCTGACGGACCTTCAAGCCTTGCGGGATTCGAGCCGCTCCTCGATCGCAGTGAAAGGCGAAGAACACGGGTTTTGCCATGACAGGATCTGTGTGATGTCAAACGTTCAATCACATTCAAAAAACAGCCAAATCTAGCGACCCAGTCTACGCCGCATGGGAAGCTCGCACAAAATCAGGTGTAGAGATTCAATAATCCATCCAGCCCAACATAATCGAAACAGTAAGTCGCCTTCTCCCTTACCACCGGCTTGGCGTGATACGCAATAGAGACTCCCGCCTCCGCCATCATCGCAAGGTCGTTGGCGCCGTCGCCGAAGGCGATGACTTGGTCGCGCGATAGGCGCAGTGCGTCGCGCAGTTCGCGCAATTTCGCGGCCTTGATCTGCGCGTCGACGATGCGGCCGAGCACTTTGCCGGTGAGCTTGCCGTTCCTGAATTCGAGGGTGTTCGACAGGGTGTAGTCGAGCGAAAGGCGTATCTTCAGCCGTTCGGTGAAATAGCTGAAGCCGCTCGAGACGAGCAGGGTCTTGATGCCGAGGGAGCGCAGCCGCTCTAGCATGCGCTCGGCGCCCGGTGACAGCCGCAGCCGCTCCTCGTAGACGCGCTGCAGCGCCGTTTCATCCAGCCCTTCGAGCAGCGCGAGGCGCCGGCGCAGGCTTTCGTGGTACTCGATCTCGCCGCGCATGGCGCTCGCGGTGATCGCCGCGACCTGCGGCTTCACGCCCCGGATGTCGGCGATCTCGTCGATGCACTCGATGGTGATGAGGGTGGAATCCATGTCCATCGCCACGAGGCCGAAGTCGGAGAGCTTGCGCGGCTGGGACACGAAAGCGAAGTCGAGCTTCGCCTTGGCGCAGTATTCGGCGACGCCGTCGTGGGTCTTGTAGTCGTGCAGGCGGAAGCCGTTGTTGCCGACGTTCTCGATGCGTGAGGCGCCGCAGAGCTTGGCGATGGCCTTGAGGTCGGGGGTTTCGACTTCGAGGCCGTGGATGACGAGGTAGCTCATAGAGAAACGTGTGAATAGTATCCTTGATCGACGCACCGCTCTACGGGTAGTCTTGAAGCAACCACGGAGGCACACCGATGGACGAGAGATACAGCATGATCGGATTTGTCGTGATCGTAGTGCTCTACGCGGTGATCGGGTTCATGGCGGCGACGGGCGCGATCTCCATCACCCGGAAGATCTTCGGGCCCAGGGTGGAGCAGGTCTTTTACGGGGTCTTCCTCATCCTGATCGCAGGGTTTTACCTCGCTTTCGTCGCGTATTTCGGCAAGGCGACGGCGTGGCGGATGGAAACGGCCGCCGTGGTCTTTTTTGCCTTGGTAGGGCTGTTCGGCGTGCGCCTGCCGGTCGCCCTTGTGATCGGTTATGCCCTGCACGGGGCGTGGGACCTGGTGCACGAGCTTAACGCTCAGGGAGCCATCTCCACTTACTACCTGGGCCAGTTGACCGCGGTGCCGCTGGCCTATGGAGTTTTCTGCGCAGCCTTCGATGTTTGCATCGCGGCCTATGTGTTCAAGCGGAGCGCCGAGTGGAACGCCGCGTGGACGGCGCAGCCGCAGCAGGAGACTACGCCGCCTGCTTGAGCGCCGCCGCTTCGAGCGCTTCCAGCACCTGCCGTACGGCGAGAGCCCGCTCGGGGAGCTCGCTCGTGACGCGCTCGACGCGCAGCTTGTTCGGTGCGGTGAGTTTCCAGCCGCGCTGCTTTTGCACGAGCTTGAGCACGGCGGCCGGGTCGAGCGGGGGATGCTGCACGAACTGCAGCTGGATGAATTCGGGAGCGGCGTCGACGCGGGAGACGCCCAAGCGACGCCCGAGGATGCGCAGGCGGTGGCTCTCGATCAGCGCCCGCGCCGCGCCCGGCAGGTCGCCGAAGCGGTCGACCAGCTCTTCCTGCATCGCCTCGACGCGCTCCGTGCTATCGCAGTTGGCGAAGCGCTTGTAGAGCACCAGGCGCTCGTGCACGTCGGCGCAGTAGCTCGCGGGCAAGAGCGCCGGGAAGTGCAGGTTGATCTCGGTCGTGACAGCGAAAGGCTGCGACAGGTCCGGCTCGCGGCCGGCCTTCAACGAACGCACCGCGTGGTCGAGCATGTCGGCGTAGAGGTTGAAGCCCACTTCCTGCATCTCGCCCGACTGCGATTCGCCCAGCACCTCGCCCGCGCCGCGGATCTCGAGGTCTTGCATGGCGAGGTAGAAGCCCGAGCCCAGCTCCTCCATCATCTGAATCGCCTCGAGGCGCTTCTTCGCAGCGGCGGAGAGCGCGTCCTCGCCGGGAGTGAGGAGGTAGGCGTAGGCCTGGTGGTGCGAGCGCCCGACGCGGCCGCGCAGCTGGTGCAGCTGCGCCAGGCCGAACTTGTCGGCGCGCTCGATGATTATCGTATTGGCCGTACGGATATCGATTCCGGTCTCGATAATGGTCGAGCAGAGGAGCAGGTTGTGCCGCTGCTGCAGGAACTCGCGCATCACGCGCTCGAGGTCCCGCTCGCGCATCTGGCCGTGCGCGACCGCGGTGCGCGCCTCCGGCAGGAGCTTCTCCAGCTTCTCGCGCATGACCTCGATGGTGGCGACGTCGTTGTGCAGGAAGAAGATCTGACCTCCGCGCTTCAATTCCCGCAGCGCGGCTTCGCGGATAATGCCCTGCGAATACGGCGTGACGAAGGTGCGGATCGCAAGGCGCCGTTCCGGCGCGGTGGCGATCACCGAGAGATCGCGCAGGCCCTCGAGCGACATCGCGAGCGTCCTCGGGATCGGCGTCGCGGTGAGCGTCAGCACGTCCACCTCCGCCCGTAAGGCTTTCAGCGCCTCCTTCTGGCGCACGCCGAAGCGGTGCTCCTCGTCGACGATGACGAGGCCCAGGCGTTTGAACTTGATGTCCTTCTGCAGGAGCTTGTGGGTGCCGATGGCGATGTCTACGTCGCCCCCGGCGAGGCCTTTCAGCGCAGCCGTCGTTTCCTTGCCGCTCCTGAAGCGCGAGAGCTCCGCGAGCCTGATCGGCCAGTCGGCGAAGCGGTCGGAAAAAGTGTTGAAATGCTGCTCGGCCAATAGCGTCGTGGGCGCGAGCACCGCGACCTGCATGTTGTCGGCCACCGCGACGAAGGCGGCGCGCAATGCGACTTCCGTCTTGCCGAAACCGACGTCGCCGCAGACCAGGCGGTCCATGGGCTTGCCGCTCTTCATGCTCTCGATCGTCGCCGCGATCGCGGCCGCCTGGTCCGGCGTCTCCTCGAAGCCGAAGCCTTCGGCGAAGGCCTCGTAATCATGTTGATTGAGCTTGAACGCGTGCCCCTGGCGCGTCGCGCGCCGCGCGTAGAGGTTCAGCAATTCGGCGGCCGTGTCGCGCACCGCGCGCGCGGCCTTGCGCTTCGCCTTGTCCCACTGGTCGCCGCCCAGCTTGTGCAGCGGCGCCTGCTCCGGCGGCCCGCCCGAGTAGCGGCCGATCGAGTGCAGCTGCGCCACCGGCACGTAGAGCTTGTTCTCGTCCGCGTATTCGAGCAGCAGGAACTCCGCGGCGCCTTCCCCCAAATCGAGGTCGACTAAACCTCTATAGCGCCCGATACCGTGCTGCACGTGCACCACCGGGTCGCCCGCGCGCAGCTCCGAGAGATCGCGCAGCATCCCTTCGACCGA
>Ga0137418_10005580_pt1 | contig 11552 bp, 7 predicted proteins | sample CZODoug3_1_2_16f_FD_122242 | JGI IMG/M metagenome (GOLD analysis project Ga0137418, IMG submission 122242) | Vadose zone soil fungal communities from Angelo Coast Range Reserve, California, USA - CZODoug3_1_2_16fungal (Hybrid Assembly) | ecosystem: Environmental > Terrestrial > Soil > Vadose... | reverse complement strand
GATCCGAAGATCTCTCCGGATGGCAAGTATGTGAGCTTCGTGCGCAACCACAATTTGTGGCTGGTTAGCGTGGCGGACGGAAAAGAGCGCGCGTTCACGGAAGGCGGCACCGAGGAAGTGCGCAAGGGCGAGCTGGACTGGGTGTATCCGGAAGAGCTGGAGATTACGACAGCGTATTGGTGGGCGCCGGATTCCTCTGCGATTGCTTATTTTCAGATGGATGAAAGCAAGGTGGCGAAGTATCCGCTGGTGGACTTTTCGTCGCCAACCGGCGAAGCGGAGGAGGAGCGATATCCTCCCGCAGGCGGCGGCAATCCGATCGTGCGCGTGTTCGTTGCTCCGGTGGGCGGCGGCGAGGGTCACACGATGGATACCGGGGAGAACTCGGATATTTACATCGCGCGGGTGAATTGGCTTGCGGACTCGAAGCACATTGCTATTCAGCGGCTGAACCGCCCGCAAACAGTCTTGGATTTGCTGATCTGCGATGCCGCAACGGGCCAGGCACGCACGGCCCTGAATGAAACCGATCAATATTGGATCAATGTCAGCAATGATCTGCGCTTTCTTAAGGATGGAAAGCGATTTTTGTGGTCCAGCGAGCGCTCCGGGTATCGACATCTTTATCTTTACGATTTGGAGGGCAAGCAGCTTGCGCAGATCACGAAAGGTGAATGGGAAGTGTCGGCAGTGGACGCGGTGGATGAGGGAAAAGGCCTGGTGTATTTCACCGGCACAGCGAAATCTCCGCTGGAGAGACATTTGTATCGCGTGTCGCTCGATGGCTCGGCAATCAGCCGCATCACTATTCACAACGGAACGCATGGGGTGAAGATGGCGCCGGATGCCTCGGCATTTGTGGACACTTACTCGGATGTGGTGACGCCGCCACGGCAGGATGTGGCGCGAGCGGATGGTTCGCTGCTGCGGGTTATTAATGAGAATAGAGTTGCGGAACTTGCGGATTATCATCTTTCCGCGCCACAGTTTCTTTCGGTGAAGGCGCACGACGGCATGGCGCTGAATGCGGTGATGATCAAGCCGCCGGATTTTGATGAGTCGAAAAAATATCCGGTGCTGGTGTTTACGTATGGCGGGCCGCATGCGCAGGTGGTTTTGAATGCATGGGGCGGGAACACGGCGCTGTGGAATCACTCGATGGCGCAGAAGGGTTACATCATTTTTTCGTTGGATAATCGCGGTTCGGCTGGGCGCGGCCACCTTTTTGAGGAGCCGATTCACTATAACCTGGGAGCGGTGGAGCTTGCGGATCAGCGTGAAGGAGTGGCGTACCTGAAATCGTTGCCTTTTGTGGATGGGGAACGCATTGGAATCTGGGGCTGGAGTTACGGTGGAACCATGACGCTGAATGCGATGTTTTCCGCGGGCGGACAATTCAAAGCGGGTTTCGCGGGCGGGCCGGTCACGGACTGGCACTTTTACGATTCGATTTATACGGAGCGCTATTTGGGGTTGCTGCCGCAAAATGAAAATGGATATCGTGCGTCTTCACCGATTGACCGGGCTGAGAATTTGAAGGGCAAGCTGCTGATCGCGCATGGAACGGGCGACGACAACGTCCACTTTGCCAACACGCTATCGCTGATTAACGAACTGATTGCGCACGGGAAGTATGCGGAAGTGATGCCAGCGCCGGGGCGCGGGCACGGAGCGAGTGACCCGGCAGCCCGAAAAGTCATATTCAATCGGGTCACGCAATTTTTTCTGGACAATCTGTAGATAATTCTTAAGCGCTCATGAGCCACGGGCTTAAGAATAAAAAAGGCGCAGCATTTTCTGCCGCGCCCTCGGAAAATTGCAGCGAATCTTTCAGTCGTTCGCTTACCTTACGCCGGAAAATTCTACGTGGACATAGCCGCCCAGGCGGGAGTTGAAGAGCAAATACCAGCCTGGATGGTGATCGTCGTCGTAGACGTAGACCTGGTCGCGATCCCATTGCCAACCGCGGCAGCGGTCGAGATCGTAGGAGGCAACGACCCAGTTGGAGCGGTCGTATAGCACGACGTTGCGGGTGCGATAGTCGATCGAACGCGCGACGAAGACTTGCCTGACGTGCTCGTAATGGCCGTGGGGATAGTGGCGATTGGGGACAATGCGGTCGTGCTCGTTATCCCAACTGCGATAGTCGGCGCGGGCTTCCTGCTTCTCCCAGCCTTTGTGCTTGCCATTGTCGTGGCGGTCTTCGCCGTCGTGCTTGTCCCAGCCTTTATGTTTGCCGTTGTCGTGGTGCTCGTCGCGGTCGTGATGATCGCCGCGATCCTGGGCCGGAGCCGCCACTGCCAATGCAGCGGCCAGGGAGCACAACGCAGTCCCCCAAATAAGCTTTTTCATCGTGCCTCTCTTTGCTTGCGGGCTCTGCCAACGTTGGATCAGAAGCCCATTGAGTAGTGTGAGTGCTTACTAATTGTCGCGTGATTGGACTCGCTCGCGGAGCGAAAATAGAGCGCTGCGTTGCCGATTGGGCACGGGTCGGGGAACAGGTCACTGCCAATGGCGCAGCGAATGATCCAGTCTGCTGAGCCGTATCAGGGCTTTGGCGGCTTCTTGTCTTCTTTGATTTCGACGGGGGTGCCGATCTTGATGGTGGCTCCGAAACGCTTGTAGTTGGCGTAGCGAATGGTCATGCGCATGTGAATCGGGCCGGTGCTGAAATGCAGGACGTCATCGGCGCGCGTGTAGGTAGGAAACCAATAGTGTCCTTCGATGTTTTCGCGGAACGTTTCGAAGCGAGGGAAGATGTTCTCGTTGTTTTTCTTAATGATATCGGGCACGGCTTTTCCGTCGCTCTTGACGATATTGAGGTCTTTGTCGTCCACCCAGATGCGGCCCTGAAAGTAGCGTTGATTCTTCTCGATTTTCTTGGGGGCAACGTCGAAAACGTAAGTGCTTAGCTCGTCTAACTGTTCGCGACCAACGTATTTCACGTCATATTTCGGCAGGTCGGTACTGGTCAGGACGAAAGGCTGAACATGCTCGACGTCGTCCAAATCCTGTTGCGAGAGGCTCATACCGGCGCGCTCCAGAGTTGGAGGCGGCGCACTGGTGACCTTTTCATAGCGCTTACCGTCGGGAGTGAACAGAATGTCGCTATTCATACGATGTTCGCCCGCGACCTGGCCATCACTATCGATTACTTGCACGACGAAACTTTGATTGTAAGTATAGTTGTCCCGTTCTTTCTTGAATTCCATCTCACGTTCGCCAAACTTCTGAATGATTTGCTCGACGGGAATCGAAGGCGGTTCATGGGAGATCGTGCCGGACTCGCTCTGGGCTTTCGCGGCCGGACCCGAGGAGGAGGCGGCGACTGGCTGCGACGAAGGAGCAGACTGAGCGGTTTGCGAGGCAGGAGGCGGCACCGGCAACGGTCCTTGCTGCTGCGCAGATAGAGAAGAGACAAGAACTGCGGCGGCGAGAATCAATAGGGCGCCGACTCTTGTGAACAGCTTGTCGATCGGAGCTGCAAATTTCTTGGCCATGTTTCCGGGGTCTCCTCGCCTACTTATTGGACCGTGCGAGATGGGCTGCGGGTTGCATGCCCTTAACGCAGCTCCAATTATGGCGCGTTCCGGGGAGGACTCCAAACAGCAGGAACGATCAAGTTCACAGAGATTTGAGAATTTCGATTTCGCCGCGCCGACGGAGGACTTCCACGGCCACACCTTCGTCATGACGATGAATCAGGAGATCGACGGTGGCATCGACCAGCCTCAGATTTTCAATTTGTACGTGATCCACATGTTGAGGAAGAACAGGATGGTTGAAGCAAATCTGTCGCTCGGGAGCGCGCACGCTCATACCGAGGCAGGCGCGCAAGAGCAGGAAAACGGCCCCGGCGGCCCATGCTTGCGGAGCGCAGGCAACAGGATACAGCGTAGGCCCGCTGGTACCGGGCCGCTTGTGAAAGCCGCAGAAAAGCTCCGGCAGGCGCTGGAGTTCGACGTCGCGGCTGACTTCGAAAAGAGCGTGAAGAATTTCGCAAGCTCGGCGTTGAAAACCGTAGAGCGAAAAACCGAGACCGATCAGGGCGTTATCGTGTGGCCACACGGAACCATTGTGATAGGACATCGGGTTGTAGCGAGATTCGGCGGCTCCAATAGTGCGGATGCCCCAGCCGGAGAAAAGCTGCTCGGTCATCAGCGAAGAAACCAGGGTCTTGGCCCGCTCTTCTTTAGCGATTTTGCAAAGCAAAGCGTGACCAGAGTTTGACGCGCGCACGCGGCACTGCTTCTTTTCGCCGTCCAGGGCAAGGGCGTACATACCCAGATCTTCGCACCAGAATGCCTGGTCAAATTTTTCGCGCAACGCTTCGGCTTGAGCCTCGAGCCTTTCCGCGAATTCCGTCTCCTGGAAGGCTCGCGCGATGAGCGCGGCGGAGCGCTTGGCGGCGTACGCGTAAGCCTGAACTTCGCATAGCGCGATGGGTGGATCGGCCATGCGGCCGTCGGCATGAAAAATGGAGTCGTGGGAGTCTTTCCAGCCTTGCTGCACCAAACCTTTGGATGAACGCTTCTCGTACTCGACGAACCCATCGTGGTCGCGGTCGCCGTAAGTATCAATCCACGCGACAGCAAGCTTGATGTTGGGCCAAACCTCTTTCAGGAATGAGAGGTTGTGGGTGCGGAGGAAGTACGCGCCCGCAAGCATTATGAATAACGGAGTGGAATCAACGCTTCCGTAATAGCGTGCGAAGGGCACTTCGCCCATCACAGACATCTCGCCACGACGCATTTCATGCAGGATTTTACCGGGTTCGGCATCACGCTCGGGCTCTTCTTTGGTTGCTTGCGTTTCCGCAAGATATTTCAGGACCGTTTCGGCGAGGCGCGGCGTCATCCAAAGACATTCATAGGCGGTGATGATGCCATCGCGCCCGAAGACGGTGTTGAACCAGGGAACGCCGGCGTAAGGATAAGGACCTTCGGGATTGCCATCAATGAGCATCCGCAGGTCCGCGGAAGAACGAGTCAGCCAGGAATTGAAGGTATCGCTGGAGGTGCTGATGACGCACTCGTCGATCCCGGTGCGGTCAAATTCTCGTTCGAGCTTGCGAAACGCGGCGTTGTATGGCTCTACGCTGATGGGAGCGGAATCTCGCTCACAGGTAATCGTGCACGAAACAACTGCTTCCTGCTTTGGTTGCAGAGCGATCTCAAATGCCGCTTCCTCCGCAGAAAGAGATATAGGGTGCGGCGAGAATTCGAGGCAGGTGCGCCGCAGAACGTCATCCAAGCCTCGATACGACAACACGACATGGCCATCTGCGGCCCGATCCGGAAGACGTTCTCCTTTACGCAAGCGCTTGGTGCCGCGCACCTCAAAGATGTCCGCGAAGTCTGCTTCAAATTGGAGCAACAGGGAGACTTTCACGGGCGTCAAACCGTAGTTCAGGAGTCGAAAAAATTGATAGCACGAAGCATTCCGCAAAAACTGCAAGCGGAACAGATGGACGGTCCCCCTGGGAAGCTCGCCGTCGCCATTGAGGTTGGTGTCCACATTGGTGAGGTCCGCCGATAGAAATGCATTGTCTTCGCGGATCGTGGAGCTGAGGAGGAGCGGCTGCTTTTGATTCAGGCGAAGCGTGAGGCGAGAAAGATGTCGTGTTTCTGAATGGAACAAGCCAAAACGCGAGGTGCCTAGCGGCTCGATATCTCCATAACGGTTAAAAACGGCGAAGGTGTCGCCGTACTTGAGCACACGGGTACGGTCGTCGGCCAGCGCGGAAGACGCGCGGACGTAATATTCGTCTTCAAGGCGGACAATGTCCGTCAAAAGAAAACCGTCCTAGAGAGTAAGCAATGTATCGATCTCGGAATCCGGGGCGGCGGCGGGCACAGTTTCCGGGGCCGCGGATCTGGCTGCGATAATCGACTGATACAGCTTAACGTACTGTTGCGCCATTATGGGCGCGCTGAAGCGCTGCATGAATTCGGCGCGGCACGCGGCGCGGTCGAGCGCACCCGCTTCTTTCGTGGCGCGGACCGCATCATCCATGTTGTCCACGATAAAGCCGCTTAGTCCATCGGTGATAACTTCGGGCACCGACCCGCGCCGGAAAGCGATGGTCGGGGTGCCGCAGGCCATGGACTCAATCATCGTGAGCCCAAAGGGTTCCGGCCAATCAATGGGAAACAGATAGGCGTAAGCATTGCCCAAGAATTCGCCCTTTTGCTGTTCATTAATTTCACCGACGAATTCGACATTCGGAGCAGTCAGCAGGTGCTTGATCTCCCGTTCATAGTACACGCGATCCGCGCGGTCCACCTTGGCAGCAATTTTGAGCGGCATGTTTAGTTTGGTGGCGATTTCGATGGCACGGTCGACGCGCTTCTCCGGAGAGATGCGACCTAGGAATGCCAGGTACTTTCCGCGGCCATCGCCCAACGGAAGGAGAGCCTCGGGGAGGCCGTGATACACATTGCCAATCCAATTCGCCCACGGCAATGGCTTACGTTGATTTAGGGAAATCGAACTGAGCGGCATGTTCTTGTACTTGCGGTAAAGAGGAACGAGGTCTGGAGAATCGAGTCGGCCATGCAGCGTGCTCATATGGACGAGGCCAGACAGCTTCGACAAGGGAAAATGCATGTAGTCGATGTGAAAATGAATAATGTCGAATTGATCGGCGCGTTCGAGAACTTCCTCAAGCATTACAAAATGATGGGCAAGTTGATCCTGGCATTCGTAGTTGTTCAGGCGGAGGGATTTTGGGCAGGCTGGAATCAACCGCGCTGCCGTCCTGGAATCGCCGCTCGCAAACAAGGTGACCTCGTGCCCAGCCTCGACCAGCGCCTCGGTCAAATTGGAGACTACACGCTCGGTACCGCCGTAGAGCTGTGGGGGCACGCTCTCGTAAAGAGGTGCTACCTGGGCTATTTTCAACGATCCTCCTCGCCGTAGGGCCATCAAAATACAGAGGATAGGGCGTTGTGAGGCTTTTTTGTATCAAGAGAACTCCCGAGCGCCCTTAAGGGAATTCAGTTAGAGACCCTGAGGCCGATAGGAGATAAGTAGGCGCCAAACCGGTTGAAGTGGGACTGAAGAGAGGCAGCCGGAAATTCACAAGCTGTGGAAAACTTGGAAATTGGCCTTTACCATTAGCGATATAACGTATTAGATTTCTTCTTCGTCTCTACCCCTCCCTTCGCGAAATGCTCATTCTAGAGTAGAGGCGCCCAAATCCTAGACGAGGTTCCCGCGATGAAACACATGAATCGCCAAATAAGCGGACCCGCAGGGGCGCAACATCCCGCGAATCCCATTGAGCCGGCGAATCACAATGAGTTTTGTGTCTGCCGCGTGATTGAGGATTGCGCGCTGATCAAGATTGAATCGCTGACTAAACTCCGCGCGGCGAAAAAGTACATGCGGCGCGTTGCCTTGCATATTCCCGGTTCGTACGTGGTCTTCAGTTATCGCAGCAAGCGAGTCCTCGGAAAAGTGATTAGCCACGCCGCGGCATAGGACGGCCCGGGATGTACGCTCGAGATGAAGCTTACGGCGTAATGATGTCCTTGGGTTTGGGTTTGACCTGCACGGCCGCGAGGCTGGATGCGTCCCAACCGCCGCCGAGGGCCTTCACCAATAGCACGCTCGAAACCAACCGTTGCCCCTGAATAATCGCTAGTTGCTGCTGGTCGGCGAGCAGATCGCGTTGAGCGATGACTACGTCCAGGTAACTAACCAAGCCTCCGCTGTAACGGCTGGTGGAAATATCCAGCGTACGTCGCGCCGAATCCACCGCTTGCTGCTGCGTTTGCTGCGCTTGAATCAAAACCTCCAGCCCGGTGATTTCATCCTGAACTTCCTGAAATGCGGTAAGCACGGTTTGCCGGTAACTGGCGACATTCGCGTCATAACCAGCCCTCGCAAACTGCGCCTGAGCGCGACGCGCGCCGCCGGTGAAAATTTCCTGTGTCACGTTGGCGCCGATGGCCCAAAACAAACTGCTGGCATTGGCGAGTTTCGCGATATCTCCCGCTTGCCAGCCACCCTGGGCAAAGAGCGGAAGAGACGGATAGTAGGCTGCCTGGGCGACACCGACCTCTGCATTGGCGACGGCCATTTGGCGCTCGGCCTCGGCGATGTCTGGGCGGCGCTCGAGCAAATCCGAAGGCAGGCCGGCTTCGAGCGAAGGCGGTTCCGCGTTCAAGACTCGCAGCGCAACGTGAAAATCCGGCGCAGGTTGCCCGACCAGCACAGCTATGGCGTCTTCAAATTGCTTGCGCTGTTGCTGGAGCAAGATGGCTTGCGTGCGCGTGGTATTCAGCAAGGTTTCTTCCTGCGCAACGTCCAATCCGGAAGCGACGCCGCCACTGTGGCGTGAATTTACCAGGTCCAATCCTTTTTGGAGGGCTTCCACAGTGCGCGTCAGAATCTGGAGCTCGGAGTCGAGTTCACGGAGATTGAAATAGTCGCCGGCGAGCTGCGAAGTGACCAATAGCCGCACATTCTCAACGTCAGCAGCGTTGGCCTGATAGGACGCCTCCGCAGCCTCAATGCTGCGCCTTCGGCGGCCAAATAAATCCACTTCATAACTGACTGTGAATGGCACAACAAAAGTGTTTTGCGTGACGGGCTTCAGGGTGATGGGCACGCCGCTGGTGGGGCGATTGCCTGAGAGACGCTGCCTGGTAACACCAGGTGAAGTACTAACCGTTGGAAAAAGAGTGGCTACCTGGATCGCGGCGGTGGCTCGAGCTTGCTCCAACCGCGCCATAGAAACTTTGAGGGTTTGATTGGCGGAGAGCGCCTGCGTCTCCAATGCGTTCAAATCTTCGTCGTGAAATACAGTCCACCATTGCCCCTTGGGTATGGCGTCTTTGGGCGCGCCTTCACGCCAAGGCTCGGCCACGTCCCACTTTACCGACGAAGGAGCGATGGGACGTTTGTAATTTGGACCCACGGAGCAGCCCGCGAGGAAACTGCCGGAGACAACCAGGAGCGCTGCGCGTGCGACTTCCCTTTTGCCAGCGCTGGAAAGGCAGGCACGTTTCACCTGCCACATTATTTCTTTTCTCCCTGCGATGGTCTGCGATTGGGAGTGGACGGCGCATTCGTGGACGACGGCGCGGTGCCATTGGCAGGAGCGCCGGGCCCTGGTTTTTGCGGCGGTTCTTTTACGTTGACCTGCATTCCCTCGTCGAGCGAGTCCGGAGGATTCAAGACGATCCAATCGTCCGGGCGCAGCCCTTGAAGTACCTCTAACGAGGTGCCGTAATCGCGGCCGATGGCTAGCTGCTGCAAATGCGTCTTGTGATTGGCGTCGACGACCACGGCGCGCAGGCCCTCCGCACGGAAAAGCAGCGCATTGACCGGGACTTGCAAACGCGTTCCGGTTACGCCGACTTGTAAATGGACTTGGGCGTAGCCGCCGGGGAGTAATTGACCGGCTTTATTGGGCACGTCTACTTCCGTGTTGAGGGTTCGACTGGACAAGTCGATAGCGTCCGCGGTTCTTGCCACCTTGGCCTGAAATTTTTGTCCGGGAAACTGGGTCAACTCAAGGTACGCGCCAAGTCCAGTGTGCACGGCGGCGGCATATACCTCAGGCACACTCACGTAGGCACGGATGGGGTCAGTAGCGGCGAGAACGAACATCTCTTGCGCGGTGCCGCCGTTGCCGGCATTGATCAGATTGCCCAGATCCACGTTGCGACGCGTGATCACACCGCTGAACGGAGCGTAAACGCGTTTAAAGGATTCCAGTTCCTCGAGGCGCCGGACATTGGCCTGCGCCGAAGCAACCGCGGCGCGCCTGGCGGCATAGTCACCGACAGCGTTGTCTACTTCTTGTTTGGATACGCCGTCCGTCTTGATTAGTTCTTCAAAGCGTGTGGCGGTGATGCGAGAAAGATTTTCGTTGGCCTGCATGGTGCCGAGGTCGGCGCGCGCCTGGGAAAGCTGCTGATCCACTTCCGGAGTTTCGATTTCTGCCAGGAGATCGCCCTTTTGCACATGGCTGCCGATGTCGTGGTACCACTTTTTCACGTAGCCGGTGGTGCGAGCGTAAATTGGCGATTCGACGTAGGCTTGCAACGTGGATGGCAGCACCAGATCTTCCTGAGAAGGCTCAACAGTGGGGTGGATTACCGCGACTGTGGGTATCGCGGACTTCTCGGTTTCCTTGGCCAATGCGTTGTATTGCTCGCGGCGCTGCAAGAGCGTGAAAATTCCGATGATCACCAACACCACGGCAATGCCAACCAAGAACAGGAAGAGCCTGCTCTTCTTCTCGCTGCCTTGGTGCGCGCCTTCCTGGCCGATCTGAGAATTACCTTCCGTCGTCATTCTGTGCTCCGACATTTATCGAACTCAGCCTCACGCCTCACGCCTCACAACGCCGCCGGCTGTGGAGTTGCGCCATGTAACCTACGACGCTCGCGCCGCCCGTGAATAATAGAAAAGACGCACGGCACAAAGAAAAGCGTGGCAAAGGTGGCGAACAGCAATCCGCCGATGACGGCGCGGCCGAGCGGAGCGTTCTGCTCGCCGCCTTCACCGAGACCGATAGCCATGGGCACCATGCCGATGATCATGGCCAGTGCAGTCATGATTACCGGACGCATGCGCACAAATCCAGCTTCCAGCGCCGCGTCCAGAGCGTTCTTGCCTTCGTTCATCTGTTCGCGCGCAAAAGACACCATCAAGATACTGTTGGACGTGGCCACACCCACGCTCATGATCGCGCCGGTAAGCGACGGGACGTTCAGCGTCGTGTGCGTCACCAACAGCATCCAGCATATGCCCGCCAAGGCGCCCGGTAGCGCGGTAATAATGATGAAGGGGTCCAGCCAGGACTGAAAATTTACCACGATTAGCAGATAAACCAGGACGATGGCGCCCACCAGTCCCAGGCCAAGTCCGGTAAACGAACTCTTCATGGTCTGCACCTGTCCGCGGATGACCACATGGCTGCCGCGCGGAAGATCTTTCTCAATCTCCTTTACACGCTTGGCCACCTCATCGGATACGCCGCCGAGGTCCCGGCCCTCCACTGCGGCATACACGTTAATCATCGGCTGCGAGTTGAAGTGCGAGACGGTGGCTGGTCGCGCGGTGGTGGTGGAGCGCACTAAGTTGCCAAGAATCTGCGGACGGGCGCCAGCCACGCTGCCGCTGACCGGAGTGTTCTGCAGGGCCTGAAAAGAGTCCATGCGGTACTGCGGGGTTTGCACGGCAACGTTGTAGCTGACCCCATTCTTGGGATCGAGCCAGAAAGCCGGCGCGGTCTGGAAGCTGGAACTGAGCGATACGAGCAGGTTTTGCGCTACGTCCCTGGCTTGCAATCCGACAGTCTGAACGCGGGTGCGATCGATATCCATGTGCAGGGTGGGCCCGTCAAAAGCTTGCTGCACGTGAACGTCGACAGCGCCGGGTATGTGCCGCATCTCGTTCGCCAGTTTTTGTGCGATCGCGAAATTGGCCTGCTGATTGTTGCCTGTGATGGCCACATCGATGGGCGCGGGCGTGCCGAAATTCAAGATTTGCGTGACGATGTCCGCGGGTTGAAAGAAAAACTGGACGCCTGG
>Ga0137418_10005579_pt1 | contig 11553 bp, 10 predicted proteins | sample CZODoug3_1_2_16f_FD_122242 | JGI IMG/M metagenome (GOLD analysis project Ga0137418, IMG submission 122242) | Vadose zone soil fungal communities from Angelo Coast Range Reserve, California, USA - CZODoug3_1_2_16fungal (Hybrid Assembly) | ecosystem: Environmental > Terrestrial > Soil > Vadose... | reverse complement strand
GCGCTCTTCGGCGAGGAGAATGTTGTAGGTGCGGCAGGCGGCCTGCATGTCCATGACCTCCACGCCGATTCCGCGCTTTATCAGCGATTGCATGATCTCCGGGCGGGGAAAGCGCAGCCGCCCTCCGGTGCCGAGCAGGATGATTTCCCGGTCCAGATCGGCGAGCGCCGCCAGGTGCTCGGGCGCGAGCTCATCGAACCGGTTCGGCGGCCAGTCCACGAGGAGGCGCTCGGGCAGGACCACGAGGCTGCGTTCGAACCGCTGCCGGTTGACCATCACGTAGCCTTCGCCATAGCCTGTGATGGCGTTTTTGGCGGTGGCGGGATCGAGATGCAGTTTCAAGTTTGCCGCTGCTGTAAGTGTCCGGTAACATTATAACTTTTGCAGCGCAGCGCGGCTCGTAAGCCCCGCCGCACACCGGAAAATCCCCGCGACATGAGAAAGTTCGCCCGAATCGAGCGTCTTCCACCCTACGTCTTCAACATCACCAACGAGTTGAAGATGGCCGCGCGCCGCGCGGGCGAAGACGTGATCGACATGAGCATGGGCAACCCCGACGGGCCCACGCCCAAGCACATCGTGGCGAAGCTCGTCGAGGCCGCGCAACGCCCCGACACGCACGGCTACTCGGTGTCGAAGGGCATCCCGCGGCTGCGCCGCGCGATCTGCGGCTGGTACCAGCGCCGCTACGGCGTCGAGTTCGATCCGGATTCGGAAGCGATCGTCACGATAGGCTCGAAGGAGGGACTCGCGCACCTGATGCTCGCCACGCTCGACCGCGGCGACACGGTGCTCGTCCCCAATCCGAGCTACCCGATCCACATCTACGGCGCGATCATCGCCGGCGCGGACATCCGCTCGGTGCGCATGACCGAGGAGGTGGATTTCTTCGAGGAGCTCGAGCGCGCGATCCGCGAGCTGATCCCGAAGCCCAAGATGCTGGTGATCGGATTTCCGTCGAACCCGACGGCGATGTGCGTGGAGCTGGATTTCTTCGAGCGCGTGATCGCGCTCGCCAAGGCCCACGACATCCTCGTCGTGCACGACCTCGCCTATGCCGACATCACCTTCGACGGCTGGAAGGCGCCCTCGATCATGCAGGTCGCCGGCGCGCGCGACATCGCGGTGGAATTCTTCACCATGTCGAAGAGCTACAACATGGCGGGCTGGCGCATCGGCTTCATGGTAGGCAACAAGGGCCTCGTCAACGCTCTCGCTCGCATCAAGAGCTACCACGACTACGGCACCTTCACGCCCATCCAGGTGGCCTCGATCGTGGCGCTCGAAGGCCCGCAGGACTGCGTCGAGGAGCACCGCATGAAATACGAAAAGCGCCGCGACGTCATGGTGCGCGGCCTGCACGAGGCGGGCTGGATGGTGGAGAATCCGAAGGCCTCGATGTACCTCTGGGCGAAGATCCCCGAGGCCTACGCCAAGCTGGGCTCGCTCGAATTCGCCAAGAAGATATTGAAGGACGCGAAAGTCGCGGTGTCGCCGGGGATCGGCTTCGGCGACTACGGCGACGATCACGTGCGCATCGCCCTGATCGAGAACGAGGCCCGCACGCGCCAGGCGATCCGGGGCATCAAGGACATGTTCAGGAAGGATGGACTGCTCAAATTATGAACATCGTCCACGTCACCGACGCATCCGGCAAAATCGTCGAGCCGGTCTGGCTCAAGCGCGCCGAGAGCGTGCACCGGCAGCTGCGCACCGCGCTGCCCGCCGACTACGAAGGCAAGATGAAGCGCGTGTTCGCCGGCGGGGCGCGCATGTGCGTTGCGGCGGACCGGGATGCGGTGCGCGGCGTCGCGGTGTACCGTATCAACGAGAACACGTTCGAGGGCCTGCACCTCTATGTCGATGACCTCGTGACCGACGAGCGGCAGCGCTCGCGAGGCGTCGGCAGGGCGCTGATGGACCACCTGCAGGACCTGGCGCGGGCCGCCGGCTGCGAGGCAACCACGCTCGACTCCGGCACCCAGCGGACGCAGGCGCACAAGTTCTATTTCCGCGAAGGGATGGTGGTGAGCTCGTTTCACTTCAGGAAGCCGCTCAAATGAAACCGATCAACGTGGGCTTGCTCGGCATCGGCACGGTGGGCGGGGGCACCTGGACGGTGCTCGCACGCAACCGGGAGGAGATCTCGCGCCGCGCCGGCCGCGATATCCGCATCAGCGTCGTCGCCGACAAGGAAACGGCGAAGGCGAAGAAGCTCACCGGCGGCGACGCGCGCGTCGTCGCGGACGCCTTTGCCGTCGTGCGCGATCCCGAAGTCGATATCGTGATCGAGCTGATCGGCGGCACAACGGTCGCAAAAGTTCTCGTGCTCGCCGCAATCGAAAGCGGCAAGCACGTGGTCACCGCGAACAAGGCGCTGCTCGCCACCCACGGCAACGAGATTTTCTCCGCGGCGCAGAAGAAGGGCGTGATGGTGGCGTTCGAAGGCGCGGTCGCGGGCGGCATCCCCATCATCAAGGCTCTGCGCGAAGGCCTCACCGCGAACCGCATCGAGTGGATCGCGGGGATCATCAACGGCACCTCGAACTTCATTCTCTCTGAGATGCGCGACAAGGGCCTCGCGTTCGACGCGGTGCTCAAGGAAGCGCAGAAGCGCGGCTACGCCGAGGCCGATCCGACTTTCGACATCGAGGGAGTGGACGCCGCGCACAAGCTCACCATCATGGCCGCGATCGCCTTCGGCATCCCGATGCAGCTCGACAAGTGCTACAGGGAAGGAATCGCCAAGCTCACTCAAGCGGACATCCGCTACGCCGAGCAGCTCGGCTACCGCATCAAGCTGCTGGGGATCACCAAGCGCACCGCACAGGGAATCGAGCTGCGCGTGCACCCGACGCTGATCCCGGCGAAGCGCCTGATCGCCAACGTGGAAGGCGTGATGAATGCAGTCCTGGTAAAAGGCGACGCGGTCGGCCCGACGATGTACTACGGCGCGGGAGCCGGCGCCGAGCCCACCGGAAGCGCGGTGGTGGCCGATCTCGTGGACGTCACGCGCCTGCACACCGCGGACCCGGAGCAGCGCGTGCCGCATCTCGCTTTCCAGCCCGACCGCATGTCCAACCTCAAGATCCTGCCCATGGAGGAGGTCGTGACCGCGTATTACCTGCGCATGCAGGTCGAGGACCGGCCGGGCGTGCTCGCGGACATCTCGCGCATCCTCGCCGACGCCTTTATCTCCATCAACGCCATGGTGCAGCGCGAGCCGGCCGCGGGCGAGAAGCAGGTCGACATCATCATGCTCACCCACCAGACGCGCGAGAAGAGCGTCAACACCGCGATCGGCAAGATCGAGAAGCTGCCGGTGGTGACGGGCAGGGTGACGAGGATCCGGCTGGAAGAGCTGCAGTGACCGGGATTCATTGGCACGGCTGAATCCCATGCTTTACGTCAGCACTCGCGGCGAAGCGAAGCCGCAGCCGTTCACGGGGATCCTGCTCGAGGGCCTCGCGCCGGACGGCGGCTTGTTCCTTCCGGAGGAATTTCCGAAGCTCGCTCCCGCCGAGCTTTCCGCCATGCGCCGCATGAGCTACGCGGAGCTCGCGTTCGCGATCCTGTCGAAGTTCGCCGACGACATTCCCGCGGGCGACTTGAAGCGGCTCGCAGGTGCGACCTACACGAAAAAGATCTTCGGCAGCGAGGACATCACGCCCGTCAGAAAGCTCGAGCCCGATCTGTATCTCCTCGGCCTCTCCAACGGGCCCTCGCTCGCCTTCAAGGACCTCGCGCTGCAGCTCCTCGGGAATCTCTTCGAGTACGCGCTGGAGAAGCAAGGCAGGCGGCTCAACGTGCTCGGCGCGACTTCCGGCGACACCGGGTCGTCCGCCGAGTACGCGCTGCGCGGCAAGAAGAACGTGCAGGTCTTCATGCTCTCGCCGCAGGGCCGCATGAGCGCCTTCCAGGCGGCGCAGATGTACTCGCTGCAGGACGCCAACATCTTCAACATCGCCGTGCGCGGCGTGTTCGACGATTGCCAGGACATCGTCAAGGCGATTTCGGGCGATTCCGCTTTCAAGGCGAGGCACCGCATCGGCGCGGTCAACTCGATCAACTGGGCGCGAGTCGCCGCGCAGGTCGTGTACTACTTCAAGGCGTATTTCGCCGTGACGCGTCACGACGGCGAAGCGGTTTCCTTTTCGGTGCCCTCGGGCAATTTCGGCAACGTCTACGCCGGGCACGTCGCGCGCAGCATGGGCCTGCCGGTCCGGACGCTTATCGTCGCGACCAACGAAAATAACGTCCTCGATGAGTTCTTCCGCACCGGGCGCTACCGCGTGCGCAAGGCGGCCGAGGTGAAGGCGACGAGCAGCCCATCCATGGATATATCCAAATCCTCCAACTTCGAACGCTATGCCTACGATCTCGTTGGCCGTGACCCGTTCAGGCTGAAGTCCTTGTGGACTGAGCTCGATGCCAACGGAGTCTTCGCCCTGGCGGGCACGGAGATTTTCAGGCGCGTCGCGGACACCGGGTTCGTCTCCGGTTCGAGCACGCATGCCGACCGCGTTGCGACCATCCGGCGCGTCTGGAAGGATTACGGCGTGATGATCGACCCGCACACCGCGGACGGGATCAAAGTCGGGCTCGAGCACCGCGAACACGGCGTCGCGCTCATCAGCATGGAGACCGCTCAACCCGCGAAGTTCGCGGAAACGATACGCGAGGCGCTTGGCCGGGAGCCGCAGCGCCCGGCCGGATTCGAAGACCTGGAAAAACTGCCGCAGCGTTTCGAAGTCATGGATGCCGACGCCGGGAAGATCAGGCACTACATCGGCGCGGCGACGTCGCGTTCCGTGTGAGGATCCTCCGAGTGGAAGGCAAGAAGCGGATACTGACTGGGATCCGGCCGACCGGCCCCTTGCATCTCGGCCATTATGCCGGCGCGCTCGAGAACTGGGTGGGCCTGCAGTCCACCTACGACTGTTGTTTCCTGATCGCCGACTATCAGGTGTCCGACTACGCCGACGACGTGGCGCGGGTGCGGGAGGCGGTGTGGGAGGTGGCGCTCGACTGGCTTGCAGTCGGACTCGATCCGGAGCGCAGCTCCTTCGTCATCGAGAGCCTGATCCCGGAACACGCTGAACTCACCCTGTGGCTGAGCTGGTTGCTGCCGCTCGGCATGCTCGAGCGCAATCCGACGCTGAAGGCGGAGATGGAGGAGTTCGGCCGGAAGTCCGTGCCGGTGGCATTCTTCACCTATCCGGTCATGCAGGTGGCGAACATTCTCATCGCCAGAGCCCACTTGGTCCCGGTCGGGGAGGACCAGCTTCCCCACATCGAGCTCACCCGTGAGGTGGCGCGCCGCTTCAACCGGCAGTTCAAAGAGGTGTTCCCCGAGCCGGAGGGGCTGGTGGGGCGCGTGCCGCGGCTGGTCGGGATCGACGGCCAGGCCAAGATGAGCAAGTCGCTCAACAACGCCATCTACCTCAAGGACACGCCGGCCGTCGTGAACGAGAAGGTCCGCTCGATGTATACGGATCCAACGCGGCTCCGGACCACCGATCCCGGCCATGTCGAAGGCAACCCCGTGTTTCTGTACCACGACGCATTCAACCCCGACCGCGAGGAGGTGGCGGACCTCAAGGCACGGTATCGCCGCGGCTCCGTCGGGGACGTCGAAGTCAAGCAGAAGCTCGCCACGGCGCTCAACGCGTTCCTCGACCCGATCCGCGAGCGGCGGGCGCGCTTTGCGGCCAAGATGGGGCTCGTCCGCGACGCCTTGGCCGACGGCACGGACCGCGCCCGAAAGGCGGCCCGGACCACAATGGCATTGGTACACGACGCCCTCGACCTCGGGTACCTCGAGAAATTTCGCGGACAATAGCTTTCAGCGAGAACATCTACAGCAAGGAGGATCCATGCGCCGATATTTCCGGTTACTCAGCCCTTTCACTCTGCTCCTGGCGGCGTGCAGCACGATCAGCGACGACGGTTCGCGCCTTGCCACGGTGGATCACTACGTTCGCGTCAAGTCCACTGCGCCGGCTTTCGCCGGTCAGGAGGCGAAGATCTACGTCCGCGAAGTGGCGCTCGCGGGTACGGCTTCGGCTCCGCTCGGCGTCGTGCTGTTCGTGCACGGCGCGGGCACGCCGGCGGAAGTCACGTTCGACGTTCCCTACAAGGACTACAGCTGGATGGCGTACCTGGCCAAGGCGGGATTCGATGTCTTCTCGATGGACATGACCGGCTACGGCCGCTCGACGCGCCCGCCTGCAATGAACGACCCGTGCAATTTTTCGAAAGCGCAGCAGGCGCAGTTCGTCCCGAGCCTCATCCCAGCCCCATGCGCGCCATCGCATCCCTCGCCCATCACTACGATGGACTCGGACTGGAACGACATCGGAACCGTCGTCGATCACCTGCGCGCGCTGCGCCGCGTGGACAAGGTATCGATCGTGGGCTGGTCGCAAGGCGGTCCGCGCGGGGGCGGCTATGCGGCGCGCAACCCTGCGAAGGTGGCGCGCCTGGTCGTGCTGGCGCCTGCCTACACGCGCGCGTCCCCGCCCGAAGCGCCGAACCCCCTTCCGCCGAGCAGCGGCCCGATGACCGCGCAGTCCCAGGCAGACTTCAAAGCCAACTGGGATCGCCAGGTCGGCTGTCCCGAGCAGTACGAACCCGCCGCCGGCGCCGCGGTCTGGAACGAGATGCTCGACTCCGATCCCGTCGGCGCCACCTGGGGCCCCGGCGTGCGCCGTGCGCCGCAGGTGCCGACCTGGGGCTTCAATCAGGCCGTCGTCGCCAAGATGCAGACGCCTTTCCTGATGGTCACGGGCGCGCACGACAAGCAGGTAGCGCCCGAGCGCGTCCGGGATCTCTACGCCGATCTGGGGTCGAAGGAGAAGGTCATCATCGACCTGGCCTGTTCATCGCACAACGCCATGTGGGAAAAGAACCGCCTGCTCCTTTTCAGGGCCTCGCTCGAATGGCTGAAGGACGGCAAGGTGAACGGAGCTTCCGAAGGGGAATTGAAGCTCGGCTACTAGTAGTGCAAAACGGCTAGAATATCGGCCGATGAGCTCCGTCCTCTCCAAGGAAAAGAACGTTCTCGGCGGCCCGCTGCTGGCTTGCAGTTACGCGCCGCTCACCGGGTTCTTCCGCGACGGCTGCTGCGCGACGCACGACGTGGAAGGCGTCGCGCACCTGGTCTGCATCAAGGCGACCGCGGAGTTTCTCGAGTTCAGCCGCTCGCGCGGCAACGATCTCTCCACGCCGCGCCCGGAGATGCGCTTCAAGGGCCTCGAGCCCGGGGACCGCTGGTGCCTGCACGTGCTGCGCTGGGTCGAGGCCCACAAGGCGGGCATGGCGCCGCAGGTGGTCCTCGAATCCACTCACGAAAACGTCCTCAAGTACGTCCCCCTCGAAGCCCTGAAGGGCCGCGCGCTCGATCTGCACTGAATCCGTTTCCGGCCGAATCAGGGTGGCGGAAACAATTTGCAACGAATCTCCGCTCGCGGAAACAGTCTGGAAACGACTTCGCGCGAGAATGCCCGCGTGGGTTTCCTCAATCTATTCGAAGGAGAGAGACATGTTCGAAAATCATGGAAAGAAATTGACCGCCGCGCTGTTTGCGGCCGGCCTGCTCGGCGCAGCTTCGAGCTGGGCGCAGATGCCCGGCGGCACGGAGGGCAGGGGACCGGCGCGCGGGTTCGAGCGGCTGCACAAGGAGCTGAACCTCAATGCCCAGCAGGAAGAGTTGTGGAAGAAAGCGCAGAGCGCGCAGCGCGACGCCTTCCGCTCGATGCGCGCCAAGGGCCAGGAAACGCGCGCCACATTGCGTGCCGAGATCGACAAGCCCGGCGCCGACTTGAAGCAATTCGCGCAGCTGCGCGACGAGCTGGGCGCCCAGATGCGCGCTCAGATGGAAGCGGCGCGCAAGCAGATGCGCGAGGCCTGGTTCGCCGTGTACGACACGCTCGATTCCGGGCAGAAGGAGAAGGTGAGGGTGGCGATACGCGACGGCATGGACCGCATGGGACGCCACCATCGCGGCGGGCCGCGGGCCGAAATGCACGGCTAAGGCCGCGGCGCGGATTGCGGCGCCGGGCTCACCCGGAAGAGCTGCGGCGACTTCGGGTCGATTCCCGCCCGGACCCAGCGGGTCTGGGGGGAACCGAACACGACCACGCGGGTGAAATTCGGCACGGGCCGGCCGGTCGCCGGATCGGCGATCGGCTGGTCGAGCTTGTAGAGGTGGGTGTCGCCGTTCACGAACAAGACCGGCTTTGCGAACCTGAGCGCCAGATCGCGCAGTGCGTTGCGGAAATCCGCGAACCCGTTCGATCCCTTGCGCTGCATCTTTCCCTCGAAATCGGGGTCGCCCTGGGCGAAGATGAGCATCCCGGCGAGGCGGTGCCTTTCGGCCAGACGCACGCTGTCCTCCAGCCACGCGAACACCGCGGCCATGCGCGCCCGGTGCTCGGCGTCCATCGCCGGCGTCCTGCCGAGGTTGTTGTTGCTGCCTTGCACGTTGACGCCGACGAAGAGCACGTCGGCGGCGATCCAGCGCAGGTGCTCGCGGTATTCCCGGTAGCGGCCCGATTGCCGCTCGAGCCTCAGACTGCGGTTGGCGAGGCTCGTGTCTCCGGATTCGAAGAGCTCGCGGAACTTGCCCAGGCGTTCCAACGGATCGAAGCCCGTGCGGTGGCAGTCCACCCATTCGTTGTCGCCCGGAACGATCACGAACGGGTGCCTGAATTTCTCGAACTGGCGTTTCCTCGCCTCGAGCCACTCGTCGGTGCAGGGACCCTGGCCGCCGGTGATGTCGCCGACGTGGATGACGAAGGCGAGGTCCTCGCGATTGATCTCTTCGATCATCGAGTCGAGCGCGGCCGCCTCGGCCACGCTGTAGGGCGTGTCGCCGATCAGCGCAAACCGGAGCGCCGTGCGCTCTCCGGAGGGCAGGGGCGGCGCGACGTGCGCCGAGCAGGCGGCGAGCGCGAGCAGCAGCGCCCGGGCGAGGGGCTTCACAACCGCTTTAGCCGGTACAGCAGCTCCAGCGCTTCGCGCGGCGAGAGCTCGTCGGGATTGGCCGCGGACAGCGCATCGCGCAGGGCATCGGATTCGGCGGGCGGCTCGGGCTCGGACTTGCCCGCGGCGAAGAGATCCGACTGACCTCCGCGTGTCAGGCTCGCCTCCTCCAGCATCTGCAGATACCTGCGCGCATTGCGTACGACGGCCTTGGGGACGCCGGCGAGCTGCGCGACCTGCAGGCCGTAGCTCTGCGAAGCCGGCCCTTCCTCGACCGCGTGCAGGAAGACGATGGTGTCCTTGTGCTCGACCGCGTCGAGATGCACGTTCGCCGCCTGCTTGTATTCGAGCGCGAGCCGCGTCATCTCGAAATAGTGGGTGGCGAAGAGCGTGAGCGACTTGTTGCGGTCCAGGAGCTGCCGCGCGATCGCCCAGGCGAGCGCGAGCCCGTCGAAGGTCGAGGTGCCGCGCCCGACCTCGTCCATCAGCACCAGGCTCCTCTCGGTCGCATTGTGCAGGATGTTGGCCGACTCGGTCATCTCGACCATGAAGGTCGAGCGTCCGCCCGCCAGGTCGTCGGCCGCGCCGACCCGCGTGAAGATCTGGTCGATCGGGCCGAGGCGCGCCGATTTCGCCGGAACGAACGAGCCCACGTGCGCCATCAGCACGATGAGCGCGACCTGGCGCATGTAAGTGGACTTGCCGCCCATGTTGGGCCCGGTGATGAGGAGCAGCGCTCGCTCGGGCGCGAGCCGCGCGCCGTTGGCGATGAAGGGCTCGACCTGCTCTTCGACGACCGGGTGGCGGCCCGCGTCGATATCGATGAGAATGTCTTCGGCGAATTCCGGCCTGCAATAGTCGCGCTTCGATGACAGGCTGGCGAAGCAGGCGAGCACGTCGAGCTGCGCGAGGGCCCGCGCGATGCGCTGCAGCTGAGGGAGGGGCGCGGCCAGCAGCCCGAGCAGCTCGTCGTAGAGCGATTTCTCGAGGGCGAGCGCGCGGTCCCTCGCCGAGAGCGCCTTGTCCTCGAACTCCTTCAGCTCCGGCGTGATGTAGCGCTCGGCGTTCTTGAGCGTTTGTCTGCGGCGGTAGTCGGCCGGCACTTTTTGCGCATGCGCGTTGGTGATTTCGATGTAGAAGCCGTGCACGCTGTTGTAGGCGACGCGGAGGCTGGGGATGCCGGTGCGGCTGCGCTCGCGCGCTTCGAGCTCGGCGAGGAAGGTCCCGGAGTCGGTCTGCAGCGCGCGCAGCTCGTCGAGCTCCCGGCTGTAGCCGTTCGCGATCACACCGCCGTCGCGCACCATCGCCGCGGGCTCCTCGAGCACCGCCCGCTTCAACAGCGCGAGACACTCCGCCGGGACTTCCACATCGTCCAGCATTTTCGCGAGCAGCGGCGCGCCGCGCGGAACCGCGGGCTTGAGCTCGGGCAGCAGGGCGAGGCTGTCGCGCAATGAAGAAAGATCGCGCGGGCGGGCGTTCCTGAGCGCGATGCGCCCGGTGATGCGCTCGACGTCGGCGAAGCGGCGCAGGAGCTTGTCGATTCCGGGGTAAGCATCCGTGAGGACCGCGACGGCTTCGTGGCGCGCACCGACCGCAGCCTGATCGCGCAAGGGGTGGTGCAGCCAGTGGCGCAGCAGCCGGCTCCCCATTCCGCTCGCGCACTCGTCGAGCAGGGAAAAAAGCGTGGGGGCGGCCTCCCCCCGGAGCGTCTCGGTGAGCTCCAGGTTGCGCCGCGTCGCCGCGTCCATGCGCACGTATTCGCCCGCCCGCTCAGGGATCACCGCCGCGACGTGGGCGAGCGCCTGCCCTTGCGTCTTTCTCGCGTACTCGAGCAAGGCGCCTGCGGCTCCGATCGCGGGCTCCAGGTCCTCGCAGCCGTAGCCGGCGAGGCTCGCCGCGCCGAGTTGCTTGAGCAGGATCTTCCGCCCGGCGTCGAAATCGAAATGCCACTCGGGAAGCCGAGTCACCGCGAAACCGGTCAGTACGGTGCCCTCGGCCGCGAGAATTTCTGCGGGACCGATGCGGCGCAGCTCGTTCTCGAGAAGATGCGGCGCGATCTCGGTGACGCGCAGCTCGCCGCTCGCGAGATTGAGCCAGGCGAGGCCCACGGCGCCTTTGGTTCGCGCCAGCGCGAGCAGAATGTTGTCGGCTTTTTCCTCGAGCAGCTCCGAATCGGTGAGCGTTCCCGGCGTGACGATGCGCGTGACCTGCCGGTCCACGGGGCCTTTGGAGGTGGCGGGGTCTCCGATCTGCTCGCAGATCGCTACCGACTCGCCGATGCGCACCAGCTTCGCGAGATATTGGTCCACCGCGTGATAAGGCACGCCCGCCATCTTGATCGGCGCGCCCGCGGAAGCGCCGCGCGTCGTGAGCGTGAGATCGAGCAGCCGCGAGGCGCGCTCGGCGTCGTCGTAGAACATCTCGTAGAAATCGCCCATGCGGTAGAAGAGCAGCATGTCGGGGTGCTGCGCCTTGATGCGCAGGTATTGCTGCATCATGGCCGTGGTACCCGGAAGATCTGGCGACGGTGTTTGATTTCCGATGCTATTGCTTGGAGTTGCGAAATTT
>Ga0137418_10005577_pt1 | contig 11557 bp, 14 predicted proteins | sample CZODoug3_1_2_16f_FD_122242 | JGI IMG/M metagenome (GOLD analysis project Ga0137418, IMG submission 122242) | Vadose zone soil fungal communities from Angelo Coast Range Reserve, California, USA - CZODoug3_1_2_16fungal (Hybrid Assembly) | ecosystem: Environmental > Terrestrial > Soil > Vadose... | reverse complement strand
CGGCGCGACGCGATCGTCGGCGAGCGCGAGAAGGCGGTGCGCGCGCGGGAAACGGCCGCGGCCGCCGTGAGCGCGGCGATGCTGGCGCGCTACGAGCGGATCCGCCGCGGCAAAGCGCCGCTGCCCTTGTTCGCGCTGCACGGCGGCTCGTGCGGCAACTGCTTCACGGCGGTCCCGACGCAGCGGCGCGCGCTGATCCAACGGGGCGCCACGATCGAGTCCTGCGAAGCGTGCGGAGTGTTACTGTACACGAAGGAATGATTCCCGCTCGCTGGGCCGTCACCGCTCCCGCCGATCCGGCCGCGACTCGCTCGCTGGCGGCCGAGCTGCACATCCCCGAAGCGCTCGCCGCGATTCTGGTGCAACGCGGACTCGCGTCTCCCGAGCTGGCCAAGGCCTTTCTCCGTCCCGAGCTCGAGCGGCTCTCCGATCCACTCCTCTGGGCCGACATGAAGGTCGCCGTCGAGATCCTCGCCCGCGCGGTGCGCGACAAGCACGCGATCCTCGTACACGGCGACTACGACGTCGACGGCCAGTGCGCCGCGGCGCTGTTGACACGCGTGCTGCGCGAAGCCGGAGCAACGGTGCACGCCTTCGTGCCGCATCGCCTGAAGGACGGCTACGACTTCGGCGCCGCCGGTCTCGCCGAAGCGAAACGGGTCAACGCAGGGGTGATTGTGACCTGCGACTGCGGGATCACGGCCGTCGATGCGGTGGCTGCGGCGCGTGCGGCCGGTATGGAGGTGATCGTCACCGATCACCACTTGCCCGGCGATGCGTTGCCGCCCGCCAACGCCGTGCTCGATCCGCGCCGGCCCGATTGTCCGTCGGAAGACAAAGACCTCTGCGGGACCGGAGTCGCCTTCAAGCTGGCGCAGGCCTTAGTTCGCACGCTCGGTCTGTCTGAGAACCTGCCGCTGCACTTCCTCGACTACGTGGCGCTCGCCACCGTGGCCGATGTCGTGCCGCTGACCGGCGAGAACCGCATTCTCGTGCGCCACGGCCTCAAGATGCTCGCGGACTCCCGCTGGACGGGGTTGCGCGCGCTGGTCGAGACGGCGGGGCTCGGCGGCAAACCGCTGCGCGCGGGGCACGTCGGCTTCATCCTGGCGCCGCGGCTCAACGCCGCCGGTCGCATCGCCGACGCCAAGGATGGCCTGCGGCTCTTGCTCACGGAGGACCCCAAAGAGGCGGCGAGCTTGGCGCGTAAGCTCGAGACCCTCAACGCGCGCCGTCAGGAGCTCGATCAGAAGATCCTCGACGAGGCGATCGATCTTGCCGAGAAGACGCTGCGCCCCGATGACCGCGCCCTCGTGCTCGCGGCGGACGAGTGGCACCCGGGCGTCATCGGCATCGTCGCCTCGCGGCTCGTGGAGCGGTACGGCCGCCCGACGTTCATGATTGCGTGGGACGGGGACGTGGGGCGCGGATCGGGGCGCAGCATCGCCGGATTCGATCTCCACGACGCGCTGCATCGCACCGCGCCGCACCTCGAGAAGTACGGCGGCCACATGATGGCTGCGGGGCTCACGATCCGGCGCGACCGCTTCGACGACTTCCGTGTTGCGTTTCTGGGCGTCGCGGGCCAGCTTCTCAGCCCCGATGACCTGGCGCCGAGCCAGCGTGTCGACCTCGAGCTGCCGCTCGGTCTCGTGAACGGCGAGCTGGAACGACTGATTCGGCACCTCGAGCCTTGCGGGGCTGGCAATCCCGCGCCGGTGTTCGGGGTCCGCGGTGCGCGCGCGGTGGGGGCCCGGCGGGTGGGGACGAACCACCTGCGCTTCACGCTCGACGACGGCTCGGGGGTCCTGCCGGCGATCGGCTTCCGCTGGGCCGACGACGTGCCGGACAGCTGGCTCGCGCAGCCGCTCGACGTGGCGTTCAAGCTGGAGCGGGACGAGTGGCACGGACGCACCACGTTGCAGGCTCGCGTGGCCGCGCTAGCGCCGAGCGCATGATTCTTCGAGGAGGTCCGGGGTGGGCACGATCCGCATCATCGCGGGCGAGTTCAAGGGCCGGCGGATCAAGACCCCGGACTCCGCCAAGGTTCGCCCCACCGCCGACCGCGTGCGCGAAGCGTGGTTCAGCATCCTGCAGCACTGGATTCCGGAAGCGCGCGTCCTCGATCTCTTCGCGGGGTCCGGCGCGCTGGGGTTCGAGTCGTTGTCCCGCGGGGCGGCGTCCGTCGACTTCGTCGAGGTGCACCGCGCGTCGCTGTCCGTGCTCAAGGCCAATGCCGTTTCCCTCAAGGTGGAGGATCGCGTGACGATCCACCGCGTGGACGGACTGCGTTTCCCGGAGCGCCTGCATGCCGGCGCGTACGACGTCGCGTTCGCCGATCCGCCCTATGCGAGCGATCAGGCGGCGCTCCTCGCGGCGACATTCCGCCTGACGCCGTTCGCCAAGGTCTTTGCCATCGAGCACGCGGCCGACAAGCTGATGCCGGGCGACGACACGCGCCGCTACGGCGACACCGCCGTCACTTTCCTGTACGCGCCATGAAGCGCATCGCGGTCTATCCGGGCTCCTTCGACCCGATCACCAAGGGTCACGAGGATCTGATCCACCGCTCGCTCGGCTTCGTCGATCGGATGGTCGTCGCGGTCGCGGTGAACGTCGCCAAGCAGCCGCTGTTTTCGTTCGACGAGCGCGTCGCCCTGATCCGGGAGTGCGTGCCCGACAAGCGCATCGAGGTGCAGTCGTTCGACGGGCTCCTCGTCGACTTCGCCAAGAAGGTCGATGCGACGGTGATCGTGCGCGGGCTGCGCGCGGTGAGCGACTTCGAGTACGAGTTCCAGATGGCCCTGATGAACCGCAACCTGGGGCCCCACATCGAGACGGTGTTCCTCGTCCCGGCCTTCGACCTCACCTATTTGAGCTCCAGCCTGGTGCGAGAGGTGGCGCGCTTCGGCGGCGACGTCTCAGCCCTCGTTCACCCGGCGGTGCAGAAGGCCCTGAAGCGCAAGTTCGCCAAGTGAAGTTTCTGGACCGCGTCTACGAACGGGCGCGGCGCGCGAAGTTGCGGATCGTCCTGCCCGAGGGTGACGATCCGCGGGTGCGAGAGGCCGCCGCGAAGATCGAACGCGAGGGCCTGGGCAAAATTCAGCTGCTCGATCGCACCACGTCCCACGCCCCACGCCCCGAATGCGTTCGCAATCTCCGCACTCGCAAGCCCGACAAGTTTCCCACCGACGCCGCAGCTACTGAAGCGCTCCAACATCCGCTCACACTCGGGGCGTGTCTGGTAGGGGTGGGTGAGGCAGATGTGATGGTGGGAGGCGCCGACTATCCCACGGCCGACACGATTCGCGCGGCGCTCTGGGCCGTCGGCACGGCGCCGGGGATCGCCACAGTGAGTGGCGCGTTCTACATGATCGATCCCACGGGCGACCGCGTCCTGACCTTCGCGGACTGTGCCGTCGTTCCCGAGCCGACCCCCGCGCAGCTCGCCGACATCGCCCTCGCCACCGCGCGCGACCGGCGCCGCATTGTTGGCGACGAGCCGGTGGTCGCGTTTCTGTCGTACAGCACGAAAGGGAGCGCGGCGGGAGCACGCATCGACCGGGTCCGAGCTGCCGTCGCCGACCTCCGCCGTCGTTCGCCGTCCGCCGACTTTGCCTTTGACGGCGAATTGCAGAGCGATGCCGCGCTCGTCGTGGACGTCGCGACGCGCAAGGCGCCCAGCTCTCCGGTCGGGGGTCGTGCCAACGTCCTCATCTTCCCCGATCTCGACAGCGGCAACATCGCCTACAAGCTGGTGCAGCGGCTGGGCGGCTGGACCGCCCTCGGCCCCATTCTGCAAGGCGTGGCGCGACCCATTTCCGACCTGTCGCGGGGCGCCACCGCCAACGATATTGTGGACACGGCGGCCATCGCCGTCTCGCAGGCACTCGAGGAGGTTCGATGAGCTTCAGTGTCAAGAAGGACAAGAGCGGAGTCGTGGTGGTCGGCGTCGACGGGCAGCTGATCGTCGGCAACCGTCAGGAGCTCAAGCAAAAGGTGCTCGACGCCCTGGAAGGCGGCGGCCGCAAGTTCGTCGTCGACTTCGCCAAGACCGGCTACATCGATTCCTCCGGCCTCGGCGTGCTCGTGTCGCTCTCCAAGAAGATCCGGGAGCAGGGCGGGGAGCTGCGCCTCGCCGGCCTCAACGAGGACCTGCAGACGCTGTTCGAGCTGACCAAGCTCGACACGCTGTTCGCCATCACCAAGACGGCCGAGGAGGCGCTGGCCGCGTTCTGATGTCCTTGCGCCTGCACGTCACCGCGCTCGAAATGCGGCTCGACGTCCCGAGCGATCTCGGGATCGTGGGTGACGCCGTCGACCTGGTGGCGAGCCGCCTGCCCGCCGGGACCCTCTCGCCGCGCCGCGTCAACTTCAACTTCCGCACCGCGCTCGCCGAAGCCCTGGGCAACGCGATCCGCCACGGCACCGGGGAAGACCCCGGCAGGGTCGTGCGCGTCCGCGTCGAGCTGGGCCGGGATGCCGTGCGGATTCACGTCACCGACGACGGGGGCGGCTACGACCGCACCCACCTGCCGGACCCGACGCGTCCTGAGAACCTCGAGCGTGAGGACGGGCGCGGGCTGTTCGTGATCCGCCACCTGGTGGACGACGTGGCGTACAACGCGAAGGGGAACGGCATTTGCCTGACGCTCCGAGCGGGGTAACGCGCCTCGAGCGCCTGCTGCCGGCGCTCGCCGCGCTCGCCGGCACGACCCTCCGGATCTGGCGCTTCGACGGCCGTCAGCTGCGGCTGCTGGTGGACGAGCCGGTCCCGCCGCCCACGCCCTCCGTCGACACCCTGGTGCCGATCCCTGACTTCGAGGGGACGTGGCTCCAGGTCGGGGGTGGGAAGGGGAACGGCGCCAAGGCGCTCGCCGACGTGATCGGAGCCGTGCTCGGGGCGGAGAAGGAGGCGGTGCAGGTCGCCGCCGAGCTGTCGGAGCGCTACGAAGAAATCGACCTGATCTACACGATCAGCGAGATCCTCGGCCATACGATCCGGCTCGACGAGGCGGCGCACCGCATCCTGCGCGAGGTCGCGACCGTCGTGCGCGCCCGCCGCGCCACGCTGCTGGTGCACGACCCGCAGGCCGATGTGCTGCGGCTGATCGCGTCGCGCGGCGTCGACCTGGGAGAGGTCGATCCGATCCAGGTCGACGACCCCTGCTCGATCGCGGCGCGCGTGTTTCGGGAAATGAAAATCATCAGCTACGACCCCTCCGACCCCACGATCCCCGATCCCGGCTGCGGCGAGGGAGGGCGCGCCTACAAGGGCCGGGCCTTCATCTCCGTCCCCGTCGTGTACGCCGCGCCGGGCGGCACGCCCAAGCCGATCGGCGTGATCAACCTCACCGACCGTCTCGGCGTCGACGCCTTCACCGCCGGCGACCGCAAGCTCGTCGCGGCGATCGCGAACCAGATCGGGGCGGCGGTCGAGAACGCGCGCCTGGTCGAGCGCGATCAGGGGCAACAGCGGATCCGGCGCGAAATGGAGCTGGCGCACGACCTGCAGCTCAAGCTCCTGCCCTCGCCGCTCGTCGTGGCGGCGAAGGCCGACGTCGCCGCGCGCTGCCGTTCCGCCGATTCGGTCGGCGGCGACTTCTACAACCTGCTGAGCCTGCACGGCGACCGCATCGGCGTGATGATCGGCGACGTCTCAAGCCACGGGTTCGGGGCCGCGTTGATCATGGCGCTGGCGATGGCGGCGTCGGGGATCCACGCCGAGACGGCGGAGTCGCCCAGCGAAGCGCTGGTGCAGATGGAAGGCTCCCTCGCCGAGGAGCTGGCGCATACGGAGATGTTCCTGAGCCTGTTCTACGCCGTGATCGATCCGGCGGCCGGCCGGATCGCCTATGCCAACGCGGGTCACCCGCACGCGTTTCTGGTCGACGGCGCCACGGGCGAGGCGGAGCGGCTCGAGGCCACGCGGCCGCCCCTGGGCCTCGGCGTGGGCGGTGAGGAGCGCAGCAAGCCGTGGCGCCGCCGCGAAGCGATTCTCGCGCTCTTCACCGACGGGTTGGTCGACGCCCGCAACGAGCTGGGGGAGCGCTTCGGGGAGGAGCGCGTGCTCAGTCACGTGAAAAACCTGCGCGCCAGTGCCGCGCGCGAGATCCTCGAGGCCGTCTTCACCGACATCGCCGCCTTCACCGGCGGCGCCCCCGCCAGCGACGACCGCACCCTCGTCCTGCTCAAGGCTTGACTGCTCGCCGGCTGGGTCAGCATTTCCTCAGTGATCCGACGATTCTCGCCCGCATTGCCGATGCCCTCGATGCGCGAGCAGGTGAGTCGGTCATCGAGATCGGGCCGGGCCGCGGTGCGCTCACGCAGGAACTGCTCGCTCGGGGGTTGCGGGTGATTGCGATTGAAAAGGATCGGGGACTGGCCGCGGCGCTCAAGGCGCGTGACAACCTGACGGTCGTTACGGGCGACGCGCTCGAGCTGGACTGGCATAGCTACGGCGCAGATCAGGTGATTGGCAACATTCCGTACTACATCACCTCTCCATTGATTGATAAGGCGCTCGCGCCACCGCTTCCCAAGCGCGTGATCTTCCTGGTCCAGGACGAAGTCGCCGATCGTATCGCGGCTAAGCCCGGTGGCAAGATTTACGGCGCGCTGTCGGTGGGCGTCCAAGCCGTGTGTCGTGTCGAGAAGCTCTTCACGGTGGCGCCTGGAGCCTTCCGGCCCGCGCCGAAAGTCCGCAGCGCGTTGCTGCGGCTCACGCCGCTCGCCGAGCCGCTGGTGCGTCCACAGGAGGTCGCGCCGTTGCGGGCGTTCGTCGCGGCGTGTTTCAGCCGCCGGCGCAAGCAGCTCCACAACGCGATCCCCGGCGCTACGGCGGCGGGTCTGATGGCGCTGGGATTCGATCCCAAGGCGCGTCCGGAGACGCTCGCGCCCGCCGATTTCGTGCGGCTCTTGCGCTGGAGTCAGCAATTGTGAAATAATTCACAATGCGGAAGATTTCCGACAGCACGGTGCGCCGGCTTTCCCTCTATCTCCGGTTCCTCGAACAGGCACAGGCGCAGGCACGCGCCACCATCTCCTCGGGGGAGCTGGCCCGCCTCGGTGGCACCACCTCCGCGCAGGTGCGCAAAGACCTCTCGTTCTTCGGATCCTTCGGCAAGCGCGGCCTCGGCTACGCCGTCCCCGAGCTCGCCGCCCGCATCCAGGGCATCCTCGGGCTGCAGCGCGCCTATCGCGTCGTGCTGGTCGGGGCGGGGAAGATGGGCGGCGCCCTCGTGCAGTATCAGGGATTCAAGCAGCGCGGCTTTCACATCGCCGCGATCTACGACCAGGATGCCCGTAAGATCGGCTCGCGCTGGAACGGGCTCGTGGTGCGCGACGTGAAGCACCTCGAGGCGGATTTCAAGAAAGAACCGAGCGACATCGCCATCGTCGTGACCCCCGGCGCCGCCGCTCAGGATGTGGTCGATCGTCTGGTGCGCTGCGGCGTGAAGGCTATCCTGAACTTCGCGCCTGTCCCCCTCAGCGTTCCCGCCGACGTAGAGGTGAAAACGGTGAACATGGCCCTGGAACTCGAGACTTTGAGCTACGCTTTGGCCAATCGTTAGATTGGGGGCCATGCCTCGCGTCCACGTCACGTCCGAAATCGGCCCCCTGCGGGCCGTTCTCGTTCACACCCCCGGGAACGAGCTGGTCGCCGTCACGCCCGGCAACCGCGAAGACTACCTCTACGACGACATCATCGACCTCGAAAGCGCCCAGCGGGAGCACCGGCGGCTCGTGGCGGTGCTGGAGCGGTTCGCGGAGGTGCACGAGGTGCGCGACCTCCTCACCGAGCTGGTCGCGCGGCCCGACGTGCGCGAGTTCCTCACGACCCGCGCGCTCGAGGTCGTGCCGTCCGACGTGCTCGCGAAGCAATTCGCGGCGCTGCGTCCGGAGGACCTCGTCGCGCTGATGGTCGAAGGCGCCGTGGAAGAAGCGGGGCCGATCGCCCGGGCGCTGAACGAAGTGGGCTACGCCCTGCCGCCGCTCCCCAATCTGTTTTTTACGCGCGACGTGGGGATCGTGATCGGCGAGCACTCGATCATCGGGTCGATGCGCTACGGCGTCCGTTGGACCGAAGAGCTGCTCATCAAGGCGCTGTTCCGCTACCATCCGAAGCTCGAGAATGCCGGGATTCTGTACGACGGCTCCGAGGAAAAGCGCAACAACTACACGCTCGAGGGCGGGGACGTGCACCCGATCCGCCCCGATCTGCTGGTGCTCGGGTTCAGCGAGCGGTCCAGCCCCGCGGCGCTGGACCATCTCTGCGACCTGGTGTTCGAGCACTGCGATGTGACCGACGTCGTGATCATCGTGCTCCCCGCCGAGCGGACGGCGATCCATCTGGACATGATCTTTACGCAGATCGATAAGGAAGTGTGCTGCGTCTACCCGCCGCATTTCGTGGGCCCGGAGCGCCTGGCGGTGCTGCACCGCCGCAAGCGCTCCAAAGGCGTGAAGGAGATGCCGAATTTCTTCGCCGCGATGCAGGCGGTGAACCAGCCGCTCGAGCCGGTGTTCTGCGGCGGCAATCAGCGCACGCTCCAGGAGCGCGAGCAGTGGGCGTCGGCCTGCAACTTCTTCACCGTCCGCCCCGGCGTCGCGCTCAGCTACGCGCGCAACGAGGCGACGCTCACCGAGCTGGAGCACGCCGGGTTCCGCGTCATCTCGGCCGTGAATCTCCTCACCGGGGAGGAGTCGCTGGAGGAGGGCGAGCGCGGCGTGATCACGATGGATGGGAGCGAGCTGGTGCGCGGCGGCGGCGGTCCCCGCTGCATGACGCTGCCGCTGCGGCGGGACGACCTCTGAGCGGTCTGGGCGCGTTCCCCGCGTCGAGCCTGTCCATCCGGGCCGCCGCGTATCTCGAGGCCGGCCCGGCGGCGAGCTTCGCGATCGTGCGCGACGTGCTCGGCATCGCGCAGGCGAACCGCCACACCGCCGACCGCATCGTGGTCGCCCTCCTCGCCCCCGATCCCCGCTTCACCCGCACCACCGATGGACGCTGGACCTTGGTTGCGCCGGTGGACTCCAGTCCGGCTCTCGATACTTGCCGCTTCGCGGTCGTCGACGTCGAGACGACGGGGACGCGGGCACGCCGCGGCGACCGGATTATTGAGATTGCTGTGGTCGGCTCACCCCGGGGCGGCGCCCCGGGGTCAGCCGAGCCCCAGGTGCTCTTTCATTCGCTCGTCAATCCCGGATTCCCGATCTCCCCCTTTGTCGGGAGTCTCACGGGAATCACCGATGACTTGCTACGGGAAGCACCTCCTTTCGACGCCGTTGTTGACGCCTTACTGCACGCCTTTCGTGGTTGCGTCTTCGTCGCTCATAACGCCCGCTTCGACTGGGCCTTTGTCTCAGCGGAAGTAGAGCGTGCCCGAGGGCTCGTGCTGCAGGGCCCGCGCGTCTGCACGATGCGTTTGGCGCGGCGGTTGCTCCCCGACCTTCCCCGACGCAACCTCGATACCGTGAGCTACCACTTCGGGATCACGATCGAAGGGCGGCACCGGGCGGTGGGGGATGCGGTCGCGGCGGCGAAGTGTCTGCATCGGCTGGTGGGATTGGCGCGGGAGCAGGGGGCGGTGACGCTGGCGGATCTGGTCCACCCCGGGGCACCGCCCCGGGGTGACGGGACTCACCCGTGACCCACACGACGTTCAAGGTCGGTCGCCTCACCTGCCACGCCCTCGAGGGCGGCACTCAGCGCCTCGACGGCGGCGCCATGTTCGGCGTCGTGCCGAAGCCGCTGTGGGAGCGCCGCATCCCCGCCGACGAGCGCAACCGCATCCCGCTGGCGCTGCGCTGCTTGCTCGTGGAGCACGACGACGGGCTCGTGTTGGTCGACACGGGGATCGGGAACAAGGAGGATGAGAAGTTCCGCGGCATCTACGGCGTCGAGAACGCAGGGCAGGGCGGTCGTACGCAACTCGAGGATGCCTTGCGCGGCCTGGGCCACGGGCCGGATGACATCCGCTGGGTGATCAACACCCACCTGCACTTCGACCACGCCGGCGGCGATATGTGGCGCGATCCTTCGGGCAAGATCGCGCCCGCGTTTCCGAAGGCGCGGTACGTCGTGCAGCGCGGGGAGCTGGAGTTCGCGCGTCACACCAACGAGCGCACCGCGGGAAGCTATGTAGCGCATAACTTCGACGCTGTCCCGTTCACGCTGTTGGATGGTGAATCAGAACCGCTCCCAGGCATCCGCTGCCTGCCCACCCCCGGCCACGTGCCGTTTCACCAATCGGTGTTGCTCGAGAGCAACGGCGAGCGGCTCTGTTTCCTCGCCGACCTGGTGCCGACGTCGGCGCACCTGCCGCTGCCCTGGATCATGGGGTACGATCTCGAACCCCTCGTGACCCTCGAGAGCAAGCGACGCTTGTATCGACGGGCAGAGGGAGAGGGCTGGTTGCTGGTGTTCGAGCATGACCCGGCCGTGGTAGCAGGGCGGCTCGGGAAAGACGGCAAGGCGTTCGGCCTTGTGGACCCGGTTCGGCTCGGGTAACTTGGTGCCCACAATACGGTAAGCGGGCGCCTTGAGCGCTCCACCCGATTCGACCTGACGCAATTCACTTTCCGCTCAGTGTCACAGGGTTCGTGACAGTCATCGGTCGTCGGTCATCAGTGGTCTGTCCAGACACCTGACGATCGATAACCGACGACCAAACGGATCTGGGTCGGATTACCAGAGCCGTTTTTTTTGCGTCCCACAAGGGGGAGATCAACACCTGGCAATTCCTGACAGCAGAGCCCCGCGCACTCGCATCAACCGGCAGATCCGGATCAGTCCCGTGCGCGTGATCGCGGACAACGGCGACCAGCTGGGGGTGTTGACGATCGACGAAGCCATCGCGGCCGCGCAGGAACGCGGCCTGGATCTGGTGGAAGTCGCCCCGCTCGCCCGGCCGCCCGTCGTAAAGATCATGGATTACGGGAAGTTCAAGTTCGAGCAGGCCAAGGCGGCGCGCGCGGCGAAGAAGAAGCAGCACGTGATTCATCTGAAGGAAGTGAAGTACCGGCCCGGGATCGACGATCACGATTTCGCGTTCAAGACCCGGCACGCGCGCGAGTTCCTGCAGGACGGCAACAAGGTGAAGGTGACGATGATGTACCGCGGCCGGCAGATGGCGCACATCGAGCTGGGCCGCGAAGTGCTGGATCGCGTCGCCCTCGAGCTGAAGGACATCGGGAAGGTCGAACAGGATCCGAAACTGGAAGGTCGGAACATGTCGATGGTTCTGGCGCCAAAATAAAGTACAACGAGGTTCTACAATGCCGAAGATGAAATCCAAGCGCGCGCTGCGAAAGCGCGTCCGACTGACCGGGACCGGGAAGATGCGGCGCCATCACGCCGGCAAGCGCCACAACCTGGGTTCCAAGCATCCCAAGCGGAAGCGTCACCTGCGCAAGGGGACGCTCGTCTCGCACGCGGAACGACGCCTCAAGCGCCTGTTGATGGCGTAAGGAGACACCATGCCTCGCGTCAAAAGCAACGTCGCGCGCCTGAAGCGCAAGAACAAAGTGATGAAGCTCGCCAAGGGCTACTGGG
>Ga0137418_10005576_pt1 | contig 11557 bp, 16 predicted proteins | sample CZODoug3_1_2_16f_FD_122242 | JGI IMG/M metagenome (GOLD analysis project Ga0137418, IMG submission 122242) | Vadose zone soil fungal communities from Angelo Coast Range Reserve, California, USA - CZODoug3_1_2_16fungal (Hybrid Assembly) | ecosystem: Environmental > Terrestrial > Soil > Vadose... | reverse complement strand
CAAGGTATCGTGAGGAGGTGTATGAGCTCATCCTCAGAAGGGCATGGCCCGAAGTCATCCAGCGATATGCCGTGGATCGTGAGTAGCACTAGTTTAGTGCCAAGAAGACCTGTATAGCTGAGTGTCGTGGCATCTGCAAGGTTGCGTCGACCGTCATTTTCGTACCACTTGTAAGTATCGATCATTCATTGTCCTGCCTTGGGAAGACTTGGCTGACTCCTATTTATAGTCGCTGTACCTCCTCAGACCCGTGGATAAGCCTGCACATGGACATGGACATGACGATGCACACCACGGGGAAGGGGAACACGAATCGGTATTTACTGGCTGAATTTTTACATTTGGATATATTCGTTGATCCTTTTATTTTGTATTTAGCATTCTGACACCGAGGGAATGTCCGATGATGAAGGTACAGAAGTCTCCAGCACAGATGTCAATTCGTCATTGCAAGAAGCTTTCGTATGTCCCTGCCTACCTTGCCTCGCATAATCTCTTCTGATGTTTTCCATAACTTGCAGAACTCCGACTCCCCTAAAGATGCCCAAGCATCAGAGGGCGACTCCGATGAGGAAGATAAACCGAAGGAGCTGAAAGGGACGTTCCAGAGCGAGGACGACATTCCTCAACCTGCAAACATGGAGAGAGCTGCAGCTCGGGTATTGATTTTGCTTCTTCCATTTGTGTTGGAACTGAAATACATGTGCCTCTGTAGGATACCAAGAAGAGGGCACCGAAACAAGTCTAACCTTGTAGATAGAATAAATAACCAGTCCCCAAAAAATACATACATTTTATTTATATTCCTCAGTGCACGTGAGACTTGATTTTGTATGTCCGAGTCGAAACCACCACCAGCTCACTCCTCTAATGTGCTTCCCTCTGAAAAGCCACCAATTCTGCAGGTAGAAACAACAGGCTCTTACTGGAAAGATTTGTGGGTTGCATTCACGGTACGAATCCCGTCATGCTACATCTGCCTCAGTAGTTTAATGTAATGTTTTTCTGGAAAGACAGAGAATAAAAAATGATGACCTGGAGACTATCGGGCGTATACCATGCGCGCGAAATAGTCTCATGAGCGGAATTGCAACGGGCGCGGGAGTAGGTGTGATCAGAGGATTGTCTGCTGGTATGTTTGTTTCATTTCTAATCGTTTGTCACTCAAGAGGGACGCGATATAGGCCCGTTGGTCGCGTGTAATTGGGCCATTGGGTCTTTCATGTTAGTTGGAGTGGGGACATGGTGAGTTGAACTACTGAACGAATGCTCGGGTATTTCTGATGGGACTATTATCAAGGAATATCTGCCAGTACAAGTTGAGAGAAGAGCGGAGAAAAGTGGAGAGGATCATAGAGGCTTTGCCGAAACCCACTCTGAAGAAGAAAGACGATGGACCTAAGGAAACGGCATCTGAAACCGACAAGCCTTAAAGTCAGCTGCGATTCGACCTGCTACAATCCCATCTATACATAGAGGAAGTCGATGCTCTATTATTCGATTTTATTGCTCATTCTTGAGCTCTAATTCCACTCTGTCTCAGCCAATTCCCAAACGTCCTTGTCCCAATTCTCCACGAGGGCAGGATCGTCCTGACACGCAAATAAGTCAGCATCACAGATACATACGCTCAACCAGCATATCTAAATCTCATTACTTTGTATTTTGCTTGGAATTGCGTGAAGCCACCTCGGAGGACCATGACTTCGTTGGCTCCTGAGCTGTTTTGGTTATTTCTCGTTTCCTCGTATATCTGTCATCGCAACTGTGAGCATAGAATTAAGGTCAGAACTATTCAAGGGGGACATACTCTGGCAGCCTTAGGACCTCTAGATCCAGCAAGACTATCAGCAGTTTGGAAGCCTCTCAGCTCGGGGAGGAACCTCACCTAATCTGCGACAGCGCGCAATGAAACACGACAGTCTTCACATCTTTCGTCTTCTCAACGAGCTCATTGACCTTCCAGTTGAAGTTATGAGAAGGCCAGTTTTGTGCATTTATAATATTGCCTCCCGCATAATCGTCGTCTCGGACGTCAACCACGAGGTAGTCTGTTTTATCGCTCTTTATGATCGCTGCTAATTCCTGGGTTATTTTCTCAATAATGGACTGCGTGCATATCGAAATATAAGACCTTACATCGCCTGCAATATACTTGACCATGGCGGATCTATTAGAGGGACTTCGAAGTATTTTGGAAAACACTCGTGTGGTCATGTTTGTAAACGCCAGCGAAATTGGGTCGTTAGGCAAACGCGAATATTTAAGGCTTCAGGTTTTCGCACAATTATGGTAGAGAGGTGGGACAAATATGTTTGATTTAAGTATGTAACCGTATCTGGTATTGGAGAAAATAATATACACCATCAAAACCCGGGCACGTTCCCAGGCGTGCGGGTGATAGACGCCTTTACGACTCGAAGACGAATTGGGCACCGACCTACGAATTGTCGGATCAACACGCGCATATTTATATGCACGAGGAGGATGCAGGCTTACTTTGTGGGCGGGACCATGGAGGGATGTATTATTCAGCTGTTGTGTGTCAAGAGCCAGACCGAAGGAAGCTTTGACACCGGGGCGGAGAGCCTGGGTGTAACCTACATGGAATAGATCAGACGTTGTCTTGTAACGATATAGAGTAGATAGGTACCAAGAGCCAAAACACCGTGGTTGTTGATCTTAGCCTTGATGAATGCAGCCGAGTCGAGATAGCTATGGCAGCCCAAATATCAACACAGGCACTATCGACCAAGGCGGCAAGAAGCTTACGTCTTAGCACCAACTTCAAGAGCAACACCCGGGGCGGTAGCCTTGGTATCGTAGACAGCTTTAGCACCAGCCTCGACGTCAGCACTGACACGGTGGTAATAGCTGGCATGGAAAGTGTGGAGGTTGCTGAGAGCATGGAGGGTGACAGCGTATTCCGGAGCATTGTAACCAATAGCGGCAGAGTACCGTGTAAGTTTGCCTTCTGTGACATTGTAAGTAGCCTCAGTACCGGCGAGGAAACCATCACGTCCAAAGACGGCGTCAGCAGTGACCGTGGGGCCCTATAAAATTATGAGGCTTGGTACAACAAAAAACAAGTTAAGAGGAAGTCATTTGGCTTCATACCTTGAAGACGTCAAGGACAGCACGAGTGTGGAGACCGGACTGCTTGTAGATAGCATTGAGCAGAGCAGTCTTATGACCCTTCTCCGGAAGCAAAGAGGTGCTCAAATCAAGTTTGAGACCCTTGGCGATCTGGTTCTCCAGCTCCACTTGAGTTTTGAGGACATTGGATGTAGTCCAGGCCTGAGTGAAGACGAGGCCGTTCTTGAAGTCGGTGTACTTTGCCTCGACATCCCCAGTGATGGCTTCGGACTTGCTCTGGCTACCCTGGACTTTGAAGGTCACGCCAGAGGGTGTTTTTGTCTTGACCTCAAGCGAGGTACTCTGGTAGTGGTAATCCTTGCTAAGAAGGTCATTGGAGGACTTGCCGAGATCCTGGTGTCGACGAAATGGTTATAAGTTGTGCCTCAAACTGATCTTCCGAGCAATTACCTTCCAAGACGGGGGGACGGGCTGTGGGAGGGACATTGTAAGGTATGTTGTAGATGTTGAAACTGGGAGAAAAAACGCAAGCAGCAACACGGATTCGGCCGATGTATTACGTACGATAACCAAAGTTGGCAGGCGTACTAGTTCCCAACACGTTCGTCAATTCGCCACTCGTCCTCGCAAACAGAAAATAGTATACGGTCTGAATCTTGGACGTTGGGCATTCGTACCGACTAATGTAGTAATATAAAAGGCGCCATATACATGACCTCAACACATGTTCTTCCGCCAAGCACGGCGTTGCAACAAGCAAATCAAATTTCCTGCCAACCCAGACGGTACTTGAATAAATGGTAATCGGAGGCAGTCCACAAATGTGTTCCTTCCTGATCGTTTGTCACTTGCATCGCTATGACAGGCTTGCCAAATTCCATACACAAAGGGTTCGTCGTGGATGCGTGCGTCGACGTAGAGGAGATAGTGGATGGAGGAGAGGTTAACGTTGCAGGTTGGAGAGCCTGGCCTGATTGTAGAGACCATGCACGAATGCGTCTGTCTTGACCTGCGACAAATAGGAAGTCTTCTGATGGGTCGACGGCAAGGGCCTAGAACAAACAGTCAATATGTGACGAGAAGCAATGTTTGACGATCGGAGTCACACCAGGTTAGACGTATAAGAATTGACATGCCCAGCGAAGGTCAACAGTGGAGTAGACCCTCGCGCAAATCGCAGGTCGTATGTGCCCAGCTGTGAATGGTACGACGTCAATGCAAGTATAGTTGGGTGAAGAAGCACTGACGCTGCCGTCCATGTTCCCTACGATCAGCTGCCACTCCCGCACGACGTTCAAATGGGTAACAGAATTCTTTTGGGTCTTGAATTGGCCATCGAGCAACTCCTGACCATACGGTTCGTCTAACCGCATGTCAAATCGTGTAACGCAGCCATTCCGTGTGCCTGCATATATCAAGTTCTGACGATTTCGAGCGACATATCAGCAGTTTTGTAATGTTTGAGCATAGTTGGTGCCCACCTCCTGCTGTTCAATGGCAAATACATCGCTTTGAGTGTCCAGAACGCTGAGTGAGCGTGCCGTGTCGATATCTTTCAGGAATATTGCTTTCTTGCTGGCACCTAAATTAATCGGTTGAGGATATGGGTTGGTAAAAACAATGAAGGAACATACCTATTGCTAGATTGCGTCCTTGAAGATGACTAGTCCATATGTCATGCATGAATGAGTTGCCGGGACTCAAAATGAAAGTGCTGGAAATACAATAATCAGGTACCATTTACGAGTCTTGTGCAGGGTAACTAACTCCGATGTCGACAAATCTTGAACCATTATTTTGGAAGCTGGCCCAAATGATGTAGCAACACATCTAGAGTCGAAGATGCATATTGAGGATATCTGGGAAAAACTTTGCATAAGCATGTCGGCAAAAGCTGAGATGAACACACTTCAGATGTTAAGTTGATTTCCGGAATCCAGGAGCCCAGTATGAGGCCATGCATTACCCCCTCTTCTGATGGACACTCGTATCTCTCAGTGGTGTCATTCAAAGAATACAGCCAGCCTTGTGCATCCCCATAGAACGAACAGCCATCTGCGGTGCTGGTCTGCTCAATGGTAAGGCTACTACATGAAACATTTCACAGTTACATACCTTGAAAGCAGTAATTGACGAGTGTGCGAAACGTGATGGCACTAGCATTCTGGTGACGTGAGAAGTAGATGCTATGTGTTCGCACATAATTTCACTTCACACCAGGTTATTCAAAACCTACGCAATAAAGCCTTACAAGACGGACTCACTGTAAACATCGACGATTTTGTGACGCATACACCGATCCACGGAGTCTCTCTGCAGTATTCCACAAAACACCTCCCCGCTTCCGTTTCAAATATCTGCCGCTGCTGGGCATGGATGCCGATTGTCCAATGGTGGCATCCAATTCATCACTGCTTGGTTGGAGACTATGGCTAGGCTGTGACGATGTTTTGGGCTTGGAGGAGAGAGGGAAGTATCGTTTTTTGGCTTCGTCCCAATAGAGTCCAGGAAGATCACGCATGGTTGGCAGGAGAGTTCCAAAATATGATTCAATATGTAAAATTCGTCACTTGGACTGCCACTATGTAATCCTTTTCAACGTTAACCCAACAACAGAGTCATCAGCGAAACCTCGGTCACCTGATATAGTTTTATAAAGCCTTTATATATGTCGTAAAATCAGTAAATACCGGAAATTTTGTGAGCGTGATTATAAAGCCTTAGAAGGCTATAGAAAGGTCTATTTTTCTCCCAAAGTGCATAAGATTTTTGTATGTTCCCAACGCATGCAGGTATGGGGCAATTTGCCAAATACCCAAATTTTTCCAGCCTCTCCCAAGCAGGAAAATCAATGTAAAGGTAGCTCGCATTGCCAAAATCTGTAAAAAATGCAGGACTTACCAAAGCTTAGGATTTTGATACCAATTTGTAATCTACCGACAGACAGATGATCATTGTCAAAAACTATGAGGAAGATAGAGCTTTGCAAGATACATAAAACATCCGCCAGTCTGGAGGTAAGACAGTTCTTCCCAATACCCGTAGAAATGATAGCTATTCCCAATACCTGTAGAAATGATAGACCCTACCAACATGTAGAATATACCTGCTAGTTTGTAATCTGACAGAACTTCTAATGTCCAAAAACTTTCGAGATATTCCCAATGCATGTGAACTAGAGCAGTGTTGCCAAATATTTTATATCCCAGGAAATGTAGTAAAGAAGACAAAAGCCGTACAATGCTAGCGTATTTTACATTGTGCACTAGTTGGGGCCCACGGTCACTGCGCTTCGCGAGCAAGACGCTGAGCAGCCAGCTTCGATACGGAGGAGCCCTTACGGCGAGCTGTGGCCCTGGAAGACTCGTGTCCAGCGGTGCGGCCAAAAATAGCCCTGAAGAATGTAGGTTAGTAAATACATTGATAAAATTCTAGAAAAACACATACTTGTTCCACCATGCAAGCAAATCGGCTACACGCGCCTTTGCAATTGGGCCCGGGGTAACTTCGAAGTAATCAACTACTGCTTGATAAAACTCGGCGTAGTCAAAATCAATATCGGCTGAGCGCCATGAATTTGCACTTGAAAGCGCAAATCGCAACTGTATCAACGATTAGCGCTGATGGTGTATTTAATGAGCAGTATAAATTACCTGGACTGCCACGTAGGCGATACTACGGGGCGTCACGGTGCTTAACCCTAAGAGTGAGGCAACATTTGATCGAGTTGCAGTGGAATTCTTTGAGCGCTTCAGTGGAGGGGGCCCATCGGCGTCGCGGCCAGGTTCTTCACTAACAGATGACGGCGATGTAAATATGGATTTGTAGGCCTGTAAGGCATCACCCTATCAGCATCAAGCTATCCCGATATTTGAATACATATACTAACCTTCAGCAATAGAGATCCCTTGAACAAACCCTTCTCAAGATCGGCTTGGTCACAGCTGAGATTTCCATAAACAAATATAGGCCATGATGATGCTGTCACGCAGTAGTCATTGTGTCCGTCGCGGATGCCAGCGCGTACCCTATCCAGGAGCGGACCATTAAGTAATAGTGGAGAATGGCATCACGCAACTTACTCTGGGTCATCCCAAGAGAATTCGCTAGGGCACAACAGTCGCCCAGTATGTTCATTGGCAAAGCCACGTTCATCCTTCGATCGTGCTCGGAGAGGTGGGTCCGATGCGCCGTACATGTCAACGACCCAGGTGACAACAGCAGTCTTGAGATGGCTTGTGTCGTCTCCCCTCGCCATGTCAGCTCCCTTGCGTAACTGGAAAATATGGTAGCAGAAACATCCAAATAAGCGCAAAATAAAAACTTACATTTTTATATAAAATTTCAAGTGATTCAGCATCGCCTTGATCGCCAAGATCTTTGAGAATCGGGACCCACTGAACAAGTACTTCATAAGACCGCATCATGGCATTTTCGCTGTGGTCAAATGAAGTTATTCCGGTATGATACAATAGAGATAAAGACATACTCTTCGTTGAGGTCCACCTCCCCGTCATCTTCTTCAAGATCAACACGTCGCTCATTCTCCTCCACAAGATCCCTGGCGGAGTGAAAAAGGTCCACGGTACGACGGAGGCCTCGACCCATGGATATCTGTCTAGCTGTGACACTGGTGGACATAGTTCAGTTAGTGTTGTAAAGCGCTCGTGACAACTTGCCTTTTGAATTTAGCGTCCTGAGGTTCCTTGGATGAAGTGAACTTCATCTCCAGAAGCTCATACTTCCGCTTCCAAGATGCAGCAGCGTCGCGCTGAGGGGAGCCTACGGGTGTGGTTGGAGCAGACATGAGGGAAGAAAGGCGAGAGAGGACTAGGTCAAGCATACCGATTATCACTAAGAGATGCACTATTTATGCTGCATCAGGATACGACAATTGCACAGAGGAGTGGACTGTCTGTTAGATGGGAGAGGGAGAGATTAGAGAGACGATGATCCCAAATTGGTTGAAATAAACATGATGCACGTGCTTTGCTGCAATCGCAAATGCACAAGGCCAAATGTGGCACCAGCCACTGCAATCAAACGAGTCGGCGCAGCAGATTCTGGAGTCTAAATTGATCCCGAATGGTGTGCTTAATCTACAATCGCTGTGTTTGTGGCTCCCGTATGGAAACTCTGCTGCGATTCCTTCGAGTAATTGTAGACCATGATTTCCAAACCATGGGATTACAAGAGCATGCTGCCTTAAATGTCTTAGTCACGGTAATTACACTGACTTTACGATTTGCGAATGGCCTACGACCATCGTGATATCATGAGTTCAAACTTACTTTCCTATAAATACGCATGCATTCTGATTTACTAAAGGACCACCCGTTTGCCACCCATCAGAGCGCCACCATGCCCAACAAAACAATGACGGTCTTCGGTCCTCCCCTTTCACCCAGTGCGACTTATGCAGAACGACAGGCATACAGACGTGATGTCCTTCACCTTCCCGGCCCGGTTGATCGCTGGCTACTTACCAACATTCGATCTCCTCGTATTGACTTCTTGCAAGACTATTTGATGCTTGTGGATGTTAAAAACCAATATGTTGCTTGCATTGCGGAGATTGAGAGCATGACGGTACGTTTACTTGCACCTGCACTGCAGCTATTCCGGGGGTATGGCTCTCATGTTTTGCCTAGCTTCCGAACACGGATCATTTTCTAGAACAGTTGACTACCTATACGCTCTATATCAAGGCCATCGCTTCACCTCGATCGCAGACTAACCTTCTTTTGAGGACGAGCCCTCGAGCAATTATGGAACGATTCACGGGCTCGAATACAGCTCTCAACGCTCCCAACTGGACGTCTTGGGAGCGCAAGACTTGGGAGTTTCAGCAACCAATACTCGATTTTGCTTCGCTATTCATACGGATGGCTGATTGGGAAGAAAACAAGCATCAGGTTTGTTCAGGTCACTTACTGTATGATCATTGATGCTAACTAATCCCTTATAGCCAGGTCTTCCCTACAAGATGGCTCGATGGGCCAAATCAATATCAGTGAGTAATCTTTATACTTGAAATATTTCTGCGTGTTAATTGACCGTGAACACCATATAGATGTCCGTGATGGTTGCGACCTTACGATATACCCCTTCTACGCCACAGAAAAAACGATTGGCCCGGCAGAGTCTGTCGGATGGCACTAACTCCGCCTCCGATGTCATGGTCTCCATACCTCGGGCACCTACTAAACGTGCCCGGACCTCAAAGTCCCCGTCTTCATTTCAGTAAGATGGTCCGAATTGGAAATATAAGCAGCGGGTAAGAGCCAAGAGGACAGAATCTTCACTTTCAACAAGGTCACTAATACCATGTTTAAACCAGGCACGTTCCTCTAGCTTTCGAGGGCAATCCAAATCATGCAACATTTATTTTTTGTAACTAGATAAATAAAAATTAATTCTCTAAACTCATCGAACTCCCTCAGTGTGCTCCAAACACAACGCTCATCAATCCATCCCGCCTTATCCTCTGTTGTTAACGCCGTGGAAATGGATGCTAGGGCAGGCCGGGAAGGTACGCCATCAGAATAATGAACATGTCAAAAAGAAGGATACCTCACCGTACCTTCGGTGCTAAGACACATCATTTTCAGGATTTGTAGTCGCCCCTGTCACCTGGCATCTCCGCCTTCCGCCAATCAGGCCCATACCACAGCCTGCGCAACTGTCTCCTTTCATTTTACGGCAGATTTGCTACCCCACATATAGCAACATATCACGGTAATATACTTCGGCAATCACGATCTTCCTCTTGTTGTCTAGCTTATTTCAAGGTTGAGTCCCCGTAAATTTGCAGAGGTATAAATCCTCTTGGGATTGTGGTCTCAGATATCCCCAGCACCCTCTCATCTCGTTACGCAAATTTTGTCCTCCCAATTACTTTCGCTTGTACTTTCGGGCCCCTCATGTCGGACTCGGATATTCAGCTTTGGATGGAGGAGCAACATCTCGCTACCAAACTTCGACATCAATCCACCAATAATCATCGTACGTGACCTAGCTATTCCACCAATGCTTGATGCTGTTGCTGACTATTTTATTGAGAACCACACTTTCCCGATTTTTGGTTTGCTGATACGACGGAGTCAGGTAGTGAGACTTATAGCGAGTCATCAAGTGTAAGCTTGCAAACATACCGGCTTATCATTAAACTCCAACACCCCTTCAGAACAATGCCGCAGCAGTATTCACACCCATAGCTGATGGGTACACGGGTGTGGGCTTGGACTATGATCTTTCGAATTTTTCGCCTGCTGTGCCGTTGGAGAACCCTGCCTTGTCTGTGCCTACAGATGTCGACACCACATTATCATCTCTCCTGGCACTGCTTCCCTCCGACTCCGTGGATCAAGCTACACGTCAGCAACTCAGTCTGGGTCTGCCCCTTGAGTTCGCCACGCACTGGCACGTGCTCGAAAATAATGGCATTCCGGGGTCCGAGTTGCACTTGCCTTCACCCATGCCTTTTACCGATCATCCTGCAACCGCTGGGTCTACAGGCCCCAGCACATCCAGGCCCCAGGGTATCAGTAACGCAAACTTTATCAACTTCCCCCTTATGCCAGGCCGCCGTGACGTAAGTTTGAAAGACAAAAGGAGTCTTGGGGTTTGTGCTTTCACATCCATCTTATTTTGCTTCAAACTCTGATTTCAATTTCACAGTCGATTGTTAGGGCTGAGTGTAAACGGCTCTGTGGGGCTATTGAATACAGAGAGCTTTCTGCACGCCAAAATTCGAACCCAGTCCGGAGGAGGAAGTATATCCTCCCTGATCCGGACAGTACACCCCGCCGTGACGCCAATGGTATGCTCCTGCACAACCCACAGTGGGGACAGCCAGCGACAAATGGTATCAATGCACAGTTCTTTGATGCAGTTATTGACGCTGTCCAACAAGTGCCCGTGAGTTGCACTGGCCACTTGTGCATATTATAACTCAATTTGTGGCATCTAATAGGCCGGGTCCACCATTGGGTGTGAACGGGAGACTATCCGCAAGGTCGTCAAAACTTATTTTCGGCAACTATCCAACACCTATGCAGGGCAGGTGTCTGCCTGATGCACGTACGTGTTTCTTTTCACAATTTTTGTCTTTTACGTGCTCATATAGTGTGTGCGGTATCGCTCGATACTACAAGCTCAATGCTATTTACCCGCTGCAGCTTCAACTTGTGCATTCCCATGCACCTGCCGCACATACATTTTACGATCCACTGCACAACCGATACGACCAACCACGCCCGATACGACCAACCACGATCGATACGACCAACACGACCAACCACGACCAGCACGACCACTCATGACCAATACGACCATGACCGATATGACCAACCGATACGACCATGATGACTCTTAGTACTTATTGTGACTAAATTTACAAGTTTAGATAGGTGTTGAATCTACCTAAAGTCTCTTGTGAACTTCATGAGTTTTCTCCTAG
>Ga0137418_10005575_pt1 | contig 11558 bp, 7 predicted proteins | sample CZODoug3_1_2_16f_FD_122242 | JGI IMG/M metagenome (GOLD analysis project Ga0137418, IMG submission 122242) | Vadose zone soil fungal communities from Angelo Coast Range Reserve, California, USA - CZODoug3_1_2_16fungal (Hybrid Assembly) | ecosystem: Environmental > Terrestrial > Soil > Vadose... | reverse complement strand
TTTACTCGGGAAGAAATGATCCGCATTCTTACTGCCCTCGAACCCTACGGCAAGAGCGCGGGTATTCGCAACGCCCAACGGCTGCGTGCCTTCGTTCTGCTGTTGCGCTATTCGGGTTTGCGGATCGGCGATGCCGTCCAGCTCGACGTGAACCGCATCCAAGAGAACAAACTACTGTTGCACACCGAGAAGACGGGAGTAGCCGTCTATTGCGTCCTGCCAGACATGGTTGTTAAAGCACTGGATGCAGCCCCTCATTCCAGCGCCCGCTATTTCTTCTGGACAGGCAAGTCCACGGTGCGCAGCGCAAAAGGAAAATGGCAGCGCAGACTTCAACGGCTCTTTGGATTGGCAAACGTACCGACCGGACACGCGCACAGACTACGCGATACATTCGCCGTCGAGGTGCTACTCGCTGGCGTTCCGCTCGATAGAGTTTCGGTGCTTCTCGGGCACAGCAGCATCAGGATTACAGAGCGTCACTACGCACCCTGGACACGCTCGCGACAAGAGCAAATCGAGGCTGATCTGAAGGCCGCTTGGAGCAATGATCCTGTCGTGCTCACCGACGGGAAGGGTACACGGGAGCTACAGGGAAAAGCGGGTCAGATCAACTGAATGCGGTGCAGTAGACCAGGTCCAAGTATTCTTCCCTGCACTGAGAACATTGATTGCGACCTCTTTTTCAAATCGACGAGACGTCCGAGTCGCGACTGCCCTTTACCGCCCCGACTTCCGAGAACCTGATTTCCGCCCAACTTCCGAGTAGCCGACCACTCGTCCAGTATCGTTCGGCTTTGCCTCTCGCAAACTATTGAAGTAGACTCTCGCAGAGTTCGCCATTAATGAAGTTCACGACCCGCCAACGCAAAGATTCCTGGTTGAACTTCCTTTTATTGTTAGCTGCCACGAGTGCTTTTGCTGGGGGCGCACAGGCACAGAGTCTCAAGGTGACGCTCCTGGGTACTGGCTACCCGGAGCCAAGAATTGACCGCTTCGGCCCGAGTATCTTGGTGGAAGCCGGGAAAGAAAAGTTGCTTTTTGATTGCGGTCGAGGTGCTACTCAACGCCTTGAACAGCTCAAAGTACCTTTCGAAGATATCAACGCTTTGTTCCTCACTCACCTGCATTCCGATCACGTGATCGGAATTCCGGATCTGTGGTTGACCGGTTGGGTTCAGGGGCGGAAGGTCCCGCTTCGAGTTTGGGGGCCGGCGGGGACCACAGAAATGATGTCGCACTTGGCGCAAGCCTACCAATTTGATATTCACACTCGGCGCGATATCGATGAGAGATTGCCCGCACCGGGCGTCGTAGTCGCGCCTAAGGACATTGAGCAAGGTGTTGTATATGCAAACGGTGGGCTCAAGGTAACGGCTTTTGTAGTCGATCATGGCCCAGTCAAGCCAGCGCTTGGTTACCGTATCGATTTTGCGGGACGCTCCATTGTGCTCTCCGGAGATACTCGATACTCCGAAAATCTAATCGGCTTTTCTCAGGGAGTCGATGTATTGATTCACGAAGTGATCGATCCCGATGCATTTCGTTCGAGGAACCTCTCCTTCACGACAGAACGGTTACAAAGGGTAATCGAGCACCACACAACTCCACAACAGGCGGGGACAATCTTCACACGAGTGAAACCAAAACTGGCCGTGTATTCACACGTGATACCAGGGAACACTCCGAATTTGATTCCTCTTACGCGAAAAACATATTCCGGCCCTTTGGAAGTCGGTGATGATTTGATGAGTATTGAGATTGGGGATAAGATAGTGGTACGCCGTCACCCGGTCTAGGTCTTTTCTGCCCGCTCATTGTTCTTCACGAATCAGACCTTACTCCGCTCGGGCATGTTTCTTGACACCTCAATCCAAACCAAGGGCTTCTTATGCTGGATATCTGGACGATTGTCGGATAACCGGAGATGTGGTCCACCTTGCAGCGCGGCCGTTCTGCCCGAATCACGGCGAACTCGGAAACAACCGGTTAACTTCCGGATGGCCGACCATCAGGGAGTTACTCCGTTCGTGGACACATGGGCGTTTCTCAGTACTGATCCAGTCGACAGCACTTAACATCAGGATCGCCCCTGACGCAAGAACTCTATACTCGCGTTTGTTAAGATGCATTCGGAGTTTTAGCGGGTCTTCTTCGAGACACGAGCGACCAACTCGTCCAAACTCGAAAGCAAGAGCTTTAGGATGGGAGACTCGTTCGACTTTTTGTAGCCGAGGACCAGCTCGGGGGCTGCCTGCGGCCGACTTTGTGGAGGCTATATGAAAATTATCCTCGCCGTCAACGGGATTTTGCCGGGCGAAGAAGTCGTGAAGGCGGCGTGTGCTCGACCGTGGCCTTCGGGTTCGTATTTTTGCGTTCTGAATGCTTTGGATCCGTATCCATTCGTTAGAATTCCGTTACTGTTAGAGCGGGCCAAAGCCCATATCCGCCAGAATTTGGAAGACGCGGCCGATCGCCTGAGGGGAATCGGAGGAAACGTGACGACCGAGATCGTTGTGGGGAGTCCCCGGCGTGCTATCAGTGTGTTCGCCGGAGATTGGCAGGCCGATCTGGTCATGGTGGGCTCAAGCAAGCTTAGACGTTGGGAGCGGAAGTTGATTGGAAGCACAGCCCGTTCAGTTTTCCGGCGCGGACCGTGTTCTGTTGAGGTCGTACGCCCGGTGCGGGAAGACACGAACGCCGAACCTAAGCCGTATTTGAGGATTCTGGTCGCAACAGACGGCTCGGAATTCTCGACGGCTGCGCTGCATTCCTTGGCGGAGCGTCCCTGGCCAGGTGGCAGCAAAGTGAAAATCATCAGCGTTCCGGAATTTCCTCCATTGGAGGAGTTTTCCTACCTCAATGCGGGCGAGGCCGAGGACTTGAGAGTAGCGTGCGAAGAGGAAGCCAGAATCTGTGCAGCCAAGGGCGTCGAGGTGTTGGCGGGCTCCGAATTAAACGTCCACTCGGACATTCCCAAGGAGAGAGAGCCTATTTTTCAGGTGATTTTGAATGAAGCTGAAAAGTGGGAAGCGGACGTAATTGTGCTCGGTTCGCATGGACACAGCGGATTCGACCCAGTGGATATTGGAAGCGTTTCAGAGGAGGTAGGGCTCCGCTCGAAATGCTCAGTCGCAGTGATCCGGCGCCCACATGCCAGCGCGGCCGCGTAGTCCCGCGACGAGCATAGCTTAACTTGCGGGCGGCTGTGCTTTGATGGAGCGCCGTAGTTCTACGACATCTTCCACCCGTCAAATGCCCCTGCGAAAAACCAATTTCAGATTACAATCAGAAACAAAGAGCAGGACATATTTCAGCTGTAGGACCGACCCTTCCCCAGCTTCAGACGCGGTTTCGATTCCCATCGCCCGCTCCATAAACCTGCAGTTGAGTTTACGGGCTTCCCACCTCGAAAATTCCCTATAAAAAGCCAAGTTTTGGACGCAGCTGGACGCGGATGCGGCCCGCAATGGGCATCTTAGACGCGAACGATTCGGGAGGTTTTCACTTGTCCGATTAGGCATTGAGCCGCACGTTTGGAGACAAGGCTCAATCGGAAGCCGAAGGAATCTAGTCGGAAATTTGGACCTTCTCGACTTCTTTGCCGCCCAAGCGAAGACGACCGTGTCCTCGCCAAGCAAGGTTTGAGTCCCAACTCGGTCGAATTCGAGCTCCTACATCTTGCGCTGCATCTCCTCATCCAAGGAGAGTGTCAGACTTTCGATTCTGCGGGACAGGGAAAGAAATGTTCCAAGCTGAGCCGCCACTTCGTGCGACTTTTCCGAATAGTAGGTCCGAATTGTCTGATCTAGAGACTTGACGGAGCGTCTGAAATTATCGCTTCCCTCCGATGATTTCCCCTCCATCCGGTCTGCCATACCATCCAACGTTGTGGCGAGATGATGATCGAATTCTTGTTGCGCCAAAACTACGGGCTCTGGCAGTTCAAAACCCGGAAGCTGGACGCGGAACTTCCACAAGGCAATTCGCGTCAGGAAAAGCATACGCAGCAGCGGCTGCCACTGGCGGATTTGATCGCGTAATGCGAGGTCCTGTTGCCGGGAAGAGCTGAATTCAAACAAAACTGCGTCGGCTAGACTCCTCACCTTGTCAAAATTCGCATTGATCGTCTCGCGAAGGGCGTAGCCGCGTTGGCTGGCAACCTTTAGCTCCTTTGAAAGCGGTTCCCTCGCAACCTCAGCCAGCAGTCGCAGATTAGAAATAAATGTTCGTCTCATCTCCACTGCGGCTGGCGCGCCCCATAACTGGTCAAAGACAAGCCACATCATAAACAGTCCAAGCAGAATGCCAACGATGCGGTCCCTTGCTATGGAGAGCGATGTCTGCACGGCGAACTTCTCCAGGTTAATGAGATAGAAAGCCAGAGCGACCTGCAATCCGAAATATGACAACCGAGGGCTAGATGTCAGGAACCAGGCAGCCACGCCTGTGACAAGTACGAAAAGAAGAGTGAATTCCGCAATCGAGTCGAGGTAGGGCAGAATGAATATCTGCGAACCCATCCCGATAAGAAAGCCACCCACCAAGGCGCCGGCGAAACGCAAAATCTGTTTCTGGCGAGATGCGCCGATCGTGGAAAGCCCCGTCAGCAGGCATGTCGTTACCGCCGTGCTGATACCCGGCCAGGCGATGGAGTCGTAGATGATGTAACAGAGGCTCGCGGCAAGGCAGCCTTTGAGCGCGAATTGAAGGTGCTCAGGATTGGTGAGCGCGTCCGTGGCGAAAAGCTTCCTTCGCGATGAGTCGGCTGAAGGGGGTAGGTACTCATCTATTGATTGTGAACCTGCAAATGCTTGTGGGATTAGCGCGACTATTTTCTCCATCTCGCGCAGCAATGTAACGCCGCGCAAGGGTTCATCATCAGGATTGAAATGAATCGATTCTGGAATTTGTCGATTCATGAGATCCGTGCGAATGCGTGCGACGGTCGCGGCCAAATTGCGCAGTTGCTTCTGACCGGTGGCGGAAAATTCGAAGCTGAGCTGCGTCAGGGTTGCGGCAATATCCGTGAGCCTCCCGACAAGCGCTACAACACCACTCATCTGTGCGGTGTACTCTGGCGAATAGTCAGAGCGGCGCAAGGCGCTACGCAAGGTTGATGTTCCGAGCATGGCCAGCCTGGCGATCTTTTCAACCTCCCGATCTACGGGGCGGTCCTCTAAGCAGCCGGTCAGCAAACTCTGGACCGCTGCTAACCGTTCCGCAACGGGCAGAACGATATCGTCTCCAGGCTTCATGCGCACAAACGCCACTTCTACAGCCGCAGTGACTGCGACTCCGATCAATGACGCCAACATAACCCTAAGGGTATCTTCCACATTGGTTTCGGCTGATACATGGTGATCCCACAAGGGAACTCCGACCGCGATCATAATGGCGAATATAGCCGCAGCACCGTGATTGGTCATGGCGCTGAGGGCATAAAAAGCCACGAAGAACGAACCAATGATCCAGAGAAAATGCAGGATTGAAATATTGATCACAAATCCCGCTGAGATCAAAAGATAGGCCGCACCGATGCCGGTAACCAGCAATATTGTTCCTGCTGACCGCAGAGTGGCGCGAGGACTCTCACGCGTAATGAGAAGTGCATAAATCGCGCCTTGGAACCCATAGGAAATACGAAAGGTCATGCAGATGATCATGACCAGAGTCCCAGCAACCGTCATACGTGCGACTAACGCTGCTCTTCCCGGATATGGGGCGAGTTCCCCTTTCAGAAATTCCGCGAACCAAGCCAGCGGTTGGGACGACTCGGGTAGACTCTGGACGATGGCGGCCATTGTCAGTTGCCCCGAATTGTGACCACTGCTGATTCTCCAATGCGAAACAGATCTGGAGTGGGATTTTGCACGCGCACACGAACCGGATATCGCGAGGCCAGATGGACCCAGTTCAGCGTTCGCTGTGCGTCGGGCAGACCGGGAGTTAAGGTGCCAAAAACGTCGGTATCAGGCGTTACGCCAAAGCCGATGCTATCCACTACTCCGGAGAAGCGCACTTCGGGTTTCGAAAGCACGTAAACATCTGCCCGCATCCCTGGCGAGATGTGTTGGAGGGTGCTTTCACGAAAATTACCAATTGCCCACCACGTGCGTGCGTCAATCAATATGAAAACTTGCTGGCCCACATGCGCGTAGGCACCTTCCGAAATAGTGAGATTCGTGACCCGCGCATCAAATGGTGCATAGACCCTGCAGTTGTGGAGGTTGTATTGCGCGTTCTTTACAGCCGATGCTCTGGCCCCACGCTGGTTAGTTAGCGGTTCAAGGGTAGTTACGGCATGGACCGATTGTTCGTGTTGCGCCTTGCTCTGATCCAGGGCAGCCTTGGAGCGTTGGTATTGCGCCAAGGCCGACTTTAACCCTGCCTGCGAAAGCTGCAGTTGTGAGGACGCCTGCTTGAGGGCCTCCGCCTGAGCGATTTCCGACGTTTTCGCCCTGTCGACTTGATCTGCGGTCACGAATTGTTTTGCCAGAAGCGGCTCAATGCGATGCAGATTGTTACTCGCATAGGTCCACTCCGCTTTGACCCTGTTCACGCCCTGCTCTGCGTTCGCCACGTCCGCCCGCGCCTGATCGACCGCTGCTTCCCATCGGAGTACGTCCGCTTGCGAGCCCTGGATATTAGCTTGCGAAACCGAAACGCCACTTACCAGTGCCGCAATCCTCCGCCCCTCGTCTCCGATTTGTCCTTCGAGAGCAGCCTGCTCGGAAAGCGCGTTCTCGAGGGCGTACTGATACGGTCGGTCATCGATCTCAAACAGCAGTTCGCCCTGCTTTACAAACTGATTGTCGTGGACGTTCAAACGAACGATCGGCCCGTCCACCTGCGGCGCGATTCCAATGAAATTGGCCATCACTTCCGCGTCATCCGTTCGTGGCTGGTGATTGATTTCGAAAAGCACAACCAGACCAAGAACGACCGCGGCCAATACGATGGATATACGAAGAATATGAATCGTGTTCTGGCGGGAGTATTGCCAAGGTTTCAGTTTCATAGCGCCTCGTCAGTGGAAAAAAAGGAGCCAAAGTCCGAATGTGAATAAGGCTGTCAGGCAGGCATACATCACGATTGGCGGAGAGAGCGCTTCTTCGAGATGCAGCTTCAACAATAGAAATCGAGTTCCCGCCGTCAGCAAGATTCCCAGAATCAAACAAAGGAGCCAGGCCGGGAAAAAGGATCCCAGCACGTCGATCGACGGAGCGCGCTGACAACCCATGAGCGAAATCACGTCAACCAGGAGCAGAACTTTTGCAACTTTACGATTTGACTGGTGTCTCATGGATGCTCCTTGGAACCACCCATGCGCACCAAATCACCCGTTCGAAAAGCAAGATCGGCTAATGCGTCGAGAACCGTTGTGCGTGCCGCGACATCGGCAGATCGGGCATGCGCCAGCGTTTGTTGTGCCGCCGTAACATCGAGCAAATTGCGGACGCCGTAACCATACGCTTCGACAGCCGCGTTGTAGGATTGGCTGGAGGCTTCCAGGAGTGCAGTTGCCGCTTGCCGTTGCCGCAACGCTGTTTTGACGTTCGAATAACTTCGCCATACCTCATCCGCAATTTGATCCATGGTGGCTCGGGCTTGCGCTGCAGCTTCATCTCGACTTGCCTGGGCCCTGAGCAGATTGTTCTTTCGCGCTCCTCCGTCAAAAATGGCCCAATCGATTCGCACGGCTGCCGCGCCGTTCAGTCGTGTCGTCTGAGTTGCCGGAAGCTGTTGCTGCCATCCATATTCTGGTTGCCCAGCCACCGTCGCCCCGAATTTCACGGAAGGATAGTAAGCGGCGCGCGCCTCTCGAACTCTCCCTTCCGCGGCCTTGATCCCCGCCAGCTGCTGCAGTAGGTCGGGACGTTGTTCCGATGCGCGAGCTAGTAACTGCTCGACCGAATCATCGTGCATCTCGGGAGCCGGCAGTTCGTCGAGTGGCTGCACTCGGATGCTGACGGTCGGCGAGATCCCAAGCGTCGTCGCCAGGTCTCCACGAGCAATTTCCTCGGACCCACGCGCCGACTGCAGATCGTACTCCGCTTGAGCTGTGGCGCTCCGAGCCTCAAGGACATCTGGAAGAGTGGCAAGGCCATGTTCCAACCTGTTTTCCGCTGCTTCCTGTACGGTCTTCGCGTTGAGCAAGCTGGCTTCATCCGCCTCGACTTGGCCGACGGCGTTCAGCAAGCGGTAGTAGGTGTCCGCGACCTGGAAGATAATCTTTCGGTGCGTGTCGTTGAAGACAAAATTGGCGGCAGCGAGCTCCGCTCGGGCCGTCGCGATGCGGCCCGCGCGCGCCCCAAAATCGAACATGGTGTAATCCAACTGCAACGCCGGTCCAAACGCTGCGACCGTCTGACGCACAAAACTGCTGCCGAACAACACGTCCTGGCGGTACACTTGTGAGAGTGCAATGGCGGCTAGGGCCGGATACAATTCGCTCTGCGCGATGTGCAACGCGGCTCCTCGGGCCTTGGCGCCTTCCCATGTCACGCGTGTCTCGGGATTGTTGCGCTCCGCGAAATCCACCAGCTCAGCGAGCGAATACGACTTCGTAGCATCGATCGCGAGTCGCGAAACGCGCAAGGCTTTCGCCTCCTCCCGGACTTCGTGTTCGACAGCGAAATGCCAGGAACGGTCTGGTGAAGGGGGTACACTTTGCCCCGCGGCGATTTTGCAAATCGCCACTGTTACTATTAGAAGGACATGCCACCGGCAGGTCGTGTTCATCACATTGACACTGCCTATGTATGGTCCAGTACGAAATGCAAGCATCGCGCGGTGGATTGCATTAAGTAATCCCTTCAGCTCTGCTTCGCTGCCGCCCTCGATCACATCGATTCTGAGGATTGGCATTGAATTATCCTTTGGTCGGCAGCGAGTTACCGTAAGAGATTGACTTTTGCCAGATCGATGAGTTCGTCGCCGCGCCCGCTGAGAACTGTTCTGAGCATGAACAGGCTGAAGCCTTTGACTTGCTCGAGAGTAATCGTCGGTGGCATCGAAAGTTCCTGCCGGCTCACAAGGACTTCGACCAAAGCAGGCCCCTCATGCTTGAGAGCCCGGGAAATCATCGGCACGACCTGCTCCGGCGTTTCGGCTGTGAGTCCAAGGAGCCCCGCGGCCTCGGCCATCTTTGCGAAATTTGGGTTATCCAGGCCGGTTCCAAAATCAACGATGCCGGCGGCCTTCGTTTCCAACTCGACAAAGGCCAGCGAGTCGTTCTTGAAGACAATCAGCTTGACTGGTACCTGCAACTGCCGAAGCGTGAGCAGATCGCCCAGGAGCATGGCGAGACCGCCGTCGCCAGACAAAGAGATCACTTGACGACCAGGATGGCTGACCTGTGCCCCAATGGCCTGGGGCAATGCATTGGCCATGGAGCCATGCGTGAAGGACCCGAGTAGCCGCCGTTTGCCGTTCATCGTCAGGTAGCGGGCCGCCCAAATCGTTGGAGTGCCCACATCGCAAGAAAAGATAGCGTCCTTCGCGGCAAGCTCATCGAGCACTCGGGCGAGATATTGTGGGTGGATAGGTGTCCTGCCTCCTCCATCTGTCGCAAGTTCATCGAGGCCCTGGCGTGCCTTGCGATAGTGTTCGAGCGAGGTCTTCAAGTGCTCATCGAACTCGTTCTGGTCCAGTCTCGGCAGAAGAGCGCGAAGAGTTGTCTTTGTATCTCCAACAAAGCCATAGTCGACTTTTGTGCGCCGTCCGAGCTGCTCTCCGCGAACATCAATTTGAACGATGGTTGCATCTTTCGGAAAAAACTGCTGATAAGGAAAATCCGTCCCAATCATCAGCAACACGTCGCAGTTCATCATCGCGCGATAGCCAGACGAAAATCCGAGCAGCCCGGTCATGCCAACATCGAACGGGTTGTCGTACTCTATGAACTCTTTCCCGCGCAAAGCGTGCACGATGGGAGCCTTCAGCTTGCCCGCAAGTTCGATCAACTCCTTGTGAGCTCCGGCACAGCCAGCTCCGCCAAGAATCGTTGTCTTTTTTGAATTGTTCAGAACCTTCGCCAGTGTGGTCAGTTCATCATCGGAAGGACACACATTGGGTTTCGGCTGCGGAAAATGCAGACGTGGCCCTTGTGCGACGGCATCGCGCATGGCCACATCACCAGGCAAGACAACAACAGCAACGCCGCGCCCGGAGATTGCGGTTTGCATGGCGATTTCCAGGACGCGAGGCATCTGCTCGGGTTGCGAAACCAGTTCACAATAGTGGCTGCACTGTGCGAAGAGATGTTCCGGATGCGTCTCCTGAAAATACCCGCTCCCGATTTCATTGCTGGGAACTTGCGCCGCGATGGCCAGGACGGGAACACGGCTACGGTGGCAGTCGTAGAGCCCGTTAATTAAATGTAGGTTCCCGGGACCGCAGCTCCCGGCGCATACAGCCAGCCGTCCCGTGAGATGAGCTTCCGCTCCAGCGGCAAACGCTGCCGCCTCTTCATGCCTCATGTGAATCCACTGGATTTGTTCTCGTGTGCGAATCGAGTCGGTGATGCCGTTCAGCGAGTCGCCAGAAACACCGTAGATCTCGCGAACTCCTGCTTCCGCGAGAACCTCCACCAACAAGTCCGCTATTTTTTTCTTGGCCATGACGCCATCCTTTCCTAGGAATGAAGGGAGAATTCAACTTTTTCCCCGATAGTGTGATTTCCCTCTCCGGCCACACCACCGCAAAGATCGCCACTCCAATCCCGATGACCGGCTGATGGCGATGGTGGTAGGCACGGTCACTGTGAGAGCAACATCATGGAGAGAAGGAGCGCCGATGCCGAATCCACGGGAACTCTTGTCCTGCTTGCAGACATCAATCATCGAAGGAACCATGCTTTCACCGCACTGGTCTCGGATTGGACCAAGTCATCTCCTGAAATTCCACACCGCAGTTTGTACGACCATATCTAGTTCGCCAGCGTCGGGTTATTGGTCAAGCTTGATATGCGCGTTCTGACGCACCAGCTCTTTCTGAACAAAGATGTACTCACTTCCTTGTGATTGCGCATAGACCGCCGCCGCCACACCGGCCGCATGTCCTGTCCCGAAAGAGGTTCCCATGACACGCAGTGAACCGCCTGCATAGCTGTCACCATCCGTCAGACGGCCTCCCACAAACAGGTTGGGTGTGTCTTTGCTGCACAGCGTCCTCAAGGGAATGTCATAGGTACTATTCTCGTGGACCATCCGCCAGACCGTCGGTTGCCCTGGTTCGGTGTGATACTCAATCGGCCACGCCCCCAGGCACACCACATCGTCGAAGCGCGCTCCGTTCTCGATATCCTGTGTCGTGACCTGATAGCGTGCATTCACGTGACGGGACTCACGTGTGCCGATTTCTGGTCCCGTTGCCAGGATGTACGCATGCTCACAACCGGGTATCGTGCGAATGGCTTGCAGATAGGCCCTGGCCTGTTCTCGCCCATGGATTTCTGCTTCAGTCAGACTTTCTGCGTCTCTGCCGTCGTATTTCTGATCAATGAAGTAGGTTGCCACGTCGTTTGTAATCGGAACGCGGAAGAATAACCCGGA
>Ga0137418_10005574_pt1 | contig 11559 bp, 7 predicted proteins | sample CZODoug3_1_2_16f_FD_122242 | JGI IMG/M metagenome (GOLD analysis project Ga0137418, IMG submission 122242) | Vadose zone soil fungal communities from Angelo Coast Range Reserve, California, USA - CZODoug3_1_2_16fungal (Hybrid Assembly) | ecosystem: Environmental > Terrestrial > Soil > Vadose... | reverse complement strand
CGCGCCAGCCCTTCCGGATCTTCGGTGGGAAGTTGGCCGTATTTTGCGCTTCTTGCCAATTCAATTACCGTTTTCGGCCTCAGCACGCCGTCCAGGTGTTCGTGCAACAGAACCTTGGGGAAACTGTTCAATACTCCGCGATCCAGCTTCATCGAGGCCTCCGGTTCCCTGGTTCGCCGCGATCACCGCCACGATGATGAAAGACTGTCGACCCATGGGGCCTGGTCGTGCAACGGTCTCGCACGCGAATTCAGAATTTCGCGAGAATAGCAGCTTGCGTCCACTGTGCTTGGGAAAATGAACTGCGACTATACTCCATGAAAAAGCCCACACGTTCAAACCGCAGACTCCTCACTGCCTGCTCGATTAAGAGCATTCATTTTTTGCTTGACAACCGCAAGTCATCCCATATTATGGCACGCGTGCCACAATCTAAGACACCCGATTCTCCGTACAAGGTCCAGGTTCTCGACCGAGCTTTGGCGGCCTTGGCGATATTGGCAAACAGCTCGAGCGATTGCAGCCTCGCGGAGCTGTGCCCTGCGATGAAGCTCCACAAGAGCACGGTACACCGGCTGATGATGGTGCTGGAGCAGCACCGGCTGGTGGTGAAGAACCCGGAAACGGGGCGATATCGTTTGGGGCTGAGGCTCTATGAATTGGGATCGCGAGCGATCGAGGGGCTCGATCTTCGCGGACGCGCACGGCCCTATCTCGATCGACTGCAAGCCGAATTTGGCGAGACCGTATTCTTTTGCATTCTCGACGAGGGCCAAGTGTTTTACGTGGAAAAGGTCGAGTCGCAGCGGAGCGTGCGCACAGCGTGCACCGTAGGAAGCCGAGCTCCCGCGTATTGCACAGCGGTCGGCAAGGCCATGCTTGCGGAGCTTTCGGAGGCGGAGGTAAACAAGATTGTCCGCCGCTGGGGGTTAAAGCCCGTCACGCCAAACACGATCAGGACGGCCAGCGCGCTGAAGGTCGAGTTAAAGGCGGTACGGTCGCGGGGCTATGCCATCGACGACGAGGAGAAAGAGGAGGGCCTGCGGTGCATCGGAGCGGCGGTGCGGTCTCATTCTGGAAAGCTGGCTGCGGCCATGAGCGTTTCCGGGCCGGCGTTCCGGATGAGCAAAGAGAGGGTCCCCGAGATCGGCCGAGCGCTGATGCGGGCCGCGAACGAGCTGTCCGCGGAGCTGGGGTACGAAGGCGCGCCGCTCGAAGTTCTGCGCAAGGCAGCGGGGTAGTCTGATCCGCTGACGGCGCCCGGCGAAAGCCGGGCTTTTTTCAGAGCCGCAGAGTGAATGAGATGCCGTCTCACAATGCAGTACGCAGCGGTTTCAGCCAGAAATTTTCCGAGATTTTCCTCTGACGGCCAAGAGGAAACGGTGTGGGGAAAAAAAAAGAGGTCGGGCAGGAAGAATGGAAGGAAGACGAGATCTCATTTTTCGAAGGGGGTGTCCCTGTGCGAACGAAACTGTCCAAATCAAACCAGGTTGTTTGGGGCAGTAAGTTTCCTAGGTTTGTGTTGAAGATGGCAGCATTTATGTTAGCGGTCTTGTTGACGACTTGCGGTGCCAATACGACGGCGGCCCAGAGCATTTTCGGGCGTATCGCCGGAACTGTCACAGATTCGCAGGGCGGTGCGGTAGCGGGCGCGAAGATCACAATCGTCAACGAAGAGACGAAACTCGAAAGGCAGACCACGACTGATTCGAACGGGTACTATGTGGCCAGCGATTTGCCGGTCGGACTATACAGTGTGATTGCGGAGCAAACCGGCTTCAAGAGCGCCAAGAAAACTGGAAACGATTTGGTGGCTGGCGCTCGCCTGACTGCAGATGTAGGCCTGGAAATTGGCGCCGTGTCGCAACAGGTAGAGGTGGCAGCGGCAGCTGAGGCCGTCAATACAACCTCTGGCGACCTCGCGCGAACCATCGATTCGAACGAGGTGAAAGACGTCGCCTTAAACGGACGGAACTACATGCAGTTGCTCTCTCTCATTCCGGGCGTCGCGATCCAAACTGATGACGAACTTAATTTGACCACCAGCCTGGCGACGAACAATCAGTCCGTCAATGGCAACCGCAACGACTCCAACTCCCTTTCTGTGGACGGCGGTTTCAATCTTGACTCGGGATCGAACAGCAGCCAGATCAATAACGTCGGAATTGATTTCATTCGCGAAGTCGCCGTCAAGTCTTCGAACTTTTCGGCGGAGTACGGGCGAAACTCTGGTGCCTCAGTGAACGTGGTGACGCGCAGCGGAGGCGACAGCTTTCATGGAACGCTTTTTGAGTTTATCCGGAACAACGTTTTGGATGCGAGAGACCCAACGCCCGGTGCTGTTAAGGGACCTTTGCGGTTCAATGACTTCGGATGGGATTTTGGCGGTCCTATCAAACGCGGCAAGCTTTTCTTTTTCGCCGGCGAGGAATGGAAGCGGATACGCCGGTTCGCGAACGCGGCGGTCAGGACTCTCCCGACTAGCGCCGAGATCAGCGGCGACTTCAGCGCGTTACTCGCGTTGCCTGCCCCGATCCAGCTCCATATGCCGGGACAGCCCACCGTGCCCATTCCTGGCAACAACATAGCTTCGCTGATCACAACGGACGGCAAAGCGATTGGCGCAGTCTACGCTGCAATGAGACAAGAGGCCAGCAGTGTCACGGACAACGCGACAAAGACCGCCAGTAACGGCACCTTTCAGCCAACGAACCCGTTTGATTGGCGGGAAGACCTCGTCAGGATCGACTACAGTATCAGCAAAAAACACAGCCTGTATGGCCGGTATATTCATGACAACTATAATCTGATCGACCCCTTTGGAACTTTTTCGCAGGGTGGTGTTCTGCCTACAACCCCTACTAACCGCCTGCGTCCCGGGTATAGCTATCAGGTGGGCGAAGTGTGGCTGATCAGCTCCAATTTGGTTAACACTGCCAGAGTGAATGCGTCCTGGAATAGCCAGCATATTCCTCCCGTTGGCGACACCTGGAAACGGTCCACGTACGGCTTTGCTTTTCCGACCGTGTTCAATGGCGGACTATTTCCCGGCGGAATTCCGGACGTCACCGTTTCGCCGATTACGGGAGTTCCGGGACCCGCTACATTTGAAGGTCCCGCCTTCTCGTTGCTCTCGCCTACCACGGATATCGCGCCAACGGACGACTTAACCTGGCAGAAGGGGGGGCACACATTTAAAACAGGAGTGTTGGTGGTGCGCAATCGTAAGGACCAGAACGGACGGCCTGGTTTGAACGGTGCCTCGTATAACGGAACGGTGCTTTTCAATAGCAGTAATACAAGGAGTACCGGGGACCCCTTTGCGGACGCGCTACTGGGAAACTATCAGCAATACACTGAAACATCCTCGGACCCCATCGGACATTTCCGATTCACAGGTTATGAAGCATATGTGGCCGATACCTGGAGAGCGACTCGTCACCTTAGCCTAGAGTACGGAGTCCGATACCAACACCCAGGGCCGACCTACACTCAAGGAAACAACGTTACCAGCTTCGACCCGAGTCTTTACGACCCAACCCAGGCGGTGACCGTTACAAGCAAGAACACCATCGACACAACGAAAGGCGGCAATCGCTTCAATGGATTGGTACGTGCGGGAAGCGGCGTGCCTGCCGATCAGCTGGGGCGCGTGCCCAACGGAAACAGTCCGCAAGTGCTGGCGGTACCTGCGGGAGCGCCGCGCGGCTTGTACGATGCGGAGAACCTTTTTGCACCACGCATCGGCTTTTCTTACTCGCCCTTCAGAGACGATCGGACGGCCATTCGCGGCGGATTTGGTATTTTCTACGACAAACCCGAGGGCAACATCATATTTCCTCTGCTCAATACACCCCCATTCCCTCAGGTGGCGTCCTTTCAGAATGGCAATCTGTCAAATCCTTCCGGTGGTTCAGCGCCGGCCACTGGCCTTGTCCCGGACATTAACTCCATCGACCCCGATTTGAAAGTTGCCCGCACCATGAATTACAGCCTGGGCGTGCAACATGAGATGCCGCTGGGCATCCTTTTCGAAGTTTCGTACGTGGGTAACGAAGGACGGCATTTAGTACGGCAGCCGGATATTAACCAGCCCAGTTTCGCCGTGCTGCAAGCCAACGCCGCGCTTCCCGCAGCCCAGCAGTTGACGACCAACCAACTGCGCCCTTATCTAGGCTATAACCGAATTCTGATGTTTCTGAGCGATTCCACTTCCAACTACAACGCGCTGCAGGTCTACGCGACGAAGCGGAGGGGCGACTTCATGGCGTCGGTCAGTTATACATTTTCGAAAGCGCTGACTGACGCCAGTGTCCTTGGCGCGCACAGCGATGATCCGGTTGTACGACAGTATAGTTACGGAGTGGCGGACTTCGACCGGCGGAACATTTTCGCCGTCACCTACATTTACGATTCTCCATTCTTCCGAAATCGGAGCGGGTTTGTTGGCACTGTTCTGGGCGGCTGGCAATTGAGCGGAATAACGCGGGCGCAGTCCGGGCAACCCATCACTATCCTGGCCAATGCCGCGCTCGGGAAGGGCACGAACGTGAATGGCCGGCGTGCGAATTTAGTTCCCGGCCAATCCATAACGGTGCCGAACTCCAATGCCTCGCAGTGGTTCAATCCCGCTGCGTTCGTCAACCCCTCTCCTACAAATCCGGGTACGAGCGGCGTTGGCAGCGTCACCGGACCGGACTTCTTCGCAACGGACCTTTCCTTGCGCAAGAACTTCAAATTGCCCAGGGAAGGAATGAACCTGATGTTCCAGGCGGACTTCTTCAACGTCTTCAATCGCGCAAACTTCGTCTTGGGCGGGCTCGGCAGCGCAACCCTCACCGCCGGGTCCGGCAACTTCGGAGCGGTAGGAACTGCCGTCAACCCGCGCAACGTTCAGTTTGGTTTAAAGTTCAATTTCTGAGCGAAGAGTTCCGGAGCGGAAATCAGATTTCCGTTCCGGACGCTCACTCATCATGGCGACCACACTTTAACTGTGTGTGAGGTGATGGTTTCCGCGGTTTGAGTCTTACTTTCTGAGCATCAGCCGAATTCACGGTTCGAGTCGTGGGCCATCTGGCCGACAAACGATCGGATATTGCGAGAGACCAGGGACAGCGTTGTGATGGGGGCAAGTTTCTCGCGCTTACGGCAAGCGCTGCAAGGAATCCTTCAAAGGAGCAGTTCATGAGTACGCAAACAAAGGGCGCCTCCGAACGAATGATCTTTCGAAAGACGAATGCGCAGAGCGGGCGTCACGTCTCTGTGACGCCACAGAACAGCACGATGCGGCACCTTGCGTATGGCCGCATCATCCTGAATTCTTCAATGCCTACGGTCTCTTTTTCCGCAGGAGGCCGGGAAACTGCTCTGATCTGCCTATCAGGGAGAGCGGTCACAAAAACAGGCGAGCGTGAGTTCGAACTCGGCCGGTATGATGCGATTTACATTCCGAGAGACTCGAAGATCGAAGTGTCCACGAAAAGCGATGCGGACCTCGCAGAGTTTTCTTCGGATGTCGAAGGCAAGTATCCACTTAAAGTGGTGCGCTACGCGGAGACTTCCCAGGACCCGGGGATGAGGTTCAGCGCAGGCGGGCCGGGTTCTTCGCGACAATTGAACATGCTGATCGCAAAGAATGTCGAAGCGGGACGGCTCGTGGCCGGGTTTACGCACTCGGATCCAGGCAATTGGACGAGTTGGCCGCCGCATGAGCACGCAAAAATGCTCGAGGAAATTTATGTGTACTTCGACATGCCCGAACCGGCGTATGGAATTCAGTTGGTTTACAACAACACGGAGTATCCGGAATTGGTGACGGTGGTGCGCGACGGCGACGCGGTGTTGATGCCGAGCGGGTATCACCCGAACGTTTCCGTTCCGGGCCACCGAATCGCTTTTCTCTGGGCGATGGCTGCTCATCGCGAGGTCGAGGATCGGCAGTTTGGCGTCGTGAATATCCAGCCGGGATTTCAACAAGGCGGATCTGGACTGGAAGTGGGCCGCAAGTAGCGATCCAGTCCGCAGCCGCCGAATACTCGATAGAATTCGTGCGGCGCGTTTTGGCGAGCGGTGATATAGCAGGCGCAGCGATATTCCTCTGCTCATCCGCGAGTGACTATGTGCACGGACATGTGCTTGCCGCGGATGGAGGCTGGCTGGCGCGCTGAGGAGACCTCATCTCAGGCGAAAGGACGAAGAAAGATCTCCCGCAGGGATCCGAGCAGTCTTGGGTTGACAGGAGAAAGCAAATGGAAACGCGAACAAACACTTTTCCCGACTTGGTGGTAGTAGCGCACGAAAGAGGCAAGGAGTCCACGCCGGAAAGCGGGCTGAAACGTCGTGTACTCGCCTACAACGAGAAGCTATTTCTTGCCGAACACGAGATGGTGAAAGGCTGGGTTGGAGCCGCGCACAGCCATCCGCACGATCAAATCGTGTACGTCGTGCACGGCCATATCCGGGTCACGTGCCAGGGAAACACGTTTGACGCTCGAACCGGTGATACTTTCGTCGTTCGCGGTGGCGTGCAGCATGGCGCGTCCGCAATCGAAGATTCTCGGGTAGTCGATGTTTTCACGCCGTGCCGGGAGGACTACATCATCTGAGCCGCCTGTTTGGGGTCGTCGTTTTCATTTTTCAGCGAGAACAATACTCCATGCGCAAAATTTACTTTCGATTGTTGTGCCTCCTCCCGATTCTATTCGCTGGTCCGGCTTGGGGAGCCCAACGGATCAAGAACGTCAAAGTGGCCGTCTCTAACCCCAGCTCGACGGCTCGAAGCGCCGCCGACATCGTCATTCCGATCGCGGGGATTCGGAAAGTAGCCCCGGACTTCAAACCCGGCGCGGTGATCGTGACGGTAAGCGACGCAAGCACGTTGGAAGAGGACGCAGCCGTACTGCGGACGGAAGAGCTTCCATCGCAACTGGACGATCTGGATGGAGACGGGAAGGCGGACGAGCTCGCTTTTCAAGTTGACCTTGCCCCGCATCAGTCGCGCATTGTCACGATTTCGTATGGCGAAGGGGCCCGCATCTGGCGCTTGCGGAGCGATTACAAGCAGAGAACCGCCGCGCTTTTCAGTCGCAAAATTGAGGGTCTCGGCTGGGAATCGGAGCGGGTGGCGTTTCGAATCTACTTTGATCCGAGAAATGCCATCGATATTTACGGGAAGCGCCGGCCAACCTTGCAGCTTGCCATGTACGCGTCACCGGATTACGCCTATCACGATGAATCGCCGGAAGGACGCGACATGTTTAAGGTAGGCGACTCCATCGGAATAGGCGCCGTAGCGGCCACGGTTGACGGAAAGCTGATCAAGGTGGCCGATGTGAAAGAGCGCAAGTGGAGGATTCTGTCGAACGGGCCGGTGCGCTCCATTGTGGAACTGGAGTACGACGGATGGAATGTCGCGGGGAGGATCATCCAGCTTCGATCGCGAATCACACAGTGGGCGGGCGAACGCGGATTTGAGCACGCGATTTCGGCGGATTCCGGAAATAACTTCGCATTCGTGACTGGTCTTCCTGTAAAGCCTGGAATACCTCCCGTGAACTCCGAAAAAGATTCTCCTGTGACGTGGATCGCGACGTGGGGAGAGCAGGTCGTCGCGCCTGGCGCTACGGCAACGGAAGAGATCCAGGGGCAAAATCTCGGACTTGCGGTACTTACCACCGCGCACGGCGCGGAACCTCGAGACGATGCCAAGAATCACCTCGTGGTGTTCCATTTGAAGGATAGCTCAGCTACATGGTACGCCATGGCGGCGTGGGACCAGGAAGGATCGAATCGCAAGATCGGCTACTGGACTGAACTGGGGAAGCAAGAGAATCCGTCTCTTGTGCTTCCAGCCGATGGGGTAAGAAATCGCGACCAATTTCTCAGTGCTGTGAAAGAACAAGCCGGCCGAATGGAGCTGCCGACAACCTTTCGAATGCTGTCGAGCGCGGCGAGCGACGAACCCCCTCCCGCCGATACTCTTGTTCGACATGAAGCAAGAACTATCGAGCAGGCGCTAGGACTGGTGCGTCAAGCGATCGACCGCACGGCGACAACTTGGGAACCCATTCTTCGCGCTACGCCTGAACCCATCAGCTCAAAAACGGGGCAGGGATTTTTCACCGAGGCGGACAACCAGTCAGGGGATTGGCAAAAACAGAACGGATACTCCTGGACGGGGGGCTTCTGGGTCGGAGAACTTTGGCAACTGTACGGCACCACTCACGACAAGAAGTACCGCAAATGGGCGGAGCTGTGGGGCCCCAAGTTGATCGGCCAGGAATCGCAGGAGAATCACGACGCAGGTTTTTTGAACTACTATTCCGCGGCGCTTGGATACGATTTGACGCACGAAGATGCGCTCCGGGCGAGCGCGATGCGTGGAGCAGAGCGGCTAGAACAATTGTTCAATCCAAAGACGCAATTGATAGCATCCTGGAATGTCAATGGGGACGACACGATCGTTGACACCATGATGAACCTGCAATTGCTTTGGTGGGCGAGTGACAGGACCGGAGACGAAAAGTGGCGAGACCTTGGGAGAAAGCACGCGTTCCGGACCGCAGAATGGTTTGTGCGCCCCGATGGCTCCGTCTTTCAATCCGTGCACTACAATCCGGGAGATAACCGGCAGGATTTTCAGTTGCATGGCGGCGGGAAGGACGCGGAGCTCAAGCTTGAGTATAGCGCCGCTCCGGGAGAATGGGTTTTCGCGCACACCCATCAGGGCTACGGCCCAGACACGACATGGTCGCGTGGCCTTGGCTGGGCGCTCTACGGTTTCTCAGCAGCTTCCTCCGAGACCCACGAGCCGGTTTTTCTCGCGACGGCACAGCGAATCGCGGACTATGCGCTGGAAAATCTGCCGAGTGATTCTGTGCCGTGGTATGACTTCGACGATGAGGGCGTTCATTTTCGAAATCGAGACACTTCTGCGGCTGCGATTATCGCCGGCGGCCTTTTTCGTCTGTCCACCATAACCACGGACTTCGCACGCGCCTCGCGCTATCGAGACGCGGGCGAGCGCATCGTGCAATCGCTGATCGACGGGTACTTAACTCCAGTGGGAGCCGACGATCACGCGCCCCCGGGCGTCTTGCGCCATGGAAGCAGCAGTCGTCCCAATGATGCGATGCTGATCTACGGACAGTATTACTTGCTGGAAGACCTGCTTTGGATCCAACAACATAAGCGTCCTACGCCTCTAGAAAAGAGATGATGGTCTCAAATGGCAAACCTTTGCGCGAACCCACGGGATGGATAGAGTGTACTGAATGCGAAAAACAAACCGCCTCGTCGTAGGACCGATTGCGTTAACTCTCGCCGCTGTTCTCTTCGTGCATTGTGATTCGTTCGCACAAGCGCACGCCGACGCGCCACAAATTCAAACTTCCACTCTGGATCAACAAATCCGAGACTTTCTGCAAAGAGAAGTCACAGCCCACGTTGCCGATATCAAAACTCTTGACCCTCCGCCGGACCGCGTACTTGGCGCGTTGACGACCGGCGAATTCTCCTGGGGAACATTTATGCGAACCCTCGGCGCCTACTCGGAGTTCGCGGGGACGAAGACGATTGCGAACCACAGCGCCCCACAAATGATTGGCGAAATGGCCCACATTGAATTGGACCACGGAGGAAAAACCTGGGCCCAGCTCTACGCAGCAATGGCCCTGGAGAGTTTCGGGACGGACCTGAACCACAACGTCTTGTGGCAGGGCTTATCATCCGAGGAGAGGACAACGTATGTCTCCTTGCTTGACCCCGGCAGATTCTACGATGCAAAAACTCATACACTCATCCATCTGTCTCCTTGCTTGACCCCGGCCGATTCTACGATGCAAAAACTCATACACTCATCCATCTCCCCGAAAATTATTTTGGTGTCGCCGCGCGTATCGCCGCGATCGACTACAAACTCGGCCTCAACAAGGATCGCGCCTCTCTGGACGACCTGTTGAATCAGGCCGCAAAACAATTCACCGGCGGCGCCCTTTTTGCAGACGATGCATTGCCCACCGGCCGTTACGATCGATACTCCAACGAATACGCCAGGGCTCTTTATGACGCGGCGGAACTCGCCGGACGTGACGACCTCCTAAAGGCCGTCGCGCCATCACTTAAAGAACAGACGAAACTGTGGTGGGATCTGCTGTCGCCGGACGGCTACGGCTATTCCTGGGGACGGAGCCTCGGTGCGATCAGCTACATGGACACCATGGAGATTGCGGCCTTTCTCGGGAAGCACCCGGAGTTCCGGCCCGCTCCGCTTCCGCAGCTTGCGTCCGCTTATTTTGCAGCATGGTCGTGGCTGCGAAGGGACTTCAACGATGAGACGCACTTGCTGTCCATATTTGCGTTCGGAAGAGGCGACTACGGCTACATAACAAGAGAACGGGAATGGCAGCAAACTGCAAGTTTTTTCGGAAAGGTGATCGCTGCTCACCAAATGTTCATGAAGGCGCTCGAAAAAGAAGAAGTGAAAAGCTTTTCTCGGCAACCGAGCCTGGCTGACGTTGCACGCTTTGAGTACTTCCGCAACGGCCCCGGCCGCAAATTTGGAGTTTGGGTTGTCCGCCGAGGAAATATGCATTTTGCTTTGCCGTTCGTAACCGGACCCAAAGCGGCAACATCCGACTATGAGCCCACGCCTTTTGGATTTCCTGATTTCGCTGTGCCTGTGGAGAAGGTCTACCCGTGCCTGCTTCCATTTCTAGAGTTGGAAGACGGCCGGACCATCGCTGCCGCGGACGGCGCAGACGAGATTCAACCGTCTCCGGATGGGCACTCCGTTACGGCAGAGTGGAAGCATTGGGTGGTTGCCGGAGCCAAAGGAGGTGAAACCATTGACCCCGGTCTCGTCACGGAAGTCACTTGGTCGCTCACAAAAAACGGTCTTCGTCGATCGGAAGTCATCACGCCAACCAAGACAGTGATGGTCCACCGTTTGTGGATGGCCGTGCCAACTCGTTCGGATCGCATCACGACCTCCGTTATAGACAGTGCTCGAAGCGATCGGCTGATATCGAACGAAGGCACAATGGAGGTTCACGTTCTTCATTCCGATTGGCCAGTTCAGATTTCTGCTTTTGCAACTGGTGATGATCCACTGGGCCGTGGGGATCGCGGGCCGGTTCCTTTGCACTTGATCCTTGAGACAACGAAGAATCTATCCTTCGCGCCAAGTGCCCCGAGCAGGTTGGATATCGAGTTTTCGATTCTCGGCGATGCACCTTTCTAGCGTTTTGTCACGGCTCAGCTCGTAACCGTAAATAAGAAGGGCGCTTGCAGAGTGTCCCTCTTAAGCGCCCATGGTAGCGCGGGCAGGCCGAAAATCGCGGTTGGAACAATTGGAGAAGGCGCCGCGCGCTGTTGAAAGGATGATGGTGGTACCGCATAGGCGTGTGGTTCAGTTTGCGAGAGCACTTGCTAAGAGAGCAGGTGGTCACTCTCACGAAAATCTATTAGAATCATATAGTTGCAGGGGGCGTGTAGCTCAGTTGGGAGAGCACCTGCTTTGCAAGCAGGGGGTCGCCGGTTCGAGCCCGGTCACGTCCACCA
>Ga0137418_10005571_pt1 | contig 11563 bp, 8 predicted proteins | sample CZODoug3_1_2_16f_FD_122242 | JGI IMG/M metagenome (GOLD analysis project Ga0137418, IMG submission 122242) | Vadose zone soil fungal communities from Angelo Coast Range Reserve, California, USA - CZODoug3_1_2_16fungal (Hybrid Assembly) | ecosystem: Environmental > Terrestrial > Soil > Vadose... | reverse complement strand
CCGTCACGCCCCGAGGCGGCGCTCGCACCGGGGCTCGGCTCTCTCAGGTTTTACGGTCGCGGGTGGCGGCCCCAGGCGCAGGCGTCTCTGCTGGGCCGCCGCTCGGACGGCGATCACCTGGTCGGGTATGGCGACTTGCTGGACGCGCCCGACGGTGTCCTCGTTGGCCGCTTCTGCACCAACGGATTCTGCCCCGAGACGCCGTTCGGCCACGCGATCGCGGCGTCGCCGACGATCGAGTTCCAGACGCTCGCGCTGAAGGACGGCACCGTGTTCGGAATGGGCGCCGGGGCGCTGAATGCCGCCGCCGAGCGGACCTACGCGATCCTTGGAGGGACCGAGCGGTACGCCGGCGCCCGTGGCACGTACACAGCCCGCACGACGTCCGCCGAGCCGACAGGCCGCAGCGGCGTGGAATTCATCCTCACTCTGACGGCCTAAAGGGGGACTGACCTATGGCGTTCGACGCCTTCATCAAGATCGGGGATATCAAGGGCGAAAGCCTGGACGCGAAGCACAAGGACGAGATCGAGGTCCTGAGCTTCAGCTGGGGCGTGATCCAGGGATCGCAGCAGGGAGGGCGCGCAACGGGGCGCGCGGCAGGGCGCGCCGACGTGCAGGACTTCACGATCGTCAAGCGGCTGGACAAGGCCTCCCCGCTGCTCTTCGCGGCGGCGTGCCACGGCGACCACTTCACCGAGGCCATCTTCACGGCGCGCAAGGTGGGCGAGGTTGCCGTGGAGTTCTACAAGATCACCATGTCGGACGTTCTCATCTCGAGCGTGCGCCCGGGCGGGAGCGCGGGAAGTGAGACGCTTCCCCTCGAGGAGGTCAGTCTCAACTTCGGTGCGCTCAAGATCGAGTTCACGCCTCAGGACGCGACGGGCAAGCCGGGAACTCCGGTGGGGGCGCTGTGTAACTCTCACCGCTAACACCGGCTCGCACCCCGGCCCCCTCGCCCTGGAGGGGGCCGGGACCCGCGGACCTCGTCGCCCGGATCTCGTGTTACCGTCTCGCGCATGACGGGCAGCAGCGTCGGCATCGACGTCGGCGGGACGTTCACGGACTTCGTCGTGCGTACGCCGTCGGGCCGGCTGTCCAGCGGGAAGGTTCCGACGACGCCGGCCAACCCCGCCCTCGGGGTGATGCACGGGCTGACGACGCTGGTCGGCAGCGCGCCGCCGGCCTCCGTCGCGCACGGCACGACCATCGTCACCAACGCGATCGTCGAGGGCCGCGGCGCCGTCGTCGGCCTGATCACCACGCGTGGCTTCCGGGACGTGCTGGAGATCGCGCGCGTGAGCCGCCTGCATCTCTACGACCTCAAGGCCGCGCCCAAGCCTCCGGCGCCCGTGCCGCGGCGGCTGCGACTCGAGGTGTCCGAGCGCGTCGGTCCCGACGGGGCGATCGAAACGGCGCTCGCCCTCGACGAGATCCCCGAGCTCGTGGCGACGCTGGCGCGCGAGGGCGTGCAGAGCGTGGCCGTCTGCCTGCTGCACAGCTACGCCAACCCCGAGCACGAGCGCGCGCTGCGCGCGCATCTGGAGCGGCACTTCGCCCACGTGTGCGTGTCGAGCGATATCAACGCCGAGTTCCGCGAGTACGAGCGCTCCTGCACGACCGTGCTCAACGCCGCCGTGATGCCGCTGGCTTCCTCTTATATAGACCAGCTGGACGAGCGCCTCGGGTTGCAGGCCGCGGGCGCCACGCTGCACCTGCTGCATTCCGCCGGCGGCATGATGTCGGTGGAGACGGCGCGGGCGCGGCCGCTGGCGCTGGCGTCGTCCGGCCCCGCGGCGGGCGTCGCCGCCGCCGCGCACGTCGCGAAGACACTCGGCATTCAGCGCGCGCTTGCCTTCGACATGGGCGGCACCACCACCGACGTCTGCCTCATCGCCGACGGCGTCGCCGAGACCTCGTCGCAGCGCAAGCTCGGCGGCTACCCGGTGCGGCTGCCGATGGCCGCCGTGGAGTCGATCGGCGCGGGCGGCGGCTCCATTGCTCACGTGGACGCCGCCGGCGCGCTGCGTGTCGGGCCGCGCAGCGCCGGCGCTCAGCCCGGGCCCGCCTGCTACGGGCTCGGCGGCACCGAGGCCACGGTCACCGACGCCAATCTCCTGCTCGGCTATCTCGATCCCGAGCGCGTGTACGGCCGCGCCATCCGCCTGGACCGCGAGCGCGCGCGCGTCGCGCTGGAGGCGCTGGCGCGTCGGCTCGGGCTGTCGCTCCTCGAGACGGCGGCGGGCGTGACCGAGGTCGCCAACGCCGCGATGCTGCGCGCGCTGCGCCTGGTCTCCGTGCAGCGCGGCTACGACCTGCGCGACTTCACGCTGATCGCCTACGGCGGCGCCGGCCCCATCCACGCCGGGGCGCTGGCCGTCGCGGCCGGCATCGCGCGCGTCCTGGTGCCGGCGCACTCGGGCGCCTTCTCGGCCCTCGGCTGCCTGGTCTCGCCGCTGCGCTACGACGCCGTGCGGACCTATCGCGGGCTTCTGTCCGCGTGGGACGCCAAGCCGGCTGACCACCGGCTGCGCGAGCTGCAGGAGCAGTGCGTGGCGCCGCTGACCGACGAGGGCATCGCGCTCGACCGCATCGCCGTGCAGTGGAGCGCCGACCTGCGCTACAGCGGCCAGAACTACGAGATCGAGATCCCGTGGCGCGACACGCCGGAGGCGCTGCGCGCCGAGTTCGAGGCGCGCCACCGCCGACTCTACGGCTATGCCACCGGCGAGAGCGTGGAGTGCCTCAATCTGAGGGTCGTCGCGCGGGTCCCCGACGTCGCGGTGACGCTGTCGGAGCTCGAGCCGGTGGGGACGCCGGGAGTGACCGGCAAGCAGCGCGCTCACTTCGCCGGCCTGGGAGAGGTCGCGCTGCCGCGCTACGATCGCGCCGCCCTGGCGCCGGGGCGCGTGGTCCTCGGGCCCGCGCTGGTCGAGGACGAGTGGTCGACCACGCTCGTCTATCCCGGCCAGCGCTGCGCCGCCGACCGGCTCGGCAATCTCGTGATCGAGGCCCGCGCGTGAGCCCCGCCGTCCATCCCGTCACGCTCGAGGTCGTCCGCAACGCGCTCTACGCGATCGCGGAGGAGATGAGCGTCGTGCTCATGCGCTCGGCGCGCTCGCCGCTGCTGAAAGAGGCGGGCGACCTGTCCTCCGCGCTGACCGACGCCGAAGGGCGGCTGGTCGCCCAGGGGCGCGACATCCCGATCCACATGGGCGTGATGGCGTTCACCGTGAAGGAGTTTCTCAGGCGCGTCCCGGCCGGGCGCCTGCGCGATGGCGACGTCTGGTTCCTCAACCTGCCCGAGGTGGGCGGCAACCATCTACCCGACGTGAAGGCCATCCGGCCGGTCTTCGCCGGCGGGCGCCTCGTGGCCTTCGCCATCAACCTGGCGCACTGGGCGGACATCGGCGGCGCCGTCCCCGGCTCCTACGTGCCGTGGGCCACCGAGTCGTATCAGGAGGGCCTGCGCATCTCGCCGATCCGCCTGTTCTCGGCCGACGGGCCGGACGAGGAGAAGATCGACCTCATCCTCTCGAATCTGCGCAGCCGCGACGAGCGCCGGGGCGATCTGTTCGCGCAGTTCGCGGCCGACGACGTGGCGGCGCGCCGGCTCGGCGAGCTGGTCGAGCGCTACGGCGCGGACACGCTGTCGGCCTGCTTCGAGGCGCTGCACGCGGCCTCCGAATCCGCGATGCGCGCGGCCATCCGCGCGCTGCCCGACGGCGTGTGGACCGGCGAGGACTGGCTCGACGACGACGGCGTCGACGACCGGCCGCTGCCGATCCGGGTGCGCGTGGAGATCCGCGGCGACGAGGCGACGTTCGACTTCACGGGGACGGCGCCGCAGGCGCGCGGCCCGGTCAACACCACCTACTACATCGCGTGCTCCGCCGTGTACTACGCGATCAAGACGATCGCCGCGCCGGAGGTGCCGCCCAACGACGGCTGCTACCGGCCGCTCCGCGTGATCGTGCCGGCACGCAATCTCCTGAACGCCGACGCCGACCGACCCGTCGTGGGCGGCAACCATGAGACCTCGCAGCGCGCCGTCGACGCCATCTTCAAGGCGCTCGCCCCCGCCCTGCCCGACCGCGTGACGGCCAGCGGCCCGACGACCTCCGGCGTGCTGATCTTCGGCGCGCGCGCCGCCGACGGCCGCTGGACGATCTTCTACGAGACGCACGGCGGCGGCGAGGGTGCGGGCGCCGCGCGCGACGGCGGCAGCGCGCTGCGCGTGTACATGTCGAACGTCATGAACACGCCGACCGAGGTCGTGGAGGCCGAGTACCCGCTGCGCGTGGAGGAGCACGCGCTGCGGCCCGGCTCCGGCGGCGACGGCAGGCAGCGCGGCGGCCTCGGCTTCCGCCGCGCCTATCGCGTCGTCGCGCCCGAGGTCACGCTGACCAGCATGCTGGACCGCCGCGTGGTGCCGCCGTGGGGCGTGGGCGGTGGCGGCGACGGGCTGCCGTTCCGCATCACGCTCAACCCGGGCACGCCCGGCGCGCGCGACGTCGGCGGCAAGGTCAGCCTCCGCCTCACGCGGGGTGACCTCGTGCTGATCGAGACGTGCGGGGGCGGCGGCTTCGGCCCGCCGTCGGAGCGGACCGTCGAGGCGCGCGAGCACGATCGCCGCGAGGGCTACGTGTGAATGCCGCGACGTTGACCACCGCGCGACGGCTCGTTAGGGTGTGGACATGCGGCAGACGCCTCTGACCCTGCGTCGCTGGAAACGCGTGGAGTACGAGCGCCTCGTCGACCTCGGCGTGTTCGAAGGCGATCCGGTCGAGCTCATTGGCGGTCAGCTGATCGTCGCGGAGCCGAAGGGCAGCCCGCACGCGACGGCCGTGGGCATGGCGACCGACGCGCTCCGCGCCGTACTGCCGCCCGGCTGGATCGTCCGGGTCCAGGACCCACTGGCGCTCGACGACGAGTCGGCGCCCGAGCCGGACATCGCGCTCGTCCGGGGCAGTCGCGCCGACTATCGTCATGCGCATCCCGCCCATCCAGCGCTCGCCATCGAGGTGGCGCAATCGAGTCTGGGCTTCGACCGCCAACACAAGGGCAGCCTCTACGCGCGTGCCGGCGTGCAGGACTACTGGATCGTCAACCTCGTCGATGGCGTGCTCGAGGTCTATCGCGACGCGGCGCCCGACGCTTCGGCGCCGTACGGCTGGCGGTATCGGTCGATCGAGACGTTCTCGCCGCCCGCGGTCGTCACGCCGCTCGCGCTGCCGTCCGCGCCCATCGCCGTCGGCGCGCTTCTGCCCTGAGCCGTCACGGATGACGTCCGCCCGAGCTCTCATCGGTGTCTCGGCGATCGTCGCGGCCATCCTGGTGGCGCAGGCCTGCACCTCGACGTCCACGCGTCCGGCTCCTCGGCTCGGCGCCCTCGTCAGCGCCTACGACCGCGAGGTCACGCCATACCATCCGTTCACGGCGAGCGAGGCGGGCATGCGCCAGTACGACCGCGTGCTCGCGAACTACGTCGGCGAGGAGTACCGGACCGGGCTCGCCGCGCTGTGCTCACGGTATCTCACCGAGCTGCATCGGATCGACGCGGCCACCCTCGACGAGCGGGAGCGCGTGACCCGCGATATCTTCGAGTTCAACCTCGACGCCTGCCTGGAGCGGTTGCGCCTGCCGTGGCACCTGCTGCCCATCGACCAGGTCGGGCGCAGCCTGCCGAGCGAGTTCGCCGTCATCGGGGCGGGCCGGGGCGTGCATCCGTTCAAGACGCCGCGGAACTACGAGGACTTCCTGGGCCGGATCGACGGCTTCGTGACGTGGATCGACACCGCGATCGCGAACATGCGCACCGGCATGGAGCAGGGCATCACGCAGCCGCGAGACATCATGCTGAAGGTGCTCCCGCAGCTCGATACGCAGATCGTTCCCGACCCCCGCGCGAGCGTGTTCTACGAGCCCATCAAGAACCTCCCGAAGGACTTCGACGACACGACCCGCGGCGTGCTGACCGAGAAATACGTGCGGGCCATCGAGGGACAGATCGTGCCGGCGTACCGCCGGCTCCGCGCCTTCGTGCAGGACGAGTACCTTCCCCGCTGTCGATCGACGTTCGGCCTCGCCGACCTGCCGGGCGGCCACGCGATGTACGCCTTCGCCGTCCGCGTCGGGACCACGACAAGCCTGACGCCCGAGCAGATCTCCGCCCTGGGCGAGCAGGAAGTGGTGCGGATCTCGGGAGAGATCGACCGCCTGCGCGCCGAGATCGCCGCCGCAGGCGAGGCGCCCCCCGCGCGCTACGCGAGCGTGGAAGATCTGCTGCGGGCGTACGCGGATTTCCGCGCCTCCGTGGAGGCGACGCTCCCTACGTTGTTCCGGCGGTTTCCAAAGGCGGGCTTCGAGATCCGTCCGATCGAGGCGTTCCGCGAGCGCTCGATGCCGTCGAGCTACGTCCCCGCGTCCCCCGACGGCGCGCGCTCGGGCGTCTTCTACCTGAATGCCGCGGCGCTGCGCGAGGGGCGCGGCGTCGCCATCTCCCGCAACCTGTTCCTGCACGAGGCCGTGCCCGGCCATCATCTGCAGATGACGCTGCAGCGCGAGAACCGCGGCCTGCCCGGCTTTCGCCGCTTCGGCTGGTACAACGCGTTCGGCGAGGGCTGGGCGCTCTACGCCGAGAGCCTCGGCGCCGAGCTGGGTGTGTACGGCAATCGCCACGACCGCCTGAGCATGCTGGGGGCGGAGCTGTTCCGTGCCAAGCGCCTCGTCGTCGACGTCGGGCTGCACGCCAAAGGCTGGACGCGTGAACAGGCCATCGCCTATCTCGGCGGCTCGCGTGAGGATTCGGAGCGTGAGGCGGAGCGCTACATGGCCTGGCCCGGTCAGGCGCTCGGCTACAAGATCGGCCAGCTCAAGATCCTGGACGTGCGGCGGAAGGCCGAGGCGGCGCTGGGCGCATCATTCGACCTGCGCGATTTCCACGACGCGCTGCTGGAAGACGGGGGGATGCCGCTGAGCGTTTTGGAGACGAAGATGGAGCGCTGGATTGCCGGCCGGCGCCGGTAGCCTCGACGGCCGCGTCGCCATCGTGACCGGCGCCGCCAAGGGCATGGGCGCCGAGATCTGCGTGGCCCTGGCGCGCGAGGGGGCGCATCTGGCGCTGGCCGCCCGGGAGGTCGCGCCGCTCGAAAAGCTCTCGGGGGAGATCGAGAAGCTCGGCCGCCGTGCGGTCGTCGAGCCCACCGACGTCACCGACGAGGCCGCCGTGCAGCGCCTGGTCGAGCGCACGAAGAACACGCTTGGCGGGCGCATCGACATCCTCGTCAACGCCGCCGGCGTCACCGGCCCCGTCGAGACGCCGGTGTGGGAGATCAAGACGGAGGACTGGGACCAGGTGCTGGCGGTGAACGTCAAGGGCACGTTCCTGCCGATCAAGCACGTGCTGCCGACGATGATCGCGCAGCGCTACGGCAAGATCGTCAACATCAGCGGCACCTCGGGGCTGCGCGGCTACAAGCTGCGCGCGGCGTACTCGTCGTCGAAGTGGGCGCTGCGCGGGCTCACGCGCACGGTGGCGCTCGAGGTCGGCCCCTACAACGTGAACGTCAACGCGGTGCACCCGGGGATCGTGGACGGCCCGCGGATGGACCGCCTCTGCCGCGAGAAGGCGCGGAAGCGTGGCTGGACGCCCGAGCAGGTGCGCGAGGAATACGTGCAAGAGATGGCGCTGCGCCGCGTGACGACCGCGCGCAACATCGCCGACGCCGTCGTCTTCCTCGCCTCCGACGCCTCGCAGAACATGACCGGCCAGTCGATCACCGTCGACGGCGGCTGGGATGTATAACTCCTCAGAGGGGGGCTTCGCCCCCCTTCCGACCCTCGTCGCGCGCCTGACGGCGCACTCCTCGGTGCGTCCCCCCAGAACAGGATTGCGCCGGCGAAGCCGGCGCTCGGAAGCGGCAATTCGAGCGGGCGGGGTTAGGTGATGTATCCGTTCGAGTATGCGGCGCCGGCGACGCTCGAGGAGGCGCTGGCGCTGCTGCGCGAGCACGGGGACGAGGCCAAGGTGCTGGCCGGTGGGCAGAGCCTGATCCCGATCCTCCACTATCGGCTGGCGCGGCCGCGCGTCGTGATCGACATCAACGGGCTGCCCCTCGGTGACATCGTCGTCGACGACGGGCGGGTCCGTCTCGGCGCCCTCGTCCGCCATCATCAGCTGGAGGAGTCCGACGCGATCGCGCGGCGCTGCCCGGTGCTCGGCGAGGCGGCGCGGCTGATCGGCAACGTGCGCGTGCGCACGCTGGGGACGGTGGGCGGCAGCCTCGCGCACGCGGATCCCGCCGCCGAGCTGCCCGCGGTGATGACGGCGCTCGACGCGCGGCTGGCGGTGGCGGGGCCGTCGGGCCGGCGCACGCTCGCCGCGCGCGACTTCTTCACGGGCCTGCTGACGACGGCGCTGGCGCCCGATGAGATCCTGACCGATGTCGAGATCAGCGCGCTGCCCGCGCACGGCTGGGCGGTGGAGGAGATGTCGCGCCGCGCCGGCGACTTCGCCATCGTGGCCGTGGTCGCGCTGGTGAGCCTGGACGGCCGCGGGCGCGTGGCCGACGCGCGCCTGGCCTTCGGCGGCGTCGCCGACCGTCCCGTGCAGGCGCGCGCCGCCGAGGATGCGCTGCGCGACCGCGAGCCGTCGACCGACGCGCTCGCGCGGGCCGCGCAGATCGCGCGTGACGCGCTCGAGCCGCCCTCCGACGCCTTCGTGTCGGGCGCGTACCGGCGCCACGTCGCCGGCGTGCTGGGCCGCCGCGCGCTCACCCGCGCCGTCGAGCGGGCGCGGCGATGATCGCGCGGCTCGTCCTCAATGGCCGCCCGCGCGAGGTCGAGGTGCGCCCCAACCAGACGCTCCTCGAGCTGCTGCGCGACACGCTCGGCATCTTCGACGTCAAGGAGGGCTGCGACGAGGGTGTGTGCGGCGTCTGCACGGTGCTGCTCGACGGACGCCCGGTGTCGAGCTGCCTGGTGCTGGCGGCCGGGCTGCGCGGCAGCGCCATCGTGACGCTGCGTGGGCTCGAGCGCAACGGTGGTCTCCATCCGCTGCAAGACGCCTTCGTCAAACACGGCGCCGTGCAGTGCGGCTTTTGCACGCCCGGCATGCTCCTGACCGCGCTGGCCTTCCTCGAGCGGCAGCCGCGTCCCGACCGCGCGGCGATCCGCGCCGCGCTGGAGGGCAACCTCTGCCGCTGCACCGGATACACGAAGATCGTGGACGCGGTGGAGGCCTACGTGCGCGAAGGCCATGCCTGACGCCGTCAGCCATGCCTGACGCGGTCGCCACGCGCGAGGCGCTGCGCGTCGTCGGCCGGCCCGTCGCCCGCCACGACGCGCGCGACAAGGTCGCCGCGGCGACGGCCTACGCGGCGGACTGGGCGCTGCCCGGCATGTTGCACGCCGCCGTGCTGCGCTCGCCCTACCCGTCGGCGCGAATCGTCCGGCTCGAGACGAAACGGGCGGCGGCGATGGCCGGCGTCGCCATCGTGCTCACCGCGAAGGACGTGCCGCGCAACACGCTGGCCACCGACGTGCCGGGTCAGACCACGGCCGTCGGGCCGCTGCGCGCGACGCTGCACGTGCTGGCCGAGGATCGCGTCCGCCACCAGGGCGAGCCCATCGCGCTGGTGGCCGCCGAGACGCTCGAGCTGGCGCAGGCCGCGGTGGAGGCGATCGAGATCGAGTACGACGTCACGCCCGGCGTGTTCACGCCCGAGGCCGCGCTGGCACCGGGCGCGCCGGCGGTGCACGGCACGGGCAATCAGCTCGCCCGGTGGCGGGTCGCGCGCGGCGACGTCGCCCGCGCGCTGAAGAACGCCGCGGTCGTCGTCGAGGGCGAGTACACGACCCAGCTCGTGGACGCCGCGTATCTGGAGCCCGAGTCGGGCGTCGCCTGGATCGATTCCGACGGCGTCATCACCATCCGGCTCTCCACGCAGGTCATCGAGCACTTCCGCGACGTGGCGGAGGTGCTCCAGGTCCCGCAGAACCGCGTGCGCGTCATCGGCACGTACCTCGGCGGCGGCTTCGGCGGCAAGGAGGACGTCACCGTCGAGGCGTACCTGGGACTGCTCGCGCTCAAGACCGGCCGCCCGGTGAAGATGGTGTGGACGCGGCAGGAGTCGCTGCTGTCGCGCGCCAAGCGCCACCCGTATCGCCTGCGCTATCGCACGGGCGCCGACGCCGACGGCGAGATCGTCGCCCAGCAGATCGAGCTGCTCGCCGACGCCGGCGCCTACGCGTACCTCTCGGCGCTCGTGCTGCTCTACTCGACGGTGACCGCCGCCGGCCCCTATCGCGTCGCCAACGTCGAGGTCGACGCGCGCGTGGCCTACACCAACAACCCGCCCACCAGCGCCATGCGCGGCTTCGGCGCCATGCAGACGGTGTTCGCCTACGAGTCCCAGATGGACCGCGTCGCGCGGACCCTCGGGATGGATCCGCTCGCGCTCCGTCGCGTGAACGCGCTGCGACGCGGCGACACGCTGCCCGTCGGCCAGGTGATCGAGACTCACGTCGCGCTGCCCGAGCTCTGCGAGAAAGCGTGGGCCGCGCTGGGGCCGCCGGCGCCGCCGCGCGCGCCCCATCTCAAGGTGGGCCGCGGGCTCGCGTGCAACTTCCAGCCCTACGGCCGCATCGTGTGGCTGCACGACTGGGCCAGCGCCTGGGTCGGCTTCGAGATGGACGGCAGCCTCGTCGTCCGCTGCGGGTGCCCCGACGTCGGCGGCGGCCAGGCGTCCTCGCTCTGCCAGATCGCCGCCGAGGTCCTCGGCGTGCCGCTGACGCGGATCTCGGTGCACGTGTCCGACAGCGCGCTGACGCCGCTGGCCGGCACGACGACGGCCAGCCGCCAGCTCTACATGTCGGGCAACGCGGTGCTGAAGACGGCGCGCGAGCTGCGGGCGCCGCTGCTGCGCGTCGCCGCGACCCTGCTCGGCGGCGACGCCGACGAGCTCGACATGGACGAGGGCAACGTCATGACGCCCGACGGCCGCACGCTGGCCATCGCACGTTTGTTGGCCGAGTGCGCGCGCGTCGGCGTGCCGCGCAGTCATCTGGGCGTGTACCACGCGCCGGCCGGCGAGCCCGTCGATCTGGCCAGGGGCTCGGGCAAGGTGTTCCCCGACTACACGTTCGGCGCGCACGCCGCCGAGGTGGAGGTCGACACCGAGACGGGCGTCGTGCGCGTGCTCGGCTACGCGGCCGCCCACGACGTGGGGCGCGCGATCAATCCGCAGTCGGTGGAGGGCCAGATCCAGGGCGGCGCCGTGCAGGGACTCGGCTACGGGCTCATGGAAGAAGTCGTCGTGGAGGACGGCATCAACCTCACGACGTCGTTCGCGACCTACCTGATCCCGACGGCCGCCGACGTGCCCGACGTGCGCGCCGTCGTCGTCGAGTCCGGCGAGGGGCTCGGCCCCTTCAACGCCCGCGGCATCGGCGAGCCGCCCATCGGCCCGCCCGCCGCCGCCATCGCCAACGCCATCGAGGACGCGACCGGCGCGCGCCTCACGCGCCTGCCGATCACCGCCGAGCGCGTGGCGCGGGCGCT
>Ga0137418_10005569_pt1 | contig 11566 bp, 7 predicted proteins | sample CZODoug3_1_2_16f_FD_122242 | JGI IMG/M metagenome (GOLD analysis project Ga0137418, IMG submission 122242) | Vadose zone soil fungal communities from Angelo Coast Range Reserve, California, USA - CZODoug3_1_2_16fungal (Hybrid Assembly) | ecosystem: Environmental > Terrestrial > Soil > Vadose... | reverse complement strand
GATTGGCCAAAGCGGGAAGCGAGTCGTTTCCAGCGCAGCCAGAAAACGCATAAATCAAGCAAACCAACGTCCGGGTCCGAGGAAATCAAGTCGCCTTCTGGAAAGCATCCTTACGTAAAAGGAGGAGCCGCGGCATGAGTCCTATCAGGGCAGCAATCCCCCGCTCGGTCTTCCTGGTTGCTCTCGGCGGCACCTGATGGCCGTAACCGGCCAGGTCGGTGCTTGTAGGAGCGGCGTAGTCACTTTCTCGACCATCCAGTCCGCGGTGAATGCTTCTCCCGCGGGTGCCGCCATCCTGGTCTGCCCGGAGCGCCTATCCTGAGCGGGTCGTCATCAACCAGGCTTTGACCCTGAGAGGCGTTCAGAGCGGAGCTCTGGGGGCAGCGGCCGTCGTGGCTCCTCCAGGCGGCATCGTGCAGAACACTGCCAGCCTGGCGACCGGCAATCCTATCCCCTGCCCTTGTTACTTCCGAACGGCGGGCGGCCTGCGTAAGCGCAACATTGGGTCACCAAACAGAATGTATGTCCGCCGCGTGTCCGGGTCGCTGATTTTCGACTTGGCGTTCCTGATCGCGTCTCCCAGAGTCAACGAAGGTTCCGTGAACAGTAGCCTCACGAGATTTTGATCCATCTCGGCCTGGGGCTCGGGTTCGGTCAATCCCGAAGAAGCCCAGACCGCGACCGCCCCTCCGTTCTTTGCGAGCAGGAGCGACTCTGCCAGGCTCTCGGTGTAGACATCGTGGAAGAAGCCGTTGAGGCAGTCCATCACGAGGAACACCGGAAGCCGCGTGCCATTGGATAAAGCGGACGCCGTCGTATTGTCGAGCAGGTGTTCGCCCGACCATATTTCGACCGATCCGTGCCCGATATAGTTCACCAGCAGCTTCCCGCTGTTGATGCCAGCTATGACCGCTTGTCTGGCGGTGTTGGCATCGAGACTGCTCGCGAGGACCGCTGTCACCTTCATCGACTTCGGGAGCAGGGCCTCAACCGCCTGGGTGTCTCGCGTGAAATCGAGGATGTCGTTGCGGTCGGCAACCAGCAAAACCTGATTGATCCAGTCTCCGCGATCGTTGTCTTGTACGTCGCTGTCCCGTCGATCCTTGTCTTGTCGATCCTTGTCTCGTTCGTAGGCAAGGATCTTCGCCACCACGGTTTTCGCTTCCTCTGCCGTGCGCACCGGCAGACGGCCCGTGGGAATCTGGCCCAAGCCAGCGTTCTCGAAATCCGAGAACCAGTCATCGGAAGCGGTCTTAAGCTCGGAGGTCACGATGATCCTGGTGGGAACGAAATCGAAGGAGCCGAAGCCCAGATAGTTCCGTGGATCAACGGAAGCGTCTCCCACGAGGAGAACGTACTTTGGCTTGTGTTGCCATCTCTCGGTGGCAGTCTTCAATAGGTCACGAATAACATCCGGACTACGTTCCCCGAAGTTGAACTCGTCATACAGGTCGTCAATCAGGACTACCGCCGCAGATTTTCCCTGGCTTCGACGAAGCTCGCGAAGAGGCGCCAGTTCGCTCGCAAACTGTTCGGATGAGATCATCAAGACCTCGTCCCCAGACTGCGCGCTGTGCCAGCGGGAGGGGTGGTTTCGAACCAGCTCGAATGGATGAGCTATCTGTTCCTCGGCTACGGCCAGCAGCGAGTGCACTCCGGATCCGGACCACGGCACGCTCACTTCGAGCTCGAACTGGCCGTCCTTAATTTGGACATCTGGCGTGAGTTCTACCGGATCCGCCGGGCTGGTGATATCGACCAGGCGCTTGGGCGCATGAGTAAAACCGTCGATCGTTACGTGTTCTCCGGCCTCTGCAGTGAACTTCAGGGTGTCTGACTCAGCTGTGTAGGTGTGGGGATACTCCAACTTTATGGTATCCACCAGACTGAGGTCATTGTCTCCCGCTTGCGCGGTTAACGTAACGGTATTGGCGCCTTCCTGGACCAGCTCACGAGGCACATCGAGAGAGATCTTGCCCTGGTCCTGTCCCACGAAATTCAGCTCACCCAGAGTTGTGCCATTCCAACCGACACGCACATCGTGAGGAGCCCCTTCGACCACACCCTGCAAGACGATCGCAAGCCTGATGTCCTGACCTGGGGTGGGAGCGATGTTACGGGCGTTGAGGACTTCGTCCACCGGAGTGGAGGAAACCAGGGCGCCAAAGAAGTTATCGGTGTTCGTTTTAAGAAGCGCAGCAAAATAGGTCGTACGCTGTTTTAGTTCGACGACGTACGGGTAGCTTGACGGCTCCTTGCCTTCGGTCTCGGATGCAGGCTGTTGGGCGACCCGTTTGCCGGGCTTGTCCCCGGCGACCAACCAGTAGACCCTGGTGTCGGAGTAAGCAGTGTCGATGCCTGTGGCGTAAAATTCGATCGAGCCTTCGGGGCCAAAGCCTCCTGGCCCGTCCGTCGCTCCGGCGATGCGGATCGACTGCTCGCGACCCTCTGCGAACAACTCGAGGAATCTCGGATCCACGGAGTTGTCCAACCCGGCCGCTCTGAGTTCCGGCTGCGTGACTCGATACCATCCTTCCCGCCGCACCAGCATTTTGACAGCAGGATGTGCGGCCAGTTTGAACTGAACGTCACGCCGCTCCAGCCTATCATTCGACGAATGTGCTACCCGGGTCCGGGGGGCGCCCGATAAGAACTCCGGGCTCTGACCGGTAGTCCCTCGATTCAGTTCCGTAATCAGTTGGGCGCGCTGCGGGCTCGGTGCAACTACATCAGTGGTGGGAGAAACCGGGCCATGGAGAGTCCGTGTGCCTTGCAAATCCACATCTTCGAGCCAATAGAAGTGCGCACCCGCGTCCGCAGAGCGATCGATCCAACCATAGGTTTTCGCCGCGTGCTGCTCCAGGCCATCCCGAATCCGCAATGCCGACCCGGCAATGAGCGAAGGATTCAGCCGAACGCGACTTCCATTGTCTTCGCGATAGACATTAAATCCCAGGTTCCGTTCCTCGCCGCCAGTCTTCCATGCCAAGGAGACTCCCACGCCGGTAGTCGCTGCCGTGAACGACTCGAGCTTCACCCGCGTTGGACTTACGATCAGCGTGGGCGGGCTGTTGGATGCGGAGTTATTCCCCATCACAGGATCGAGTTGGGTGGCAGTCACCGATGCCGTGTTGGTAACGGAGCCTCGAGTAATGGCAGTGACCGTAATGGTAATGGTCGCAGTCGCACCGCTAGCCATAATGCCCAAGGGGCACGTCACGGTTCCGCCTGCCTGGGAACAGGTACCTTGCGAAGGGATAGCCGAAACGTAGGCAACTTCGGTCGGCAAAGTGTCCGTCACCGTTACATTGGTAGCGATCGCAGGTCCGTTGTTGGTGACGCCCAGGGTGTACGTGAGGGTATTGCCCTGCCTGACCGGATTGGGCGATGCCGTCTTGGTGATCGCCACGTCGGCATCGGCAAGAGGAAGAACGTTGGCCACGTCGGTAGCCGTGTCATTGGCGGTGTTCACTTCCCCACCACCCGCGACCGTTGCGGTATTCGTCACGGTCGGAGGTGCGATGACAGATACCAGGACGGTAATCGTGATGGGAGGGTAGCTTGCGCCCGGGGCGAGTGCATTCATGCGGGTACAAGTGACCGTCTGGCCGGCGATGGAACACGCATTGACGCCCGGACCCCATCCCGTGCCAGTCGCTGATATGGGTGTAAGCCCGGCGGGCAGAGTATCGGTCACGGTCACCGCGGCAGTCGTGCTGCCGCTCGTACCGACACTTGAGTTGGTCGCCGTCAAGGTGTAGGTTCCGGTGGAACCCTGAACAAAATTGATGGGCGAGTGGCTCTTGGTGATCGTCATGTCAGGCGTGCACTCGGCGCCCGACTGAGTTCCTGGCGTTAGGGAGAGAGACGCATTGGTGGTACTAATTCCAGACCCGCCGCCCGTGGCGCCATAAGGTACTCCGGGGTTTAGCGTCAGTCCGCTTGCCCCGCCCGTCACATCAATGCTCGCTGCCGGACCGGACACAAACACGGCACCACCGCCTCCGCCGCCCCCAGGGCCGTGGCGGTCGGCGATGGCAAATGGCCGGATATCCCACGCGTCTCCTCCCCTGCCGCCGTGGGCTGAGATAGCAAGCCCGCCCTCGCCACCGGACGCGGACAGCACGATCACACTGCCCCCGGCCCCTCCGCCGCCTCCGGCGTCATTGAGCGTTGCGTTATACGCCGCCGCCCCGTTGGCAGAAATCGTGGCCGTTCCGCTCAGATTCCCCGTACGAATGATCACGATCCCGCCGCCGGCCGCGCCGCTGCTGGCCCGATTGTCGCCGGGGGTGTTGTTCCGGCTCCCCGCACCGCCGCCCCCGCCCATCACAACCTGGCTCAAACTCGCCGGGTACGCAGCCCCTCCGAGACCGCCGGAGCTCAGGTTGGCATTCCAGGCATTCCCGCCGGTGCCGCCAACTCCACCGTTCCCACCTCCCGCTCCTCCCGAGTTCTGGTTATTTGCTGTGGGGTTTGCATCCGTACCACCACCACCAGCGTTTCCCGGGGCTCCCTTGGCCATGCTGCCGTTGGGATAGCCCTCGACAGTGGTATTGAGAAAGGTGATTCCCGACTCTACCCAATGCGGCGTGCCTGCAATGCCTTCTCCTTTTGCGCCATGGGCTCCCGCGACGGCTGCACCCGCGTAGGCAGCTGGAGCAGTATTCCGATAGTCGGTATTGGTAGGGCCAGCCGTGCCAGACAATTGCAGGGCCGCTCCTCCACGAAAACCAACTCCATCAACGCTGACAGTGGCATTGTTCAAAGTCAGAATCCCGGATACGTCGATCGAAAAGATACCTCCCGTCGCCCCGTTCCAGGCCGTAGCGGCAGGAGTGCCCGCCGTGTAGCCCAGGGTGGCAGAGGAGTATTGCGGCACCCGGACAACCTGGAATATGCGTTGCCCCTGCGTGGCAGTGGCGGCCGCCTTCGTGTAGGTAAACAGAAGGCCTCCCCCGGGACCACTGGCACTAAAGGTAAGAGCGCCGCCGGCGGTGGGGACGGCGCTCGTGGCCCTGACAAACTCGTACATCCCGCTGTTGTTGAGATTGGTGGAGCCGGCTCCAGTGGCGCCGTCCCCATAACTCGACGTGTTGCTCGAATCGATTGCGGCGTCCTGCATCTGGATGAAAAGCAGAAGATCACCGATCGCAATCGGGGTGGCTGACCCTCTTGATACGCCCAGCGTCGCCGAAGTCGCTCCCGCAGCCAGCGTCACGCTGGCAGCCGAAGGAGGGTAATAGGTATTAAGGACTGTGTTCAGAGTCCCGCCAGCTCCGTTCTGGGCAGGCGTGGCGCATACGTTCGACTGGGAAAATGCCGTGCCCGTGCTGGAATTGTTGCCCGTGTTCAGATCGGTCACAGAACTGGTAACGCTGGCCGTATCCGGATACCCTCCGATGGCCCCGGGCGTCACCACCAGGGTCACGGTGGCGGTGCCACTAAGGTTCAGAAGATTGCAGGTCACGGTGGGCGCAGCAAAGCTGCACGACCCCTGGCTGGGAGTGGCCGAAACAAAGGTGAGACCAGCCGGCAATGTATCGGTCAACGTCACGCCATTGGCCACCGAAGGCCCACGGTCGGTCACCGAAATGGTGTAGGTAAGGTTATTGGGAAAGAACGCGGATGATCCGATGACGCTGACGGCGAGGTCGGCTTGCAGCGGTTGGATCGACACGGCAGCCACGGACCAATTGGAGGTGGCGCTGAATTGCTCCGAAAGCGGAACACTGGGCGCTCCGGCGCGGGTGGATCCCGTTCCCCGAACATCGGGGGGCGAGATTGCAGCCGTCGAAGTGAGATTCCACTGTGCAGTCTCGCTGGGGCCAAAGGTGGTAACCGTTCGGTCGCCCCCTGTGGCCAGAGTATCGAGCACCACGTCGCCGTAGGCACTGGGGAGATTCAGCGAAGCAAGGCTTCCGGCTGTTGCAGAAATCGCAGGAGCATCGGCCGAGAGGAATGATCGGATGGGTATTGTCTGATCGGCACCGGTAAACGTAGCCGCTCCCACCACCGCGCCCAGCACTCCGGTTCCGCCGGGCAGGTTTACCGTGACGATCACATTGTTCAGCCCGGTGGCAGGGGCAACCAGATACCATATCTCCACGCGGCGAGTGAGGCCGCCGTCATTGTGCGCACCCGCCTGTGTGAGGGCAACGGCGTTGTAAGTCACCCCGCTGACCGTGGCCCCGGTGTTGTTGGTAATATTCATCGAGATGCCAACGACCAGAATCAGATTGCTGCCGGCGGTGGTGGTGTGCGGAACAGTGACCGTTGTGGTCCCGGCAGCTACATGCTGCCCAACCGAGGTTGCACTATCAAACGCAACCTGACCGAGACCGAGCGACGGCCAAAGGAGCAGCAGCAGAACCAAGAGAGAAGACCCTGCTCCGACGACCGGCCTGCCGGCAAAACGGCCGCGCTCCCCTCTACGTCGCAGAATGGGAAGAGCACGCACAAGCCGGGCGGCGAGGGCCCGCATCCTGCTTGCAAGCAAGCGTATCCGAGCGCGCTTGCCGCTAAGCGGAACCACACGCGTCCGACTGCCGGAGTTCTCTTCCTTGGCCACCACCCTCCCCAGGATTTGACCTGCTCCCAGTGCGCCATCCGCTTCCGTTCCGGCATCTCCCCGGGTAATGAAGACACCCTGATCCCGATCGACCGATATCAAGCGGTGGGCCTTGTAGTGCCCGCGGTCGGCGAACAGCACGATTTCTCCCTTTCGTAGTTTTTCGGCCGAGACCGGCTTTATGTGAAGGATTTCGCCATCCTGGATCGCCGGTTGCATGCTTCTGCCGCACGCTTGGAAGCGAAAGCCGAGTCCGCGAGAAAGCAAGGACTGGATGAGGACGCCAAAGAGCTTCGAATGTGCCCTATCTTCAGGCATTGAAATCGAGGATCTCCTCCACTGCGCTCCCGTCGGGAACGAAGCGATAGAGATAACAGGGCACGCGGTCCGTGATGTGGTGCAGGAAGGAAAGCGTGGAATCCAGCGGACCGTGACTGTAAAAAGGCGGGAAGCAACGGGCAAACAGTTCGGCTACTGCTCGAGCTTGAGGCAGCAGTAGGATTTCGTTTTTATCTCCGTGCTCGAGCACGAAAATTCGGTTGATCTTCGCCTTTCCAGGAGAAGCAAACCCTGCCTCTCCATGCCACGGGGTGCCGTGCATCCAGATCTCATTCGCCTGATCGTGCAAGATGATTCGATCATCGCTTAGAACACGAACCTGGCGCAGCGACTTCCATAGCAAGGTTGTCGTGCTCTTTCCCGCACCCGAATGGCCGAGAAAGAGCTGGCCGCCGCCGCCGGAATCCGCCAGCCCACAGCCGTGAACCTCGACTCCCCTTCCTCCCGCTGCTGCCAGCCAGTTGGTCACCAGCAATTCGTCCAAGGGATACTCGAGCGGATAAACCCGTTTTGCCACGGACAAGCACTCGCGGTTCAGGAGCAACTGTGCGGTGGAGAATTCCCCGTTAACGCGGAGCCGCTTGTATGGTTGGCAGCCCAAGACGGGCGTGGCGAAATCAAAGACAAAACTACAATCCTGCTCGTACAGCGTCCATATCGAACCTGAATCAAAGAGCTTCCTGCCACAGGGTCTTGGCAAGTGTTCCGCCCACTCGACGTCTACCTCGATGTCGCAGTCGGTCGAACCCGTCCTGAACGCATCCAGTTCCCGATCGAGTTGGATATCCTCTGCTGAGCTCGCGCTGAGACCGATCGACGCGTTCCCAATACGGACGCAACAGCGATGCGTCCTAATGGACGGCACGCTGGCGGTGCCTTCTAATGTTTCAGCGAACATTGAAGCTCCACGCTCGTGGTGTTTTCGAACTTCTCCGTATCAGGATCCCGGGACATTACACTGACCGAATGCAGTGCACGACCCGCCGACTGGCCCCGCGGACGATGAGTTTTTGCAGGCTCCCAGCACCGCTTCCTCCGGGCGCAAGCTTATGACTGAAATCCTCGGTGGCTCGTATGCTTGTTTTCCCAGACGTCTGTTTTCCTCTTCCATCCATCTCCCCCTCATCGAAGGGCCGGCCCTCCGCATCCACCACAACCTCCACCGGAAGCCACGGATTGGTTGTTCAGGATGGGAAGCAGCGCCTGCGGGCTGGTCCATTCCCCGACATCGATTTCTTGGGCAGCGATTCTCAGCGCCGAATCCTTGACGGATTGATAGTGGAGGCCATCGTGGCAAAAAGCGCACTCCCCGTGTGCTGGCACCTCGAAACCCAGGGCCATCGCCCGCAGATGCGCGACCTCACAGAGGAAATCAACGGGTGATTCCGGGTCACCATTCTCCAGTTCGCCGTTGGCGGGGCACATGCCGCACAGCGAGCGAATCCGGCACTGCTCGCACTTGGAGATTCGCTTCCGTTCCCGGGTGCGGACCTTCAGGAGAAATTGTTCCCAGCCCTCCTTTACGCTCCCCGAGCGGATGTCATAGGTATCCTGATGGGAAAGCACGCAAATGCTCATTCGCCCGTAGGGATCAATGGCGAAGGAGTTCATACCTCCGCCGCAGGAATACACGGTGTCACTCGGTACGGAGTTTGCGGACTGCCGCATCTCCCGTTCCGCCGTTTGCCGGTGCTCGGCGGCTACGTTCGGCCAGTGCAGGTCGAGGACGACCACTTCCTCCGGTGAAAGTCGAACGGCCAGCGGACTCTGCGAACAATCAATACGTGGGTTGATGAGCGAATCGAACTTGAAATCGAGGTGCAACTCCTGCTCTACGAAGTCCTTCATAGCCACCACTTCGTGCTTGTTTATGGTGGTCGGAACAGTCTTCAGTTTCAATGGCAGGCCGCGATCCCGCAGCAGCGCGACTCCCCGCAGGCAGCGCTCGTAGCTCCCGGGAATTCCGGTCAAGGCCTCATAGGTTTCCTTGGTTCGGCCATAGAGGGTGATTTCGATAGCAAAGGGAGGCCACTCCTCGAGGTAGCTGGCGATTCTCTCGCTGACCAGATTTCCGTTGGTAAACAGAGTAATCAGGAAGCCTTTTCTCTTGGCGTAGGTATAGATTTCGAGGAAATCCTTGCGAGCGAAGATCTCTCCTCCGGTGTAGAGGAGCCAGAAGCAGCCGAGGTCAGCCAGATCATCCAGAAGCCGGAAGTGTTCCTCCTTGCTAAGCTCCCGACTACCAGCTTCGTGATCAGCCATCGCCAGATTGTTGTAACAGTGCAGGCATTCCAGGGGGCAGCGGCGGGTTATTTCGATGGAGACATTCAGGGGAGCGCGCTGGCCAGAATAGTGCTCATGAATGGATCGGCTGAATTCCCCGTACGTCTTTAGGTCCATGACGGATCTCTTCTGCCGGCCGCTCGACGACCTGACAATCAAACAAATGCTCTCGCCTACACGGGCCCAACCCTCTTGCTGGCGCGTTCATCGTTCTTCCTCTCAATCGCCTTTTCCGGGTCGACCGCAACCTTTACCAGACCCAGCGAACACATCTCGCCCAAGAAAGACACCGTATCCTCTTCCGCCCTTTCCTTGCTGATCTCGTAATTGCGTTCGAGCAGATCACAGATTTCCCGGATGCTCCTGGGCTTCTCCAGAGCTTCCCAGATCGTGGTCGCCGTCTCGTTGAGTGAATAAATGCTGGCCAAGTCACCAATGTCGCCTCTCACCGGCAGGACCAGCGTCTCACCAGCAACCAGGCGAGAGACGACAGCTTTCGACCTTATGTAGAGTTCCGGGGAGGACACTACCAGCCGAGAATCGGCGGGTACAGGTCGTTGCTCTTCGAAAACTATTCCGGTGCTCGTATTGCCCCTCCAGCGTCCCGGCTTTTCTCTCCAAATCGTAGCTGCGTAATAGTACGCAATAGTTTGGAGTGAACTTTACCATGGCTGATATGGCCGACAAGTTAACTAGGCAGGTACCGCCGTCTTGCTCTTGTGTTTCCGTCGGAGAAGCGGACCGAGTGGGACCGCCACATGTCGCGTCTCACAGCGGCCCTCAATGGGGTGATCCGCGGCAGCAACTTGATTGCCGTGACATCCGTCAAGTCTCAAACGGAGGAGGCTAAACGGCTGATCAGACCCGTCGGGGCATCTTGAGATGTGACAGTCAGACAGTCCGGCAATCGGCGCTGACTTGAAAACTGCGTTCTTCCGCTTTCGATCTACGCTTGACGCATGGGCCCCTTTTTAGTTGCGACGCGCTCTGTCCCAGGTACCGAGGACGTCCACGACCCTGTGAGCACCCATTCCGTCTACTAGTCGTGCAGCGTTGTCGGCTAGTTCCTGCCTTAGAACCTGACTTCCAATGACATTCGCCAACGAACTGGCCAGCTCGTCCTGAGTCACCGCATGAAACCATCCGAGGCCGATTGCCGCGTTCCGCCTAACGAGCGACTTAACGGTCAGGTCGTGATTGCTCGCGATCGTTATCAGAAACATGGGTACTTTCATGAACGCCATTTCAAAGCAAGTTCCCCCGCCGGCAGAGACTCCCAACTCAGCCCAAGCCATAAGTTCGGGCATGTTCCTCACATCTTTAAGGAGGCTCAGGCCACTCGGAAACCCTTGCGCAGCATTATCGAGCAGGGCCATATGCGGGTTGCTGGCGCCGACTACGACCCTGACCTCCAGTCGGGGGTCAGCGATTTGCCGCAACGCTTCCATCACACGAAGAGTCACGTTGTTCGGATCACTGCCACCGAACGTGACCACCACCTTGCGCGCCACAGCGGGGATTTCTGCACGGTTCATGCTACGAGCCACAAACTCCTGCCGCAGGAGAGCGAACTCCGGTCCGAGGAGACATCGAATGTCTGGCTGGCGGCCCGGGTACAGACCCGAGGCATCGGGAGCGAAATTCAGCAGCACGTCACAATCGTATGGAGCACATATTCCATGATCATCCAGCAGGAGCACATTGGCCGATCGTCTCCGAACGATTTGACGGTAAGCAGCTGAGAAATCAGACCCGTCTAGAACCAGCCAGGCTGCCTCACATCGCTCTGTCAGTCTGGCAGTCTCCTCCGCATCTTCGTGGCTGCCAACCGCAACTGACAGCGTTCGCACTTCAATTCCTTGGGAAGAAAGGCGCTCGTGGATCGCTGCTCCCCCGGGCCCCAGCAGGAAAGACACCCGTCCCCCTGCCTCTTGCCAGCATTTAGCTAGCGCCAGACAACGCATGACGTGGCCCGTCCCGATGACAACGTTCGCATCACAGCGAATTAAGAGGTTGCCAGATGCCATTACACCTCGCCATTAACCCCCATGGAGCGATTTTTGCTCGACGTGACAATTGATCTCGGACAATTCCAGCATTTTCTTTGGGAGTTTAAGCACGCCCACGCTCACAACCCATCTCGTCCGTCTGAAGTTGGTATTTCAGCCCCGAGAAGGTCTCCGTATTCCATTTAGCGTTCTGATTAAAGGTGGGGTCTCGAGTGACGAAGCTACTCGGCAAAGTGCACCATAACCTTTTTGACTGCATGAATCACATCGTCGACATCCTGCTCGCGCATCCCATGAAACATCGGAAGGCTGACAAGCTGTTCATATGCGTCCTCCGCCACCGGGTATTCGCCCCCTTTGTAAC
>Ga0137418_10005567_pt1 | contig 11567 bp, 6 predicted proteins | sample CZODoug3_1_2_16f_FD_122242 | JGI IMG/M metagenome (GOLD analysis project Ga0137418, IMG submission 122242) | Vadose zone soil fungal communities from Angelo Coast Range Reserve, California, USA - CZODoug3_1_2_16fungal (Hybrid Assembly) | ecosystem: Environmental > Terrestrial > Soil > Vadose... | reverse complement strand
CCGCCGCACCGGCAAATTACAAGGTGTTCGCTTCGAATGCAGTGCTGCACACCGGCATCGCCGGCAACTGCGCACAGTGTCACGGCGCCGGCACTCAGCTGTCGTTCTACAACAATGACATGGTCGTGAAGGCGACGGTACCGCTTGCGCCAGCGCACATTCCTTACATCTCCGGAGTCGATTGCAGTTCCTGCCATAAGACCACGAGCTATGCCGCGGGAACGTTCGGGCCCATGAACATGACGCAGGCCACGCATGCCTTCGTGCCCGGCACCTGCAACACCTGCCACGGCACCGCCACGGTCTCCTTCTATATGGGCGCTGCCAATCCGGGTCTGCAGCTCCGTCCCGCCGATCACACCTCGGGCTCGATGCTCACCGGCGATTGCAGCGGCTGCCACACCACGGCGAACTGGAACAGCAACACCCTGCCGTCCGGCCATATGCCGAACCCCGCAAACATCGCGTGCAATGTTTGCCACACGGCGGCGCCCGCGAATTACAAGACGCTGGCGGCGAACTCGGTCCTGCATACGGGCATCGCCGGCAACTGCGGGCTTTGTCACGGCGGCATGGCGGCACTGACCTGGTACAACGCGTTCACGCCCAAGGATGCAGTGCTCGCACCTGCGCATATCCCGTATCTGGCCGGAACCGATTGCAGCGCCTGTCATTCCTCGAGCACCTATGCCGTCGGCACCTTTGGGCCGATGAACATGACTCAGGCCAAGCACTCCTTCGTGGCCACGAGTTGCAACACCTGCCATGAAAAGGGCTTGTCCTTCTACATGGGCGCAGCGAATCCCGCGCTGCAGGGGCGCCCGGCCGATCACACCACCGCCGACCAGGCGGCGCCGAACGACTGCAGCAAGTGCCATACCACGGCGAATTGGAACAGCACGATCCTTCCGGCCGGTCACATGCCGAACCCTGGCAACCAGGGTTGCGCGGTTTGCCATACCGCCATCGGCACCACCACGGCCAGTTACGCCACCCTGGCGAGCATCGCGGTATTGCACACGGGCATCGCCGGAAACTGCGGGCTATGCCATGGCAACACGACGCAGCTGACGTTCTACAACAACAACGACAATCCGAAGGCGGCAATTCTCACGCCGTCGCACATTCCGTATACCTCCGGAGCCGATTGCAGTTCCTGCCACGCGGCGAACTACGTCGCGGGCGGCTTCGGACCCACGAACATGACCGCGGCCAAGCACGCGTTCGTACCCACGACCTGCGACAGCTGCCACGAAGCAGGGTTGAGTTTCTACCTGGGGGCGTCCACGCCGCCGCTGCAGGGTCGACCGGCGAGCCACCTCACCAGCGGCAACCCGCAAGAGGTATCCGGTGACTGCTCGGGATGTCACAACACCACCGACTGGACCAGCACCGCGATGCCGTCCGGTCACATGCCGACTCCCGGTACCAAAACCTGCTCCGTGTGCCACACGGCGATCGGCGCTACCGAGGCCAGCTATGCCACGCTGGCGAGCGTCGCAGTGCTGCACACGGGCGTCTCCGGCAACTGCGGGCAGTGCCATGGGGCGACCGTCGCGGCCCTGACCTGGTACAACAATTACACGCCGAAGGATGCGGTGCTCGCGCCCGCGCATATCCCATACATCTCCGGGTCGGACTGCAGTTCCTGCCATACAGCCCACTATGTGACCGGCGGCTTCGGCCCGACGACCATGAGCGCCGCCAAGCATGCCTTCGTGCCCACCGCCTGCGCGAGCTGCCATGAAGCCGGATTGACCTTCTACATGGGCGCGTCGACGCCTGCTTTGCAGGGCCGGCCTGCCAGCCATATTTCGAGCGGCAATCCTCAGGAAGTTACCGGCGACTGCTCGGGCTGTCACAACACGACGGACTGGACCACCACGGCCAAGCCGCCCAATCACATGCCGACGCCCGGCACGCAGACCTGTTCGGTCTGTCACACGGCGATCGGCAGCACCGCGGCGAGTTACGCCACGCTGGCGAGCGTCGCGGTGCTGCATACCGGCATCACCGCGAATTGCTCGCAGTGCCACGGCAGCTACACTGCGGCGCTCACCTGGTACAACAACTACACGCCGAAGGATGCCATCCTCACGCCGGCACATATTCCGTACCTGACGGGAACCGACTGCAGTTCCTGCCATGCGTCGAAGTTCGTCACCGGCGGATTCTCCGGCACCACCATGAGCGCCGCCAAGCATGCCTTCGTGCCCACGACCTGCGACACCTGCCATGACACCGGCAAGAATTTCTATCCGGGCGCAGGCTTGAACTTGCAGACCCGGCCGCCCACTCACGTATCGGCGCCCAATCCTGCCTCCCAGGCGGCCGGCGACTGCTCGCTCTGTCACAACACGACCGTCTGGACCACGCCCACGACGCTGCCGAACAACCATATGCCGATACCGGGCACGCAGACCTGCTCGGTGTGCCACGTCGGAAATCTGAGCACTACGGCGGGCTACGCGACCATGGCGAGCATCCCGATCCTGCATACCGGCATCACCACCGGATGCGCGCAATGCCACGGCGGCGCGGCACCGCTCACGTTCTACAACAACAACGACAATCCGAAAGCGGCGCCCGCCAACCATATTCCGTCGTTCACCAACAACGACTGCAGCGCCTGTCATAAGGCGAATTACGTTGCCGGCGGATTCGGGCCCATGAACATGACCCAGGCCACGCACGCCAACGTGTCGACCATGGCCTGCAGGACCTGCCATGAGGCCGGTCTGAGTTTCTACATGGGCGCGGCCAACCCGGGCCTGCAGGGGCGCCCGGCCGACCATACGCTGGGCCAGATGGCGGCGCCGAACGACTGCGCCACCTGCCACACCACGGCGAATTGGAACAGCACGATGCTGCCGGCGAACCATATGCCGAACCCGGCCAATACGGCCTGCAACACCTGCCACATCAACGCGCCGGCCAGCTTCGTCGGTCTGGCCGCGAATTCCGTGCTGCACACCGGCATCAAGAGCAACTGCGGACTGTGCCACGGCGGCACCACGGCGCTGACTTGGTACAACAACTTCACGCCCAAAGATGCGGTGCTGGCGCCGGCGCACATCCCGTATCTAACCGGGACCGATTGCGCCTCTTGCCATACCTCGGCCACGTACGCGGTGGGCACTTTCGGGCCGATGAACATGACCCAGGCCAAGCACTCGTTCGTCCCGACCAGCTGCGTCACTTGCCACGAGAAGGGCAAGAGCTTCTACATGGGCACGGCGAGTCCGGCGCTGCAGTTGCGCCCCGCCGATCACACGTCGGGCACCATGCTGACCAGCGACTGCAGCGTCTGTCACACCACGGCGAACTGGAACAGCACGACCATGCCGGCGGGCCACATGCCGAATCCGGCCAATCAAGCCTGCACCGTCTGCCATACGGCCGCGCCGACGAACTACACCACGCTGGCCGCGAATTCGGTCCTGCACACCGGCATCAAAACCGGCTGTACTCAGTGCCACGGCGCTACCACCGCGCTCACCTGGTACAACAACTTCACGCCGAAGGATGCGATTCTGACGCCCGCGCATATCCCGTACATCTCCGGCACCGATTGCGCCTCTTGCCATTCCTCGACCACCTACGCCGTGGGCACCTTCGGGCCGATGAACATGACCCAGGCCAAGCACACCTTCGTCGCTACCACCTGCGTGACCTGCCACGAGAAGGGCAAGAGCTTCTACATGGGCACCGCGAGCCCGGCGCTGCAGCTGCGCCCCGCCGATCACACGTCCGGCACCATGTTGACCGCCGACTGCAGCGGTTGCCATACCACCGCGAACTGGAACAGCACGGCGATGCCGGCGGGCCACATGCCGAATCCCGCCAATACGGCCTGCAACACCTGCCACACGGCCGCGCCCACGAACTACACCACGCTGGCCGCGAATTCGGTCCTGCACACCGGCATCAAGAGCAACTGCGGGCAGTGCCACGGCGGTACCACCGCGCTCACCTGGTTCAACAACTTCACGCCGAAGGATGCGGTGCTCACGCCGGCGCACATTCCGTACCTCTCGGGCACTGACTGCAGCTCCTGCCATACCTCGAGCACGTACGCGGCGGGCACCTTCGGGCCGATGAACATGACCCAGGCCAAGCACGCCTTCGTCACCACCACCTGCGTGACCTGCCACGAGAAGGGCAAGAGCTTCTATATGGGCGCGGCGAATCCGGCGCTGCAGCTGCGCCCCGCCGATCACACCTCCGGGACCATGCTGACCGGCAACTGCGGCGCCTGCCACACCACCGCGAACTGGAACAGCGGCTCGCTGCCGGCAGGCCACATGCCCAATCCGGCCAATCAGGGTTGCAACGTCTGCCACACGGCGGCGCCCGCGAACTACACCACCCTGGCGTCGAATGCGGTCTTGCACACCGGCATCGCCAGCGGCTGCATCACCTGTCACGGCGCACCCAACGCGACCAAGCCGGTGTTCTATCTGAACTTCTCGCCCAAGGCCGCCTCCGGCCTGGCGCCGCCGCACATCCCGAGCGCCTCAACTCCTTGCGAGAGTTGCCACACCGCCGCTGTATTTACCGCCTTCAGCGGCACGACGATGTCCGCGGCCAAGCACACTTTGTTGCTCGCGGATACCGGCGGGACCTGCGATCAGTGCCACGACCTCAAGACCTTGAAATTCTACGGCGTGAACAACTTGACCACGCGGCCGGGCACGAACCACGGCGGGGGACGGGATTGCAACGGCTGCCACACTCCCAACAACTGGAACGGCGGCGCGGCGAAAAAGACGGTCACAGCAGCGAAGACGCCGACCCGCAGTACCATCGGCACGGTGGTCACGGCGTCCGCGGCGGCGAGTGCCACGCAAGCGGCCGCAGCGCAAGGGGCCGCGACTGCCCCTCGAGTGGGCATGAGCCGCGCCGGCGTGATCCAGACCGGCCGGCTGCCCGGTGCGGCCGCCACCGGCGGTGTTTCTCACGTCGGCGTGACCGGCAACTGCGCCAGCTGCCACAACGGCGTCCTGGCGGCCGGAAAAGGGCCGACCCACATTGCCACCAACAACACCTGCCAGAACTGCCACACCACGATCGCCTGGCTGCCGGCGCGCTTCGATCACCAGGGCATCATGGCAAGCTGCGCCAGCTGTCATAACGGTGTGGTGGCGCTCGGCAAGCCGACCCTGCACGTGCAGACGAATCAAGATTGCGCCGCCTGCCATGGCACGATCACCTGGACTGCGGTCAGGTTCAGTCACGTCGGCATAAGCGCCATGTGTCTGAGCTGTCACAACGGCATCACCGCGACGGGTAAGCAGGCTCAGCACGTGCGCACCACGCTCGATTGCGGCAGCTGCCACAATACTTTGAACTGGACGGTCGTGAGCGCGCCGGCGAATGTGCCGGCACGGCCGCGGCCCCTGATACCGAGTCCGCGCGGCGCGCCGAGCGGTCCGAGCAAGTGATCGGCGGAGTGAAGACTGGAAGTCTGCTCCGGCAGGCCGTGCCGCTGCGTGCGGCCGCGCTGCTGATCGGGCTGCTGGTTCTTCACGGCAATTCTTCGGCCGCAATCCCGTCGGCGATGCCGTTCGGACAGCTGGTGCAGGTCATCGATACGGACGAGCGTGAGGATCACGCCGATATCTCGGTTCAATTTTCCTGCTCCGTGCGCTATCTCAGCAACATGCCCATCAGCCACGGCAGCAAGACCACGATCAGGCTCCGGTTGGGACCGGATTGCGGCGCTCTGGCCTATTCGTTGCTTCCGGCGGAACTGCCGTTGGTCGGCGGCGGCGGTCGGCTGGTAACCGGGGCTCGAATCGAATCGGTGGTGCCCGGAGAAGTGACGCTGGAACTCACCTGGTCGCGGGATCTGGATTTCGTCATGGCGCCGACCGCCACCGGGCTCGGCCTCCGCGTGCGGTTGATCGGCACCAGCCGCCGCAAGGCCACTGTCTTGCTGTCCGACATCGAAGCGCCCCAGGGCTATGCCGTCAACCTCGATTCCTCCGAGACCAAGTTCGAGCAAGCCGCGGTCGAGGCCGCGGCGGCGAGTTTCAAGACGCAGGCCTACGTGTCCGAGACCGACATCGAGGATACGCACTGGTACCGGCTGCGCGTCGGGCCGTTCAGCACGCGCGCGGAAGCCGAAAGAGTGCTGCAAATCGCGCTGGGCAACTACCCGCGCGCCTGGCTTGCCGTCAACGACGAACAAACCGATCTCACCATCATTGAACGCGCCGGAGCGCTATCGGCGGCCGAGAGCGCCCCAACCGACCCTGCACTTCCGGACGACCAGCGCGCCCAGTTGCTGCACGACGCGCGCACCGCGCTCGAGAAGCGTCAGTATCCGGAGGCGGTCGATCTGCTGAGCCGCCTGCTGCGCCAGCCGGAATATCCCGGGCGTGCCGATGCGCAGGAGCTGCTCGGCCTGGTCCGTGAGCGGGCTGGTCAACTGGCGCAGGCCAAGGCCGAATACGAGGCCTACCTGCGCCGCTATTCCGACCGGCCCGGGGCCGAGCGCGTTCGCGGCCGATTGCAAACCCTTGCCGCGGCGTCTCTGGCACCGAAATCAACGGGCGAGTTCGGGACGCGCGCCAACACCGGCTGGAACATGGTCGGCAGCGCGGCGGTCACCTATCAATACGGCAAGGATCAGACGGTGGCGGCGGGTACCACCACCACCACCACGTCGGTCAATGCGGCCCTGGTTTACGGCGACTTCCTGGTGCGCGATCGCGGCGAGCGCTATGATTTCACCGCGCGGGTGGACGCAGGCTACACCAAGAATCTGGTGACGACCTTCGGCGGCAACCAAGACCGCACAACCGCAGCCTACGTCGAGCTCACCGATCGCAAGTGGGGCCTGACCGGCCGGGCGGGACGCCAATCCCTCGCCAGCCTCGGGGTCATCGGTCTTTTCGACGGGTTGTTTGTCGGCTACCAGGTCAACTCGAAATTCTCGGTCAGCGCCGCCGCCGGCCTGCCGGCGTATACGAGTTATTCGTCAGTCTCGACCCAGGAGAAATTCGGCACAGTGACGGTCGAATATGGTCCTTATCGCCAGGCTTGGGTGTTCGACGCCTACCTGTTCGATGAGACGGCAGCCGGCGCGACGGAGCGGCGCTCCGTCGGTTTCCAAACCCGCTATTCGGAAGCGGGCCGCACCGCGGTAATTCTGGCCGACTACGACATCGCTTTCAAGGATCTCAATTCGATCACCCTGATCGGCAACCTCAAAGTGGGACAGTCCTGGATTCTCGGTTTCGACGCCGACTATCGCCGCAGTCCCCTGCTGCAGCTCACCAATGCATTGATCGGTCAAACCGCGCCGGATCTGCAGACGTTGGCGACCCAGCTCACGCCGTCGCAAATCAGACAGCTCGCTCTGGATCGCACCTCCACCAGCGAGACCTTCGTCATTTCCGCCAGCCGCCCGCTCGGTGAACGCTGGCAGTTCATGGTGGACATCGCGGCCCTGCAGCTCAGCGCCACCCCGGCCTCCCCCGCCACGGCAACGACGCCCGCCGTCTCTGCGACTCCGTCGACCGGACTCGACAAGAACATCGACGTGCAGACGTCCGGCTCGAGCCTTCTGCAGGCGGGCGATTTGCATATCTTCGGCGTGCGTTTCGACGATTCGCCGACTGCGCGCAGCACCACGCTGTCATGGGACGCGCGCTTCGTCCTGCCCGGCGCCTGGCGCCTGGGGCCGCGATTCAGTGTCGAGCAGCTGAACGATCCCACGCTCGGCGGCAAGCAATGGCTGTACCTGCCGCAGGTGCGCGGCGACTGGACGGGCAGACGATCGATATTCGAATTGATCGGCGGCTACCAAGTACAGCAACAGCAGGCGGTGCTGCTGAACGGACAGCAGACGGGTGCGTTGAATCAGCGTTCCCTATATATTTCGGCGGCATATCGGTTGCGGTTTTAAGGACGGATACGTATGCGGTTAGGCTTGATCCTGGCGCTGACCGCGCTGTCGGCATGTGCCGGCCTGTCGGCGCGCGCCTCGGACCACAAGCCGCGGGACTCGCACGAGATCTTCGACGAGCAGACCGGCAACACCTTGTTGGTCGTTCCCAAACCGCTGGTGTTCGCGCGTGAACGCACCGACGTGGCGGCCCATGAGCGCGATTACGCGACGCTGGTCGCGGTGGAAATCGATGAATCCGGAAAGTACAACGACTATTTGCTGCTGTACCGATGGTCCACGGTCGACCGCCGCATGTCGCCGCCGCCGGATCCGCAGGAGGGAGAACTCAGGATCCTGGCGGACGGCCGGGCGATCGATTTGAAGCCGCTGGAAAATGTGCCGGTAGGTCTGTCGCGGCGCCGAGAACTGCACATGCCGGAGCACGGAGACGTCGTCGCCCACGCCTACCCGATCGATGTGGCGACCCTGCGCTTCATCGCCGCGAGCCGAGAACTCGTCGTGCGCATGCCCCAAGAGTCGCTCGATACGCCGTTTGCAATCTGGGAAGACGGGCGCAGTGCGCTAAGTCGATTCCTCGAGCGAGCGGGTACCGCTCCCTAGGGCCGTACGCGCGCGCATGACGTCTGCATAGCCGCCGCGATACGCGCCGCCCGCCGCAATGGCCGCCCGGACACGCGGGCTCAGCAGTGCGGCAAGCTCATCGGCGTGCCGATACTGACTCATTGACGCGGCGATTTCGCTTCCCGACTCGGTGGCGGGGTGCAGATAGATCTCCGTGACGCCGGGCGGCAGCCGTTCGAGAATCGCCAGCAGCTTCGACTCGTCCATTGCGCCGCTCGCGGCGATGCCGAATAGCCGATCGTTGTGCGGAATGTGCGCATTGCGCAATCGGCGCTTCATGAGCGCTATCCACGGTGCGAGCAACGCAGCGCCGGCGCCGGCGCCGGTGAACCAGCTGCCGCTGCGCGCCGCGAACCAGAAAGGTTCATCCGGCACGCGGACCGCGGGCACGCCGTAATCCCGGCCGATTCGCAGCAACATCTCCAACAGGGTCGGGTGCAGATGGAAATGCTTGTGTACGTTGACGTGATCGAGCGCGAGACCGGTGCGCGCGAACGCCGCAAACTGCGCGCGGATCTCCGCCTCGAGTTGTCTGCGAATCCCTGGAAACGCGAAGAAACGCAGGCCGTTGACGAACATCCGGCTATTCATGCGGCCGGCCCGGTCGGCGACATCCGGGATGAGCTCGGGCGCCAGCATTGCGCGGCCGTCGGCGAGGACGACATGCAATCCCACGCGCAAGCCCGGCAACTCCCGCGCACGCCGAATCGCGTCGGCGGCGGCCGGGGCCGCCACCATCAGGCTCGCCGCCGTCAGGACCCCGGCGCGGCTTGCCCGCTCGACGGCCTCATTGACGGCCGGGTGCAATCCAAAGTCATCGGCGGTGACGATCAAATACTTTTGCATGGGGAAAACGAGCCCGCGACGCTCGTCGACTCAAGTCACTTCTTTCGGGGTCCATTCCGATTTGACGGCGCTCGCCGCATCCAATAGCACCTGCTCGAGCACCGCGAGGTACTCGATATAGCGCTTGCGCCCCAGGGCGGTGATGCGGCAAAACGTCTGCGGTCGATTATTTTGGACGCTTTTCGCGATGGTGATGAGTCTTGCGTCCTCGAGCACCTGCAAATGCCGGTTGAGATTGCCATCAGTTAGGGCGCACATCCGTTTCAGGTCGCCGAACAACAATCCCTTTGAATGGGTCACGAGCGATGTCAGCACGCTCAAGCGGGCGCGTTCGTGAATGACGCGGTCCAACCCGTCGTATGCAAACCGGGGAACGGCGCTCTTCCTGCCGCCCCGCCTACTCAAGAGGTTTTCCATATCCAAATTGCAGCACGGCTGCGACCAGTAGTTGGCCGACGCCGAAGGGAACACCCATCAACCAGGGTGAAAGAGTCCGAGTGGCGCTTGCCGCGGCCAGGCAGAAAAGTCCGGCCGTCAAATACCATACGCCGACGGCGAACATTAGCCGCGGAAGAAATCGGCACGAGGCGAATACCCCCAAACTGAAGATCAACTCCCACAGCCCGGGCAACATCCAACATTCTTGCGCCGCCGTCCGCATCATCACCACCGTCAACAGAAATCCGACCATCACGGCGGGTAGGAATTGGGCGACGGCGGATTGCACCATCTCTTTGGCAAATCCCACGTGCACGCGGCGCGCGCGCGCGAAGGTTTCTATGCCGGTCAGGAGCACCGAGACCACGGCGGTCCCCGCCCAAACGCCGAGCCACAGCCACAGGTCCGCCGCCGCGGGTTTCGCCATCCACTGCGTCTGAGCCGCCGCGACAGTGAGCGCGAGGATTCCACTGATTGCAATGGATGCGGGACCATAGCCGCGAAACTCCGTGCCGTGCGCGACCTGAGTCCGAATGGAGTGAATTTCGGACAGCGCTTGCTGTAGCTCTTTCATGGAACACCCTGATTGACTTTGCTTTACGAACCAACAAACAGGCCGCAATTCGCACCGACAGATACCGGAAAGGCGCGCCCAGGTCAACCGATGATGGAAACAGCCCGCCCGGGAAAAATCCGCGCGACCAGGCCGCGCTTGCGTTGGAACTCGAAAGCGTATACAAAGTCTTTACTTTGTACTGCAAAGTAAAGGCGGCCGGAACCGACCAGCCGGCGATATGGAGTTCCTTCGGTGACCGACGGTGATAGCGCACTTCACTCCGGCTTGGCGCTGCTAGTCCTGGCGGCGGGCCTCCTCGGTCTGCTGGACGACTCGTGGCTGATTCCGCTCCGGCATGCCGGCAGCCTCCATGCGCTGTTCGGAGCGCTGCTTCTGTTCTTCGTCGCTGCCTGTTTCTGGCGGCACGTGCGCCGGACGCCCCGTATGCCGCCCGCCGATATCCGCGCATTTTCCCGTCGCCTGTCGCGGACGGTGTATTTGCTGCTCTACGTCTTGATGTTCTTCGACCTGATCATCGGCATTTTGCCCGGCACGCCCCGCCGCATGATTGATGAACAGGCTGCGCAATTTCAGAGCTACCTCGCCTCCGGGGTTCTAGCGCTCATCGCGATTCGTGCGCTGTGCGCCTTGTACCCGCATATCGCCGTGCATCATTTGGGCGGCGCACCAATCGATGCGGGCTCAGCGAAACGGGCGGCTGACGTAGCGTGAGCCCGCCAGTCCGAAGCGCCAAGGCCGGTCGACCGCCTTGGAGATGCCTATTCGCGGCCCGCTCACGACGCGGCCACGTACGGACCCCGCCGTCAAACTGAACGGCGGAACGTCGAGGCAATTGCCGTTCAGTTTGTGCGTGATGGCGAGAGCCTGTCCGAGCCGGCCGGGACCCGCACAGAGCAATCGCGGGTCTGGTTGCCGGCGGCGCTGTGCGCGAGCGCATGCCGGTCTACTGGTCGCGGCTCGGCGTGATCCGGGAACGCGTGAGCCCAGGCCGGGACCGCCATGGCCAAGACTGCGGCCGCCACCCACAGTGCGCGCACCCTCACTGCGGCTGCGTCGGTCCTAGCACGCCGTGGAACGGGGTCCACGTGAAGATCTTTGGCGCGATGTCGTCCAGATAGAAGTGGATCTGAGCCAGCACGCCGACGTTCCACGGCGTGCTAGGACCGA
>Ga0137418_10005566_pt1 | contig 11569 bp, 17 predicted proteins | sample CZODoug3_1_2_16f_FD_122242 | JGI IMG/M metagenome (GOLD analysis project Ga0137418, IMG submission 122242) | Vadose zone soil fungal communities from Angelo Coast Range Reserve, California, USA - CZODoug3_1_2_16fungal (Hybrid Assembly) | ecosystem: Environmental > Terrestrial > Soil > Vadose... | reverse complement strand
TGCGCAGGTCACCGTAGATGTCCGCTTTTGCAACCAGAGTGACGTAGTAGGTGAGGTCGATGGCCGCCTCGACATTCTTCGCGGCGGTCTTCGGCATTTGAGCTTTCGCGCTCAGTATAAAAACTGGCTCGTTGGTGCTCCAGAGGTCGAAGGCGCGGAACTGGATGTCGTCGAAATTGGGCTGGGGAGCTTTCGGCGCCTTGTGGGTCGAGGTCGAGGGATGCACGGCGGGCCTGGGAGGGGCGGACTCGGGCGCAACCTGCTTCGCGCGCGCCTGTAGCGCTTCGGCGGCGATGGCGAGCATCTTCTTGCGGAACTTCTGATCCTCGTCCGGCTTGATGTCGTAGGCGTAGGGACGAGCATCGGGACCGCCCGCATCCGAGATCGCGGGAATCAGCTGGGTGGCTTTTTTGTCGGCGGTTTTCTTGTCCGCCTTCGCAGCAGGCGTTGTCGCCGCACTCTTGGAGACGGCCTTTGCGGCCGGCTGCGTCGAACCTAGCGTTTCCGTCTTGCCGCGATGCAGGACGGGGCGATTGGGGTCAGTGTCATTGGCGGTGGGCGAGCTTGCGCTGGGAACATCCTCGGGAGCGTCGGGCTTTGCGCTGGGCGCGGGCGGCACTGAACTCGTATCCGAAGGAGGCGGAGCTTTGGTATCCGGTGGTGAGGCAGGCGCGGTTGCCGGTGGCGTCGCGGCTGGCGGGTCGGATTTCGCGGCTTCTGGCCTGCGCAACTTGGGCGGGCCTTCATCCGGATCCGGAACTGGCTTGGTGCTGGTGTCTCGGCGTTTGGCAGGGACCGACCCCGCGGGTTGCCACTTGCCATCCCCGAACCAACTGGTCCCTGCCCGGACCGCTCCACCCACAGTGAACAAGCCTTGCGAGACCCCGTTGCTCTCCGCCTCGTATACTGTCTCGTTCCAGAGTGCGAGGGGAACGGGCGAGGCCTTGTAGGCGCTCGCGTCGTAGAACTTCCCGTCGACCATGATGGCGATGGGGATGAGACGGGCCTTACCATCGGGCGTAAGTTCTACCAAACCGAGCGCCCGCGGGCCTCTCTCCTTGCCTTTGCGGGCGAGTTGCGCGGTCGCGATCTGCGCGAAAATCACGGCCAGTAGCCCGCAGATGACGGCCCAACAGGCGCTGCGGTATAACGAAGGGCGGATGGGAGACGAAGCCATGCTCGATATCAATGATAAAGCCCCCGACATCATTTTAGAGGATGAGAACGGGAAAGAGGTTTCCCTGAAGGACTTCAAGGGGAAAACCGTGGTGCTGTATTTTTACCCGCGCGCCGACACTCCGGGCTGCACCAAGGAGGCCTGCTCGTTCCGCGATGCAGACCGGAAACTGCAGAAGGCGGGGATTGTGGTGCTCGGCGCCTCGCCCGACACCCCCAAGGCGCAGAAGAAGTTTCAAGAGAAATTTCATCTGCCCTTCACCCTGCTGGCGGATGCAGACAAGAAACTTTGCAACGCCTTCGGCGTGATTCAGGAAAAGAACATGTATGGGAAGAAGGTGATGGGCGTGGTGCGGACTACGTTCATCATCGGGCCGGACGGGAAGATCACGCACGTGTTTCATAAGGTGAAGCCGGAGGGGCACGCGGAGGAAGTGCTGGAGTACTTGAAGCAGGCGGCATGAGAGACCGGATCGAACGGTGAGGCCGGCGGAGAAAGTCAAAAAGCAGGGACAGCGAACCTCAGGCGCTAAAGCACTGACGGGCTCAACGACAAGGTGGAGCGAGTAACTCGTGCCCTTCCCGTTTGTGAGGTTTACTTCACTGCGGCTGCCGTTTTCGTGGTGAAGGTGAGTGTTTTCTCCGCGGGGATCACTGCCTCTTCCTTCCCAGTTGCGGCCGCGACCCCAGTGCCCGCCGCGCCGCCCGCCCCCGCCCCGATGGCAGCGCCCTTTCCACCCCCCGCGATGCCGCCGATCAAAGCGCCCAGGGCCGCACCACCGCCAATCTTGGTGGCATTGCTCTTGGTGTGGCTTTTGCCTTCGATGTGGTAGCTTCCGGTGGAAAGCGGAACGGTCCTTCCTCCTACCTGTACAGAAGTCAAACGAATCGAAAGCTGGCCGGGTGCATGCAGCCGTCCGCTGGACTTGACGGCCGTGACTTTGCCACGAGCGGGGGAGCCTGCCTTGGCGAGAGTCTTGCCACCGACCATGAGGTTACGTGCCAGAGTTGCATCGAAGCGATCGCCCACTTTCGCAGTTCCGGAGCTGATCTCCTGTCCGACGCGAACAGTGATAGGCGTACCGGCGGGGATGGTTTGGGCGAGACTTGCCAGGGTGAGCGGGAACACGGCAGTGGTGATCTTCAGGATTCTCCCGAGCATTGCTTTTCTCCTTGAGTGGATCCGAAAAATGGAAGTAACAGGGTGTTTGTGCGTTCTATTTTACAGGCCAGAAGCAGCCTGCAAAGTGGATAGTATTGCCGCAAAAGATTCGCGCGAACTCTTTCAATCCGGGACTCGACGAAACCGGCATGAACCGACAAAATAGTTTTGCTGAAACCACGCTTCGCCGAAAAATCATGATCAAACCCAATCGGATGAGCACAATGCCCCGGCGCAAGCTGCCGCCGCTGCCCAGGAGCTTCTACAATCGCGATCCGCGGCTGGTGTCTTTTGATTTGCTGGGAAAGTTGCTGGTGCGACGCAACGGGCGAAAAGTGCTCACGGGCCGCATTGTCGAGGTCGAAGCCTATCTCGGGCAGGACGATCCAGCAGCCCACTCTTTTGTGGGGCGCACGGCGCGGAATGCCGTGCTGTGGGGACCTCCAGGGCTTTCGTATGTCTACTTCATCTACGGAAATCACTATTGCTTCAATGTCTCGTGTTTGCCGGATGGCGAGGCAGGGGGAGTGTTATTTCGGGCGCTGGAGCCGCTGGCGGGCATCGAAGAAATGGCGCAGGCGCGAGGGTTGTCGTGGGAGGAAGCGAAGGACCTTCGCAAGCTGACCAGCGGCCCGGGACGGTTGGCGGAAGCATTGAGCATCACCTGCGAGCGCGACAACGGAAAGGATCTTACTTCGCCACGATCGGATCTGTGGATCGCCGAAGATGGCTTTCGGACGGGCGAAATCCAGAAGACTCCGCGCATCGGAATCACCAAGGCCGCAGACTTGCCGCTGCGCTTCCTGCTCGCAGGAAACCGATTTGTGTCGGGACGGATGACGGCCCGCGGGTAGTAGATGTCCGTCGCCCTACCGCCACCGGTCACGGACTATTGAGCTTTCAGGACCACATTGTCGATGAGACGGGTGGGGCCAACGTATGCAGCCACCGCGACCAGCGCACGCTGTGCGACACTCTCCACGGGTTCCAGAGTGTCGGGATTCACGACCTCGAGATAATCCAGCCGGAGCGCTGCTTCCCGCTGCAGGACTTGCTTGCCGGGTTCGATCAGGCGCGCCACGCAACGTTCGCCTTGATCGAACCGCTGCTGCACTTCCGACAGCGCTCGGTGCAACGCCAGTGCCTGCTGGCGCTGATCAGCATCGAGATAGGCGTTGCGTGAGCTCATCGCCAGACCGTCGGGTTCCCGCACGATCGGGCACGCGACGATTTCCACCGGCATGTTCAGGTCGCGCACGGTGCGTCGAATGATCGCGATCTGGGCAGCGTCCTTCTGGCCGAAAAAGGCCGCATCGGGCTCAATGATGTGAAACAGCTTCGCGACCACGGTTGTGACTCCGCGGAAATGTCCGGGGCGTGATTTTCCGTCCAGGCGCTCGCTTAAACCTTCTACGTTGACATAGGTGACTGCGTCCTTGGGATACATTTCAGCAACGGAAGGAGCGAAGATCAGATCGACGCCTTCGTGCTTAAGAAGGTCACGGTCGCGCTCGAAGGTTCGCGGGTATGTGCTGAAGTCTTCGGTAGGGCCGAATTGGAGAGGGTTCACGAAGATCGAGACCGCCAGGAAGTTGCTTTGCCCTTTGGCCGCTCGCACCAGGGAGAGATGGCCGTCGTGGAGAGCGCCCATGGTGGGGATGAGTCCGATGCGCGCGCCTGCTCGCCGGGCTGCCCGGCAGACGTCGCGGGCCTGATCGATGGTCGTGCAGATTTTCATGGGAGTTCACCACAGAGACACGGAGACACAGATAAAACACGGATTGATATTCGGCCCACGATTCTTGTGGCAAGCTCGGAAAGGCGACCTTCAACCTTCAAAGTTCGAGGCTTTGTGCCTCCGCAGTGCAAATGCTTCTCACCGCCGCATTGAGCGCTTGCGATCCAGCACCGTCTCCAGCGCAGCCTGGGTCTCTTTCGGCAGGTGGTAGGACTCTGCGTCGGACGGATACTGGCGAGACAACACGTCGGCCCGGAACGACTGGACCGCTTGCGTGATCAACGCTGCCGCGTCCCCGTATCGGCGTACGAACTTCGCCGGCTGCTGGAAGGTCAGGTTTAGGATGTCGTGGAAGACCAGTACCTGGCCATCACACTCAGGGCCGGCGCCGATGCCGATGGTGGGCGTCTCGACTTCCGCCGTGATCATGGCCGCGACTTCGCGCGGAATGCCCTCCAGATAAATACAAGCTACGCCGGCTCGATCGAGCGCCACCGCATCGCGCATCAGATGTTCGATTGCGGTCAGGTCTTTCCCCTGTACTTTATAGCCACCCATCACATGGACGGATTGCGGAGTCAGTCCGATATGTCCGGCGACGGGAATTTCCGCGTCGATGATGTGGCGAATGAGGTCGGCGCGCTTCTCGCCCCCTTCGATTTTTACCGCCTCCGCGCCCGCTTCCTTCACGTAGCGAGCGGCGTTGCGGACGGCGTCGTCCGCGCTGACGTGATAGGATCCGTAAGGCATGTCGACCACCAGCAGCGCATGTTTCACGGCGCGACGGACAGCGCGCGCGTGGTGCAGCATTTCGTCAATCGTGACGGAGAGAGTGTTCTCGTGGCCCAGCATGGTCATGGCCAGCGAATCCCCAACCAGCACCATGTCGATGCCCGCTTCGTCGACGAGGCGGGCGCTGGCGTAGTCGTAGGCAGTTAGACAAGTGATGGGCTGGTGGTGGAGCTTTTGTTCGCGAAGGGAAGCGACCGTAATTTTCTGGCGAGGTTCGCCAATCGGCGTGAAACTCACGATGTCCTCCAGTGCCCCTCCGCCTCGGGCGGATAGAGCCTGTTCACATCCTTAGATGCGACCGAACCATAGTTTAGATCGAAAAAATGAACGACGCCAGTGGTTTGTCGAAGGCTTCGCAAGACTCAGAAAACACGCAGCTTCTTCGTCATGACAGGGGTGTGCGTTGAGAGCATCAGTAACGAAAGAGAGTGATGGTCGCCTGATGTGATGGCAGCAATGGAAGGAAGCAGGTAGACGAAAATTTCTAGAGCTCGTTCCGTCCAGATTTCAGACTTTGACCCGCCATGTCAAGAATGCAACATGGCTACACAGCGTCCGGACTTTGTAACATCTTTGCAGGTACCATTTATACGGCACTAACTTTCCACCTACTCGCAAACTTAGTCGATCATGCAGGAGTAAGACATGAGTAAGTAATGTCCGTTGCAGTTCGTCTAAACGTACCATCCCCGCAAACCCTATGAGCCACCTTCCTATACGCAGCTGACACCACACTCGGCACAAATTATAACAGCGCTGAGGGCGAAGGCCGAACCGGGGGATGTGCAGGCTCGACACCTCCTGAGTGTGATCGAAAGTAAGATCGGAGAGCCTCCCGCTAAGACCATTTACAACAGAGCGAAAGTCAGTCGTTTAGGGCGGGTTGTATTTCTGACTGCGATGGTTCTGCTGTGCGTGGAACCGTTATTGCTGTTGCTATCCGCTACGTCCAGTGACTCCTTCGTAGGAAGAGCAATCCACCACGTCCCGATTTTATGGTTGCCATTGTGGACGGTATTTGCGCTGTGGGACGCTGGATACGGGGGGTCTTACGGTCTGGCAGGACCGCACCCAGACCTGCTGGAGGCAAAGGGACTGAAGCTGTCTGCTCTAGGTTTGACCAACGTAGCTACGGCCCTTGTCTTTCTCATTGCGACAAAAGGCAGGTAGTCGCTTTGCAGATTCGCGTGACTTCACGCGACCGCTCGCGAGACAATGCGCGCACGATTGCCTGTTCAGACGCGCAAGCCGCCGGATGTCCGCTCGCGGGAGGGATCAAAGTCCGCCAGCCGTTGCGCTCCTGAACGGTGCAGACCGAAAAGAATGACCCATCCCAGAATGCCCACCAAACAAGCCAACGACAGAATCAATAGCAATGTCGGTAAAAATGTGAAATGCGCCGGTTGGATTGGACCAACGGGTGGGCTGGAAGGGAGAATCGAATTCTGGATGGCCGTTGCCTTTTCGATGGCCATCACAACGGCTGCCAAAATGATAGTCATCAGTGTGGCGGTCGCCTTCGGGAAACGGAATTCGGAACGCATGGAAAGCCTCCTCGAAACAATTGGCGGCGGACAGTGGGAACCGGTAATGGTTCGGAGATGCTCCCGCAGAGCACCCGCCAGCAGACCCTGCACTTCCCGAAGCCAGAACAGGTTTCGCGCCGCCATGCCCTGCTTTGCAGCTTCGCTTTGCACTTCACGGAATGCGGCCAGCATCTCCTCGCCATACTCGTGCCGGTGGGCGGGAGGATACAGATACAGGAGTGAGCGGTAGACGGAGAACACGGACTAGGTCTCCTTCCGCACCACGCGCACACTTACCACTCGCGTGAGTTGCTTCAATCGGCTGACTTTCTGCTGCAAGTGGCGGCGGCCACCGGGGGTGAGGCGGTAGGCCTGCCGGCCGCGGGAACTATTTCTTTCCTCTTCAAACCGTTCGATCCAGCCATCATCGAGCAGGCGGCGCAACGCGCCGTAGAGCGTACCGGTACTCAGCGTCACGCGGCCTTCACTCATTTCCTGTACGTCCTGCAGGATCGCGTAGCCGTGGCGAGGCTGCTCGATCAGGCTGAGGAGGATGAGCAGGACAGGCTCGGTGACAGGCAACGACTTCATATGACGTATTACGACATGTCGTATAACGCCATATTAAGCCACGGATGCACACCGAGTCAAGCAAAAACTGAGCACGGGAGCAAGCCCTCCTCCGAGGCTTATCATGCGGCCGCCGGGGAGGCCGCGTGAAAGCGCATCGGAACAGATTGGCTTTGGGGCCTGATGGCCCTGGACCACGCCGAAAGACACAGCGACCGGGACGGTGGCGCTACTTGGCGGACTCCCGCCAGCGGTCGGTAACGGAACGCACGCACATCTGCCTTGTACCCGCACGGATTGAGGCCAACGACCTCGGTAACCTGTATTCCAAGGCGTCTGGCAGTGCAAAATGCCTATCTGGCCACGCTGATTCGATTCCTCTACAAGGATGACGGCACATGATTGACATCTCATCCATCCGGACTGTGATTGCATTGGCCGGGCTGGCGATCGGGGCGCTCGCCCTCGCGCTAAAACTTCGCGCGCGCAAGCCAAAGCGGGCGGAAAAGTGGGAAAAGGCCGAGATCATGAAGAAACTGCTGGCCCTTTCGGAACAAGACGCTGGCCTAGGCACGGCGGCACCGTCGGTACGGCTGCGGGTGCCGGTTTCGAAGCCGACTATGCGGCCCGGCAATGCCCATTTGAAGGCGTCCGTTAAGACGACCCTTCCGGCTCGTACAAAGGCGAGATAAAGTCCGGAAATACCGCGAGATGGGCAGCCCCAAAACTGCCCGTGACACTCGGGGAGTCTTTCCCCTTTCTAGGGTCAGAATCGAGCAGAACGCGTCAAAACCGGTTCCTGGTAGGCGCTGAGCAATCATGTAGTGTGGAGAACTTTCATAACCAGTCAGAACATACTTGGTGATCTTCAAACCCGGGGGTTCGCCCAGCCCACAGTCCTGGGGATGGTCCGTGCCGACACCCCGCCTTCTCGCGCGGAGTATCAAAAGTGTTTGTATAGCCAAACGTTGCCGCCGTTGAAACGACCCCAAAGCCAGATATTTTCCATCTGGCGAAGTCCCTCTCGTCTGCATATCTGCAATTGCCGCGGGACATCACCATCAAATCCGAACCCACGCTTCGCCCGCGCGCATCTTGCACTCGACGCTACGGTTGGTACATGTTCGATCTCTTACCCCAACCGTTCTCGCTTCAAGGTTCGCACCGCTTTGATTGCCTCCACTATGGCCTGTTTGATTTCCAAGCGACGACCTCGCAGAGAATGGCGGCAGACCGCCCAAGAACTGGCAAGAGAAATGGATAGCGAGGAGTTCTGGAAGCTCTCCCAAGAACTTCTCAGAGCACTTGATGAGCTGAAGTTCGACGCCTGATTGTACCCACCCGAGAAGTCGGCACTGCGCGACATTGAAGATCGTTCCACCCTTAAAAACTCCTCTACATACCCCAGACAATGGTCATTCCGAATTAACCTTCTCCTTCGGCCTCGTCCAATTCGCCTTCTCCGTCGTCCTCCCTTTGTTCCTCCTCTTCTTCAGGGACTCCTCTAACAAAAGCGTTCGCGCCCTCGGTTCGATCAAGGGAATTGCTGAATTTATTCTGCTCATACCCGAATCGTACGCCCATTCCCTGAAACACTGTGTCAGTGGCGGACTTTTGTTCCTGCCGACCTGGGACACCCCTCCTGCCAGAATCAAAACGAAGGGGAATCCATGGACAACCCGACCAGGCAATGGCCGCGCTGAACGCCGACAACAAGCGGCTGGAGCAGGAACTGAAACAGGTACCCTGAGAGGTCAGTTGCTGCGCTTCTTCCTGGTTGCGCATTCGAGACTGATGGCCTCAAACGTCTTGGACATTGCCTCAAGCTCCTCATCGGACAGCTTTTCGATGTTTATCATTTCATTCCGCGCTTGTTGCATCGCCCGGATCACTTCGTCGAGTTTGAGATGAATGGCTCGTGCATCGCGGTTTTGCGTATTTTGAATCAGGAAAACCATCAAGAACGTGACAATCGTAGTGGCAGTGTTTACCACGAGCTGCCAGGTGTCGGAGTAATGGAAATATGGTCCCAAGGCGGCCCAGGTCACGATAATGAGTATCGCCCCGACGAACGACCACTTCGTACCCATCCAACCGGAGACTTGGGTGGCGAACATTTGGAAGCTGTTTCCAAACCCTCCCTGTTTCCCTTGTTCAGGCATTCGCCCTAGCCCTGGGTTCCCGTAGCAAAGTCCCCTTCAACAACGCTTTGAGTCTTAATGCGATTGCCGACATCTCGCACCTTTCCCCCCAGTGTACTGCGGCTGTGTGCGCCGCTGACTGGAGCCGTGAGGATGCCGACTCCAAAACCCACACCCACTCCAGCGGCAAAAGTTAGGACGAAACGCAGAGTGCGGTGCTCACCGCGAATTCTTCGTCGCAGTATGTCGGCCGTATCCCTGATGTGGTCGCGCAGTGGCTCCCTTGCGCGATCTGGTTGCTCCAAAACAGCAATGCCTGTTCGAAGGACCGACTTCAGAATTCTATTCATGATTTTCCTCCCGCCCGCTTTGCACACTATTCTGCTGCTCCCACCGTCGCCCATCAGGTACATCCTCCAAGTGGACTGAATTTCCTCTTGAATTTGCGCGTGTCGCCACCCGAACAATGGTTGCCATCCCCAGCGACTTCAATTGGCGACTGGATCGTTTTCCGGCAAAGCACTTCCCAATGGTCACAATTGAGATGGTCACAATTGACCAGTTTTCGGCTTTTGAGAAAGGCCACGTCCCTTGGAAGTCAACAAACGCATCACAGCGCTAACCGAAACAGCCAAATGGTGATGAGCCAAATAGGTATTAGAGCTCAGAACCCCACCAATGCAACAAATTTGTAGCCCACTCCCGGGACAGTGACGATTAATTCGGGCCTCTTGGCATTCTGCTCCAGTTTCTGACGAAGGCCGTGTATATGCATATCTACAGTCCGCGTGAATGCTCCGCTGTCATAGCCCCAGACTGACCGCAAGAGTTCGTCACGAGAGACTGGGCTTCCGGCCCGTTCAATGAAATGGCGAAGAAGCCGAAACTCTAGGTTTGTAAGATAAACAGGCTTACCGTCTCGTCTCACCCGGGCATGACCGACATCGACCAGGAGTGAACCAAATTCATGAACATCGTTACGCAGGATACGGCCAAGTTCTGCGACGATCGCGATTCTTCGTTCTGAGTCCGTCTCAGTCACCGCTTCGAGGCAAAGTTCCCGCCACTCGTGCGCGAGCGTTTTATGCATAACGATTCTCCCAGTCCACAGCAAACAACCAATCCGAATTTGTCGCCCAGAGATCGAAAGTTTAAAGCACGAGTGTGAGGCTTTGCGAACGCCGAGCGAATCATCCTGCACTCAATTGCCTTCGGGGGAGACGGGACTGGGTGACCATTCTTCAGCAGTCTTAACACACTAGTTTTGGTCAGCCCCCATTTCAATCCGGTGGATCGCGTATGGCCACGAAAGCGCCGGCCAAGCACGCATGTGTGGGTTATCTTACGAACTGCTCGAAGCTCTCGCTGTCGGATTCCGGCTTGGCGAGCGACACAGATGCGATGGAGCCGTTCCAACTGTTGTTCGGCCGTCTTCCGGCAAGGCCGGTCGAGATCGTCAAGGAGCTTAAACCCGATTTCGTCATCCTCAGCGTCGGATGCCCAACCTGAACAGCCTGGACTCCGCACGGTGGTTTCGCGATGACAATGCCTACCAAACTCCAGAGTCAAAGATCTCAGCTCAGCGCAAGTCGCACAGGAGTTCCCGTAGCCGATGTCGGAGTACTCAGGATGAGTTGTCGCGAAACTACAGACTCCTCGCGATTCCAAAACGGAGCACCTGCTCTTACAGTCCTTATTAACTGATTAACTGACTATCTCAATCGTTCCGTACGTCGTGCTGCAAATGGTGTGCGCGGCGGATAGCGTCCTGGGGGTTAGGAACGCGATCTTTATGCTTATAAGCCAAGAGTGGGCCACGAAATACAGGGATGTAGTGCTCGAAAGACATCCCTCCCTACAATTATTGCGTATAGCCGAAGCGTAGGAGGCAATTTTTCGCCGCATTAGAGTGTGGGAGAAACCTCGAACGAGCATCACACGCTCGTGAGGGCTCTAGACACCTTGAATCGTCTACGAATGCGTAGGCTACCCGACGACCAGTCGGCACGAATCATGGTTTGCCCTACATGCATTCAGAAGGAAATAAGTGCAAAACGTTTTGATCTCAAAAGTGTACTTTTTATTGTTGGCATGTGGACTGTCGCCTATATCGGCTGTGTCCCAAGAGGCCCAATCGTCAACCCAAAGCCAGGCTGAGAACACGATCGTCGGTACCGTGGTTTCATCCACTCGCGACACCTTGGTCGTAAGAACTGAAGACAATCAATTTCAATTGTTTGTGTTCGATCGTTATTCGGTGAAGCCGAGATTGCTTTCTAACGGCGCCCGGGTACGAGTGGTGTCCACTCCCGGCGAAGAAGCGGGAGTGCGCCTCGCGAGTACAGTTATGGTTTCGGAGCCAGCCGCCGCCGCGCCGGGAGGAACTGCGGCTGATCAGGCACAGCCCATTCCACCAGTCGTCAGAGATTTGGAGCATGACATCAAGCGACAGGCCCGGCGCTGG
>Ga0137418_10005565_pt1 | contig 11569 bp, 12 predicted proteins | sample CZODoug3_1_2_16f_FD_122242 | JGI IMG/M metagenome (GOLD analysis project Ga0137418, IMG submission 122242) | Vadose zone soil fungal communities from Angelo Coast Range Reserve, California, USA - CZODoug3_1_2_16fungal (Hybrid Assembly) | ecosystem: Environmental > Terrestrial > Soil > Vadose... | reverse complement strand
GAGACGGCGGGCGTATGTCGTCATGAAACATCTAACTAGCGCCTTCTCGGTTTGTCCGCCACGTTTGTTTTACCTCTCCTCCTGAGGGACTGCCCTATGCCTTCGTACACCCTCCTGGTGAATGGCCGGCGCCGCACGGTCGACGTCGCGGCGAACACACCGCTCCTGTGGGTCCTCCGCGACAATCTTGGAATGACCGGTACGAAATTCGGGTGCGGGATCGCGCAATGCGGCGCGTGCACCGTGCACCTGGGTGGTGAAGCGGTACGCTCATGCGTGCTTCCCGTCTCCGCCGTCGGCACACGCCCCATCACGACGATAGAAGGCCTGAATCCCACATCCACGCACCGCGTACAAAAGGCGTGGGTCGCCGAGGATGTCCCGCAGTGCGGATACTGCCAGTCCGGACAACTCATGGCCGCGGCGGCGTTGCTGCGTCGCACGCCACAACCCACGGACGCCGACATCGATGCCGCGATGACGAACATCTGCCGCTGCGGGACCTACCAGCGCATCCGGGCCGCGATTCATCGCGCGGCGAAGGAGGCGTGATGGAACGGCGCGACTTTCTTCAGGTGGCCGGCACGGTCGGCGCCGGCCTCGTCATTGGGTTCAAGATCCCCACCCGGCGCGGTGTGGCACCGTTCGCACCGAATGCGTGGCTCCGTATCGGGACCGACGACAGGGTCCTGGTGATTGTGGACCGCTCGGAGATGGGCCAGGGCGTGACGACCTCTCTCCCGATGTTGCTCGCGGAGGAGCTGGAGGCCGACTGGACCAAGGTTCGCTTCGAGTTCGCCCCCGCCGACAAGGCCTACATCAATCAGCTCTTCGGCATTCAGGGCACCGGCGGCAGCTCGAGTGTGCGCGCCGCCTGGAAACCGCTGCGCGTCGCAGGCGCCCAGGCACGGACCATGTTGATCGCGGCGGCGGCGCAAACGTGGAGCGTCGAGCCCGCGAGCTGCCGCGCTGAAGCGGGCGCGGTGATTCACGCCGCGACCAACCGGCGGCTCAGCTACGGAGCGCTCGCGCAGCGAGCGGCCGCGCTTCCCGTCCCCGCGGACGTGCCGCTCAAGGATCCGAAGGACTGGCGCCTCGCCGGCAAGCCGACGAAACGCCTCGACACGCGCTTCAAGGTGAACGGCACGGCGCAGTTCGGCATCGATGTCCGGGTGCCCGGGATGCTGACCGCGGTAGTGGCACGCAGCCCCGTGTTCGGTGGCAAGGTCAGCAGCTTTGATGCGACCGCCGCGAAAGCCATCCCCGGTGTCCGGCACGTCGTGCAGATCTCGAGTGGCGTCGCCGTGATCGGCGATGGCTATTGGCCGGCGAAACAGGGTCGCGATGCGCTGAAGATCTCCTGGGATGAGGGCCCGGGTGCGCAGGTCTCCAGCGCGAGCATCTCGAGTCTGTTCGCCCAGCGGGCCACGCAAGACGGCGCCGTCGCCCGGCACGACGGCGACGCGGTTGCCGCGCTGGCCGGAGCAGCACAGCGCGTCGAGGCCGTCTACGAATTGCCGTTCCTCGCGCACGCCACGATGGAGCCGATGAATTGCACCGCGCACGTGCGCGCCGGTGCCGTGGACATCTGGGCGCCGACGCAGAACCAGACGGGCGTTCAGATGATCGGCGGCCAAATCGGTGCAGTACCGCCGGAGAAGGTCGCGGTGCACACGACTTACCTGGGCGGTGGGTTCGGCCGGCGCTTCGAGCTGGACTTCATCATCGAGGCGCTCGAGACCTCGAAGGCGGCGGGAGCGCCCGTCAAGGTGATCTGGTCGCGCGAGGACGACATTCAGCATGCGCAGTACCGTCCCGCCAACTATCACCAACTGCGCGCGGGCCTCGATGCGAGCGGCCGACCGGTCGCATGGACGCATCGCATCGTCGCGCCATCGATCATGGCTCGGATGTTTCCCCAGACGGTCAAGAACGGTCTCGATGGGGAAGCGGTCGAGGGCGGCGTCGGGTTGCCGTATGCCGTCCCCAACGTGCTTGTCGACTATCAGCTCACCGACACGGGCATCCCGGTCGGCTTCTGGCGCTCAGTGAACAACTCCTTCAATGCGTTCGCCGTGGAGGGGTTCATCGACGAGCTCGCGGCGGCGGCGAAGCAGGATCCCTACGAGTATCGCCGCGCGCTCCTCGCGAACGCCCCGCGCGATCGTGGTGTGCTCGAGTTAGCGGCGACCAAGGCCGGATGGGGCACGCCGTTGCCCGCGGGACGCGCCCGCGGCATCGCCGTGTACAAATCGTTCGAATCATTTGCGGCCCAGGTCGCGGAGGTGTCGGTGTCGCCGGCGGGAGACGTGCGCGTGCATCGCGTCGTCTGCGCCATCGACTGCGGCTTGCACGTGAATCCCAGTACGATCGAAGCGCAGATGCAGGGTGGCATCGTGTATGGCCTGACCGCGGCGCTGAACGGCGCCATCACGATCGAGAACGGGCGCGTGACGCAGAGCAACTTCCATGACTACCGGATGCTGCGCCTGGCCGAGATGCCGGTCGTCGAGGTGTACATCGTGCCGAGCAACGAGGCGCCGGGAGGCGTGGGGGAGCCAGGGACGCCCCCCATCGCGCCCGCGGTCTGTAATGCGATATTTGCGGCTACTGGTAAACGCATTCGCAAACTACCCATCGGGAAGGTGAGCGCGTAAAGACGTAGGGGCGCAGCATGCTGCGCCCCTACCTTTCTCCGCCCGGAACTCAGTCAGCTAGCGCAGCCCCGCCACCAGCCCCGCATGATCCGACGGCCAGATCTGGTATGCCGGTCCCGTCAACCGGTCGGCGGGCACGCTGCCGAACCGATCGATGCTCCCCTGGACCTTGGCGTCGTCCCGCGCGAACCCGCGCGTCCAGACGTAGTCGATCCGCTGATCGAAGTTGGCGACGTGGTCCGACAGGTCAGCCACGTGGCAGCAGGTCAACCCGTCCGCACCTGCGCCCGGATGCATCGCCGTCCACGTATCCGTGAAGCCCGCGCCCGCCAGGACGCCGTACATCGGCGATCCCGGCGTGTCGTTCAAGTCGCCCATCAGCACTACACGGTCGCTCGACCCGAGTGCTCCCACCATCTCGGCCACCTGCGCCGCGCGAATTTGTCCGAGTAGTCCCGGTGGCGCCCCGGCGAGATTTGCTTCGGTGTGCGCGCTTGCGAAGGTGTAGGACCTGCCTCCGATGGTCGTGTGGGCAAGCACCCAGCCGCGAATGAGCACGACGCCGTCGGCCACCTGCCCCAGGTTCACGGAGAAGTCCTGGCCGCTCGCCGCATCGATGGCCACGCGGCTGGCATCGATCAGCAGCGCGTCGTGATCCCGTAGCCGCACGAGCCCTGAGACCAGGTTGACGTCGATGTTGTCGGAGGTCGCGGCAACCTGATAATTCAGGCCTCGCGCCGCCAGCGCGGCCCGCAGCATCGCCAGGAAATCCTGATCGACGACGACCGGTACGCCGAGCGGGCGCAAATCGATGTTTATCTCGGAGACTTCCTGTAGCCCCACCGCATGTGGCCGCTCGCGCGCGATTCGATCCGCGATCGCCTCGGCACGCGCCGGAAAGTCGGTTTTGCCGACCGTCTCGATCGCGAACAACAGCGCGGGGAAGTCGTCGCCCGGATTCGGGGTTCCCAGCGCCCGGATCACGAGATCGACATCGGCACCGACGTAGAGGTTCTGGGTCATGACGGTGATATCGCTCGACTCGGCGCCGACGACCTGCTCGGAGAGCCAGTTCCCCAAAGGCTCCTTGCACGCTGCGCTCAGCACCAGGACGGCGGCGATGGCATACAGACGCTTCATAACGGAACTCCGGGTTGAAGATTGAACGTCGTGATCGACGTAGCAGTCTTACCGGAGCCCGTCAAGCGTGTGTCAAGCCTTCACTCCCGAGCGAGCCCGGTGCGAGGATCGATCTCGCGCACGCCTCGGAGCACCATGATGCGGAAATGAATGCGCTGGATCTTCGTCCAGTAGCCTTCCAGCGCACGCGACTCGAGTGCGATCGACGCGCGACGCGTGACGCCGGGCGGCGGTGGCACGAGCGCCGCCAGCCGGTCGTACACCAGCCCCCGCAGCGGGACATCGACACGCTGCAGCAAATGCCACAGGGAGATCGCATCCTGCGCGCGCGCCAGCGCGAGCACGTTGCGCGTCGCGCGCGCTCTCGTGCCCCGCTGCTCGAAATCGAACGCGATTATTGCGCGGACGAACGGCGCCGGCGCGTCATCGACGTACGGCGTCCCCGGACCGGTCGGACGGATCTGCATTACGGCGCCGAGCGGTACACGCGAGGCGCGCGATCCGGTTTGGAACTCCACTTCCCCGCCCGTGACGTGCAGCAATCCCTTGCCGAGGGAATCGGTCTCGAGCGTGTACGCGCAGCCGAGGTCGATCGCGGTGCCTGCGGGTGTCTCGACGAAAAAGAGGCGCGGCACGGCGTCGACCTTGGCATCGATCGTCCCGTGGGCCAGCGCGAGGCGGTGCTCGGTCGTCCTGGCGACGACGAGCTGGACCCGCGAGTCGGGCCGCACCTCGACCTGCCCGATGCGCCCCACGGCGATGAGCGCCCGCGAGGAATCGTCGGTCTGCAGCCAGTCGCCGACGCGCAGCCGGCCCGACGCGGCCAGGCGCTTCGTGCCGATGAGCGGGCGGCCGGCGAGCGCGGTCACGTCCCACGCGCTGCGCTCGGCGCGCGCGATCAAGAGGAAGACGAGGACTGCGGCTGCCGCGAGCGGGACCCAATACCAGCGCCGCTGCCACGAGCGCGAGCCGGCCCGCGTGCCGATACGAGCTTCGATCTCCGGCCACAGGTCGCGTGGCGGCTCGATGCTCTTGGGCAGACGGTTGACGGCGTCCTGCAGCTCCTGTTCGTTCATCGCTCCAACTTCTCCCGTAACAATCGTCGGGCGCGAAACAGCTGCGCCTTGGATGTGCCCTCTGCGATCCCGACGAGCTGCGCGATCTCGCCGTGAGCGTAGCCTTCGATGTCATACAACACGAAGACCTCCCGCGCTCCATCCGGCAGCTCGGCGATCGCCCGCTCGAGATCGATGCTGAGACCGGACCCATGTAGGGGCGCAGCATGCTGCGCCCCTACCACACTGTCCGGATCCTCCGTCGGCATCACGCGCCGTTCCCGTCTCCCGGTCGTCCGGCGTTCGTTCAGGACGACGTTGACCGCCAGGCGATGCAGCCACGAGCTGAATGCGCTCTCTCCCCGGAATGAGGACAGCTTGTCCCAGAGCCGCACGAAGACATCCTGGGTGCGCTCTTCGGCGTCACGCCCGTCGCCGGTGAGGCGGAGACAGAGCGCGTAGACACGGCCGGCGTGCTCGCGATAGAGCTCCCGAAAAGCGGTCTGGTCGCCCGCCTGGGCACGGGCGACGAGATCGTCCGACACAGGATTAAGACGCCGTCGGGTGCTGCAGCGTTTGAAGGGCCTTCACGGCAGCCGGATTCTGGTCAGCTCGCGCAAACGCTGCTCGAGCTGCTTCTGCAATTCATCGAGCCGGGCCCGCTGTTGCGCGACCTGGGCCTGCGCCTGGGTTTGCACGTCGTTCACTCGCGCGCGCACCGGTCCCACCTTGTCGTTGATCAACGCGTCCACGCGATCACGCTGCTCTTTCTCCGCCGCGGCGACCTGTTCACCGAGAACCGCGCGCAGGCGCGACGCGATCGCCTGGTCGAGATTCGACCGCACGGCGAGATCCGGATGATGCAGTGGGCCCGACAGACGCGACTCGACGTCGAGATTCGAGATGCCGGACACGGCCTGCCAGATCAGATTGCCGATCGTGCTCTTCGCGAAACCGGAATCGCGCGTCCAACGCACGTTCGTCGAGCGGATCGCGAAGCGCGCGCGGATCGTGTCGCCGCTCAGCGCAAAGGCGAGCTGCGTCGTGGCCGCGCCCGGGTCCAGTCGCAACGGTACGCCCGGGACCTCGAAGGCTGGAAGCGTGATTCCCCCGAGCGTTGCGCCGGCGGTGTCGACCGGAATCGCGCGCACGTGATTGAGCATGGCGCCCGCCGCAAGCTGCGGTCCCGTCGCCCCGAAGACCGTGGGCCGCCCATACAGCGCCGGATCGCTGGTCAGGCCCGTCAAGTGGCCCGCGTAGCGCTGCGGCAGGAACGACAGCTCGGCGCTTCGCAGCAGGAACGCGGGCAATGCGCGCTCTTTGGGAAAGCGCACATCTTCGCCGGCGCGCCGTACGCGGCGCGGTCCGGTTGTGGCGCGGGGTAGCAACCCGGGCGGCATGTAGCGGCGCGCCAGCTGCGCGTAGTACAGGACGCGCTCGAACGGCTTGATGGCGCCCGGCCCAAACAGCGCCGCGCCGATCTGCGGAGCGTCGAGACTCGGCAGCTTCAGCAGGCTGCGCGCGAATGCGTAGTCCCGGCGCCGCGCGCTGTCGAGCCCGGCGAGCCCGGCCTGCAGATCGGCGACACCGGTTTTGACGCCACGGTCCAGCGCCGTGACGCGACCCTGCGCGCGTTTGAGCCGGTCGATCGCCTGCCGTGCTTCGTTCAGCGCGGCGAGATCGGTCGCGCGCGCATGCCGCAGCCGCTCGAGTGTGGCACTCGCCGAATCGAGTGTCGGGCCCAGGCGCAGCGTGTCGAACGCGGTTTGCCAGGCGCGGCGGCTCGAGTCCGCCCGGGCGCTCAGCGCCTCGGCGGCGGGAATCGTGGAGAGTCGACGGGGATCGAGCGAGTCGACGCTGATCTTGCCGCTCGCGAGCTGCAGCACCGGAATCTGGAATTGGCTGGCCCACTCCCGCGTCTCGGCGAGCACGCGGCCCGCGATCCCGTCGCCGGATGTCGCCACGCGACCGTCCGTCTGGCGCGGCGTGCCGAAGCGCAGCCCGTTCGCCGCGACGCGGTTGATGATGAGCTTTTTCTCGGTGAGCGGCACGACGTCGAGATCGGCGACGAGCTCGTCTGCCTGCAGGAGATTCTTGAAGGCCTCGTGGGGACTCGCGATCGTGAGGCCGCGCACGAGCACCTTGCCGTTCGCGATGTCGAGATGGAGGTGCTCGATCTCGACGCGCGCCCCCAGCATCTGCGTGCCGACCTTCTGCGACTCGTGCCGGGCGATGGTGTCGGCGAACAGCCACCAGAGCACGGCGCCGATGACGAACAGCACGAGCAACGGCCCGATCGCGCGCCAGCGGAAAATCCTGAGGCGTTCGCTCATGGCCGGAACAGTTTGTAGACGTTGTAGACTTTGGACGCCGTAAGCGCCTTGTAGAATCTCGACTGTCGCACGCGCTCGCCGACGGTGACGCGATAGCGCGCCACGGCCCAGCGCAGGAGCAAGAAGAGCGGCACGGCCGCCAGGAGCGCGAACACCAGGCTGCCGAGTACCACGGTGTTGTTGAAGTTGGTGAGCGGCACGATCGGCATGTTGTACATGGACGTCCACAATCCCCGCAGCGACGGTGCGAGCAGCAGACTGTGGCCGATCCAGTCGAACAGCGGATCGAGCAGGAATCCCACCGGCACGAACAGCGCCCATCCCAGCAGTCCCCCGGCAAAGGAGACGTTGAGCAGGACGAGGAGCGCGAAGACCACCGCGTTGTGCAGGTTGAACAGCGGTGTGAGTCCGAGAAATGCGCCCAGCACGATTCCGGCGGCGAGCTGCCCCGGCGTGCCCTCGGAGTGGAGCGCGCCGAACAGCGACTGAATCAGCTTGATCAGGGTGAACACGCGCTAGTCCTCCCGCTTCAGCCGATCTTCGGCGATCGCCAGAATCTCGCCCAGTGCGGTGCGCCGCTCTTCATCGCGCGATCCCCGCAGCCGAGCCTCGAGCAGCGGCACGATCGCCTCTTTGGATCGCCGATTCACGAAGACGACGAATCGGAATCCGAACTTCGCCTCGTACTCCTCGTTGAGCGTGGCGAGGCGCCGGAGGACCTCCGCCGGTGTGGTGTCGCGATCATAGCCTTGCTCCCGAAATGACGCGACCGACACGTTGTCGGCCCGTTCGCCGATGCGGGGATGGGCGTTGATCACGGCGATCTGCTCGGCTTCGGAAAGCTCTTTGACGATGGCACGGGCGCGCGCGAGCATCGCGGCACCGCTGGGGAAGGGCTCCTCCGCCCGAAGCCGATCCACTAACGGACCCGCGTTCTCGAAGAGGTTCAACTGCCTCTGTAGCTCGAGCACGCAAACGGGGACATCAGGAGAGGGATATGATACCGGCGATTGGTGTCGCTGATTTCGAAGTCCAGCGTGGCGCGCTGGAGGAACGCCGCGGTCCCTTTCTTCTTATAGTACGCGCCCACCTCGAATGACAGCCGGTATATCCCGGCAGTCAGAGTGCCGTCCCCCAGCGCAGCGATACGGCCGTCAGCGTCAGTCTCTCGCGTCCCCTGCGACACGCGCTCTGTGCCGTCGAGGCGCCATAGCGTCACGGGGACGCCGGCGGCGGGCTCGCCGCGTGTGGTATCGAGGACGTGCGTCGAAATCGTTGGACGGTTAGTGTTGGGCATGCTCAAGATCCGCGTGGGAACCCTGACGTTTTCGGCGCGGCTGGAAGAGAGCGCCGCCCCCAAAACGGTGGCTGTGATCCGCAAAATGCTGCCGCTCAAATCCAAGATAGTCCACTGCCGCTGGAGCGGCGAGTCGACGTGGATTCCGATGGGCGAGCGCAAACTCGGGCTCGATTTCGAGAACCATACCAGCCATCCGGCGCCGGGGATGCTACTGCTGTACCCCGGCGGCATCAGCGAGACCGAGCTGCTGTTTCCGTACGGCTCCACGATGTTCGCGAGCAAGGTCGGACAGCTGGCGGGGAATCATTTTGCGACCGTCACGCAGGGCCAGGAGCAACTGCCCGAGATCGGCAGGCTGACGCTCTGGGAAGGGGCGCAGGACATCACTATTGAAGAAGTGTGACTGCGCCTGACCTCGTGATCCGGGGCGGAACCGCCATCCTCCCCACGGGACAACGCCCAGCCGATATCGCCATCACCGGCGGAATCATCAGTGCAATCGGGAGCGAAGTGCGCGACGCCGAGGCGGTCATCGATGCCACTGGCCTGGTGGTGTTGCCCGGCGTCGTGGACGCGCACGTACACTTCAACGAACCCGGCCGTGCCGACTGGGAGGGCTGGGAAGCCGGCACACGCGGCGCGGCGGCCGGGGGCGTGACGACCGTACTCGAGATGCCCCTCAACGCGCACCCCCCGACCACGACTCCCGCAGCCTTCGACGAGAAGCTCGCGATCGCGGCACAGAAGGCCCTCGTCGATTTCGGCCTCTGGGGCGGCCTTGTCCCCAACAACCTCGACAACCTCCAGACCCTCCACCAACGGGGCGTAATCGGCTTCAAAGCATTCATGAGTGACAGCGGCATCGAGGACTTTCACCGGGTATCGGACGGCGTACTCGCGATCGGACTGAAAGTCACTGCCCGGCTCAACGCGATCGTCGGCGTACACGCCGAAAGCCAGGAGATGCTCGAGACCCAAGGCGCGCCGAGTCCGCTGGCGTGGTGCCGGGCCCGACCCGCCGCGGCCGAAGTCGATGCGATTCGCCGGCTCCTCGTCTGCATGCGCGGCGCCGGTAAGGGCGTGCGCGCGCATGTCGTGCATGTGAGCTGCGCGGAAGGGCTGGCGGAGGTCGATGCGGCGCGGAACAAGGGCGTATCGATCACGGCCGAGACATGCCCGCACTATCTCGCGTTCAGCGAGGAAGACTTCGAGCGCATCGGTCCGCCGCTGAAATGTGCGCCACCCATCCGCGACGTCGGTACCCGCGAGGCGTTGTGGGCAGAACTGCTGGCCGGAAGGGTCGACCTGATCGGCTCGGATCACTCACCCTGCCCTGCCGCCGCCAAGCAGAAAGGCGAGCACGATATCTGGCAGGCGTGGGGGGGCGTCGCGGGCATCCAGGCCACGCTGCCGGTCCTGCTGACCGATGGACTGCATGCGCGGGGGCTCTCACTCGAGCGCGTCGCACACCTGACCGCCACCGCGCCGGCGCAGCTCTTTGGCCTGTACCCGCGTAAAGGCGCAATCACCGTCGGCGCGGACGCCGATTTCGCAATCATTGCCCCCGACAAGCAATGGACTTTCCAACGTCAGAACCTCGAGGCACGTAGCGGCGTGAGCCCCTACCTGGGACGCGAGTTCACCGGTCAGGTGGTGAGGACAATCGTACGCGGACGAACGGTTTTCTTGGACGGCAGAGTCGTCGGTGAAATGGGCTGGGGGCAACTCGTGAAACCGAACCATGCGAATTGACGGCGCGCTCGTCGAGCGCCGGCTCGACGAGCTGTACGCGATCGGCGATCGCGGGCTCTACGACTCGGCATGGGCGACCGCGCTGGATCGCGTCGAACGCTGGATGAAGGACGCCGGTCTCGAGACGCACCGAGACGCGGTCGGCAATCTCTGGGGTCGCGCGGAGGGAAGCGGTAAGTCGATCGTCACCGGATCCCATATCGATACGGTCCGCAACGGGGGACGGCTCGACGGCGCCCTCGGCATCGTCGCCGGGCTGACCGCCGTCGAGGCGCTCCTCAAGAACAAGGGCAAGCCGCGGCGGCCGCTCGAAGTCGTCGCGATCTGTGAAGAAGAGGGGTCCCGCTTTTCGACAAACTTCTGGGGTTCCCGGGCGATCGTCGGGGCGATCGAGAAGCCGGACCCCGAAATCGCCGCGGCGATGCGCGAGCGCGGCCTCGATCCCACGACGATCGCGAGCGCGGCACGCGACGATATCGACACGTTCGTCGAGCTGCACATCGAGCAGGGTCGGGTTTTGGAGTCTGCGCGGACGCCTCTCGCCGTCGTAAGCGCGATCGTGGGCACGGCGCACCTCGAGGTGACGGTCACCGGTCAGCCCGATCATGCCGGGACGACGCCGATGGACCTGCGGCGAGACGCGCTCGCCGGGGCGGCCGCGATGGTGCAAGCGGTCGAGTCGATCGCGAAATCGCTCGGCAAACCCGCCGTGGCGACCGTCGGGAAGCTCAACGTCGAGCCCGCGCAGATCAACGTCGTGCCGGGCAGGGTGGTCTTCACCGTCGACCTGCGACATGCCGACCTGGGCGGCCGCCGTGCGCTCGAGGAGCGCATCCGCTCGCTCTGCAGCACGACCTCCGAGGAGCGACGACTCGGCCTCGCGATTCGCACCTTGCAGGAGAAGGCGCCGGTCGCGATGCACCCCGAAGTGCGGGCGTTGCTCGCCCGCGCCGCGCAGGACTGCGGCGTGCAGGCGACGGACATGGTGAGCGGGGCTGGGCATGACGCGCAGATCCTCGCCGCGCGATGCAAGGTCGGGATGCTGTTCGTGCCGAGTATTGGAGGCCGATCTCACTGCCCGGAAGAGGCAACGAGTCCCGAGCATTTGGAACTCGGGACTGAGGTGTTGGCGAAGGCTCTCGAGTTACTCGCCTACTAGAGCAGCTCCCGCAGGATGTTTTGAGTCACGCTCCGACGATAGGCAGCCGTCGAGCGCACGTCGTCGATAGGGCGGATATCATCCGCGACGGCGGCGATGGCACCTTCCACATCGCCCCGGTCGAGTGCCGCCTCGGCGCGGCGGGCGCGCAGCGGCACCTCCGCGACCGATCC
>Ga0137418_10005564_pt1 | contig 11569 bp, 7 predicted proteins | sample CZODoug3_1_2_16f_FD_122242 | JGI IMG/M metagenome (GOLD analysis project Ga0137418, IMG submission 122242) | Vadose zone soil fungal communities from Angelo Coast Range Reserve, California, USA - CZODoug3_1_2_16fungal (Hybrid Assembly) | ecosystem: Environmental > Terrestrial > Soil > Vadose... | reverse complement strand
GGCCAAACCGTCAACTTGTTGGATACGCAAATCGGCCTGGTAGAGGCTGATGAGGGAATTGCAATCATTCCTTCGTTGGGACTGCCTGCGTGTCGCAACCGAAAAGTAACGATGAGCGAGCTCGTTGAGCCGGTGGTAACCCTGGAGTTCTACGAGATCAGGAACCGCGGGGAAAAGCTACGTGCAGAGGCCGCAGAATTCAGTGCGTTCCTGAAAATGTACATTGCTAGATGGGCGGCGAGGCGGGCGTCCCGTAACCCAGGCTAGAAACGGTGCGGCATCAGTCTGAGGCAGATGGTGCGCAACGTTGGCGATGTGGGCCGAGCCGAGAGGGAGCCTCTGTCGTATGCTTTGCCGAACGGTTACCTTCCGTATTTCTCATTACTCAGAAACCGGTTGACACCCAAAATCGAGCTGCGAAATCGGAAGAATTGGTTTTTTTGAGCAATAATGTTCCCCGAGCATGCAACCGAAACATCCACTGCTTGGACTTTTCTGGAGGTGCCGTAGTGCGACCATTTTCTCGGCGGAATTTCATGCAAGGTATGAGCGGCCTGCTGGCGCTGCCGCTCTTGCGCACCGAAGAACCGGAAACCGTTTTGTATAACGGAAACTTCTGGACGGTGGATGAAACCCAGCCGCGAGCTCAGGCCGTGGCCATTAGCGGCGGGCGATTTCTGGCCGTGGGCTCAAACGCCGACGTGCTGCCTTTGGCTGCCGCTCGCACGCGCAAGATTGACCTTGCCTTTAAGACTGTCCTTCCGGGATTCAACGACGCGCACGCTCATCCCGTGGAGTCAGGCGTCGAGCACCTAAACAAGGTAGCCTGCGACAAGGACTCCATCGAAAAAATACAAGCTGCATTGCACGACCGCGCCCTGCAGACTCCGTCTGGGCAATGGGTACTCGGATTCTTGTACGACGATGGCAAAACTCCGCGCCCGATCAACCGGCACGATCTGGACGCGGCGGCACCCGATCACCCGGTCCTGGTGCAGCACCGTGGCGGCCACACGGCCTTCGTGAATTCCCTGGCCCTGAAATTGGCACAGGTTACTGACCAGACGCCGGATCCCGCTGGTGGCCGCTTTGAGCACGATGTCACGGGGAACCTCACCGGTTTCGTGGGCGATGCCGGTATGCAAGTGTTTTTCAAACTCATTCCGAATAAGAATACGCGCCAGGACTCTCGCCAAGGCGCAGCATTGATCTCCAAGCTCTTTACCAGCAAGGGAATCACCTCCGCATGCGACGCAGACGCTTCGCCCGAGGACGTGCAGGGCTACCAGGACGCGCGCGATGCTGGCGAACTCGCGATGCGTGTGTATTGTCATGTCGCCGCCGCTTCGCTCGATCATTTCATCACGGCGGGGATTCATACCGGCTTCGGTGACGAATGGGTACGCATCGGAGGCGTAAAGCAGTATGCGGATGGCTCCATCTCGGAACGAACCGCTTGGCTCTCGCAACCCTACCTCGGCATCCCGAACAACTATGTCGGATTGCAGCTTTCCAGCCGCGATCAGCTGTACGAGACTTCACGAAAAGCCCACGCGGCGGGTTGGCAACTGGCAACCCACGCCAATGGCGACTTAGCGATAGACCGTATTCTCGGAGTGTACGAACAAATTCAGAAGGAACTACCGAAAAAAGATCCACGATTCCGCATCGAGCATTGCACCTTGCTCACGGATACGCTGATCCGGCGCATGCGCGCGCTGCAGGTAATTCCCGCGCCGTTTTCTGGTTACGTCTATTTTCATGGCGACGTTTTGCATTTCTACGGTCAGGAGCGGACGCAAAATATGTTCCCAATGCGCAGTTTCCTCGACGCCGGACTGCGTCCGACGGATTCCTCCGATTACACAGCCAGCCCTGCAGATCCTTTGATGTGGCTGCAATCGCAGCTCACCCGCACGGACATGAAGGGCAATGTTTGGGGCGCAAATCAGCGTATCACTCTGCAAGAAGGCATACGTTGCGGCACGATCAATGGGGCGTATGCGGCCTTCGAGGAAGATCTGAAGGGGTCGATTCAGCCGGGTCAACTAGCGGACCTGGTCGTGCTCGCTCAGGATCTATTCAAGACCGATCCAGCGGCGCTCCTGAAGATTCAGGTGGAGCGAACCATGGTCGGAGGAAGGTGGAAATATGAGTCCTGATCGAAATAGGAACACCCGCATTCGTACCTCACACGCCGCACTCGAACCCTCCGGACGTATTGTCGGCTAACCGACAGCTATCCGGATTCCACCGAGAGGCGTTTGAGAAAAGCACCATTCCGCCCGAAGGTGTGAAGATTGAATTGACAGAGAGCGTGGCCATGAATGACGCCCCGACCACAGAACAAGCGATGTCACAATTGCGTGCGCTTGGGATAAGGCTTAGCATCGATGACTTTGGCACTGGGTATTCTTCTCTCAGTTCTCTGCAGCGATTCCCGGTTGACACCTTGAAGATCGATCAGTCCTTCATATCAGCCATGCAAATGGAGCGGGAGAGTTGTGCCATTGTGAGCACGATCGTTGCCTGGGGCGTTGTTACCCGTCGAGATGGAACATTTACTGTCTGCGGACTCAAGGAAGGCAGGTACTGGCTTTCCATCAATGGATGGAAGAGCGCAGGCTTCGAAGTCAGGCCCCTGACAGATATGTTCTCCTACCAGCTCGGCAATCGCGTGTATCTATTGGGAACGCCGGAGCCTAAGGCGGTCACGGTCAATGGGAATCGGGCAAGCATCTTGGGTTGTCCTTCAGTGATTGCGGAGTCAGACTGAGTCTTTACGACAAGAGCCTTCTTATCGTCCTGAGACGTCCACACGGCCATAGTCAACGCTGCTGCCGTCGATTTTGAGGACTAGGTACTCCAAGGATGACCTGTGGCAAGCCAAAGAACTGGACGGTCAGCGGATCCCCGGGCGACGACCGTTGTTTCCCGGAACGAAAGATAGTCGGTTGCTGGTCTTCCCCGATCGGAGATGATCCGCTCAACTGATGTTCAACGGCATGTCTAGGCTGCCGATGTGTCCCGTACGGTTGTCCCGAATTGTGACACGCAGCAGATAACGGCCTGACGGCAAGGGCATGTCGATCTGGAGAGGGATACCAGTCTGCATGAATTGCTGGAAGGCAGAATCCTTCAACTCTGCGGCTGCGGATCGTGTTTCGACATGTTCTGGCTTCCCGTCGGGTTTGAGTGCCGCGACCTCAAAACTTAGATCGACTGGGTGCGTGAATTCTGGCCCCAGACCGAAGGAAACAGTGCTGGCATCCACCACGATGTCCACACGCGCGGGTTGCCCGGGCCTCTTCGGTGCTGTCGCGGTCGCCTCAAAGAGCACGCCGGTCGCCGCAAGGCCGCTGAGTCCGGGAGTAATCGACCCGTCCTGTTTCTTGCGCCAGTTGTCTGCATCGAGTGCAAAGTAACCCGTTCGAGACCGCACCTTCACACCCGGGCGGTTGACCTTGACGCGAATGGTGTGAAATTTCCCGTCTATCTCCTTCTGGTCCAGGTAAAAACCCAAAACGTAGCGCGACTCAGAGTCGGCGGCTGCGGCTTTGATGGCACGCGGCAGGTCGTTGGTGTGGCGAAAGACTCTGCCGCCAGTATCGTCCGCCACGCTGTTCATGGTCTCGTCGGATCTGAAATTCTGAAAGGCTTCCGCTGCAAGATCCGTGCTAGGTGCCCCGGACTCGCCTGGGCTTCCCGCGCCCGTTGTAACGTTCGCCACCCCTCCGCTGGAAAGAAGACCGTGAGCATCGATCGGATAGACAGCTACATTGGCATCCGTCAGCAGGGCTGTCGTCTTACGAACGTCATCGGCATAGCTTTTGTATAGCTCAAAAGGAGCTGGGAGATCTTTCCCGAAAGACAAAGTGAACGGAAAACTGGACGACATCCAAATGAGGGATTTCCTGCCCGGATATCCCGCCACAGACTGCGCAATTTCCTGGAGGGAGGAAAGGGTGATGCGAACGCGGGTGTCTTGTTCGTCGTTGGCGATTCTTTGGGCAAAAAGATTCAAGGCACCCTGGTCGGCTCCCTTCAGTGTGATGCCAGGGGCTTCAACATCAGCCTGAGTCTGGCCTCGTTTGTAATGCTGCACAGCCTTTTGCAGGGAGCTTAGATCGGTGGTGAAGCCCTGTAAAACGGATAAGTTGTTGCCGATGGCCAAAACCGCGATGCGCGCACCCGAAGGCTTTAGGTCGCGGAGATATTTCAACATCTGTTGCCGGACATAGAGCTGCTGCGCCGACGGTGTATTTATCCCATCGAGGAGCAGGATCACAATTGGGGATGTCAGGGGAGAATCGGGGCGGTTCGTGAATACGCCGGGCTTGAGTGGAGGCAGAGCTGGAAGATCCTGTTTCTTGTCGGGGGACTCGTAAGAAAAAGACGAGATCTTTTGCTGCTTGCCATCCTCAAGAACGGAGAAGTCTTCGGCGGTAAGATCGGGTAGCGGGCGCGACTCAGAGTCGGTGACAACGGCATCCACTTGAACCAGCCGAGTAGCCGTGCGGATCAGCGGATTCTGTTGGTTGCGATCGTCGCGTTTCGCAGTATTGCCGTTCGGGATGGCGGCAGGTTCGGTGGCATCTGCGGTGACCGGATAGATCGAAAGACGTAACTGGTCGATGACCGCAACTTTTTCGGCGGAAGGAGACAAGGCAAAGTCGAAGGTGGCGTCTTCAACCGGTTGCAAACTAGCCGAGCCAAGCTTGCGAAGAGGATTGATTTGATATACATCGACTATCTCCGATAGTATCTTCGTCGATTGGGCAAGCGAGGCTGAACTTGGTTGCAATGCATAGTGCATGCAGGCAGCCGCCAACAAATTGCCCCTCCGAGATGCCTTGACGCCCAACGCGTTCGTGCATTCAAGGTCGATTCTGTTGGTTCCGCCGGGGGCAGCGAACACAGAGACAGAATTACCCACGGGAAAAGCAAAGCGGTCGCCGCTGAGGAATACGGGGCGCGAACCACCTGAGCCGGACCAGACCGTCTTCCAGTTTGAGTTCGTATCCGAAGCTTTGCTGAGTTCCATTAACTGCAATCGGGAACCACCATTCTGGGTTCGCACCGCGGCCTCGGGTGAGGCTGCGATATTCCAGCTTTCGCCGTCGTCATGCCACTGCGCCAGAGATTCCAGCCCATGGGCGTCCAGCACAGCAACTCCGTTGACGGTTTTTCCTTGGGCCTCCGAACTCTGGATGACGGCTACGGAGTTGACCGCAGGCGAGGAATTCACAAAGGTGAGGTCTGATTGCCCGACTTTGACGAGCCGAATGGCGGAAATTGGCTTGCCCTCGAGGGTGATCGTGCGAAGCAGGTTGTCGGTTTGAACGAGCAATTCGCCGCGCTGAGTGACACGCACCATGGCGCCTCTTCCACGGGAGGGCCAGTCAAAGCTCTTGATCACTGAGCCCGTTGTCAGATCGAGGAGAACGGCTTTCAGATGATTCGGGTCCGAGGCGCCAGGTCCAGCCGTGTCGCGCTGGGAAATTGAGGTGTTCAAACGGCAGACGGTATAGACGAGCACTTCGTTATCGGTGACAAAATCCACACCCGCAGACGGATCGTTGTTCGGCTGTTGCAATTTCAGCGAGCAGAGGTAAGGCTGGAGATCGAGTTTTGAAGTCTGGGCACCTTCGGCCCAGGCATACGGCGGGATCATGCCCGAAGACAACGTGATACCCAGCAATAGGCTTTGACTCACCCGACGAACATCCATAGCGTAACTCTCGGACACCACTATGTGCGGTTGCTAGTGATCTCTGGAAAGCATACCGTCTCCGCATCGAAACTGACTTGCTGAGCTGCATTCCCGGCCATCCCCGCACCGTTAGTACCGCCCTCGCCCGGTTCTATAATTTCCTCATGGCAATGCGCAATCTTAGAGTCACCAAATGGCTTGCGACCGTGCCCGTTGCCGGTGTGTGCACGCTGTGCAGCCGAGAATTCCAGGTCCCGGTCTTTGTCGAGGGTTGCTGACGCACAGCAGAGTCTTCGCACTCAGTTCAATGAGCACACGTGCGATGCTCAAAATTGAGGAGAAGTGGTCGTGCGAAGGACGGCGCATGGATCATCGTCGAAGGGTAAGTCGCACAATACCTGCGTTCCATTTGCGATCCGTTGGCTTGTTTTCCGGTGTCTTACCGTGCCCACCCTGCCCTGCATGTCGTTGGAGCTCCCTTTTGAGTGGGCTGCAAGTCCCCTCTCCCATCCCACTTGCCTCCCCCTCCGTTTCCCTATTCATACCGCAAAGCCTCCGCTGGAAGAATCTTGGCCGCTGAAGACGACGGGTAGAGTGTCGCCAGGAAGGACACCGCCACGGCAATGACGGCCACGATGAGGCCGTCGGTCAGGTGCGGCGCGAACGGGACGTAGTCGATGGAATAGACCTCGGCGGAGAGGGAGATCATATGGTAGTGAGCGCCCGCCCAAGAGAGAGCGAAGCCTAGCAGCAGGCCCAGGGCGGTCCCCACCACGCCTACGAGCATTCCCTGCAAAATGAAAATGCGGCGGATTTGGGCTTGCTTGGTTCCCATGGACATGAGGACGGCAATGTCTTTCGTCTTTTCCATGACCATCATGGTGAGGGAAATCAGGATATTGAGCGCGGCCACGAAAACGATGAGGCCGATGGTGATGAAGGTGACCAGGCGTTCGAGGCGCAGGGCGCGGAAAAGGGCTTTATTTTGCTCCATCCACTGCGTGGCCATGAAGCCTTTTCCCGCGGCGGCCTCCAATTGCGTGGCTACTTCCGGGGCGCGGTAGATGTCGTCGATCTTAAACTCCAGAACCGATACCACGTCGCCAAAGCCGAACAGTTGCTGTGCGTCGGAGAGGCGAACGAAGCCCCAGGAGTTGTCGTAGTCGAAAAAACCTGAGTCGAAGATACCGACGACCCGGAAACGGATGTACTTGGGGACCATGCCGAAAGGGGTCAGTTCTCCTTGTGGACTGGTGACCAGCACCACCGAATTCACCGTTGCGCCCAGATCCGCAGCCATATCCTTGCCGAGCACGATGGGCGGCATGGCGGCGATGCGCTCGTGGACGGCAGACAGAGAGTCGGGTCCGCCGTCATGGGGCGGATTCGCTTCCGGTAGCGCGGCGGCGTTTTCGAGGGCCTGGGCGGAGCCTGTCTTGACGAAATTCAGGAGGTCGCTGACACGGCGTTCCTCGGATGGAATCATGCCCTTCAGGACGGCGCCCCGGGCACGGGCACCGAGCGAGACTAGGACTTGTTCGTAGATGGCGGGGGCGGCGGCCACAATATGCGGTTGCTTGCTCAGGCGCTGGAGGAGGCTGCCCCAATCACGAATGCCGTCGCTTTCTACACGCAGAAGATGGACGTGCGAGATTGACCCCAGGAGTCGATCCTGCAGGTCCTGGCGGAAGCCGTTATTGATGGCAAGAGCGATGATGAGCGAAGCTACGCCCGCAGCCACTCCGATGATCGAAATAATCGTGACCAGGCCAACGACCGCCTGGCGGCGTTTGGCACGGAGGTAGCGGGTGGCAATGAAAAATTCGAAACGCATAGGGGGGATTAGCTCTCGTTTGGATTATAGGGAGTCCAGCGAGGGATTATGGCTGGGACGTTATCTTTATAGCCTTTGTAGTCCGGGCCGAAGCGGGATTCCAGTTCACGATCTTCGAGGGCAATCATCCAGGCACCAGCGAGGATCGCCATCACCGTGAGGCCGAAGCCAACCACCAGACCGGAGCCGAGGCTCCACGCCAGCATTTCCAGCAGATGCCCCAGATAGATGGGATGGCGGACGTAAGCGCGAATCCCGCTGACAGCGAGCGGGCGAGGTGGGGTGTTGGACACGCGGATTTCCGCCAAGCCGCCGAGTTGCGACCAGCTGAAGCCTGAGCCCGCGCGGCGGTAGATCTGGATTCCAAGCACAAAGAGCACGGCTGCCGGGAGCCAAGCTGTCGGCATGTCGTAGACCCGAGCCTGCCGCCACGGCGCTGTGATCAAGGCGACTGCGATCCAAAGCGCAATCCACAGCGGTAGCAGAAATGCGAAGGGGTTCCGCCGCTGCGCGCGCCAGAAATCAGCGAAGGGGTGAATTGCCAGCCAGAATGCTGGAATCGTGCAGTAGGCGACGCACGCGAGCCAGGCGAGAGTCAGGAGGAATCTCAGCACGCGTCGATTCTACCCACCGGGCCGATCACGGCTTCCAGATCCGAAACTCGCCACTGCAGTGAAGGAAGCTGAGCAGGTACAGCATGCCGTCATAGTAGCGCAACTGTCCGGAAGGGATGGGCGTCTCCCAAAGAGCCTGCACGAACTCCTTGGCCTTCGGGTCGGTTGCGGCGAGGCTGGCAACTGCGTTGGTTGCCACCAGGCCGGGAGAGTGGTGGGCCAGTACCGACTTGCCCGCAAGCGTATATAGGTCGCTGTAGGTCGCCAGGCCCTGCGCTCGAAAGAAGGCTTGAATGCGGTCGCTGAGCTGTTGTTCTTGGGGAGCCTTTTGCCACCAGGACCAATCCACCGACCAGTTGCTGGCCGTTCGCCAGGAGTCGTACCCAAAGATGCCGGACTGCGAAAACTCGTTGGGGTGGGGTGTGCCATCGAAATTGGCATAGGCTGGGGCCAATCCCGTTTGCGGGTTTGTTGTCTTCACCAAGAACGTGCGGCTGGCGGTCGCCGCCTCTGCCCAGAAAATGCGGTCTTCAGTCGGGCCCCAGCGCGCCCAAAGTTCGTAAAAGGCGGGGAGGTGATAGGACGGATCCGTGAAATTGCCGCGGTCGACTCCAGGAACAAAGCGAATCATCCGAGTCCCTTCGTCCACTTCGCTGGCTACGGTACGAGGGCCGAATTTCGTTGGCCCGGACATCTTCACGCGATGGCGCATGGTGTGGAGCAGTTCGTCGGCTTGAGCCTGGTAGTTGTAGATTCCTGGGCCGTTGCCCCAACGGTTCGCGGCGAAATACAGCGACATCACGAAATACTCTTCGCCATCGGGCGCGGCGGTTTCTTCGTTGGGCGAGCCGTCGGTCTTGCACGACCACGAGAAGTATCCGAACGACGGATGCCTCGGATCGCTGATGTACATGTAGCTCTTGGCCCAGTTCCACAGCGCGTCGAATTCTTCTTTCCTGTCGAGCTGCACTGCGATCATCATGCCGTACGACATGCCTTCGGTTCGGACATCGTGGTTGTTCCAATCGGTCAGATAGGCGAGTGGCCCCTGGGCGTTTTTTCCGGCAGGGAAGTACACGGCCTGAGTTTCTGGGTTGCCGCGGAATAGCTGCTGGAAGGCGGCATCGATCCTGGCCGAGATTTCCTTGGACGAATGTCCCGCCTCTGCGAAAAGATTGCGATATTGGCCGGTCGCGTAGGCGCCAGAACCGTCGACGGTGGTGTCTGCCGGGGAAGCGCCGGCCAGGTGGCTGCCGAGCCCGAGGAACACCAGCAAAGACAGTGCTTGCGGAGCCGGGAAGATCTTCATGGGTGACTGCATGTGGAGTTACTTCTTTCGCGGTGCCGGAGCGACGATCGACCGGCGCAGGGGTACGAGCGCGCCTTTCGCTGGGTCGACGGCCGCTGCCCGCGGCAGTACCTCCCGCTGGACGTACTGTACGAAGTCCTGGATCTGGTGCTGCATTTCCTCCATGCGCTCGCGCATCTGCAAAATGATGGCGATGCCGGCGATGTTCACGCCCAGGTCGCGCGCCAGCGACAGGATAAATTCCAGCCGTTGCAAGTCTTCTTCGGTGTAGAGCCGCGTGTTGCCCTCGGTGCGCGAAGGCTTCAGCAGTTCCTCGCGCTCGTAGAGGCGCAGTGTTTGCGGATGAATGCCGTACATCTCCGCGACGGCGGAGATCATGTAGGCGCCTTTGGATTTGCGTTTGGTCACGGAGGTTGTACGAAATTACTGTACAACATGCCGGGCGAACCATCGTGCAGGCCCTACCGATCGAGCGCCGTCCACGGGGATCTAGGAGCCGGCGTCCTCCAAAGTCAGGGTCGCGCTCTTGCCCGGGTGATCAAAAAGGTGGCCGACGTTCCTGTCGCGGGCACCATAACGCTGGTTGGACTCGGGCTGCCGATTTGTTGCTGGGCCGATTTGTTGCTGGATGGTGACGACAATGCCGCGGGCGGGCGCGGGCCGGTTGAGCCTGACCGTCACGCCAGACGGATTGCCCCCGGCGACGAAACGCGGGCTGATGAATACGCGAGTCAAGTGACGAGGCAGCCTAGGTTAATCTTCTTTTGGATAAGGACTCTCTCGACTCAAGCGACGAAAGCCAGCGCGGGATTGGGTCATGGACCCAACAGAATTGCTGGTAGAGATTCGTTCCGAGCCGTGCTCTGGAGTATCCTGCCAGCACCAGGGAAGCCATCCATGATCGCGATCCAAACGCGCGCGCGCAGCAGGGTAGTTGCCTGGCCTATCGGAGTTGCGACGATCGCTTTGGCTGTGCTTCGGTTAGCGGCTGAGCCCCAGAGTTCAGCCCAGACCAAGGGGCATCCCGGGGCAAAATCGGTGCACGCGTCGATAGCCGGAACCGACGCAGTCGGCCGAAATCCGGATTTTGATGGCAAAGACTGGTCTTGCTATGGAGGAGGCGCCGCCAACCAGCACTATTCTGCCCTGGCCCAGATCAACCGCGAAAACGTAAAGCGCCTGGCGGTGGCGTGGAGTTTTGATTCGCAGGAGGAAGGCGGTCTCCAGAGCACGCCGATCGTGGTCGACGGTGTCCTCTACGGCGTCACGCCCACGCAGAAGATCTTTGCCCTTGATGCCGCCACTGGAAAGCTGCTCTGGAAGTTTGACTCCGGGATTCGCGGAACGCAGCCCGATCGTGGACTTGCTTTCTGGAGGGATGGTGCCGCGAAGAAAGACCGCCGCATTCTCGCCGGAGTGATGAACTTTGTCTACGCCCTGGATGCCGGTACCGGCCAGCCCATCGAGAGTTTCGGGTTGCACGGCAGAATCGACCTGCGCGAGGGGCTTGGGCGTGAGCCTGCGTCCGCTCAGTCCATCTCGTTAACGAGCCCGGGAGTCGTCTACGGGAACCTGCTGATCGTTGGCGGCCGGAACCCGGAAACTCCGCCTTCACCGCCGGGCGATATTCGAGCGTTCGATGTGCGCACGGGGAAGTTGCGCTGGGCGTTCCACACCATCCCGCGGCCGGGCGAAGCTGGTTACGAAACCTGGCCCAAGGATGCCTGGAAAACTGCAGGCGCGGCCAACAATTGGGCGGGTATGACCCTCGATTCCGAGCGGGGGATTCTTTACGTTCCCACCGGTTCGGCCGTGTTTGATTTCTACGGCGCTGATCGCGTGGGCGATGATTTGTATGCCAATTGCCTCGTGGCGCTCAACGCGAAAACTGGGGAGAGGATTTGGCACTTTCAGGGCGTGCACCACGACATTTGGGACCGCGACTTTCCTTCGGCGCCCGTGCTGCTCACGGTGCAGCGCAATGGCAAAGACGTCGACGCCGTTGCGCAGACCACGAAACAAGGTTTCGTGTACGTTTTTGATCGAACCGACGGTGCACCGTTGTTCCCAGTCGAGAATCGAAGGTATCCTGCGAGCAC
>Ga0137418_10005563_pt1 | contig 11570 bp, 10 predicted proteins | sample CZODoug3_1_2_16f_FD_122242 | JGI IMG/M metagenome (GOLD analysis project Ga0137418, IMG submission 122242) | Vadose zone soil fungal communities from Angelo Coast Range Reserve, California, USA - CZODoug3_1_2_16fungal (Hybrid Assembly) | ecosystem: Environmental > Terrestrial > Soil > Vadose... | reverse complement strand
ATGGCGACGTCGACGCGCTCACGCTGCTGCCGCACGCCGCGCCCCGCGCACGCGGCGCAGCGGGCGCCGGCCGCCTGGCCCGACGCCCCGCACGCTTGGCACGGCGAGAACCGCTGGACGTCGATCGGGGTCCGAGCGCCGCGGACGACCTGCGAGAAGTCGAGCTCCACGGCGACGTGCGCGTCCTCGCCGCGTCGCCCCTCGGGCAGCGCGCCGTCGGCCCCGACGCCCGCGCCGAACCGATCGTACATCGCGCGCGCCGTCGGATCGCTCAGCACGCGGTAGGCTTCTGAGATCTCCTCGAACAGGCCGCGGGCCTGAGCGTCCCAGAAGTTGATGTCGGGCGAGTACTGCCGCGCGAGGCGCCGGTACGCCTGCCGCACCTCGCGCGGTCCGGCGGTGGACACGACGCCCAGCACCGCGTAGTAGTCGCGCCGCATGGCGGCTTATTCCTTCTTCTTCTGACCCAGGTCCTCGAACTCGGCGTCGACGACCTCGCCCTCCTTGGGGCCCGAGGCTCCGCGTCCGTCACCGCCCGGCGCGCCGGCGGTTTCCGGACCCCGCGCCTGCGCCTCGCGGTACATGATCTCCGCCAGCTTGTGCGCCGCGTGCGTCACGGCGTCCTGCGCTCGCTTCATGCGCTCGGTGTCCTCGCCCTTGAGCGCCTCGCGGGCCTCGGCGAGCGCGTCCTCGATCGCCTTCTTGTCCGCCTCGTTGAGCTTCGCGCCATGTTCCGAGAGGGTGCGCTCGGTCGAGTACACGAGCGAGTCCGTCTGATTGCGAATCTCGATCTCCTGCTTGCGCTTCGCGTCCTCCGCGGCGTTCGCCTCGGCGTCCTTCACCATCTTCTGGATCTCGTCCTTCGTCAGGCCGGACGACGCGGTGACGGTGATGTTCTGCTGCTTGCCCGTGCCCTTGTCCTGCGCGGCGACGTTCAGGATACCGTTCGCATCGATGTCGAACGTCACCTCGATCTGCGGCACCCCGCGCGGCGCGGGCGGGATGCCGACGAGGTGGAACTTGCCGAGCGTCCGGTTGTCGCGCGCCATCTGGCGCTCGCCCTGGAGCACGTGCACCTCGACCGAGGTCTGATTATCCGCCGCGGTCGTGAAGATCTCGCTCTTCTTCGTCGGGATCGTCGTGTTCCGTGGAATCAGGACGGTCGTCACCCCGCCGAGCGTCTCGATGCCGAGCGAGAGCGGGGTCACGTCGAGCAGCAGGAGGTCCTTGACCTCGCCGGTGAGGACCGCCCCCTGTACGGCCGCACCGACGGCCACGACCTCGTCGGGATTCACGCCCTTGTGCGGCTCCTTGCCGAAGAGCTGCTTCACGGCCTCCTGCACCTTCGGCATGCGGGTCTGGCCGCCCACGAGGATGACCTCGTTGATCTCCTTCGGCGTCACGCCGGCGTCCTGCATCGCCTGCCGGCACGGGCCGAGCGTGCGCTCGACGAGGTCGGCCACGAGCGCCTCGAGCTTCGCCCGCGTGAGCGTCAGCACCAGGTGCTTTGGACCGCTCGCGTCAGCCGTGATGAACGGCAGGTTGATCTCGGTCTGCAGCGTCGTCGACAGCTCGCACTTCGCCTTCTCGGCGGCCTCCTTCAGCCGCTGCAAGGCCATGCGGTCCTTTTGAAGGTCGATGCCGTGCTCCTTCTTGAACTCCTCGGCGATCCAGTCGATCACCCGCTGGTCGAAGTCGTCACCACCGAGATGGGTGTCGCCGTTGGTCGCCTTGACCTCGAAGACGCCCTCGCCGATCTCGAGAATCGAGATGTCGAAGGTGCCGCCGCCGAGATCGTAGACCGCGATCGTCTCGTCCTTCTTCTTGTCCAAGCCGTACGCGAGCGCGGCCGCCGTCGGCTCGTTGATGATGCGGAGCACCTCGAGGCCCGCGATCCTGCCCGCGTCCTTGGTCGCCTGCCGCTGGCTGTCGTTGAAGTAAGCGGGCACGGTGATGACGGCCTGGGTGACCTTCTCGCCGAGGTACGCCTCGGCTGCCTCCTTCAGCTTTCGGAGGATCATGGCGGAGATCTCCGGTGGGGAGTACTGCTTTCCCCGGATCTCGACGCGCGCGTCCCCGTTCGGGGCTTTGACCACCTTGTACGGGACGAGCTTGATCTCCTGCAGCACCTCGTCGTAGCGGCGTCCCATGAACCTCTTGATCGAGAACACCGTGTTCTCGGGGTTCGTGATCGCCTGCCGTTTGGCCACCTGGCCCACGAGGATCTCGCCCTCCTTCGTGAAGCCGGCGACCGACGGCGTGAGCCGGCTGCCCTCCTGGTTCGCGATCACGCTGGGGTTGCCGCCCTCGACGACAGCCACCACGGAGTTGGTCGTCCCGAGGTCAATACCGATCACCTTCGCCATGTCCAGTCTCCCTCTGCCGGCACGTGCGGGCGCGGGCCCGGGCGGGCCCGCGTCCCTCGACGCGCCAGCGACTTACAGAATGTCGATCTTGATTTCCTTCGGCTTGACCTCGTCCGCCTTCGGGAGCCTCACTTCGAGCACCCCGTCGCGATAGGTCGCCTTCACACGGTCGGCCTGGACGGGCAGCGGCAGCTGGATCGACCGCTCGAACTTCCCGTAGACCCGCTCCAGGTGGAAGTAGTTCTCGTCCTTCTGCTCCTGGTTGAACGCGCGCTCACCCTTCACGGTGAGGATGTCGCCCGTGATCGAGACCGAGACATCCTTCTCGCGGATCCCCGGCAGCTCGACGTTCAGCACGAGCTCGTCCTTCGTCTCGTACATGTCGAACACGGGCGCCCATGCGTGCGCGCCCGCTCCCGTGGCGACCGCTGTCGGCCGCCCGAAGAAGCTGTCGAAGAGACGGTTCATCTCCCCCTGGATGTCGGACCTATGGCGGAACGGCTCCCAATGCTCGACGGTTGCCGACGGACGCCAACGCTCCAGCGCCATACGCGTCTCCTCCTTTTAGTGCCCCGGACTCCCAGCCGGGTTAACTTGAGTACATCCTTCATATATCAGGTGAGCGAAGACATGTCAAGTCATCGGCAAGGGAAACGTAAGTGTCGGAATTAAATGGCCGATCACTATCAGAATGATAGGGTCAAGGAATGAAGCTAGGGTGCATCGGGTGCCTGACCCTTATCATCCTTGCCGCCACGTTCGGAGCGGCGCTCTGGGGCACCGCCCAGGCCCTCAGGGAGGCGGAATTCCCCCCCGCCGACGGCACCACGGTCGAGGGCGTCAGTGCCCAGCAAAAGATTTTCGAGATCGCTCGTCGCGGTGCCCGCCGAGGCGGCCGGCCCGCCGAACCAGTCGTGCTGTCCGAGGCTGAGCTCAACGCCTTCCTCTCGCGTCACCTCCCCGAGAGCGCCGAACTGCCCTTCACCGACATCGCACTGCGCCTGGTGGGCGACGGGGTCGCCGAGTTCCGCGCGCGGCTCCCGCTGCGCCACCTGGTGGCGGAGTCGACGCTCTCAGCGATTGGCGAGAGCGTGCCCGGGGCGTGGCTCGATCGGCGCGTGTGGTTCCGCGTGAGCGTCCGCCCCCGGCTCGAGTCTGAACCCGCTCGGCGGGAACGAAGATACCTGAGGCTCGAGGTCTCTCATTTCGCCGTGGGCCGGCAACGGCTGCCGGTGGCGCTGCTGCGGGTGCTCCTGGATCCGGCCGCGCTGCAGGTGCTGTATTGGCGCATGCCGAGCGGCATCGACGCCATCACGGTCGAGCCTGGGCGGGTGGTGGTCCGGACCGCTTCGTAGCATTCACGTAACGGAGATGAAGATCGTAGAGCAATTCTCCCAGGACCTGCGTCTCCTCCGGCGAGCGATGGCCTTCGGTCTTCTCGCGAAGAAGCACCAGGAGATCGATTGCGTCGGCCGCGTTCTCGAGGTCGCGACGGTGCTGACCCGTGAGAGGGTCGGGGGCATCGCCCAGCGAGACCACCGCGGAGCTGGCCAGCATCATGAAGAGCCCGACGAGGCTGCGCTCGGGCTCCCCGCCCGGGCCGGGAACGGGCTCGGAAATGGGCTTGGGGGTCTCCTCCCGCCGGGCAGCCGCCGGCCGGGGCTCGTCATCCGACACCTGTCGGCGGCGGTCACTGACCTTGAAGGTCTCGCCGGGCTCTTCCGGACCCATCGCGGCGAACCTAGCATACGCGAAAACCCGTGCTGTATAATCGCTTAGCCCCAGGAACGGACATGACCGAGTCCCCCGGTGTTCTCTTCGACCGACTCCTCGACGTTATGGCCCGGCTTCGAGGTCCCGACGGCTGCCCGTGGGACCGTGAGCAGACCCGGACCTCGCTGAAGCCCTTTCTGCTCGAGGAGGCCTACGAAGTCCTCGAGGCGATCGAGGCCGGTGACCCTCGGGAGCTCGAGGAAGAGCTGGGCGACCTCTTGTTCCAGGTCGTCTTTCACTCACGCCTCGCCGAAGAGGTCGCGGAATTCGCCATGGCCGACCTCTTGCGCCGCCTCATCGAGAAGATGGTGAGCCGTCACCCGCACGTCTTCGGCGACGCCTCCGTCGGTACCGCGTCGGAGGTCCTCGCGCAGTGGGAAGCGATCAAGCAGCGCGAGGCCGCGGCGAGCGGTCATCGGCGCTCGGTGATCGACGGCGTCCCTCGCTCGCTCCCCTCGCTCCTCCGCGCGCAGCGGCTCCAGGCAAAGGCCGCGCGCGTCAACTTCGACTGGCCGGACGCGCGCGCCGCGTGGGGCAAGGTGGAGGAGGAAATCCGCGAGGCCGGCGACGCGCTCGCGTCGGGCGAGGCCTACCGGATCCAAGAGGAGCTCGGCGACGCGCTCTTTTCGCTCGTGAATGTGGCGCGGCTCTCTTCGATCGACGCCGAGGAGGCGCTGCGGGGCGCGATCGAGAAGTTCCGGCGCCGCTTCACCGAGATGGAGGCCAGCCTCACCGCGCGGGGCCAGTCGGTCGGCTCGGTGCCGCCGGACGACCTCGAGCGAGCGTGGGAGGCGGCCAAGGCGCAGGAGCGCGGACGGCGGGCGCCATGAAGCTCAAGCTCGGCCAGTCCTCCATCTCGATCGAGCGCGGCGACATCACCGACTGGGAGGTCGACGCGATCGTCAACGCCGCCAACTGCACCCTCGCGATGGGCACCGGCGTGGCCGGCGCGATCAAGCGCAAGGGCGGCGTGATCATCGAAGAGGAGGCGATGCGGCAGGGCCCGGTCGAGGTCGGCGAGGCCGTCCTGACGACGGGGGGAAACCTCGCGGCCACGCACGTCATCCACGCAGCCGTCATGGGCCCCGATCTCAGGACCGACGGCGACACGATCGCCGCCACCACGCGGGCGGTGCTCGGCCTCGCCACCAAGCACCGGATCACCTCGCTGGCGCTCCCCGCACTGGGCACGGGCGTCGGACACGTCCCCCCGGCGATCTCGGCGGACGCGATGCTCAAGGCGGTGGTCGAGCACCTCCAGGCGGGCGGGTCAAGCCTCAAGCGGATCGCCTTCGTCCTATACCAGGACGACGCCTTCAAAGCCTTTACAGATACGCTGAAACGCTTAGGTGCGGTAAAGTAAAAGGCTACGATGGCGCAGCAGGTAAAGCTCGGTCAGACCGTCAACCGGCGGCTCGGGGACCTCCTCGTCGCCGACGGCCTGCTCGGTCCCGAGCAGCTCCAGAAGGCTCTTGCCGAACAGAAGGGCTCGCCCGAGAAGCTCGGCTCCATCCTGATCCGCCTCGGCTTCATCAACGAGGAGCAGCTGATCGGATTCCTCTCCCGGCAGTATGGCGTCCCGTCGATCACCCTCTCGCAGCTCGAGGTCGATCTGGAGGTGCTGAAGCTCGTGCCGGCGGCGATCGCCAAGAAGTACGAGGTGCTGCCGGTGCGGCGGATGGGGAACTCACTCGCGCTCGCGATGGCCGACCCGACCAACGTGTTCGCGCTCGACGACATCTCCTTCATGACGAACCTCCAGGTGCTGCCGCTCGTCGCCTCGCAGACGGCGATCAAGAGGGCGATCGACCGCCACTACGAGTCGAAGACCGAGGCGATCGCCAGCGTCATGCAGGACATGTCGACGGACCTCTCCAACGTCGAGGTCGTGGAGGGCGACGAGGATAGCGCCAAGGTCGACACCTTCGAGCTGAAGGAGTCGGCGGATGAGGCGCCGGTCGTCAAGCTCGTCAACATGGTGCTCGTGGACGCGATCCAGAAGGGCGCGTCCGACATCCACTTCGAATCGTACGAGAAGGTGTTCCGGATCCGGTTCCGGATCGACGGCGTCCTGCACGAGATGCTCTCGCCGCCCAAACGCCTCGAGTCCGCGATCCTCTCGCGGCTCAAGATCATGTCGAATCTGGACATCGCCGAGCGCCGCATGCCGCAGGACGGACGCATCAAGCTCCGATACAGCAGCCGCGAGATCGACTTCCGCGTGTCGACCCTGCCGACGATCTTCGGCGAGAAGGCGGTCCTCCGGATCCTCGACAAGGACGCGCTGAAGCTCGACCTCACGCAGCTCGGCTTCGACGACTGGAGCCTGGAGAAGTTCAACGCGGCGATCCATCAGCCGTACGGAATGGTCCTCATCACGGGACCGACGGGCTCGGGCAAGACGACTACGCTCTATTCGGCGATCCACACGATCAATTCCCCCGAGCACAACATCATGACCGCCGAGGACCCGGTCGAGTACAACCTGAAGGGTGTCAACCAGGTGCAGATCAACGACGGCGTGGGCCGGACGTTCGCCGCGGCGCTCCGCTCGTTCCTGCGCCAGGACCCCGACGTCATCCTCGTCGGTGAGACACGCGACCTCGAGACGGCGCAGATCTCGATCCGCGCCGCGCTCACCGGCCACCTCGTCTTTTCCACACTGCACACGAACGACTGTCCGTCCACGATCGCGCGGCTCCTCGACATGGGCATTCAGCCGTTCCTGGTGGCGTCATCCCTCCTCCTCCTCCTGGCGCAGCGCCTCGGCCGCAAGATCTGCAAGTCGTGCAAGGAACCGTACGAGGGTGACGAGGAGAGCCTCGTGCCCTACGGGCACGTCCCCACGGGGAAGGGCAAGGTCACCTTCTCTAAGGGCAAGGGCTGCCCGACGTGCAACTTCACCGGCATGAAGGGTCGTGTGGCGATCTACGAGGTCATGCCGATCTCCGAGGAGCTTCGGGACGCGATCCTCCGGAATGCACCGACCGCCGAGCTCCGCGAGACCGCCCAGTCGCAAGGGATGAGGACGCTGCGCCAGTCGGGGCTCCTCAAGGTGCTGGACGGGACCACGACGATCGAAGAAGTGCTGAGAGTCACCCTGGCGTAGCGAGTCGCGATTCCGGACTAAGGGGGAGACGATGGCCGCGAATATGGCCGATCTGCTGCAGATCATGGTGGACCGTGGGGCGTCGGACCTGCATATCACGAGCGGCACGTACCCGCAGCTCCGCATCAGCGGGCGCCTGACCCAGCTCACGCAGTTCGAGCAGCTGGCCCCCCAGGACACACAGCGGCTCGCCTACAGCGTCCTGAACGAGGGGCAGAAACAGAAGTTCGAGGAGGAGAACGAGCTCGACCTCTCGTTCGGAATCCAGGGCCTCGCGCGCTTCCGGTGCAACGTGTTCCGCCAGCGGGGCGCCGTGGGCGCCGCGATCCGCATCATTCCCTACAAGATCCGCACGTTCGACGAGCTCGGGCTTCCGACGATCGTCCAGCAGCTGGCGGACCGTCCGAAGGGTCTCGTGCTCGTCACCGGGCCGACCGGATCGGGCAAGTCCACGACGCTCGCGGCGATGATCGACAAGATCAACGTCGAGCGCCACGAGCACATCATGACGATCGAGGACCCGATCGAGTTCGTCCACCCGCACAAGTCCTGCCTCGTGAACCAGCGCGAGGTCTTCGCGGACACGAACTCGTTCCAGCGGGCGCTCAAGTCCATTCTCCGGCAAGACCCGGACGTGGTCCTCGTGGGCGAGATGCGCGACCTCGAGACGATCGCAGCGGCGCTGACGATCGCGGAGACGGGCCACCTGACCTTCGGCACCCTCCACACCAACTCCTGCGCCCAGACGATGAACCGCATCATCGACGTTTTCCCGACGTCCCAGCAGGCCCAGGTGCGCGCCCAGCTCGCCCTCGTGCTCGAGGGCGTGCTGTCGCAGACGCTGATCCCGAAGGTCGGCGGCGGACGTGTCATGTCGATGGAGATCCTGGTGGCCACGCCCGCGATCCGGAACCTCATCCGCGAGGAGAAGATCCACCAGATCTATTCGGCGGTCGCCACCGGGCAGAAGTTCGGCATGCAGACGATGAACCAGGCGCTGGCCGACCTCGTGAGGCGGAAGCTGATCACGCGTGAGGACGCCCTGAACCGGTCGACGCTCCCGGAGGAGCTCACGCAGCTCCTCAGCCACGAGTCTGGCAGCGCTGCGGCGACGGCCCCGGCGGCGGCCGGCGCTTCACCCTTCGCGAAGCGCTAGGAGGGAACCATGCCCGTGTTTGCATACCGTGGCCGGTCGGCGGCGGGCGCCGTGGCCGGCGAGATCGAGGCCGACGACCGGCCGGGCGCCGTGGCCGCGCTCCGCGCGAAAGGCGTCGTCGCCACGTCGGTCCAAGAGCGGCAGGCGAAGGCCGCCGCGGTCAAGAAGGTCGGCGGCTCGGTCAAAGACAAGGACCTCGCCATCTACACGCGCCAGTTCTCGACGATGGTCGACGCGGGTCTGCCGATCGCGCAGTGCCTCTCGATCCTGTCCGAGCAGAGCGACTCGAAGGCGCTCCGCGACGTGACGGCTCGGATCGCGCGCGAAGTCGAGGGCGGCGCGACGCTCGCAGAGTCGTTTCGGAAGTACCCGAAGGTCTTCGACGACCTCTTCACGAACATGCTCCAGGTCGGCGAGTCGGGCGGCGTGCTCGACGTCGTCCTGCAGCGCCTGTCCGGCTACATCGAGAAGGCCGCCAAGCTCAAGAGCAAGGTCAAGGGCGCGATGGTCTACCCGGTCACGATCATCGGCGTCGCGTGCCTCGTGATCATCTTCATGATGATCTTCGTCATTCCGACCTTCGCGAAGATGTTCCAGGGGTTGGGCGCGGACCTCCCGCTGCCGACGAAGATCGTCATGTGGCTCTCGGACTTCATTCAACGGTACATCATCCTGATGGTGCTGGCGGGCGCGGGCGTCGTCTACGGGATCAAGCGTTACTACGGGACCGACCAGGGCAGCAAGGTGATCGACGCGTTCCTCCTGAAGGTCCCGGTGGTCGGCATGCTCATCCGCAAGGTGGCGGTCGCGCGGTTCACCCGGACGCTGGGCACGCTGATCTCGTCCGGCGTGCCGATCCTCGAAGGGCTGCTCATCACCGCCCGCTCGGCCGGGAACCGCGTCGTCGAGCGCGAGGTGATGGGCGCGCGCACCGCGGTCACCTCGGGCCGCACCCTCTCGGAGCCGCTCCGCGGGAGCACCGTGTTTCCGCCGATGGTGGTGCACATGATCAGCGTCGGCGAGAACACGGGCGCGCTCGATCAGATGCTGCAGAAGATCGCCGACTTCTACGACGACGAGGTGGACACGGCGGTCACGGCGCTCACGTCGCTGCTCGAGCCGATGATGATCGTCTTCCTGGGCGTGGTCGTCGGCGGTCTGGTCGTGGCGATGTACCTGCCGATCTTCAAGCTGGTCACGTTGATGAAGTAGTGACACCCACGAACGACGGGCTGTTGCGGGGGTTCTTCTGGGCGCGGCTCGGGCTCGCCGCGCTGCTCCTGGCTCTCGGGCCGCTCCTGCCGTCCGATCTCATCCCGGGCGAGCAGCCTGTCGTGCTGGCGCTCAGCCTGCTGGTGGCGGTGGCATCGTCCGCCGCCCTGCTCCTGTTCGGCACCCTCCGCGAGCCGCGCCATATCGCGTGGCTCTTCTGCTTGCTGGACGTGGTGCTCGTCACGGCGGTCGTGGCCGCGACGGGCGGCGGGCGGTCCATCTTCACGTTCCTCTACGTGCTCTCGGTGACCGGGGCATGCGTGCTCCTGTCGCGCACCGGCGGGCTCGTGATGGCCGCCGCCTCGAGCGTGCTGTACACCAGCGTCGTGCTGGCCCGCAACGTCCTCCCGACAAGCTTCTTCTTCGACGCGCCCGAGGAGACCAGCGGACTCGAGCTGCTGACGATGTTCATGAACTCGGGCACCTTCCTCGTCGTCGCCATCGTCGCCGGGGGGCTCGCCGAGCGGTTCCGCGCGACACGACGCGAGCTCGTCGACCTGCAGGCCTTCAAGGATCTCGTGTTCCAGTCGGTCGGCACCGGCCTCATCGCGCTCGACCGCCAGCACCGTGTCACCGCGTTCAACCGCGCCGCCGAGGAGATCACGGGCCGCCCCGCGGCCGACGCCATCGGCCGCCCGTGGTCGGAGCTGTTCGGTGAGACGATCGCGCTCGACGCGATCGCGGCCGCCATCGACGCCAACCCGCGCATGTCCTCGCTGCACGAGACCACCCTGCGCAGGCCCGGCAGCGCCGCCACGCCCGTGCGGGTCACCTTCTCGGCGCTCCGCGCCGGCGACGGCGCGCGGCTCGGACTCATCGGGGCCTGCGAAGACCTCTCGGCGATCCGCCAGCTCGAGGCCCGGATGCGCCAGGCCGACCGGCTGGCGACGCTCGGCCGGATGGCGGCGAACATCGCGCACGAGATCCGGAACCCACTGGCCTCGCTCACGGGCGCGATCGAGGTGCTGGCGGGCCCCACCACCGCCGGCGATGCGCGTGACCGCCTCTCGCAGATCGTCATGCGTGAGTCCGAGCGGCTGAACCAGATCATCAAGAACTTCCTCGAGTACGCGCGCCCGGCGCCGCTATCGATCGCCGCCTTCGACGTGGCGGTCGCCGCCGAAGAGGTGCTGCTCCTGCTCGAGCACCGGGCGAGCCCCGGCAGCAGCCTCAAGGTCATCCGCGAATTCGCCCCGTCCATCCCCTGGCCCGTGGATGCTCAGCAGTTCCGGCAGATCCTGTGGAATCTCTGCCTGAATGCGGTCGAGGCAATGCCTGAGGGAGGCGAGTTGCGCGTGGCCGCCGCCGTACGGGGTGATACGCTCGAGATCGCGGTGAGCGACACCGGGGAGGGCATCGGCGCCGGCGACCTCTCCCACGTCTTCGAGCCCTTCTTCTCCACCAAGCCGGAGGGCACCGGTCTCGGGCTCGCCCTCGTCCATCGCATCGTCCAAGAGCACGGAGGCGAGATCGACGTGCACAGCTCGCCGGACCTCGGCACGACGTTCACCCTCACGCTTCCCTCCCGCAGTGCCTGACACCCGGGTGCTGGTCGTCGACGACGAACGGAGCATGCGCGAGCTCCTCGCGATCATGCTGCGACAGGCGGGCCACGACGTCACGGTGGCCGAGGGCGGCGAGCAGGCCGTCGAAGCGATCAAGAGCGAGTCGTTCGACCTCGTCATCACCGATCTTCGTATGCGGAAGGTTGACGGCCTCGCGGTCCTGCGCGCCGCGAAGGAGCATTCGTCCAACGCCGTGGTCCTCGTGGTCACCGCGTTCGCTTCCACCGAGACGGCCGTCGAGGCCATGAAGCTGGGCGCGTACGACTATGTCACCAAGCCCTTCAAGCTCGACGAGATCAAGCTGACGATTGCCAACGCGCTCGAGCGCA
>Ga0137418_10005562_pt1 | contig 11571 bp, 7 predicted proteins | sample CZODoug3_1_2_16f_FD_122242 | JGI IMG/M metagenome (GOLD analysis project Ga0137418, IMG submission 122242) | Vadose zone soil fungal communities from Angelo Coast Range Reserve, California, USA - CZODoug3_1_2_16fungal (Hybrid Assembly) | ecosystem: Environmental > Terrestrial > Soil > Vadose... | reverse complement strand
ACACGCGTGTGCTACGCAAGTATTCCGTTCGTTTCGTAAATAGGCCGGCTTCAATGGCTTAGTAGAATCGAGCCATGCAATCCTCTCTGCACGCTATTGGGATCGTCTTTGGCGTTTACCTGGACGCGTTAACCTTTATAAGGCTGTGCTTCAGCCCCAGAGCTATCGTCGCGGCCGAGAATCTGTTTCTACGTAAACAACTCGGCTTGTATATTGAGCGGAAAGTGAAGCCGCGCCGGGCTACCGACGCCATTCGCTTCACATTGGCACGACTGACTCGTCTGTTCGACTGGAGCACCGCCCTCACCATCGTCGAACCCGACACGTTGGTCCGTTGGCATCGCAAAGGATTCCGGCTGTTTTGGAAATGGAAATCTCGTCCACGCGGCCGACCTCGCGTTCCTATCGAGTTGCGGAAGCTGATTGTCGAGATAGCGACGAGCAACCAGACCTGGGGCGAGGAGCGCATTGCCGATGAACTGTTGCTCAAGATCGGTATCCGAATTTCACCACGCACCGTTCGGCGTTACCTGCCCAAGTCGCCCCTTCGTCCTGCAGACCCAAAGCAACGCTGGATGACGTTTGTGCGCAATCACGCCAGAGCCATCATCGCTTGCGAGTTCTTCGTCGTGGTGACGGCGAGGTTCCAACTGGCCCCAAGCGAATTCCTATTGCGAACGATTGATCGGGACAGCGCGTCGAGAGTCTCTGGATTTCATGATTCCGGTCAACGAAGCACACATTCGAGAGACGCTCAAATCGTGGACAGATCATTACAATCGTGGACGTCCACATTCCAGCCTCGGACCAGGAACGCCGGACGTGAGTTCGCCCAAGGTGGAGCTTCAACGGCAACGGCATTGCATTCCGAAGGACTATCGGATTGTAGTGACTTCGATACTTGGTGGCCTCCACCACGAGTACACCCTTGACCGGATTGCGGCGTGAGAACGACTTCGTTCGAAGTCGGATTTCATTTTTGCGGACGACAACTAGTGGTGTTGCAGTTTTTGCCGGTCAGCTCTGGCACGAGGAGTCTCGAATTCGATAATCGTTGTAGGCTCGGAGGAGCGCGTGCGATCACATGCTAGAATTGCCACCGTGGCGATCAACGCCCCGAAGTCAGACCGAGTTTGGCCGTGCAATACGGCCCTCCAAGGAGAACCATGGTGAGAACGTACCTGTCGAGTATAGCAATCGTCCTGGCGATATTGATTCTTTGGGACCCGCTCCCGGCCTTGGCGCAGGCGAGCGGTAGCGGCAAGCCTGAGCCGGATATGAAGGGGCCCGCGCCTCGTCTTCCGAACGGAAAACCTGGCATGGCGGGCATCTGGTCCACCACACGCCGCGCGGATGTGACTAACAAAAGCATTCCGGGATACATTGCGGAGCTGCCGTACACGGAATGGGGCAAAAAGGAATGGGACAACTATGACCCCGTCCGCAATGGGGATTACGCCGGCACGTGCCTGCCCTTCGGCTTCTCTCGCTCGCTTTACGGACCGCATCCTACGCAAATCATCCAGGACAACGATTACATCATCTTTCTGTTCGAGCAGAACACGATGTTCCACATCGTGGCGACCGACGGCCGCGGTTTCACGCCCGGTCTGCCGTCGTCGTGGTTCGGTGAGTCCATCGGACGCTGGGACGGCGACACGCTGATCATCGAGACCCGCAACACGAACGGCTACACCAGAATTGACACGATCGGCCACCCGATCAGCAATCAGGCCAAGATCACGCAGACCTATAAGCGTGTGAACTTCGGCACCATCGAACACACGTTTACTGTCGACGATCCAAAGACCTACACGAAACCCTGGACGATCCACGACACCTGGCCGACGGAAAAATGGGGCACCACTCTGATGGAATACGCATGCATGGAAGGCAACATCGAGGGGCTGCTGTCCGGCGCAATTAAGCCTTGGAGTCCTCCGAAGGAACACTAGATTTAATCGGGTGTCGCGGATGTAGCAGGTAAACTCACGGCCAAGGCAGCGGGACCTACAGTTGGGAATGAGACGTCGCTGACTTCAATGGGCGGGCACAAGATAGTGTCCGCGCGACACCACAGCCCTCGCGACACCAGCTGAAAACTATGGTCAGGCGTAACAGTTTGAAGCAACAATCTGGACATCTGACGGACCGGCATCCCGCAGATATGCCAATTCCCCAAGAGTTGCGAAGGGGAGAGCATTGCGCCCCAGAATCAAATGCTACCGCGTTAATATAGAGGCATCATAAAAGTAAGGGCCTGGTCCGATGAATCGTTTCGTATCCCCCATGACTCTCCACTTGTCGCTTTTTGGGTTTCTTACTTTCCGTTTTTGACACGCCGCTTCGTATATAGCAACCATTTTCCTTCGCTCCGAAATTGGCGATGCGGACATCAGGAGTACAATTCTGACAAATTCTCATCGACGTGATTGATGGAGGCTTCCATGAAGAAGACGTGCATCGCTCTCCCAGTACTCGCCATCGTTGTCCTTGCGGGAATCGGCAGCAGCAACGCGCAGGCCCCGGCCGACAAAGTCGTCAGACTCGATGCGGCACTCGACGCGCTCATTTCGGTGGACGCCAAAATCGAAAAGGTTGCGTCCGGATTCGGATTCACTGAGGGACCCGTGTGGGTGCAGCGCGGAAGGGAAGGCTACCTGCTGTTCACCGACATCCCCGGTAACAAAGTCCACAAGATGACTTCGGATGGAAAGGTGTCCATCTACGAAGACCAGAGCGGCTATCGCGGTCCGTGGAACGGCTGGACGATGCTGACCGTGGGCAGCGCGACGCCCAATGGCCCGTTCATCATGGTGGGCGCGGATGGCCTCGCGGTGGACACGGAGGGCAGGCTTCTGCTCTGCGCGTTCGGGGACCGGGCGCTCGAGCGCGTGGAGAAGGATGGCAAGCGCTCCATCCTGGCCGACAAGTACGAAGGCAAGCGTCTCAACGGCCCGAATGATGTCGTGGTCAAGAAGGACGGCACGATCTATTTCTCGGACACGTTCGGCGGTCTGCGGAACCGGGCCGATGACCCGAATAAAGGGCTCGAGCGGAATGGTTTTTTCATGCTGCGAAACGGAAAGCTGTCGATGGTGGTTTCGGACATGAAGACCGTGAATGGCCTCGCCTTGTCGCCTGACGAAAAGTACTTGTACGTGAACGGCGGCGGCGACAATTACATTCGTCGGTACGAGATCCAGCCTGATGGCACGTTGGCGAACCCCAAGTTGATCATCGATCTCTCGATCGACAAAACACCCGGCGCCACCGATGGAACGAGGGTAGACTCCAAGGGAAACATCTGGACGACCGGGCCTGGCGGCGTGTGGATCATCTCGCCGGAAGGCAAGCACCTGGGATCGATTCTGATGACTGAGCGGCCCGCGAACCTTGGATTCGGCGATGCCGACTTGAAGACTCTGTATCTCACTGCGCGGTCGAGCGTCTACAAGGTCCGAGTCAACACGCCAGGCGTCCCGTGCCCCGCGTGCTCGAAATCAGCGGGAACGCATTAATCCGGTGCGGCCGGAGGCTGAACCCTGATCCGAAGGCGCGTGTCGACGAACCACAGCCATGCATCGAGCAGGATCTGAACTTCATCGTCGACAAGTACCATCGAGGCTGATATTGAGGTTTCAGACCTTGCCGGATGCGCGATGTCGTCATCCTTGTCGTTCATCTGATCGTAACCGGTCCGACTTGCAGGGCCGCGCGGACTCCGTTCCGTCGTTGCTCAAGCGAATGGCTCTGTGACAACTTCAGGAGCCGTTACTGATAATCAAGGAGTCAACATGAGAATTGTATGGATCTTTGGATGGGTGGTCCTGGCTGCAAGTCTCGCTTTCGGCCAGGGAACCGGAACCTTCAATGGCCGCGTGGTTGACCAGGGGAGCGGGGTGATTCCGGGTGCTAAGGTTACGGTCACTGCAGTAGCTACGGGTGTGGCTCGCAGCACGACAACCAACGAAAACGGTCTTTATAGTGTCACGGCACTGAATCCTGGTGTGTACGATGTGAAGGCGGAAAACCCTGGTTTCACATCCTCCCAAAGGCAAGGGGTCACGCTGGTCACCGATACTACGCTGTCGCTTGATTTTGCTCTGGGAGTCGCTACCACTTCAGAGACAGTGGAGGTCACAGGCGAGGCTCCTCTGGTAGAAATCACGAAGTCACATATGGCTTCCAATCTTCAACGAGCCGAGGTGCAGGAACTGCCGATGCTGAACCGCACGTTGAGCGCGCTCATTGCTCTGAATCCGGGAGTGCGCGAAGAAACCACGAATATGAACGTCCCCGGAACTTCAACGACGCACACTTATTTCAATGTGGGCGGGAATGGCCGAAATGCCATAGAGCTGGTCGACGGAATGGATAACCACGATGACAACGACGCCGGCGCCACCATGGAAATCAGCCTCGAAACCATCCAGGAGTTCAACGTAATGGCGCACGGCGCTCCGGCCGAATACGGCAGGACCGGAGGCGGGGTCGCCAGTCTCGTGACCAAATCAGGTACGAACCAGTTCCACGGTTCCGGGTTTTTCTATCACCGCAATGACGCTCTGACCACGATCGACTACTTCTCAGATCCAGCTCACGGCGGCGCCGGCAAGCCTCCCTATAAGCGTTACCAGTGGGGTGGTTCAGTCGGCGGCCCGATTAAGCAAGACCGCGCGTGGTTTTTCGGGGCGCTCGAGCGCATCAACCAGGACTACAACCTGCCTATGGCCGGCAACATCGTCGCTCTTTCCCAACTTCTGGTGCCGTTGAACATCCACGTGCTGCCAGCGAATTTCATTCCTCAGCCGTATCATGATCTTTTGGGAAGCGCAAAGTTCGACTTCCAATTGAACCCGCAGCACACTGCATTCTTCCGCTTTGCCGGAGAGAAAACCACGCTGTGGAACAGTACACTCGGCGCTTCCAATACGGTCAGTCCGCTGCCAGGGCCTCCGTTGAAGTGGTCCGATCAAAACAACTTTCCGTCGACGAATTATGCGGCCCGAGAAACATGGGTGGTCTCTCCTACCATGGTGAACGAGTTCGACTTTTCTTACCTGCACTATAGAAAGAACACCCAGAATATGAATTGTCTGGGACCGACAATAGGCGGACAGGGCCCTGCCCTCAACCTGACTCTTGATCAGTGCTTGATCCGAAACGTCAACTTCCCTTCGCTGGTCACGAAGAATTTCGGAACAGGCGGTTGGAATGACTACAACGAAAAGCACGTTCAGTTCAAAGATACCGTAGCCATCCAGGTCGGCAAGCATGCTGTGAAATTCGGCGGAGATATTCGATGGGTACCCTACGCCAACGGCAGCCAGCTACTCACCGCAGGCTCGGTCACTTTCTTCGATGATCCCGACGTGATTGTGTTCAACAAAAACGGAAGATATCCGCAGGGGTTTGCCACCCCCGGCATCGTGCGTTCGATGACGCTCCAGGGTCAGACTGCGCCGAACTTCCGGACATGGAACATGTATTACTGGTCGGCGTTCGCTCAGGATGATTTCAAGGTTACGCCGCGGCTGACCCTGAACCTGGGGCTCCGTTACGACTTCTTCCACAACTTGAATCAGCCCCGGTTAACGAAGAACCGCTTTTACAAGGTCTTTAAAGACATTGGAAGTCCATTCGCGGAAGTGCCCCATGCCTCTAAACTGGATTTTGCGCCGCGCGTCGGATTGGCGTGGGATGCCCGAGGAAATGGCAAAGACGTGATCCGCGCCAATTTCGGAATTTATTATCCGGTGCAGGTCGTCACGTCGTTCTTCACAGCCAACTATTATGAGAGGGATACCCTCGCCATTAACAAGACGATTCAAAACAGCGCCATCGGTGTCGGAGCGCTGGCGAATTATGTTTACGGAGGCCCTTTGCCGTCGACGTTTCCGCCTGCCGACGCTACCGACCTGGTGCCGGGCGCATCCGCCAGCAGCGTGGCTAACAGCAGTACAGCCTGGTATGCGCCGGGGTTGAGAGACCAGTATGAAATGATTTCTCATATCGGTTGGGCTCACCAGCTCGTGGGGAATATGGTGCTTTCGACCGATTACACGCATATCCAGGGTGTGCACGAGTGGCGGCCGGTTGAAGTCAATCCGCTCTGCACCGCTAACTTCCAGGGTCCATGCAAGAGCCCCGGTTTCAACGGTCCGGCGGCGGCCATCGGACAGCGCATTCTATCGACCGCAACGCAGGCAGTTTACGGGGATCCTAACCTGCTTGGTGCCGTCGGTCTCACTTCTTCCATCGCGCGCTCGAAATATGATGAACTGGCTGTAGCGTTTCAGTACCGGGGAAAGCGAACCAGCCTTCTGGCGAATTACAGCCTTTCCTATGCCTATGGATACGGGGGCAACGTCGGAGGATTGTTCGTCAGTAACGCCGGCGGTTACCTGCCGGAGATTCCCAGCGCTTACGGCGGATGCTTCTCCTGTCCTGGAGAATGGGGGCCGGGAGCCGCGGACGAGCGGCATCGAGCAGCGGTTTACGGAGTTGTCGATCTTGGAATGGGATTCCAGGTGTCGCCAGCCGTCGTGATTGCGTCGGCATTGCCTTACCAGATCTACCGTGCAAATTCGCCGACCGGTTACGGTGCTCTACGATGCTACGTTGGCGACTGCCTCACCCCTTCGGCCAACGGCGAAGCAGTCACCGTGAATGCCGGGCGCGGTGCTCCGCTTGTGAACCTCAACACACGCGTATCGAAAATGTTCAAGACCAGCGAGACCACATCGGTAACGGGCTTTGTCGAGTTGTACAACCTCATCGACCGGGCCAACTTTGGAGCCAATTACGGTACGAATGCGTTCGCACCGGCGACGTTCCGGAAACCGCTCGGCTATATCGGCGGACTGCCGGGATCTTCTGCTACGGTACCGGCTTCGTTCCAGATACAGTTGGGCGCACGCTTTACGTTCTAATCAGCACATGGAACTGCAGATGGTTCTTGCGTTCCTGCGCGCGACCGTTCGACGTTGATGTCTGGATCCACCTGGGGGGTGCTGTTATGCGACGATTTGTACCTGCTGCAGTCGTGCTTGCTACTGGTGCGCTAGCCATTTCGATCACAGCGTACACACAATCTCCACGAACTGCGAATCCGGCCAACCGCGCCGTCTACGGCGCCGAACAGGCCACACGCGGCAAGACTCTTTACACGCAGAATTGCCGTAAATGCCACATGGAGAACCTGCAGGGAAACTGTCCGGCAGAGAATGTCCGCCCATCCGCGGCGTACGTGTGTGCGGCACCGCGCACCGCACCACCGCTGGTGGGCGACGCATTTCTTCAGCGATGGTACAGCGCTGGTGATTTATACGCCCGCATTCGCTGGAGTATGCCCGCGGACAATGTGGGCGGTCTGAGCGCGGATGACAATCTGGCCATTCTGGCCTACGTCCTCCAGTCAAATGGTTTTTCGGCAGGAAGGGAACTCCGAAACGACGCCACCGCGCTGAAAACGATGGTGCTGCAGGAAAAAACGAAGAACACGAATACCGCAGTGAAGGATTCCGTTAACGACCTCGGTATTTCCGAAGCGTATTACACCGAAGAACAGGCTGCGCGAGGAAAGAACTACTACTACGGTGCGTGCGGTATGTGTCACACCGCTGAACCCAATGGCCCGAATGGCCTCAATATGCCGCACGAGACGGGTTTGGGATGGCATTGGGGTAATCAATGGCGGTATACCGTGCAGGCAGGCAAACAGTGGCTGGAAACCAATTCTCGTATTTCCGGAAAGCCGCAGATGTGGGACACTGTCGCGGATTTGTATAACAAGATCCGAACGAGCCAGCCCGCCTATGCAGTCGGGGCTCTCAGTACGGAACAGTACCTGGGTATTGTGGCCTATCTCCTAAAGCAGAACGGCTTCCCCGCCGGGAAAGATGAATTGACAGACAATCTCAACCTGATGAGAAACATGACTATGGAGAAGGGCTACCAACGGCTCTTCAATAGCAAGGATCTCACCGGCTGGGCATTTGTACTGGGCGCGAATTGCCCGCCGAAAACCGAGCAGGGATGTGCGCAAACCAGCCCCGGATCGACCTTTACTGTAAGCAATGGAATTCTTTACGACACGGGAACACCGCACGGCTATATGTACCCAAAGAAAAAATTCGGGCCGAACTTTACTTTGCGTGCGGAATATCGGTACATGCCCTATCCGGGTATGGAGGACGATAAGGACTTCTACGGTAATAGCGGATACCTGCTCTTTATTGAGAAGCATGATGTATGGCCCAGGACGTTGGAAATCCAAGGCAGAAGCAACATGGAGATGAACATCAATGCCATGGACGGGCACGCCATGTTCACGTTTGACGATGAATTGCGAAAGAAAGTGCGCAATCCGGCAGGACAGTGGAACGCCGTCGAAATTGTTTCCAAAGGGAACGAAGTCTGGAATTACCTGAACGGAACGCTTCTGTCCCATGTTTCGCAGCACGATTTTCCATCGTCTGGCTACATCGGTTTCCAGGCGGAGAGTGGGCCAATACAATACCGGAACATTCGTATTAAGCCGGAATAGTGGAAGGTATTGAGTCAGTTTGAACTCTAGCGGCCCGTGGTAATTCGGGGACAGACGTATAAATCACCTAAATTCTTCTAATATTTTCAATCTGAATTTAGGTGATTTATACGTCTGTCCCCGAATTACCACGGGCTAATGACCGCCGCTACAGTTACCGCGGTCATAGCGATGGGCGCAAATGAGTCGACATTTACGTTTGATGATGCTGCGCGCATACGGGCTCGCAAACCAGTGGGGCAGTGGAATTCTGTAGAAATCGTTTCAAAGGATGGCCAGCTCTGGACCTACCTGAACGGAACACTCATCACGCATGTTACCAGGCACCCCTTCACCGAAGCGGGCTATATCGGCTTCCAGGTCGAGAGCGGGCCGGTGCATTGGAGGAACATCCGGATCAAGGCGGATTGACCTCTATTTGCAATGACGGCCGGAAACTTGCGCATGCCGCTTATTTTCCCTATCCTTATCAACCAAATGAAGGTCGCCGAATGCCCGTGAGTCGCTATAAGGAGGACATCGTGGAGAGCAAAGCATTTGTCGTGCGCCGGCTTGTGGTGCTTGTAGCTGGCTTGGCCCTGTTAGCTCCTGCCGGCATGCGCTTGCTTGCGCAAAGTGCAGGCGTGGGCGCTGAATGGCGGACCTATGCAGGCTCGACCGCGAGCACGAAATACTCTCCCCTCGATCAGATCAACAGAAACACGGTCAGGAATCTTCGCATCGCGTGGCGCCAGTCGGCGACACCAGTGGAAGTCCGTGAAGGGGCCAACGCGCCGGCGCCGACCAACTATCAGCACACGCCGCTGATGGTCGGAGGCCTGGTGTACATGATTACCGGCTACGGCTCGGTTGCGGCGCTGGATGCCGCGACCGGCAAGCTGGTGTGGTTCGACAAGCGGTCGCGAAGTCTCGGCCCGTTGCCGGCCGGAAACTTCATTTGGCACGACGACCCCGCGCAGCCCGGCTTGTACATCATCAGTGGGCGCGGATGGACCAGTCGCGGCGTCGCGTACTGGACGGACGGCCGCGATGCGCGCGTGATCTCTGTGGTTGGATCGTCGCTACTGGCGCTCAACGCCAGGACCGGCAAACGTTACGCAGATTTCGGCAACGGAGGTGAGGTCGATCTCACCAAAGGTTACGACCGTCCAGTCGAGAGCTTCCGCTGGGGAGGACCGCCTCTGGTTGTCGGCGATGTCGTTGTGGTGGGCGGTATCCCAGCCGCCGCCGGTCAGTCTCTCCCGGGAGATGTCCGCGCGTTCGACGTGCGGACGGGCGCGCTGCGGTGGACGTTCCACGCGATCCCTCGCCCGGGCGAATTCGGCAACGACACTTGGCCGAACGGCTCCTGGGAACGTGCGGGCGCAGGCGGCGTCTGGAGTGCGATGAGCGCCGATGAGGAGCTCGGCTACGTGTACCTGCCGACCGAATCGACAGCCACGCAGCCGCTGGCAGCGGATTTCTCTGGCGGCGCGCGGCCTGCGGCCGGCCTCTTCGAAAACGGAATCGTGTGCCTCGACGCCAAGACGGGCAAACGGGTCTGGCACTTCCAGTTCGTCCATCACGGACTCTACGATTGGGATACGCCCGCAGCCCCAACTCTAGTCGATATCATGGTCGACGGCCGGCGAATCAAAGCCGTCGCACAGGTGACAAAGTACGGGTTCCTCTTCGTGTTCGACCGTGTCACGGGCGCGCCGGTATGGCCGATAGAGGAGAAACCGGTCCCCCAGGGTGGGGTGCCAGGTGAATGGTATTCGCCCACGCAGCCGTATCCCTCCAAGCCTCCGGCATATGAGCCTGGGGATGTCACTGTCGATGAACTCGTCGACTTCACGCCGGAACTGCGGCAGGAGGCACTCAAGATCATCAGTCAGTACCGCTACGGATCTCGTTTCATGCCGCCGTCCGTCCGGGAGCCGGATCTGGGTGGTACGAGGGGAACCATCCAGCGAATGGGAACGATCTCGACAACCTGGAACGGTGCCGGTTTCGATCCGGATACTGGAATTCTGTATGTGCCGTCGGTGCAGGACCCCGGTATCATCGAAATGGTGAAAGCGAACGACGGCAAGAATGAATGGATTCTGAATCCCCTTGGCCTGTCATATGGGCCGTATCTGCAGGGCCCGCGCGGATTGCCCACGCCTTTCAAGCCCCCGTATGGCCGGCTTACTGCCATCGATTTGAACAAGGGGACGATTCTCTGGGCAGTTCCCAACGGGAACGGACCGCGGGATAACCCGGCGATCAAGCACCTGAAGCTTCCTCCTCTCGGACAGGGCGGTCGTGCTGCGCCGCTAGTGACCAAATCGATGGTCTTTCTCGGGGAGGGCGGGAATGATGGTGTTGCAGGACTTCCCCCTGGCGGCGGAGGCAAGATGTTCCGCGCGTACGACAAAGCGTCAGGTAAAGTGCTGTGGGAGATGGAGCTGCCCGGAGGAACGACAGGGGCTCCGATGACCTACATGCTGAACGGCAAGCAGTACATCGTCGTGGCGACAGGGTGGAAGGACACGCCCGGTGAGTTGATTGCGCTCGCGCTCCCGTAGGACCGTGAGTCTACAGTCTGTGCGCTTGAACAACTCTCGCTTTGGTGACGATTTAAGTGCCTTCGAAGACCGCGGAGTCGGCACACATCATATCCAAATCCGGCGCAGCTGTGATACTTTCGTGGCGCTTTGCGAGCCAAAGGATCCCCATGTTTCGACTGCGATTAGCCGTCCTCGCAACTTTGCTTGCCTTCGGCGCGAACGCCGAAGCGGCAACTAAGGCCATCAAGTTTGGAAAGCTGTGGGACGGACACAGCACAATCTCGAACGCCGTCATCATCGTCGAAAACGACAAGATTCAAAGTGTCGCCGCGAACGCACCCATTCCGGCGGGAGCGGAAATCATCGATCTTAGCCACTACACCGGTATGCCAGGTATGATCGATGTGCACACGCACCTGACGTACTACTGGGACCCGGCGTCCGGTGCCAATCCGCGGCGTCAGCCGCCGCGGCACGTCGCGGTGA
>Ga0137418_10005560_pt1 | contig 11575 bp, 13 predicted proteins | sample CZODoug3_1_2_16f_FD_122242 | JGI IMG/M metagenome (GOLD analysis project Ga0137418, IMG submission 122242) | Vadose zone soil fungal communities from Angelo Coast Range Reserve, California, USA - CZODoug3_1_2_16fungal (Hybrid Assembly) | ecosystem: Environmental > Terrestrial > Soil > Vadose... | reverse complement strand
AGGCTTGATCCGTGATGACGAGACAGGCATCTCCCCAGTTTGTTTCCATAGCGGTCTTTCAGACCAGGTGAAAGCCGAGATGTGGGATCAGATTCATCGACAGGTCGTTCGCGTGGTCGTGGGGACCCGGTCGGCCATCTTTCTCCCATTGACTGCAATCGGGGTGATCTGGGTCGAGGGAGAAGAAGATGCAGCGCTCAAAGAACCACAAGAACCACGCTACCATGCACGAGACGTGGCCTGGTTGAGGGCGCAGGATGAACAGACGGCGCTGGTCCTGAGTTCGTCCCATCCCTCCCTTGAGACTAAAGCGGCGGTGGAGCAACGTGGGATCGTTGTACGTAAGCTCATGCCATCTGATGCACGACCGAGCGTACAGGTCGTCGATTTACGCGATCATGGTCGCGGCACGGTGCTGAGCCAGCCGCTCGTTCGAGCCATTGAGCAAGCAATCGGTCGCCGGGCCGGCGTCCTGTTGTTTCTCAATCGGAAGGGCTATGCTGGCGCCCTCGTCTGTCGTGACTGTGGCCAGGTTCCCCGCTGTCCTGCCTGTCGCGTGGCGCTGATGTACTCTCGGCAGGCGGGTCATCTGCGCTGTTCCTACTGCGGGGACGTTACGCCCATTCCCGAGACCTGCGTCTCCTGTTCCGGCCCTCGCATGCAGTTGATCGGGGAGGGCACAGAGCGGGTGGAAGAGGATGCAAAGCGATTGTTTCCTCACGCGGCAGTGATTCGGCTCGATGGAGATACCATGCGGCTGGCGGTGCAGGCCGAAGCCCTCTGGCGGAGGGTCGAGCGGGGGGAGTGGGATATCATCGTCGGGACACAACTGCTGTTGCGGCGCAGGCCTCTCCCGACGATGGGCCTAGTCGGGATTGTGCAGGCGGACTCAGGACTCAGCGTACCGGATTTCCGATCTGCCGAACGTACCTATCATACGATCCTCGATACGGTCAGTCTCGCCGATCCGGCAGGGGCTGGCGGCCAGGTTATTGTGCAGACCTATCTGTCATCTCATCATGCGATTCAGGCTGTGGCTCAGAACGACGAATCCATCTTCTTATCGGAGGAGCTGTCCCATCGAACTGCATTGGGATATCCACCCGCGGTTTATCTGATCGCCCTTCTCGTATCGGGGACCAACGAGAAAATGGTTCGCGACGCTGCCTCGGACTGGGTGGCTCGGCTCACCGCCTGCTCTTCACCGTCCGTGGCCGGACAGACGGCTATGGTCCCTTTGACGCCTCAATCGATTGGTCGGCCCGACCGTCTCACTGTTCTGGGCCCAGTCCCCTCTCCGGTGCCGAGACTCCGGGGACGGTATCGGTGGCAAATTCTCGTGAAGTCGTCTGAACGGGAAGCGGGGCTCGAAACGGTGCGGATCACGGTCAAGGAAATGGAACGGACATATCAGGGCCGAGCCATCAAGTTCGATGTCGACGTCGATCCGATCGAGATGTGGTAGGTCTTATCTGTGTTTGCGCAGGCGTCCTGATTGCGGCGTGGGTGGATGGCTGTCGGTTGCATCGGTTGATGAGACGGTGATGGGCTGGCCGGCTCGCTTGAAGAGCCCATAGGAGATCGTTATCCAAAAGATCGCCGAGAGGAGTCCCGTTACAACGGCTGAGAGGATCGTCCCCATTTGTTCGTCGGTCGGTTCCGTCGTGGTCGAGCGGACCTGAACCATTGTGACGATGGGCCACGCAAGGCTCTCCAGGCCAAGCAACAGGGTGGCCCAGGCCCAGACCAGTCCAACCGTGCGCCCCTGCCAGATCAGAAACCCTGCGACGCCTCCTGCGACGAGAAAGACTCCCCAGGGTGAGAACGAGTCCCACGCCAGCCAGGCACCCGCCGCCACGACGAGGCTGCCAAGCAGGGCATTGAGTTGGGGGCTCCACCACGTGGTGACCATACTAGGTGTTGTTCTCCGTGGACGATGCGCGGGCTAGTGTGAGTTCCGACGGCGTGGTTGTCAATGGAGGTGCCCGTCGGCGAGCTTGCCAGCCCAAGGCTCATCGCAGCTGCGAATCCGTGATTAAAGCCAGAAGGGCTCATGAATTATGCGGGCTTGGACTGCTGCCTCGTCCGACAGACTGAAAGAGCTGCACACGCTCCTCTCCGGTGAGCGGTTTCCACGCTCCGGGTACCAATCCGTCAAGCGTCACATGCATGATCCGAACACGATGCAGCGTGTGTACCCGATATCCCAAGACTTGGCACATACGCCGAATCTGTCGATTGCGTCCTTCGGTGAGGATGATGCGGAACCGTGCGGGACCGAGTCGTTCAATCCGACAGGGTTTGCTCGGACGCTCGAGAATGACGACCCCTTGAGCCATGCGGTCGATGAACGTCTGATCGAATGGATGATCGACTGACACCTCGTATTCCCGTTCATGCCCGTGCTCAGTTCGTAGAATCTCGTTCACGATGTCCCCGTCGTTCGTGAGAAGGATGAGGCCGGACGAGTCCTTGTCGAGTCGGCCGATCGGAAAGATCCGTTCCGGATGGCCAATCTCCGCAATGATGTTACGAGGCACATGCGACTCACTGGTCGTCGTCACACCCACCGGCTTGTAATACTTGATATAGAGCGAGGCCGTTCCCCAGGGAATCACCTGTCCATCTCGTGCGATGACGTCGTCAGGACCGACCTGATCTCCCAAGCGGGCCACCCGCTGATTGATGGTCACGCGACCGGACTCGATCAGGCGATCGGCCTCTCGCCGAGAACACATGCCGTGGTGTGTAAAAAACTTATTGATGCGAAGCTTGTCGGTCACAGCGTGGGTATGCCGTTTTAGCAGGCTGCGGAAAAACTCAGTTTACACTTAATACACCGTTGGAATCTTACATGCCGGTGCCAAGTCAACATAGTCTCAGGATGCTCAAAAAGGCCAGACTTCTAAACCGCCCAACCCTGGCGCGCCGAGACGCGCCTTACCCCAGGCAAGGCCGCAACTCCTCACTGACCCTCGTTTTACGTTTCACGCCTCACGTTTCACGGTTCCCGTGAACGATGCGAGAACGCCGCTGGCGGACTTTTTCAGGATCCTGTTATTAGTGGACGCGACGGCCCGCTTTAATCCGTCCCAGCATGCGGTAGATCAATCGGGCGATACAAAACTGAGGAGCGACAAACCCCTCGATCGGGGCCAACTCGCTTATATCCATCCCGAGGATACCCGGTCCATTGGCCAAGGCCGTCACGAGGTTCACCATGTCGTACCATCCCAACCCGCCAGGCTCGGGGGTGCCGAGCGCGGGGACCAGCGAGGCGTCAAGCCCGTCACAATCGAAGGTCAGGTATACCGGCCCACGACAGGCCTTCACAACATCGGGAACCCAGCGAGAAGCTTTGCCTTCGTGGGGGCCGGACGGGTCAAGAATCTCGGCGGCAAAGAACGTGGCAATTCGATCGGTGCCCTTAATGCGATCGATTTCCTCGGGAGAAATGGAACGAATGCCGACTTGGACTAACGGCAACCCGTCGTCGACCACGCGGGCCATCACGCTGGCGTGGCTATACGGGTTCCCTTGATAGGCCTTCCGCAAGTCGCCATGCGCATCGATCTGCACCACACAAAGATCAGGATAGCGTCGGGCGTGGGCTCGGATGGCCCCAAGCGCGCCGGTATGCTCCCCGGTCAAGGTGACAACAAACCGCCCGGTACCGACATGGGGAGTGACAAACGCATCAATCGCATCCACCGCCTTCTGATCGACTTTGCCGTCAAGATCGAGCGAGCGGATGGTGGCAACCCCGCCCCACTCTCGATAGGGCTCACACCGGAGCGTTTCGTCGTATAACTCGACTTGTTGAGACGCCTCGATGATGGCTGAAGGGCCTCGATCGGAGCCCAGCACATAGCTGGAGGTATGTTCGTAGGGCGCAGGCAGGACGTAGACACCCGCCTGATCAGGATGGCACCAGGGCTCCTCGAGCCCGAGGAAGTTCTGGTCAATACCTTCCCATCCGGCGGGAAGTGTCATGGGCGTATGCTCACGCGGCAGGGCTAACGACGCCGCTTCGGTAGATTTTCTTCTGGGATGAACACAGCCAATGCGATCACTGTCGTCCAGCGATTGGGTTTTCCGATAGCGGACTGGGTGATGTTGAGGGTCCGAACGATCTTGCCGGCCATTTTGAAGACTTGTTCCCGTTCTTTCCAGGCGATGTTCGGATCGAACTCGACACCGAGTGTCGTGGCCAACATCTGCGCCGCCAAGTCTTCCGTATACTCACCCGTCTCTTCATCGGTTTCGCCATGCGCATGGTGTTCGGACAGATACCCGTAGGTTCGACGATCGGTCGGGATCGCTAACCCAATCGACGCGGAGGCCAGGCGATTCCGTTCATTCGTTTCCGACCGCGCCATCACACAGAACGTGATTTCACCGGGGTTCAATAACTTCTCGCCGCGCGCGCGCGGGATAATTTTGCAATTCGGCGGATAAATCGACGACACCGTGACAAGGTTACAATAGGCGACGCCGGCGCTACGTAAGGCTTGCTCGAAGGAGGCCAGCTTTTCTTTGTGGACTCCGACGCCTCGCGTCAGAAACATCTGCGTAGGTACCATCGTCTCTTCTCCTTACTTCGTCCGACCAACCGGGTGGCGGACGTCTCGTTAGCTGAAATACACGCTCACAGTAAGCATCATGTAGGCACAGGGTCGCTGTTGTACCAAGATTGGCAGAGCTTCGCAATATCCTGCGACGATTTTTTCTCTGGCACGATTCGGAACAACCATTTCAGTACAGCAGAACATCGATGGCCTGCAGGTCTGAGACAACAGGACGCGAGACTGGCGGGACGGGCGAGACGAGGTGAAAATCCAATCTGTCCACGTCGCGCCTTTCACGCACGTCTTGCGCTTCCGCGCCACGGTCTGTGGCGCTGGCGGACTTTTTCAGCATCCTGCTAAGCCTCGGCAGGTGATTTGAGGTTCAACACCAGCAGGCGGGGCTCGGTCATATCCTCGATCGCGGCCTGAACCCCTTCACGCCCGAGCCCGGAGTCCTTTACGCCACCATACGGCATATGGTCGGCGCGAAATGTCGGAATCTCGTTTGCCAGCACGGCCCCAACTTCAAGGTGCCGAAAGGCATGAAAAATTTTATTTACATCCTGGGTGAACACCCCGGCTTGAAGCCCATAGTCGGACTGGTTGAGCGCCGTAATCGCTTCGCCGAAGTGCCGGTAGGGGGTCACCGTTACCACCGGCCCAAACACCTCCTGACAAGAGACTTTCATCGTTGGCGTGACGTGCGAGAGCACAGTCGCCTCCATCACCGAGCCCATGCGTTTGCCTCCCAGAAGCACCTGCGCTCCTTGCGACACGGCTTCCCCGACCCACGTCTCGACGCGATGGGTCGCGGCCGGATCGATCAGTGGTCCAACCACCGTCGAATCGTCGCTCGGGTCGCCCGCTTTCAGACGCGCAACTTGTAACAGGAGCTTCGTGGTGAAGAGGTCTGCGATGGAATGATGGACAAAGATTCGCTGAACGGAGATACAGGTCTGACCGGCATACCCGAACCCGCCGACCGCGCAGCGCTGTGCGGTAAACTCGAGATCGGCATCGGGCTCCACGATCACGCCCGCGTTCCCGCCGAGTTCCAACACTACCTTCTTCTTTCCGCACTTGGCCTTCAGCATCCATCCCACGGCGGCGCTGCCGGTAAAGCTCAGGAGTTTGAAGCGAGGATCGACAACAAGCTGTTCTGCCAGCTTGTTGTCGCAGGGCAGGATGTTGAGTGCGCCAGGAGGAAGTCCAGCCTCCAGAACCACTTCGCCCAAGAGTAACGCGGTCAGGGGTGTCTGTGGCGCCGGCTTGATGAGAATGGAATTGCCGGCGGCCAGAGCCGGAGCGACCTTGTGGGCCACAAGGTTCAGGGGAAAATTGAAGGGAGTGATCCCGAGCACCGGACCGATCGGAACCCGACGGAGAATGCCGAGATGGGAATCCGTCCCCGGCGTCCAGTCGAGAGGGATCACCTCGCCTGGAATGCGCTTGGCCTCTTCAGCCGCAATGGTAAATGTCTGGACGGCCCGATTCACCTCACGCTTCGCGTCGGCAATCGGTTTGCCGGCTTCAGCCGTCATCAGGCGGGCAAATTCCTCACGTCGGTCATAGAGGCCGCCCGCGATCTTTTGCAACATATGATAGCGGGCGTGGGACGGCAAGGCTCCCATTGCGGCAGCGGCATCGACCGTCGATTGAATCGCAGCCTCGGCGTCGGCAGAACTCGCGTTCGACACCTCGGCGAGTAGCTGACCTGTAAACGGATTGTTCACGGGGACAACGGTCTCCCCGTGCCGCCACATACCTCCAATCAAGAATGGACGTGGTTCCTGCACGAGAGACGCCCCGTGGGTGGTGAAGACTCAGTCGGCGGACTTAACCGATGCCGCAGGCGCTGGCTCAAGATTTGCCGCCTGCTGGGCGATACCGGCTTTGGCAACCAAATCCTCTGTGCCCCAATCACGAATCGCCTCAAGCGTGAAGGCCTCATAGGTCGAGACGCCGTGGCACGTTGGGCAATCCGGCATCGGCACCTTGCGATAGAAGACTTCCGACAAGCACGACATGCACATCCAATAGGCTGGCTCCCCGTCAGGTTGCGGAACAGACCAAAACGATTGTGTTGCAGACATAGGTAATCCTTAGTGAATGGTGAACTGACTGTCTTGTGCCACCGCCGTCGACCCGTGAGGTTCGGTGGGTTCTCCCTGGGAGCGTGGGTCAGTGGCCAACATGCGATCAATCTCCTCGACAAACTCGTCGAACGGGACTGCGCCGGGAATCGCGATCGCCGGCTCTTTCTCAGTGGGCCCACCAGCCGTTCGCATCAGAATAAAACCGGGGGTACCATGAAATCCCCACCGGTTCGCCTCTTGGCGATCCTGGAAAATCGATTCAAGATACTGACGATCGTCGAAACACTTGGCAAACGACGTCTGATCCAAGCCAATCACCTTTGCGTAACCTTTGAACGATCCCGAGTCTAAGCGGCCTCCTTCGCTGAAGAGCCGATCGTGCATCGGCCAAAATCGACCCTGGGCTCCGGCACAGCGCGCCGCCACCGCAGCCTCAACACCGACCCCCTGGTCCGCCCGAGGAAAGTCGCGATAGACAAACCGCACTTTACCGGTATCGATATATTTGGCCTGCAAGCGAGGCCAGGTCTCCTGAAAGAACTTCACACAGTATCCACACGTGAAGTCAGAATACTCGATCAAGGTGATCGGTGCGTCCGCGCTCCCTCTGATTCGTCCGTCGTCCGTGACCGACCCGGCACCAGCCTGAGTCAGCAGCATGAGAAACAGCAGCAACACCGCAGCAACTGCGCGAAAGAGGTGCGCGCCCATCACGTGCGGGGAGTGCGCTTTTGTTTTAAGCGCTCCAGCAACCCGACCATGAGGAGAGGCCAGACAACCGTGGCATCGCTTAACACTTCAGCAAAGCGCCCGCCCTCTTCCGGCGGGACAAACTTTCCCCACGAAATGCCTTCTTGATAGGTACAGCCGCTCAACCCGCCCCAATAATCCGGTTCCGGACAGATGCGCACACCGTACCGGAATCGAGGTGGCTGCACATTGAGGCCGAGCCGCGTATTGCAGATCTCAATGTAGGGGCCGACCTGTTGTGACCAATTGCGAGGCACTCCCCCGCCAATCGTAAAGATCCCACGCCGCTTGGCCGAGATGACATGGCTCGCATAACTGTTGAGATCGAGGTAGGGATTGAACGAAGGACAGGAGCGATGAATCGCGCGCAGCACCTCAAGATCACTGCCTCCGTTTACCTGCGTACGAGCCCGATCGAGCTCTCGACTCATGGCCCAGGTTCCAAGATCCAGTCCCATCTCGGAATCGGTAAACGCAGGGATGAAGACCGGGACTTTTTTCACATAGGCACTTTTGAGAATACCCGCTCCGTCATATTCTTCCGCGAGCGTCTTCCCCAGCTCACGGGTGAGGATCTCGGAGGAAAGAGACTGGTCCTGATCCATCCGCTTCATCGTTCGGGCGACGACATGCTCGACATAGTTGAGATTGGACTCCATCTCTAGCGTGTCGTAGACCCGATTGTAGCCCTTCTTGAACAACTCTTCATCGGACATGGACGAATGGTGCCGATAGTGTGTTTTACCAACCGACTCACTCAGCCCATGGGCAATCAATGCACCGGTCGAGACGACACATTGCACCATTCCATGATCGATCATCGAACTGATGATCTTGCCCATCTTGGCAATGGTCATCGCCCCTGACAGCGTCAACACGACGAAACAGTCGGGGTCTTCGATCATCGCCCAAAGCACTTCGTAGGCTTCGCCCAAGCTGCGGCCCCCAAAGGCCGTCTTTCTCATAGCGGTCAGCAGGCCGTCGAAGGACCCGATCTGTTCCGGGTCGAGAGGCTCGAGCGCTTCGAGTCCATCTTGCGCCCCATCGTGGAATTCACGTGCACCCATGGAGAGTCTACCTACCTTAGAAGTGAATGGAGAAACGGCGCATTCTTTATACACAACCAACGATAGAGGCGTCAACGAAGTTGCACCCCGAGAAATCCCTCCCCGCGTCCTGGTTCGTGAGGACGCATGACCTGTTCATCGAACCACCACATTTGACGGAAGAGGACGGCGGAGCGCGATCAACCGGATCCTGAACGATCGAGACGTGGATTCAACGATCTCCATGACGTACGCACTCAGAGGCGCGGCCCGCCTCACTGGAGGTGGCGTAAGAAGATCTCCCGAGAGGGATTATCCCTGTGCCATGGTCAAATCAATGGCTCTGAGCAGTGCAAGCGGATTATGGGGGAATCTCCTACTGAAGGGTTTGTTCACGCACAATCGTGGGCGAGGCACGCGCGGCCCGAGCGAAAACGAACAACTCACTGGAGGTGTTTTATCCGGTCGCCAAGAGCAATTAAAATGGCTCCCGGTCGGGTCAAGCAAGGTATGGTGGTCCCAACGGGATTTGAACACGTGTTTCATCCACGCCCATGCTTTCGCCTGGTTTTCCATTATGTTTAATGATTTTGAGTTCTGACTTCACAGGCGTGACTTAAACACGCATGTTGAAAAGAATGGTAAGACAGCTTCATGGACCTATATGGAGGATCATGACAGGCAACAGCGACCTAACGTTCCAAAACTCTTGTGGTCTGCTGTTGCCTACCTATCCGTGCCCAATACCTGAACGTGAAAAGTGTCTTGGAACTGCCTATGCCTCCAGAAGATGGCCGGACTAATTAATAACCAATCAGCGGCCCGCTGATTAAGAGTGACAGAAGGCCAATGATTCGAACAGCTCGATGTTGCGAAGGTTTCCCCGTTTATCGTTGAAAATCATGAGCTTGTTGGCTTTCTACTGATTCCATTGCTTCTACCTAATTCAGTCGTTTTTGAGGATTTTCAGCACAAATTTAGCACAGCGTTTTGGGGTGAACCCCTTTGCTGAGACAGTTTGGATGGATATGCCCCTTAGACATTTATGGGTTGGCCTTACATTAATTATTGTGTTGAATCATTACGCTGTAGAAGAATAAAATTCGATACAGTTGTTTGATTCCCTTAACTGCCGTCGTGTTGTTAAAAATGTTTGACATCAGTCAAACATTTTTTACAATCTCCTCGCTCATGCTCCCATCAAATTTGAATGCGTTCTCTAACGTCTTGATTTTGCATTAGGGAAGCAAGTTACCCGCCATGGCGCGAATCCTGCTTTACTAGATCAGACTTCGCCGGCTCCCTCGCCTATGACACTATTATCATGGAGGCCGGCCCATGTGCAGGTGTTCATCTATGCGAACCTCCCAGTCAAGTCAGTCGTCGCCTCTTTACTTCCTCCATGCACTAGCTGATAGATTCCCTGATACCCTCATCGCAACCAAACCTTCTCTTCAACATCAGTACATTCGTCATCGTATGGTTGACCGCGCGGTGCAACCTTGGAGACACGATTCTGTTGTGCTCACGGAGCATGAAATCAGGCTATGCCATAAGGAGGTTCACACATGAGTCGAGCAACAACCGTCACATCTTGGGTGGTGGCGATGCTGGTGATGGGACTGACAGGGGCTGGCGCGGGGCCCGGTTTTGCCGAACAGTACCAGGTGATCGACGTCATGGACGGAGGCACCATTACCGGAGTGGCGTTATGGAGTGGCGAGGTTCCTGAACTTCCACCAATCGAAATCGAGGCAGACACGAACGTATGCGGCGAAGTGGCACCGTCTCAGGCGTTACAGGTCAATTCGAAAAACAACGGCGTGCCGTCCGTTCTTGTCTATCTTGAATAGGTTGAGAAGGGAAAGGCCCCAGCGGACAAATACTGGCTCAGTATGGCGAACTGCCAATTCAAGGAGCACATTTTCCCATTTGTCCGAAGCCAAGTGATGGCGATGGTCAAACACGATTCGTTTTTCCACAACCCACATTTTTTCAATGCAAAGAATGCCTCACTCCTGAACGTCCCCATGCCCGATCCCGATCAGGAAATTGACCACAAGTTCCTGCGGACGCCCCTCAGGAACGAAAAGGGTGTGATGCGGCTTCAGTGTGATGTCCATAACAACATGAATGCCTATTGGGTTGGATTTGATCATCCGTATTTTGCGGTCACGGATGCGAATGGAAAGTTTGTGATTAGCGGGGTTCCGGCAGGCAGGTATACCCTGATGGCTTGGCACGAGGGCTACAAGATCATACGTGAGGAGATGGGGCGGCCAATATACGACAGACCGCATATCCGCCAACAGGAGATTGAGATCAAGTCAAAAGAGACCATTACAGTCGGCTTTGAGTTCCCTGTCCGAAAAGTCTACATCGATTATTGAGGAGGTGTTGTAGAAACCTCAGAGTGGTTGCCGTCTGTGATGACGGCACACCATATAGATAGGAGAAAGACTATGGAACGAGGGAAGATGGTTCTAGTGAGGGTGTTGGTAGCGGCCCTGCTTGCGGTGCTACCCGTGACCCACGCCTTGGCGGATCCGCCGGTGGCTCCGAAGGTCAAAACCGAGCCCGGCATGGAACCGACGGTCCCGCGCGGCATGCCGGATCTGGTGCCCTATTGGAATTTCGATCCCCCCAAGAGTCCCTTATTTGATATTAGTAAAATCACGATTTCCGGCGACATGCGGGTCAGGCCGGAAATGCGCAACAATTCGAACTTCGGGCTGGCGACCACAAGTACCACTGGACTTGCGACGAATGGGCATGCCACGTCCGATCAATTTATCCAACAGTGGTACCGGCTTGGGCTCAACTATGCGGTGTCACCCGACGTCGATACCTTCTTCCAGATGCAATATGCAAAGAACTGGGGTTCAAACTCCACGGCTGCTGGTGCCGCGGTAGCGCCAAATGCGAACGATGCCAATACGATGACGGGCGTCGGCGTCCGGCAGGCCTATATCCTGATCCGCAATCTCGGGGTCGACGGCCTCAGCATGAAGGCGGGCCGGCAGATCGTCGTGATGGGGAACCATCGCCTCTTCGGCCACTTCGATTGGAACAATGTCGGGTTCTCCCATGATGGTATTACCCTGCAATATGCCCA
>Ga0137418_10005559_pt1 | contig 11576 bp, 5 predicted proteins | sample CZODoug3_1_2_16f_FD_122242 | JGI IMG/M metagenome (GOLD analysis project Ga0137418, IMG submission 122242) | Vadose zone soil fungal communities from Angelo Coast Range Reserve, California, USA - CZODoug3_1_2_16fungal (Hybrid Assembly) | ecosystem: Environmental > Terrestrial > Soil > Vadose... | reverse complement strand
AATCAAGAGACTCGCGGTGCTCGAAGCACACTCTCCGCCTAACGCGCTTATGGATACTCACCCTCGACCAGAGCGTCGGAAGAACCGAAATCATCGCCAGGAATGAATCTGGGAATGAAAAGTTCTCGACCAGACGCTCAAGCTGCTTGTTGTTTCAAATGTTCGACGTCGAAACGCACTCCTTTCTTCCAAACCAGCAAAGTGATGGAAGCGATCTTGCGTGCCAGCGTGAGACGCGCCATCGAGGGTTTCACTCCTCGGGCTAGACAAGCTTCGTAGAACTCCTGGAAAGGTCCTGGTGTCGCAGCGGCCAAAGTAGCCGCACCCTTGAAGATATTCTTCAAATCATGGTTATGGTTGCGGTTGAGTCCGCGGATGGCCAAAGCTTTTTTGGATCGTTGCAGTTGGCTTCCTACGAAACGATACTCACCACTCGTGTAGGTTTTCAGCGCCAGCCCGATGTAGGACCAAAATTGGCGCTTGGTGCGAAAGCGATGCGGCGTTTGCATCAAAGCCACCAACAGAGCTGCGCGGATCGGGCCAATCGAGGGAATCTGGCGCAGCAATGGCACCGCCAAGTGTTTCCGGCTTTCGTTGAGTAGTTCTCGGCGGGCTTCCTGACGTAAAGCCGCTAAGGCATCGAACTGTTGGTAGTAAAATTCGGCGCGACGGCGTACACCAGCTTCGCTAAGCTTCGCCAGCCATTCAGCTCGGTGGCGGGGTGCATACACCTGTTTGCCGGCACAAGGAATCGCCCAACTACGATAGATTGCTTTCAAGCGAGTCATCACGCGGGTCAGATCCCGGGTGATCGTCAGGTAGCTCCGTGCCAGTTCCTTCAAGGTTCGCAGGCCATGTTCGCCGTGATAGACCGCTTTAATCTTGTTCCGATACAACAGCTCGGCCAGTTCGCGTGCATCGTTGCGATCGTTTCTGCTGCCAACTTTCCCCAGGTCATTCTTGCGCGGATCGCAGACCAACACTTCGCTGACATGTGGCTTGAGCAGATCGTGCAACCAGGCCGCCCAGGTTCCTTCTTCAAAGGTCACGTGCAAGCTACCGCGCAGACCACAGATAAACTGGAGAATTGTAGCGCTCTTCGTTTCAAGAATGGCTTCCATCACCAATCTGCCTGCGGAATCCAAAATAGCGACGGAGATCGTTGCTTGGTGAACATCGAGCCCAATATACTTGGCATCATTCATGGGGCGCTCCTTGTTGTCGGTGATGATGCGAACGATCAAAACCTACTCCAAAAGCAGACTGTTACGAAACGAGGGCGGTAAAAAGACTAGAGCGATGTTCCGAGTGCCGGAGCATCGCTTTTTTGTTTTGGGGAGGCAAATTCACGTCATCGTCGGTGGGAGCAGGATCAGGTGGCCTGCAGGGCTACATGCAGCTTGCGTCCGCCGAGAATGTTCAGCATGCGTTTCAGATTGTAGGCGGCTACGGCCAAGCTGATTTCCGTTTGCGCTCCCCGCAGTCCACGCAGCAGGAAGCGTGGATGTCCGAAGATGCGGTATTTCAAATTGGCGAATGGATGTTCCGCGGTGGCTCGTCGCAGCCGCATCGCCTCCGGCGTGGCCCGTTGTTGCATGCGCTGTAGCGCCTCTTCGTGCAGGTGACGGGTAACGATCCGTCGCGGCGACACGGTGCATCGCGATTTCAGAGGGCAGGCTCCGCAGACTTCGGGTTGTGCTGCATAGACCACGGTACGATCTTTCCGCATTAGTTGTTTGCGGGCGAGAGTCTGCCCGGCCGGGCACAGGAACGTGTCGCTCTTAGGTTGGTAAGTAAATTCCGTGCGGTCGAACAGCGTGCCATCTCCTCGACTGTTCACGCTACGGTTGGCAGGCACATGCGGCAAGATGCCCTTAGCCTCGCAGGCTTCGGCCTGCTTTCCATTCGAGTAGCCCGCATCGGCAACCACGTTGATCGGCTGCGCAGGCCCGCCCGTCGCTGCCTGCGCGGCTTCCGCCATCGGTTGCAGGCTGCCGTTGTCGCCGGCCTGAACGGTCACTTGCTGCGCCACGATTAATGCGTGTTCGGCATCGACGGCCGTTTGCACGTTGTAGGCAGGAAGGAAGCCGTGAGTGGTGCGCATGAAGGCAACTTCCGGCTCCGGGTGCCGGTGCAATTTTTCCAGCGCACTGGCCACGGCACTGGGGTCGATAACCACCTCGTCTCGCTCATCGCTCTGCTCTAACTGTTCCAGGTAGCGTTCCAGCGCGTCACGCTCGTGCACACTTTTCACGCTGCTGACAGCCTGGAACTTCGAGCCGTCAATGGCGACCCACTCGCCCTTCACCAAGCCTACCGAGCGCGCCAGCCGCACCAACTCGGCTCCCGCTGCGGTTACGCCTTCGCGATGTATGCGCCGGAACTCGGCAATCGTCTTGTGGTCTGGCGCTAGCCGTCCCAGCAACCACATTAACTCGATGTTCCGTCGGCACTCCGACTCCAGCCGCCGCGAGGAACGGATCTGCTGCAAATAGCCGTACAGATAGAGTTTCAGTAGATGGCGCGGATCATAACCAGGCCGCCCAGTCTCAGCCGCCTCGGCGCGCTCAAATCCCAAACCAGCCATGTCCAACCGATCGACAAATGCATCGATGACCCGGCACACGTGATCGTCCGGAATCAACTCTTCCAAGGTGACCGGAAAGAGGGTTGCTTGAGTCCGGCCTTCGCCCTGCACATAGCCCATAAAAAAGATGCCCTCGCTTTCACGAGGGCATCTTCTCATTTATTTTCGGACGGTCAACAGAGTTTCGTAACAGTCTGCTTTTGGAGTAGGTTTTGAGTGTTCGGCTCAACCCCTCCAGAAAGGAACACCCTTTTATGACTAGCACCAAATATATCGGCATGGACGTGCATAAGGAAAGTATTTCGATCGCGGTCATGAATGCTTCCGGAAAGATCGTGATGGAATGTGTGATCGAAACGAAAGCCAGCATGATTCTGCAGTTTTTCGATGGACTGCGCGGAGACTTGCAGGTCACGTTTGAAGAAGGCACCTCGGCCGCCTGGCTGTACGACCTATTGAAGCCCCATGTCACGAAGTTGGTGGTGTGCGATCCGCGAAAGAACGCCTCCATGAGGGAAGGCAACCAGAGTGACAAGATCGACGCGCGCCGGTTGGCCGAGCTGCTGCGCCTCAATCATCTCAACCCCGTCTATCACGGTGAACACGGCCTACGAAGCCTGAAGGAACTGGTGCGCAGTTATCTCACCATCACCAAAGATCTCGGACGGGTCATGTCGCGAGTGAAGGCGATCTATCGCAGTTGGGCCATTCCTTGTACCGGCAAGCAGGTGTATGCACCGCGCCATCGTGCCGAGTGGCTCGGGAAGATCGGCGAACCGGGAGTGCGCCGGCGGGCTGAGTTTTACTACCAACAACTCGATGCGCTGAGGACGGTGCGTCAGCAAGTGCGGCGGGAGCTGCTCGTGGAGAGCAAGAAACACCAGGCCTGGAAACGACTCTGCCAGATTCCTTCGATTGGTCCGATCCGGTCAGCCGTACTGCTTGGCATTCTGCAGACCCCGCATCGTTTCCGCACCAAGCGGCAGCTGTGGACGTACAGCGGTTTTGGCATCGAGACACAAAGCAGCGCCGATCACCGTAGTGTCGATGGGCAGCTGCAACGAGTGAAGAAACAGAGCTCCATTCGCGGACTGAACCGAAACTGCAATCACGATCTGAAGAATCTATTTAAGGGCGCGGCGATCGTGGCCTCGAGCAAACCCGGTCCATTTCAAGAGTTCTACACCGCTTTGCTGACCAAGGGCATCAGGCCAGAGATGGCGCGTCTGACCTTGGCCAGAAAGATTGCCACCATCGTGTTGATCATGTGGAAGAGAGGAGCGTGCTTCGACGCCCAACATCTGAAACCACAAACAGCTTGAGTGTCTCTGATCGAGTCCGCTCCATCCCTGGGGATCTTCTCTGGCGGTGGCCGTCGGGTTCTCGAGACACTCTGGTTCGAGAGCGAGTCTCAGCTAGACCGTTAGGCGCTGTGTGCCTCGGGCACCCAGTCTCACTACAACTCTAGTCCCTCTCGGATAACCAGAAACAGCTATGGGCCAGGAGTCCCAAATAGAACTATGGTCGCCAAATTGACCACCGTTTCTGCTTTGCTGGTTTCGGAACTGACAGGCTTCGTCGCCAAGAAGCGATGAAAACCGCTGGTAGAGAAAACCCAAACCACGGGGTCGCATGGCCCCACAACCGAGCACATGGCGCGGTAGGTCAGAACAGATCCTACTCAATCCAGTGGGCCGCGAAGCAAGAAAAATTCCAGCCGAAGGGGATGTGTTTTTTCTTGACTTCTACCTTTATAGAACGGTCTGTAAACCCTCGTCTTCGTGCTAGGCGACGCGTTGAAGGCGCCATTTACGTGGTTGAAAGCTTCAGAGAAGACCCGACTAGTTCCGACACAACCGAGTCAACGGCACTCAGTGTATCTCGAAAGACAGTTCTCAAAGGCCCTTGCCCGAAACTACCTCTTAGGGTGCGAGTGTAAATCTTAGGACACAGTGTTTGTTCGCGGACACGAAATTGCGCTCAAAATTCGCGAAGATGTCTTGAAACCTCGCAGAAGGCAAATTGGAACTCTTCCTGCAAGATGTTTCCTAGAACTGGCGTTCTATCGGCGGGAACCCGAAGGGAAACCATGGTCACGGGCAGGAAGATGTGGTGGCGGGCGGGCGGGTCCGCAGTTGTGGCAATCGCTCTCATGAGCGGCCTGGTGATCTGGCAAACGTCTCGGGCCCTGAAGTTTTCCAAACAAGAGTTTCGGTCTGAACACGAGATCGGATTTACGCTGCAGCCGTTCTTACCTCACCCTAATGTTAATTTTGAAACGGTGCGCTCCCCCGAAGTGTTCGCGCAAGTCGCCCATTTTCAGGACTGTTTGTACGTCGCTGGACCGACAGGCCTTTGGCAATACGACTTGCACGGTAACCTTCTCCGCGAGTTGCCAACCGGCAGTGACCTGCCTGGCTCGCCCTTAGTGGCAATGGCGGTTGGGCAGCTCACAGGGGCAACTCAACCGGAATTGATCCTAGCGACCGCCGACCAAGGCATCCTGCTGTTTGACGGGCAGAAATTCCGACAGATTTATCCCGCAAGTTCCGACGTGCGCACGGTGACCGCCATCCTTCCTGTCTCCAGCGGCCACCTGCTTATCGGCACAAAAAAACGCGGCGTGCTCATTTATGACGGGAAGACCATCGAGGAATTGCATCCCACGCTCAGCCATTTCTATGTCCAGGCTCTCGCGGGTTCCGAAGTGGATTTGTGGGTGGGGACGCTAGATCAGGGTGTCAAGCATTGGCACGCCGGGACGACGGAAACGTTTGCGGAAGAACAAGGGCTGCCGGATCGCCAGGTGCAAGCCATTGCTTTGGCCGGCGACAAGGCCTACGTCGGAACGCCGGTCGGGGTCGCGGAATTTGTCGTCGGTCGCTTTTCACGCGTGTTGGCGAGCGGCGTTCTTGTGACCTGCCTCCATGTTCAAGGTGAGGAGTTGTGGATCGGTTCGGAGGATCAAGGTGTCCTCCGCGTGCCGCTTGCTGCGAGCCACAGACGGTTGCCACCTCAGAGCGGCGCCGGGATGGGTCTCGAAGAGGTGCGGCAGATTCAAGGAACTGAAGAGGGCGTCCTTGTTCTCGCGCGCAGTGGCATTTTCGAAGTAAAGCGGAATGGCTTTGGATGGCAGGAAGTGCTCAAGCCACGCCCCGCTGTTTTGACAGATAGGAACATCTCAGCCCTTGCTCGCGACAAAAATGGACAGCTGTGGGTCGGCTATTTCGACCGCGGCCTCGACATTTTGCCGGACGGGCCTGCGCGCACGCTGCACATCGAAGATGACCACATTTTTTGCGTGAACCGGATTTCGCCTGACGTCAAAGGTGGCACCGTGGAAGTGGCTACTGCGAATGGCTTGGTGCGTTTCGGAGCGACTGGGAAACCGGAACAGGTATTGGGCAAAGCGGACGGCTTGATCGCAGAGCATGTTACCGACGTGGTTTCCTACCATGGTGGATTGGCCATTGCGACGCCGGCGGGAATCACGTTCGTCGATGCCGACGGCGCGCGCAGCATGTACAGCTTTCACGGTCTTGTTAACAACCATGTGTATGCTCTGGCAGTGTCGGACGACGACCTGATGGTCGGAACGCTGGGTGGCCTTTCCGCGGTTCAAAAAGGATTCGTGAAGGCGAATTTCACCGCCGGGAATTCGGCACTGAAGCAGAACTGGATCACCGCCGTCGCTCGCGTCGGCGACGAATGGATGATCGGAACCTATGGAAGCGGCGTGATGGGGCTTGACAGCTCGGGAAGATTCCACGCCTATCAAACCGCAACTGCCGCAGTCGAGATCAATCCCAGCGCCATGCTGGTCACGAAAGATCACGTGTTCGCCGGAACTCTCGGCCACGGACTTTTCCTCTACGATCGCCAAAAGCAGCGCTGGACGATCGTTACCGACGGCTTGCCCTCCACGAATGTGACCGCGCTGGCCGAAGGCAACGGGCACATCTATGTAGGCACGGACAACGGTTTGGTCCGTATCGAGGAGAACAAGATCCAGCCATGAATCCAATATTGAGGATCGCTTTGCTTTTGCTGTTGGCGCCCGTGGCTGCATTCCCGGATGGGGGAGTGTTAATCCCGCGTGATAAAGCGCAACCAGATCCTTCGATCCTTTCTCTCGAGGAAATGGAGATCACGGTGGAGATCGATAACGGCGACGCCCGTGTCTTTGTGCGGCAGATCTTCGCCAATCACACGGGGGGCATTCAAGAAGGGAATTACATTTTCGCTCTGCCCAGCCGCGCTACAGTTTCGGATTTTGCCGTTTGGGACGGACCCGTTCGCATTCCCGCGGTCATTCTGGAACGCAAACGCGCAGGAGAGATCTACAACGAACTGAAGCAACAATCGATTGACCCTGGGCTGCTGCAGATGGGGGAACGCGGCGCCGAGGAAGCCAAGCGCAGCGCCATTTTCAGTGCGCGAATCGTTCCCATTCCCGCGTATAGCACAAAGCGCCTGGAATTCGAATACCACGAGATCATTCCGGTCGAGAATCTCAAATCCTATTTTGCGATTCCGCTGCGGCCCGATGCCTACCAAGCGCAGATTGCCCGCCATCTCAAGATCAACTTCGAATTGCGATCCGCCCACGCGCTGACCAGCTTCCAGGCGCCAGCGAAGACTTATTCGCTTCGGCTGGCGGAAAACACGGCGCACGTTGTGCGCGCCGCGTTCGAAGGCGAAAACGTCAACCTCACCGAAGACTTTGTTGCCACCTTTGATTTCGACAAATCGGGGAGCGACACGCTCGCGGTAATCACACACAGAAATCCGGTCAGCGGACGGCCTTCGCCTGCCGAGACTGCTCCGGTTCGAAGCACAAACGAACCGGGATTCTTCGCTGTGGATGCCCAGTTGGGTTCTGAGCCGAACAGCAGCGCCGTGAAAGAAAACCCTTCTGCGCCCGGGGTTCCCGCAAAAACCGTGCTGATTCTGTTCGACACTTCGCTCTCCATGCAGTGGGAAAAGCTCGAACGCAGCTATCAGGCGCTTGAGACGCTACTCCGCACCTTGAAACCTGGGGACAAATTCAATCTGATCCTCTTCAATAGTCAGATTCAGGCGTTTCAACCGGCCCCGGTCGCGGCCGACGGCAACAACGTGCAGCACACCCTGGAGTTCGTGCGGGCCAGCCGTTTGCGTGGCGGCACCAATCCTCAGAAAGCGCTTCAAGAAGCTTTGCGGGAGTCCAATTCTTCCGGTGGAAACTCTTACCTGGTGCTGTTGAGCGACGGCGGAGCCACCGAGGGCCAGATCCGAAACGCCAAGCTGGCTGCATCGTATGAGAACGAATGGAAGCGTCTGCCCGTGGGAAGCCGCCCCAAAACCTATATCTTTGGTGTCGGCGACGATGCCAATTTGCCTCTATTCAGGCTGCTGGCCCGTAATGACGGCGTCCTCGAAAACGTGCTCTCGACGGAGCCGCTCGAGTTCAAACTAAATTCCTTCCTCTCAAAAATTGGGCGTAGCCCGGTCGGTCAACTGGGGCTAACGGTTTCGCCGGAGTCCGCGGTGGATTCCGTCTATCCCTTGCAGGATGCGGCCTTTGCCGGTTCACGCGCGGCCTGGGTCGGCCGTTATCAGAAGCCGGGGCAAGAGGTTGGCTTCACCATTCACGGCGTGAGAGACGGAACGCCTTTGTCCATGTCGTCTAAAGCGAGCTTGCCGCGCGAGTCTGCCGAACATCCTCAACTCCCCAGGCTCTGGGCGCGTGCCCGAGTGGATGCCCTGCTGGAGAAAATCGAGCGCGAGGGCGAGGATGCGGCTTCCATCGACGAAATCATCCGGTTGTCACGCCAATATAAGTTTGTGACTCCCTACACTTCGTTCCTGGCGGCGCCTCGGGCACTGTTGCGGCCGCGCGTAATTCGGCCCGGAGATCCGGTAATCCGTGTAAAGACCGATCCGTCGATTGTCTCCGTGGTGGCGCTGTTTCCTTTTGGACTCGTGAAGAAGCTGAGATATCTGCCTGACGAGGATACCTGGCAGACTCGCTTTCTAGTCCCGACGGACTTGCTGGACGGAACCTATCCCGTTCGGTTGGTGATGCGCGATCGTTCCGGCCAATCCTATCGCGAATCGAAAACATTCGTGATCGCCAGCAAGTCTCCGACAGTTCAAATCAAGCTGCCAAAAACACGCTATCGGCTCGGCGAAATGCTTGGATTGAAAGTTGCGGCCTCGCAGAACACCCGGACACTCGTGGCGCGGCTGGAAGGGGTCGCGCCGGTGAGTCTGCACTGGGACGCGAAGGCGGCGACGAACACCGGCGAATTGTTTATTCCGGATCAGATGATTCCAGGAACCTATCATTTGACGGTCACCGCGGAAGATATCGCGCACAACATGGGTTCTCAGGGGGTGGACATTGAAATCGTTCCGTGATTTCGCGCCCAATCGCAGTCGGCGTATCGGTGGAGCTTTGCTGCTTGTCATGGTCGCGGGTTTTACGCTGTCCGCCAAAGGTGAGCTGCCCGCATGGATCCGCAACATTGAAGCGAAAACCGATGTAGAACGGGCCTTCTTCCGCGCCATGCAACTGCCTTATGGCGACGTGGTGTTCCGGCGGCCGCCCGCCGAAACGCGCCCAGCGCTCGGGGAATTGATGCAGCAGCAACCCACAAAAGCGGGTCTGTATTCGCTGGCCGCTCTCGAGGACGAGCGGCAACTCGATTTTGCCGCCGCCGAGAGAGACTGGAAGCTGTACGCCGAAAAAGCACAAAATAAAGCGGCCGCCCAGTTGGATCTCGCCGATTTCTATCACCGCCGCTTACGGTCGCAGGAGGAAATTGCGGTCCTACGAATCTTGGGGAATTCCCCTACAACGACGGCGGAGAAATTCACTTTGCCCAATCAGCAAGGTTCGTGGAAGGCCTTCGAACGCATTCTCGGAATCATTCAGGCTCAAGCGCTGGGTAAGGAATCCACCATTGCGACATACCACGCGTGGACTGGCCGCTATCCCGGCCAAGAACAGCTTTACAGGCGCTTCCTCGACTTTCTCGTCGCGCAAAAAGACTTTGATGCAGCGAACCAGTTGATTGCTTCGTACCAGAAACAGTTTCCCGGCGATGAGATTTTCCCCGTGAAAGCCAGGGCGCTGGTGGAGTACAGGCAGGGCTCGATTCAACAGGGGCTGGCGGTTTACGAGAAGAGCTTTCAGCCCCTCTGGCAACCGGAGCTTGTAAAAGGGTATTTCGACTTGTTGGCTCAGACTCAAGGCTTACGCAAGTCCCTCGATGAGGCTCGCGCCGCACTCAACAAGAATCCGGAAGACCTGAACGCGACAGCGCGCGTTTTTTATTACTACCAGCAACAAGGCAAGCTGGACGCGGCGCAGCAGGCCATCACGAATCTGCGGCTGCACAAAGAAGCAGCGAAATCTTCGTGGACTCCGCAAGAACTGTACATTTGTGGACGCTTGCTCGAGGATATCCACTCGTATCCCGAAGCGGCGCGGTATTACTTTGCGCTCCATAGCAGCAAAGGTCCGGCTGATTCCCAGGAGCGCGCGCTCACCCGGCTGACGGACATGCTGCTGACTTCCCCGGAATCCCCGATCCGTTTGGGCAGCGGCGAATTGTCCATGTACCAGGACATCGCCACAATGGATCCGGGCCCAGGCTACCTCAACGGCATTCTTTCCCTGATCCTGAATACAACTTCGCCCGGGAGCGCCTACCCTGCGGAAGAGCTCCGTGCGTTTTCCTATTTCCACCGGTCGCGCGCAGCGGAGTTGCTGGCTCTCCTCGACAAGAATTTTCCAAACGCGGCGGGTCGCCCTGATTTGCACGTGAAGCTGCTCGAATTCTATTCAAGTAACGGTCAGAGCGAAGCCGCACTCAAGGGCGGAAAGGAATTTCTTGCCTCTTTCCCCAAATCTGGCGACCGCACACGCGTCGCGCTTTTGATGGCGGACGCGGATGCGCGCCTGCAAAAGCCGCAAGACGAATTCGCGATTTATGATGCAATTCTGCAGGAGCTTGCGGCGCATGCAGACAACATTCCACTCGGCGCTTCAGTTGCTGGCAACGAGAGCTTTGGTGCTCCGCAAGCCTACCGGCTCTTCCAACAGCCCGCGAATCAAGAGACGGAAGGCGAGGAAGCCGGCGAAGGGCCGGAAACGCAGCCCGCACCTTCACAAGCGCCAGCCTCTGCGTTTCAAGTCGGGCGAAACACGGAAACACGAGAAGCTGGCCCTCGTTCCCCCGAGTATTCGCGAGTCCTTGAGCGCTATCTGGCCCGGTTGGTGCAGCTCAAAGAGGTTCCCCAAGCGCTCGGCGTGTTGCGGCGCGAAATCGATCACAACCCCGACGATCCGGGGCTATACGAGCGTCTTGCCACTTTCCTGCAGCAAAACAATCTTAGTCAGGAAGAAGAGGAAGTCTACCGGCGCGCCTTCGCCCGTTTTTCCGATCCGTCCTGGAATAGCAAGCTGGCGCGCCTCTATCTGCGCTATCAGAAATATTCGCAACTCCACCAGCTCACGCAGGATGCCGTGAAGCAATTCGATGGCAGCGTCCTCGAAACCTACTTTGCGTCGGTTGGTCCAAGCACACCGGCTATGTATCTGCGGTTGAACCAATACGCCAATGCGCGATTTCCCCATAATCCCTATTTTGTTAACAATTTGCTGCAAGCCTATCATTCCACGCCGACCTATGACCAAGCCGCCTGGCTCGCGCTGATTCGCCAGCACTGGTTTGAAGACGCCGGACTACGAAACCAATACTTTGAATACCTCTCGTACAGCCGCCAGTTGGAACACGAGCTGAGCGCCTTGCGCCAGTCAGCGCCCAGGCCCGATACGCCGGAATGGGCAGAATTCGTGAGGAAAAACCCGGCCGCTGCAACAGAATTGGCGGACGCGGAAATCTGGCGCTCGCACTTCGAAGAGAGCGCGCCGGTGTTGAAGACTTTGGCGGAGGTATATCCCGCAGAGAAGGAACTCGATCGCACTGCGTCCTCGGTT
>Ga0137418_10005557_pt1 | contig 11577 bp, 11 predicted proteins | sample CZODoug3_1_2_16f_FD_122242 | JGI IMG/M metagenome (GOLD analysis project Ga0137418, IMG submission 122242) | Vadose zone soil fungal communities from Angelo Coast Range Reserve, California, USA - CZODoug3_1_2_16fungal (Hybrid Assembly) | ecosystem: Environmental > Terrestrial > Soil > Vadose... | reverse complement strand
CACTACCTGGGCAAGGAAACCGTCCAGAACATTTTGGCCTTCCGCTTCGCCAACGGAATCTTCGAAATTTGAATGCGGTACATTGACCACATTCAAATTTCGGTCGCGGAGACCGTCGGCGTAGAAAAACGTGGGGGCTACTACGATGCCGCCGGTGCCCTCCGCGACATGGTCCCAAATCACATCATGCAGCTCATCACCCTCACCGCGATGGAGCCGCCAGTCTCCTTCCGCGCCGATGCCGTGCGTGACGAGCAGTCGAAGATCCTGCATGCAATCCAGCCTTTAAGTTCGGAAGAGGTCCTGACCCGTACCGTGCGTGGTCAATACGGTGAAGGTGTGGTGAACGGGGAGCGCGTTCCCGCCTACCGCGCCGAAGAAGGCGTCCCACCGGATTCGCGGACAGAAACGTTCGTCGCCATGAAACTCCTGATCGACAACTGGCGCTGGGCGGACGTTCCGTTTTATCTCCGCACTGGAAAGCGGATGCCCGCGCGCAACACGCATATCGTCATCCAGTTCCGGCGCGCGCCGTTCGTCTTGTTTCGCGATACCCCGGTAGAGAACCTGATGCCCAATCAGCTCGTCCTCCACATTCAGCCGGAAGAAGGGATCTCGCTGCGATTCGCCGCCAAAGCTCCGGGCGCTCTGATGCGCCTGGGCAGTGTCGACATGAACTTCGAATACGCGGACTACTTCGGCATACAGCCCAGCACGGGCTACGAGCGCCTGTTGCACGATTGCATGATCGGTGACGCCACTTTGTTCCAGCGCGCCGACATGGTCGAGGCTGGCTGGTGCGTCGTAAGCCCGGTCCTGGACGTGTGGCGAGCCCTGCCACCGAGAAACTTCCCCAACCATCCCGCCGGCACCTGGGGCCCCAAAGAGGCCGACGAACTTCTGGAGCGCGATGGCCGCCGTTGGAGGAACTTCGAGAAATGATCCTCGCGGGCGATATTGGCGGCACCCACGCTCGGCTCGCGTATTTCCAGATGCAAAACAGCCACTTCAACGTCCTCGCCGAAGGCGTCTTTCCCAGCCGCGAACACCGCGGACTCGATGAAATCGTGGCGACGTTCGTGGATACCCAAGGTACGCACCCTGACTCCGCTTGCTTCGGCGTCGCTGGTCCAGTACGCAATGGACGGGTCGAGACTTCGAACCTGCCCTGGACCGTCGAGGCCTCACGCTTAGCCAGTGTACTTCGGCTGCCTTCGACGCTCCTGATTAACGATCTCGAGGCGAATGCATGGGGCATCGCCAGCCTGCAGGAAAGAGACCTGGTCGCTCTCAATCGCGTTAAGGGCACGCCCGTCGGAAATCAGGCTGTTATCTCGGCGGGAACAGGCTTGGGAGAGGCGGGCCTTTACTGGGACGGCAAGAGCTACGACATCTTCGCAAGCGAGGGTGGGCACGCCGATTTCGCTCCACGAACCGACCTTGAGATCGAATTACTGCGCTACCTGACCGCTCGTTTTGGTCACGTCAGCTTCGAGCGCATTGTGTCGGGTCCCGGCCTGGTCAACGTGTACCATTTTCTCCGCGATACGCAGCGAGGCGAGGAACCGAAGTGGCTGACGGAGGAACTGGCGCACGGTGATGCCGCGGCCGCCATTTCGCGCAACGCGATGAGCGGCAAGAGTCCCCTTGCCGAACACGCACTCGATCTCTGGGTCTCGATCTACGGCGCCGAAGCCGGCAACCTCGCTTTGAAATTGATGGCAACCGGCGGCATTTACCTGGGAGGCGGCATCGCTCCCAAGCTCATCTCTAAACTTGCAGGCCCACTCTTCATGCAGGCATTTGTCAGCAAGGGACGCATGCAAACCTTGCTCGAATCTATCCCCGTAAGCGTGATTACTAACGACAAAGTCGCCCTGCTCGGAGCAGCACGCTACGCAGTGGCGAACGGCGCGCACGCAGCGCTGAAACCTGCATGACTATTGCCGCCGATCTTCGAATTGTGGACGACCTTCGGGGCCTTTCTCAGGCTGCTGCCGAGGAGTTCGTTACCCAGGCTACCGGTACGGTGAGAGCCAATGGTCGCTTCACGGTTGCACTCTCCGGCGGGTCGACTCCCAAGTCTCTCTTCAGCCTGCTAGCCTCGACTTTCCGCGACCAACTACCTTGGGACAAAATGTTTTTCTTCTGGGGCGACGAGCGCCACGTACCGCCCGACCACCCCGAAAGTAACTACCGCATGGCTTACGAAGCGCTGCTTTCTAAAGTGCCCGTACCGGCAGAAAATGTGTTTCGGGTTCCCGCAGAGAACCCGGACGCCAGCCAGGCAGCCGCTGACTACGAGCAAACGCTCCGCAAGTTTTTCGAGCTCTCGCCCGGGACTTTCCCGCGTTTGGATCTCATTCTGCTGGGCATGGGACCCGACGGCCACACCGCGTCTCTCTTCCCTGGAACCAGCGGGTTGCGGGAAAAATCCCGCCTCGTCGTAGCGAACTGGGTTGAGAAATTCAAGGCATATCGCATCACGTTCACGCTGCCCGTGCTCAACAACGCGGCCGTGGTGACGTTTCTTGTGGGCGGTGCGGACAAGGCTGAGACAGTCAGAGAAGTTCTGGAAGGCAGCCAGCCGGCGGAATTGTTTCCGTCAAAGCTGATCCATCCCACGAATGGCAGGCTGATGTGGATGCTAGACCAGGCGGCCGCCGTAGCCCTGTCGAAGCCCTAGGCCGCGCTACGCCAGTCGGCGATTTCTTTTAACCCATCGCCCAACTTATGCTCGAACAACCGGACCATGTGCCGCGAGTGTTCGAACTCGTGGATGTCAGCCCAGACTTCGGCCTGCCATGCCTGCTCATGCGTAGCCGATTCGCCGCAAGTGGCGCAGCGTGTGTGGAGTTTGGTCGGAATGTTGGGAACCGCCTTGGGTCCCGCCGGCAACTCCAGGAAGACGCAGCGGACTTCCTCGATCTCCTCGTTCGGCCCGATGAGGTGTTCGTAACGTAGAAGGTAACCAAACCCCAACTTTCGTGCCTCTGCCTCAGCCTCCAGGCGGGTATGGAACGGCCCATATTCGGCCCGCAACTGCTCGGTGGAGTCGCAAGCCATCCAGAAAGTTTCCTTGTAAGCCATTGCCTACCTCGCTGGGATTGTTCCCAAACTCGCCTGGGAGGGACGAGTCGAAGGAACAGCGACCTTGACGGTGCAATTGAGTTACCTCTTTGGACTCAGGCAACCCCTTGTCGCTAGGCGTGATCCGGCTGCTTCGCAACTCGACAATGGTAGACGAATGCAATAATTTGCAGAAAGTTTCCAGAATGGCGGGTTTGCCCTAGCCAAGGGTTACGCAGGTCGACATTTGGAACCAGGACGGCTGTACACTACCATCCATCGAAACTAGCGCCTGTGTCCACGTTCTGACCATCGTCGAAAGAGGACCGTCCCAACGCCCATGGTCAACCGCCGAGAACCTCGCAAGGACATCCGAGTTCCCGTCCGAATCTTCGGTACGGACGTCAACGGCAAGCCCTTCAACGAAAATGTCTTCACGGTGAACGTCAGCCGCAGTGGTGCCATGGTGATCGAGATCAAGTCCCAGCTTAAGGTGGGGGAGATTATTGGCATGGTCTACGGTCAAACCAAGAGCCGCTACCAGGTGCGCTGGGTCGGTCCGCCAAACGGTCCCAGCGCAAATCTGGCGGGTTTAGAAACGGTCAAGACCGAAGACGTAATCTGGGACTTTCCCCTACCGGAACCTGGCTCCGAGGACACCGCGCGGGCACGGGCCATCAACGAGCGCCGGCAGAATCCGCGCCGACGCTGCTCACTGTCGGTCGAACTGCACCCTGCCACCCAGGAAAGCCGCATATGGGGCCGCGTCGCCGACATAAGTCTGGGCGGCTGCTTCGTCGAAATGTCCAGCCCCCTCAAGGAGGGCACAAAGCTCCGACTGGCGCTCTGGATCCAGGAGAAGAAAATCTGGGCCCTAGGAAAAGTCGCCGGCGTTCGGCTCGGGTCGGGTGCCGGCGTCGAATTTCTGGAAATGAAAGACGAAGACCGCGAACAGCTCAAACGCTACGTCGATGCTCTTCCCGGAAGCCGCCGTTAACACCGCGCTGGCAGGGGGCTAGACGTCGCCCTCCTGCACTCAGCCTTAGCAGGACCTCTCATTCTCCGACGAGTTCGACGACGCCCGTTCCGCCGGCCCCTCGAACACGGCAGTCGGAGCATTCTCTGGCTTAAGGTAGGGTTTCACGGTCCAGGTTGGAACCGAGTGATTAACAATGTCTTATCCGCACATGAGAAAGGCGCGCGCTTCCAGCTGTTCAGGGCTTTCGCCCCGCGAGCGCTCCGATGCACAACCATTGCTTTCTGTTTGAACCCGCAATTGCACTACAATAAAGGCCGCCTCCCCTGCACCTTCCAGGGACGGTTGTGGACAGGATGAAGCCATCGCTCGGTAAAGAGGGCAAGCCGGTACTCGACGAGACCACCTTCCAGAAACTGCTGGAGGCGGCGTATGTCGTTCAGGAACACACCGACCGGGTTCCCTCAGGCACGGCGCCGGACGCCAACTCGCAAAATGAGCCACCCGATTCCGACTCCACGACCACACTCGCCGAGATTGTCGAAACCCAGCACCAGATTCACACGGGCCACCTTAAACTGGATAGCAGTGCGAATCTCGTGGCCGACCGGATCCGCAGGATTACGGGCGCACAAGGCGCCGCCATCGGCATTCTGGATGAGGAAAAACTAGTCTATCGGGCGGGCAGTGGAATTCTCGCGAATCAAACGGGAACGGCTCTGCGGCCAGAGGCAACTTTGTCGGCTTCCACTCTGTCGCATGGCGCAATCCTGCGTTGTCCCGATGCAGGCACCGATTTCCGGGTGAATCCGGAGATTGCCCAGCGCATGGGTATCCGGTCGCTGATTTCGGTTCCGATATTTCACGATGGGAAGACGGCCGGAGCTCTGGAGTTGGTGTTTTCCAATTCCAACGCTTTTCAGGAGCATGACGTCCGAACGTGTCAACTCATGGCCGGTCTGATGACCGAGGCCCTCACCCACGCCGCGGAAGAGGAGTGGCGCAAGGGAGTCACGGCGGAGCGAGCTTCCATGCTCGAAGTTCTGGAGAAAATCAAGCCGCAGCTCGCTCGCCTGGCCCATGAGCCCAAATCTTCGACTCCACTCGATACCACCCCGACCGAGACAGCAGAGGACTTCGCAGACGATTCGAAGTGCCAGCGCTGCGGCCACGAACTTGCATCGGGGGAGGTTTTCTGCGGCTCCTGCGGGACGTCTCGCTCCGCTGCGGCGCGAAACGATTTGCAGAGCAAGTGGGCCACCCTGTGGAATCTGAGGAAGGCCGGCATGCCGGCACTCGCAAACTCTGTTCCGGAGCCCGAGCCAGCCGGAGCTCATGCCCCACAAAGTGAGGGTACTGCAGCGCCGAATCGAGCCGTGGAAGATTTCGCTCTACCGGATTTCATTCTTCCGGAAAAGAAGACGCCGGCGGTGCCACCGGTTGAAGCGCGGGCCGAGTTACCGCGTGTGCCGGAATCGTCCGACGAAATGAGCATGGCTTCGTCCCCAGAAAAGCAAGCCGCAGCGCCTCCATCGGAAACGCGGGTCGAAGCGGAAACGCCGGCCCTGCAAGTTCCAGTGCCGGTCAAGAAGCCTGCAGAATCCCGCGTCTGGCTGCGATCCATCGCTGTCTCTCCTCCTGCCGTTCAGCTCAACGGATTTTGGCAGAAATTTAGGAGTTTCGTACGCAAGCATCCCGGAGACCTCGCCCTGACGGCCGCCGCTGTCTTATTTGTGATCACGATTGTTTGGGCGATCTCGGGCAACAACCCCACCACCTCAGCGGACTCCGGCAACCCACAAACTACCGCCAGCGGTAGCGCACCCGTGAAGCCAAGACGAAAAGCTCCACCGCCCCCCAGGCTCACGATGTATGAACAGTTGCTCGTAACCCTTGGGCTGGCCGATCCGCCGCCCGCTTCCTCCTATACCGGTAATCCGAACGTACCTGTATGGGTGGATGTGCATACTGCTTTGTATTACTGCCCGGGTTCTGATCTGTATGGCAAGACGCCTCAAGGCAAGATTGCCAGTCAGCATGATGCGCAGATGGACCAGTTTGAGCCGGCCTCCCGCAAGGTCTGCGACTAAACCTCTACAACACCAGCCGGCGCGTCCTACAGGATTTCCACTACTCTCCTCAATTGACAACTTGCCCTCGTGGGAGTGGAATTGGTTTCAGCCAACTCGTCGGGAGAACCGCTCTTGCCTCATTCTCATGGAAACGCGATGGGACCAGTAACCGCACTGCCCAACCCCGAATTGAATCCCATGCTGAACCCCACGCTGGGGCGCAATCTCGGCCGCTGGGCGCACGTGTACTTCACCAGTCCGCCAGAGAAGCGTGAGCAGGCCGTGCTGGAACTGCTTCGTGAGCTCGAAGCCGAATCGGGCACCGGCGAGACAGAAGGACCGTTGAACGGAACCTCCACCGGCATGGCTGCCGAGATGCGCCTGAATCCTGAAACCATGGCTTGTGCTGAATGTGGACATCAAAACGCAAAGCTTCACCGCTTCTGCGGTATGTGCGGATCGCCGTTGAGGCTCGATGATCCCAACTCAGACGAGGGAAACACAAGGGACTTGCCGTCCGCCGGAGGCCGGCCTCCTGGTAGCGAACCGGATTCTGCTGTGATGCGTGATCCGGTGTTTCCGACCTTGTCCTTGTTCGCCCAGGTGGGCGAGGAGGCGTCCGGGAATCGCGATTCGGGCATTCAGTGGCTGAGAGACAGGGATTCTGAGGACGGCGCTACATCTCCAACTCTCAAGTACGTTTTGGTCGTGCTAGTGATTTTGCTGGCGGGCGCCTTCTTTTACAACCGGTCCCGCACGCCGGGAGCGCGTGGCCCGGGCGAGCAAGGGGCGTCTGGAGTCTGGACGGGAGGCGGGAGTTCGGCTCCGGCAGTCAGGCCGCAGTCGGGTTCCCCGGCGACTACACCGGAAAATGTAAACCCCGCTAAGCCCGAGGCAAACTCCAGAACCACGTCGCCCAATCCAGTAACGCCGAAAGAAACTGCGCCGGCTGAGTCAAGTGCCCCCAGCGCAGCTGACACAACGACGCCCGCCCCGGTGGTTGATGCTGGGGCGAAACGCGCGGCGGCGAACCCGAGGCCCAAGCCGCACGAAGCCGCAGCAACGCCGCAAGAGGCGGCGACCATGAGCGGTTCATACGAGTTAGCCACGGCCGAAGAGTACTTGACGGGCAAGCGTGGCCCGCGAAACACCGCGGTAGCCGCGACCTTCCTGTGGAAGGCCGTGAGCAAGGAAAATACTACGGCGATCTTGCTACTCTCGGATTTGTACCGGACCGGAGACGGCGTCCCCAAGAGCTGCGATCAGGCACGCCTGCTTCTCTACGCGGCAGCGCGGAAGAATGTCCCCGAGGCAGGTCAGAAACTACGCTCGTTGCAGGTGGGCTGCCAGTAGACTCTGCGCAGTCCCAGAGAAATCCAGATCCCTCTGTCCTAGTTGTGGTGCGAGGAAGGGGTCTGTTCGAGGCCCAGAATGCTGTGCTCCCAGGCCTCGAGCTGGTCGAACTGGTCAAGCCCTGGCGACTTGTTCGTACTTGCGGGCTTCGTACCAGAGGGCGAGTTCGACTCGGTTCCAGAGTCCGAGCTTGTCATAGATGACTCGGAGATAGTTTTTGACGACGTGCTCAGTGGTTCCGATTTCGTCAGCAACTTCCTTGTTCTTGAGTCCTTGGGCAACAAGCTCAATAACTCTGCTCTCTCGTTCGTTGGGGATGCGCTTTCCGTAACGTTCGCCTCCAAACATAACTGCCTCCGGTACAAGAGTGTTGCGAGCTTTACTCGCTTGATACCGCTCGTAATCCCAAATCGCAGAAACAGACGATTGAAATGCGCCTTTACAGTCCGGCGCGCCATACTGAGTTGACGAGCGATTTCGTCGTTGTCGCAACCTTGGAGAAGTAGTTCTACGATCTGTTGTTCTCGCTGACCCAAACGGACAGGCTGTTCGCTCATCAGGCCCCCTCAAAATGTTGCTTTGGTATGTGATCAAGTGCCGGGCCGACCGCGCACGCGTGCTACCTGCGCACGGGTCGAAGGACCGGACATCTTTAACTGCAATTGATTGAAAACGAGCGTTCTTACTGAATTCCATAGCACTCCCAGTGCCAACTTGGGAGATTTTTCGGCTGTGACAAATCGGAGGAATTTTCCACAGGCAAATACCCTACGGCCCGCAGACCGACCCGCCGTCATCTCTCCAACAGCAAACTGGAGTACACACATCCATTGAGATGAATCCACCTACGGGATTACTTGCAGGGTTCTAACTGTATGCAGGACAGTTCGTTTGTCAGGGATGACCGGCGGTCGCATCATGGCCGTGTCAGGCAGGTGCGGGGCATTCGGCGCCGCAGGGCGTGGCATCGGGAACGGTCCGAAACTGCGAGGTTTGTGCGTAAGTGTAACGCCTTGATAGGGTCCTGAGGGCGCGGCTAGGGGGAACACATTAGGACAAAAGTGCCCGTCCCGTCCCACCGAGTGGAACCAATTACACGGACCAGTTTTCTCGCAAAACGGCGGAGAGCCTCGCTGGGGTAGAGCGGGGAGACAGTCGCTTGTTTGGATGAATTTCGCTTCGAGTCGACAATGACGCTGACTGAAAGAATGCATAGGTCGCTCTAAAAACCTGTCACAACCTCCTGAATTAGCAAGCTCAACTTCTTCGTTAAGCTTCGATAGTGATACTGTCCAGCTAGTCGTCGGCTCACGTCCTCGGCAGAGCGATGGGGCAGGTGCAGCGCTTCCAGCAGGGCATCGGCAATATCCAGTGGATTAGCCGGTCCGACCCATATTCCCGCCGCGGTGGCTCGTAAGACGTCCGTAAGAGCTCCCTCCTCGGCGACGGCGAACATAGGGATTCCGGTTTGCAGATATTCGTAGAATTTTGCGGGCACCTGCAACTCGTGGCTTCCCTGGAAGAGCAGCAGCAGATCGGATTGCCAGAGCAGATTCCAAGCCTGTTGCCAACTGGTCCGGGGGAGAAATTCGAGGCAGTCGCACTGCAGCAAGTCGGGAGCAATCTTGACTGCCTGCGCGAGATGGGAGGGCTCCATATCTCCTTGAAAGATCACGCGGAACGATGCCGGATCCAAGCGTCCCGAGCGGACCAAGGTGTTCAATGCGATTAGGAACGTATCGATGCGGCGATGCCCGTAGAGAGAGCCCAGATGGACAAACTGGCGCCGGGCATTAATCTTGTCGCTGCGTGGGACGGGCAAATCTTCGAATCCGTTGGTCAAGGTGCGAAACTTCGCGAGATCGAGGTCCGGGTACTGCAATTGATAAGCTTCACGCAGACGATCGGTGTTGCACAGCACTCGATCCGCCATTTGAATGCAACTCTTTTCCAACCGGCTTGCGAGCTGATGCCACCACGCAGGTCGCCTGCGCACGGATTTTGCGCTTGCCCAGGGGTCCCTGAAATCGGCTAACCAAACCACCCCGAACTTTCTCTTTAAGTGCCGAGCGACCAGATGAGACGTCCATGGTGGACCACTGGAAAACACCGCGTCCACACGTTGCTGCCGGAAGAATTGATCCGCTCGGCGGACCGCAGGCCAATACCAGCCCCAATAGCGATCTGGAACCTCCAGCAGAGCATTGAGATTCCCCCGCAGCCAGTAGTACCCTCCCTGTGTTTCCCCACCTTCAGAACCTTTGGAGTGGGTCTCTCGGGACGGCGACGCCTTGATGATCTGTTTCAGGCTTCGGTACCACTCTAGAGGGTTTGAGTTTCGGGGCGTGCGCAGCACTCGCAGAGACCCGGGCAGTGTTCGGCTATGATCGACGCTTTCATAAAATTGCTCCTCGACTGAAAGCACAGTGGGTTCAATTCCGCACTCCGGCAAGTAACGGCAGAACTGGGCAATCCGAATACTCCCAACCTCTGCCTGGGGGGGGAAAGTATAACTGACGACCAAAATGCGAAGTGGCTTCAAAAATCTCTCCGAAAACGCTACGCACTCCCGCCTAGCCCAGGAGATTGCGGAAAAGACTCGGCTCGAAGCGCGGAATCGGTAATTTACGATTTTCGGTGTGAGTGCCCGCGTCGCCGTAAGACCCAACCGTTCAATCCCGATTCACCTTTTCCAGAAGGCTTGTGGAGACTGCCCACAACGCACGAAGTCGGCTGCCGTAGAAAACTGTCATGACGAAGATGTAAGCCCCTCCCCCGGCTAGCACTTCTGAGGCAAACCGTAAGTACAGCGGCCAGGTCAACGGCATGGTCCACCTCAACAATCCAACAACAATTGCCATAGCGATGGACGCGTTCAGAGGTGGAAGCACACCACGGAGGTATTCGCCCCAGCTCAGATTGATCCTTGACAGAGTACGCCAGTAAAGCGGTATGACTACGAATGGGTAAGTGGTGATCCAAGCGGCGGCGATTCCAGTCGTGCCCCATCGGCTAGCGATATAAAATGCCGTGGGCATCACAAACAGGGCGGCGATGCCGTTTAGCATTGGGAAGCGAGTCTCGCCCACAACGATCAACACCTGGGGAAGTAAGGTAACAAGGGCACGAAAAGAGCCGTAAAAACTAAGCAGTTGCAGAGGCACAATAGCTTCCATCCATTTCTTACCTAACGCCAGTGGGACGAACTCAGGGGCAACGAGTGCCAAGCCAAATGTCGCGGGGAACGTCAGAATACATAGACCTTCGGTGAGAACACGCAAATATCGACGCAAGGCTGATTCCTGGTCCTTAACCGCAGCGAAAAAAGTCGGAGTCACCCGAACCACAACTCCGGTAACTTTTTCTACCGGGGAGGTTGCCAAATTCCAGGCAAAGGTGTATTCGCCGAGCGGGCTTGCACCCAGAACTCGGCCGGCGACCAGAAAGTCGGCATTGGAGAAGCCATACCAGCAGAGGCGGGAAACCAGAATTTGCCATGTAAAGTGAAGTGCCTTCTCGATCGATTCGAAGCGTGGCCTTGCAAAGCCATGCCGTTTACATATTGCCGTGGATCCCGACAACCAAGCGGTGCCGAGAACATTTCCCAAAACAAGTGACCAATAACCCAGCCCTAACGCAGCCAGCAAAAGCGTCACCACCGCTTGCGTCAACGACTGCCCGGTTTCCAGAGCCGACAGCAGTTTGAAACGCATCTCCTTTTGGAGAAGGCCGTAGGGAACACTCCGAAACGCCAAGATGATGAAGGTGGTGCTCATGACAATCACCACGGCGGGCAGCCTTGGGTTTCGAAAGAAATGGCCGAGCGGGACCGCAATGGCACAAGAGATCGAAAAGCTCGCGATCCCGACGAGCAAGGAAATACTATTGAGTTGCGCAATCTGGACTCCGGTCAATTCGCGTAAAGTGAGAACGGTAGTTCCCACCCCGAACTCGCTGACGAGAGTGACCAGCCCCAAGTAAATTGCGGCCATCCCTACCAGGCCGAAATCCGACGGTGCCAACAGGCGAGCGATGATAATAGTAGACACCCAGGTGAGAACTTGACTCGACCACTTGGCTGCGGCCGTCCACGCCACCCCCCTGGCG
>Ga0137418_10005556_pt1 | contig 11577 bp, 10 predicted proteins | sample CZODoug3_1_2_16f_FD_122242 | JGI IMG/M metagenome (GOLD analysis project Ga0137418, IMG submission 122242) | Vadose zone soil fungal communities from Angelo Coast Range Reserve, California, USA - CZODoug3_1_2_16fungal (Hybrid Assembly) | ecosystem: Environmental > Terrestrial > Soil > Vadose... | reverse complement strand
CCGTCAGGGTCCGGCATTCCTTTAAGATCGTTGTAATCCCCGACGAATGAGCCCTTCTCAGCACGGTATTTCAAATTTGCTGCCCTAAACGCCCAGACTTTCGCCTCTTCGCCAGCATTGATGCCCTCGTCTCGTCGTTTCAAACGTGCGGGGACCGTGATTCCAATAGTCGTTCCGATTAAAACGGTTACTAAAAACGCAAGCGCCAGGCCGGTCTGCGCGATTCGAAAGCCAGCATACTTATGCCGGGCCTGGGTCATATGCCTGTAAATCAAAGCCCCGCCCCACAGCGCAAATATACAAACTGGAATTGCAGTAAACTTCAGCCTCCAGGAAGCGGTCTCAGCCGCCTCCATAATCGTCCAGAACTCCAGCTTCAGAACGCCTCTTTCAATCCATGCCAGGAGTGTTCCGGCGAAAAAAGTCAGTGCCATCAAAGAACCCAATGCGCCAAGAAATATTGACCGACCGTAAAACGGAAGCTCAATTTCCGGCTTTGACAATGGTTCACCAACAGATTGCGATTTGCAGCCTGGGCATCCGACTCGTAAGTCACCTTCAAACTTCAAGCCGCAGCAAGGGCATACTATCAATGTTTCGCACCTCAAAAAATGCTCAGCAGAACTTAACCAGCTTGTTTGGTCGATAATTGTGTCGCGCTCGCGCCGTTCACAAAATTGGGTTCAGGGGCTACCCGACGTTCCTGTCGTCCGGAGAGTGTATCGTTCTTCACAGCAAGTGCTCGCGCTGCGTCCTGGCGATTTACTTCAAGCCACGTGTGATACATACGATGTGCGAAGGTCCAATACGAACCTATCGCCAAAACCCACAAAACCGCGGGCATCCGGTTGGCAAGCAGATTTTGCGAGCCTGGATGAGTGGAAAGAGCCCCAATTATCAGAAGTACTACTCTCTCCGGCCGTCTCAGAAAACCAACGTCACATTTCGGAATCAGACTCTCAGCTCGCGCGCTGGTGTAACTGACCATAACGGATCCCATCAAACCGGCACCTGCGAGGAACACATTCAGCGTTGAATGAAAACTGCTGTCACGTGCGTAAAAGACCATCAACCCGACAAAAACGACCATGTCGGACAGGCGATCCAGCGACGAATCCAGGAATCCTCCGAAACGTGTAACTCTACCCGAAAGTCTTGCCACCTGCCCGTCAAGCATGTCGAACAGATTCGCAACAATCAAAATTATGCCGGCCCAGAAAAAAAAGCCGAGACCGAACAGCAGCCCACAGGCTACGTTAATCGAAACCCCTATTAAAGTCAGATAGTTAGGGTTAATTCTGCCGTAAGCAAGCCACCGCACCATCGCATCAATGATGCGTTGCGATCCGCGTCCGATACTCGCTCCAAACACTCTTCTAGATTTCTCCTGTTCCTAACCAGACACGACTTTCGTTAAACTCGCCCCAGGAATTAGTCTATCATGATATGGAGGGGTCGGAGGGCTTGTCAAGGTATTCCCACCGCCGCCGTTGTGGAGCATCATTTGCCTGAACCTGGCGGATAGACACCTTACGACTGCTCATGGATTGTTTTTAGCTGTTTAATCTCGAATCTCCGATCTCCAGCCGGTGTTTTCACCAATACTTCGTCGCCTTCTTCCTTGCCCATTAAACTTCGGCCAACGGGCGAGGTCGTGGAGATCATGCCACCTTGCGGGTCGCTCTCTTCCGGGGTGACCAGTCTGTATGTGACTTCTTCGTCGCGCTCAGAATCATAAAGTACCAGGGTCGAGCCATACGCTGCGCGGTCGGTCGGAATTATTGAGATATCAATCGAAGCAATTTCGCTGATTCTTTGACGTAGCTGCGTAATCCTCGCCTTTACGAATTCCTGGCGATCCAGAGCCGCTCTAAATTCAGCATTCTCTCTAAGGTCGCCAAATTCCAGGGCTCGCTTGATCTCCTTCGGGAGATGAATCCTAAGCTCGCTTTCCAGTTCGTCCAGCTCGCCTTGAAGCTTTTGCTTGATTACCTGCGTCAAATTCTCGTTCCCCCCAACTTCTTTCGTGATTGTGGTGGACTGCCCCAAACGCCAAAATGCACAAATAGAGGTCCAGCACGTGTGATTGAATGCGTATCATACCACTGGTTTCTCTCGGATGTGCACTTTGTCCTCGCCTTACCTAAGGAAACACCTAAACCACCCTGGTTTCCCGGTCATTCAATGGCTGTCTCGTAGCCTGAGCCAGCCCAAATTTCTTCCTTTCCACTTTTCCCCTTCCCCCTTCCCCTAAAGTTTTTATCGGCTTGTGTTAGATTTTTTTCATGGGTCAGCAGGCAATAGTTGCAAAACGTGCAGTCGATCGCATTCGCGGTGGGCATCTATGGATTTATCGTAGCGATGTCGTTAGTGTTAACGGGGCTGCGCCGGGCAGTGTCGTCTCGATTCTCGACGAAAACGGACGTTTTCAGGGGCGGGCGATGTTCAGCGATCAGTCCGAAATCACACTTCGCATCCTTACGCTTCGCGATGAACAGATCGATCGGGAATGGTGGCGCCGGCGGCTTCGCGCTGCTTTTCAACGCAGGCGCAATATCGGGCCGGACACAGATTCTTATCGGCTTGTTTATGCCGAAGGGGACCTTTTGCCATCACTGATCATCGATCGTTACCGCGATGTCCTGGTCCTTCAGACTTTGTCCCAGGGAACAGAACACTTTAAAGATCTGATCGTCAGTCTTTTGATCGAGGAGCTTAAGCCGAGGGCAATTATTGAGCGAAACGATGTTAAGGTGCGAAAGCTTGAAGGGCTTGAAATGAGCACCGGAGTGTTGTTTGGTGAAGCACCGCAGGAGTTGGAGATTTCTCAGGACGGACTCAGATTTGTGATCCATCCGCTTGCGGGTCAGAAAACCGGTTCTTTTCTCGATCAGCGGGAGAACCGCATCGCGGCGAAGAACCAGGCAAGCGGCCGTGGGCTGGACTGCTTTACGTTCAACGGGGCATTTGCGCTTCATTTATCGGCCCGCTGCGAATCCGTCATTGGTGTCGATATCTCAGGCGAGGCAATCAAGGCTGCAAAGCGAAACGCAGCCCTAAATCAGTGCGAGAATGTCTCATTCGTTGAATCAAACGTTTTCGATACCTTAAGGGAAATGGAGTCCAGCGGCGAAAGATTCGACACGATCGTGCTCGATCCACCGGCCTTCGCTAAGAATCGTGGCAGCGTCCGTGCCGCAATTCGCGGCTATAAGGAAATAAACCTAAGAGCCCTGAAACTGCTGAATGCGGGTGGCGTACTGATCACGTGTACGTGTTCATACCATATGTCCGAGTCGATGTTTCTCGAGGTTATAGCGGACGCAGTTGTTGATTCAAAACGGCGAGTTCAGTTGGTAGAAAAACGGATGCAGTCGAGCGATCACCCTGTGCTGGTCAACGTCCCGGAAACCTATTATCTCAAATGCGTAATTGTCCGAGTCCTGGATTGATTCGACGCCTGGCATAACTGCCTGGCGACTCCGCCGCCGGATGTGCGGTAAGGCCCTGCCTCAACAGCCCCGACTTAAGATGCCCAGCCTCACTTCACCCGATCTCAACGTCATTCCTGGTCGAATCGGCCAGACGTTTTGCATCCGGGAAGACATCGTAAGAACGCAGGATTTCCGGGTCGCCTTCCAACAGAACTCTCTGGCTTGCATCGCCCCCAAACGCAGCAGTCACCATTTCCATCCTCAATCGCAATTTCAGGAAATCCATTTCCGAATCAATCTGTGCCGGCGTCACATGTTCCGATAGATTTCGTTGGACGAACAGCCGGAACGCCTCGATCACTCGATCGCTTGCTGGAAAGTCCGATGCTTTCAACTCATGATCGAAATCGGCTTTTTCAACCTTGAAGTTCTCCAGACCGGGAAACATGCCGCTCATTAGCTGCCGATTGAAAAAGAAGACCGCCTCCGAGATCAGTTGTCTTGTCGGCGTCAGCTGAAGTTCCTTAACCTCGAAGTCCGGAGTAATTCCACCGCCACCATAGAAAACACGACCCCCCGCAGTCTTTACCCCCGGTCCGGCCGGTGGTGTTGGCGACGGTGTCGGCGAAGGGGCAACCTCACCTTTAGTCGCAGGACCTTTAGTCGAAGGCTTCGTCACAGCTTTCTCATCGGCCGGATCGCGCCGGATATAGTATTCGTAAAAGGCACCGCTCGAATAGTCGCGCTGAATCAGCCGTCCATACGGCGTAAAGTAGTGGGCAGTTGTCAGTGTCAGCCCTGTACCGCCGAGCAACGGATAAACGCGCTGCACCAGTCCTTTCCCAAAACTCGTCTCTCCAATTAGCAGACCGCGGCCGTGATCCTGAATCGCACCGGCAACGATCTCTGAGGCAGATGCCGTACCGCGATTTATTAAAACAACCAGGGGAAAATCGCCGTTATCCGAACCCGTCGAGCGATAGATCTTAGGCTCGCTGTATTCTTTTCGACCCTTTACCGAAACTATCACTTTACCTTTGTCCAAAAACTCGCTTGAAACGTCGATCGCCTGTTCCAGCAGTCCACCGGGATTGTTCCGCAGGTCCAGAATCAGCTGGTGCATCCCTTGTTGCTTTAACTTACCCAAAGCTTCTCTGATTTCGTCATCCGTCGTGTGCTGGAACCCGCCTGTCAGACCGATGTACCCAATGCCGGGCCGGATAATAAACGAGTCTCGGATCGAAGGCAGTGGCACTGAATCGCGAAGAATCGTAAACGCAATTGGTGATTGCGAACCCGGCCGTTCGACCTTTATTTTAACCGGCTGCTGAAACTCGCCCCGAACGCGCTTTGATACCAGCTGGCTCGTCCAATCGCGGGCGTCATCTCCGTCAATCTCTACAATCCGATCACCGTAACGCAGTCCTGCCCGCGCAGCTGGCGTACCCGGTATTGTTGTCTGAACGTAAACGCCATCTCGGTGCTGAAGTATCGTTACCCCTATACCGAAAAACCGGGAATCCTGATCCTGCTGCAATCTCGTGAATTCCGCGCGGGGAAAATAGTTTGAATGCGGATCAAGGGTAGAAAGCATCCCCTGGATCGCTGCCTGGGTGGCGCGTTCGTAGTCGACACCTCCGGCATAATTGTTTGTAACTGCATCAAGCGCTCCGACGTAATCGTCCTCAATGGTACTGGTTTCAACTGGGGCAGGGGCGCTGGATTGTTTTGGATGAATGTGTGACCGCGAGGCACGACTGATCGTTCCGCCAAGGAGGGCCGCGACAGCGATAACGCTTAATCCGAGCACGACAGCCTTATGTTTCATCATCATCGATTAATGCAGACCTTGAACAATGGGGAAATCGCAAAAAATATACCATAGGCCGGGCATTGCCCCTAAGGCCCCAACAGCCGCGCTTGTGATATATTTCCTGTTATGTTCTCTGTTCTTTGCCTTTCGGGTCAAGAACACGGTTTACTTTGCATCAGCCAGGAAAGTTGTAATTTGATGTCTCGATCTCTCTCTATCATAGTTCCTGCGTACAACGAAGCGTCGAGACTCGGTGAAAGTCTGACGAGGATCTTCAGTTTTCTCGAACTCCACTTTCCCGGCAGCGAAGTAATTGTGGTTGACGACGGTTCGACCGACAACACGATTGAGGTCGCTGAAGAAAGCTTTGCGGGTCGCGACCAAACTCGCGCCCGAATCATTCGGGTCCACCCAAACCGGGGTAAGGGGCATGCAGTAAGGTTGGGACTTCTAGCGGCGAAGTATCCGATTGCATTATTTTCCGATTCTGACCTCTCCACCCCAATCGAAGAGGCCTCGAAACTGGTTGATACAATCGACTCCGGAGAAGTTGATATTGCATTTGGCTCGCGAGCCCTGGATCGAACCCTGATTGGCGTTCATCAGCCCTGGCGTCGCGAGCAGGGAGGACGGTTTTTCAACCTGGTGGTGCGGCTCGCAACCGGCTTGCCGTTTTGGGATACACAATGTGGTTTCAAAGCTTTCCGAATGGCGACATTCCGGCCAATTTGCGAGGCCTCGAAAATCGACAGGTTCGGTTTTGACGTCGAACTATTGTTTGTTGGCTATTTGGCGGGCTTGCGGCTCAAAGAGGTTCCTGTCCGCTGGGATCACAATGACGGAAGCAAATTGAACATGTTCAGTGATACGTTCAGGGCATTTGACGAGATTCGAACGATTCGAAAGCTGGTCAAACAGGGGGCGTACGAACATGCAGTTAAACAAGCGAAGAAGGCGCTTGAGGATTCAGACCTGGGAAGGGAAATCCCTGAGGCATCTGGCTTAACCAGCGTTCCGAATTCGCAGGATAAATTTGTCGCGGCCAATCACGGGGAGTAGTGTCGACGAGGAGCACGCACTTTGACAGAGAAACTGTCTCTGAAACATCCGAGGTAAGGAAATGACCGCTCGTCTAAATGTCAACATTGATCATGTTGCAACCGTGCGACAGGCCAGGCGCGCCACTGAGCCAAATGTTATTGCTGCTGCATTGATTTCAGAACAGGCCGGCGCCGATGGCATCACGATACATCTGCGCGGGGACCGAAGACATATTCAGGACTCGGACCTAAAGGGCTTGCGGCTGACCGTAACAACGTATCTAAATTTGGAAATGGCTGCAACAGAAGAGATGGTCGGCATCGCCATTGACAATAAACCTGACGCTGTCACACTCGTGGCCGAGAATCCGAACGAAATTACAACCGAGGGCGGACTGGACGTTAAGGCGAATATTGGGATTGTTCGTGCGGCTGTTCTTCGATTGCGCGAGGCTAACATCATTACAAGTTTGTTTATTGACCCCGAGCGGTCCCAGGTGGAAACTGCGCGCGACGTTGGAGCGCAACAGGTCGAACTCTGCACAGCCGTCTATTCCGAACTGACCCAGGGCGCGCGGGCCGGCCACAGTGACAATGCAATGCGGGCAATCAACGAGTTGCGGCGATTAAGAGAGGCTGCGGTGCTCGCAGGCCAGTATGGACTTCGTGTAGCAGCCGGTCACGGCCTGACCTATAAAAATGTCGGGGCAGTTTCCGAAATTGAAGAGATTACGGAATTTAACATTGGGCACAACATTATTGCTCGCGCTGTCTTTATTGGACTTGCTGAAGCCGTTCGCGAGATGCGAATCGCGATAGCAGGCGGCGTTCGTTAGGTTTCAAGCAAAAAAATTGAACGGTCTGATTAAATAGATGAACCAGCTAAGCCACATCTCCCATTATTGGTTTTTGTTATTCCCGGCTACCTATCTGATCCATGTGCTCGAGGAATACTTTGGAGGATCCTCAGGAAAAGTATCGAGTAATAAGGTTGCTGGAACCAATGTTTCTGTGGGGCAATTCGTGTTATTCAACGGGATCGGAATCGGCCTGATGCTGATCGGGTTTGTTATCGCACGTACCGATGGATTCCTGAACTGGCTGTCGGTGATGCTTGGCACTGTCGTGCTCGTTAACGGTCTGTCGCACACGTATGCGACGTTGAGCCGGCGAAAATATAACCCGGGGTTTATCTCCGGCATACTGGTTTGGGCGCCACTGGGAATCTTTACCTTGTATCGACTCAGTTATTTTATGCCGGCGAAGAGATTCATCGCCCCTGTATTGGTCGGCCTTGCGGTCCAGGTCACTGTGTCTCTAATTTCTCGAAACGGCGATGTACTGTGGGGCGCAGGACTGACTTTGGGAACATCCATTGACGAAAGTCAGAGCGCGCCGAAAGCATAAATTGCCCATCAAAGATGGCGCGGATGCTAACGATTTGTGTGGAATCACACTGGAATTTCACTATTACGATCGGGGGCCGGTATTTACAGCGGTTTGATCGAGGAATTCGATAGTTCAATGCAAACGGGCGATGCACAGAATGTGCACCGCCCGTTTCGTCCTTAAGAAGTTACCTGCTTCAACTATGAATTGCCGCGGTTCCCCCACCGGAAGCGAGCTGAAGTCTGACCTTTGCCCTTTCGAGTGCTGTTCGCAGTTTTTCAAAGTCTTCATCGTTCCCGCTGAAAGAACCAAGCGCCTTTTCGAATTGTTCCTTTTCCGCACGCGCCTTCGCAGCGTCGATCTCCTCGGGAAGCTCTGCAATTTCGGCCAGGACGGAAACGCGGTCGTGATTCACCTCGACAAACCCACCGGACACGTGCAGTTGATGTGTAACTCCGCTTTGGAGGTACGAAAGGACTCCCGTCTGCAATTGGGAAATCAACGGCGAGTGCGCAGGCAAAATTCCCAATTCGCCGTTTGCGCCTGGGACAGCAACCGACTCAACTCGTTCGGAAACCACGCGCCGCTCTGGTGTTACAACGTCTAATTGGATCAAGTCAGCCATAAAAATCCATGTCGAAGGTTCGAAAATTTGACGTTAAATATCGGACGACTTTGAACTCTACGCTGCAGTGGCGGCCAATTGCTCTGCTCGTTTGCGGACGTCTTCGATTGTTCCCTGAAGGAAGAATGCCTGTTCCGGAACATCGTCATGCTTTCCATCGATAATTTCGCGAAATCCCCGGATGGTGTCCTCGAGCTTAACGTATTTGCCTTCCAGCCCAGTGAACTGTGCAGTAACAAAGAAGGGCTGCGAGAAGAAACGCTGCACCTTGCGCGCACGCGAAACAACCAGTTTATCTTCGTCGGACAATTCATCAAGTCCAAGAATTGCAATAATATCCTGCAACTCCTTATATCGTTGAAGCACTTTCTTTACGTCCTGCGCAGTGTTGTAATGCTCATCACCGACGATGCGCGGATCAAGAATTCGCGATGATGACGAAAGGGGATCAACCGCGGGGTAAATGCCAAGTTCCACAATCTGTCTCGAAAGTGCCGTTACTGCATCAAGGTGGGCGAACGTTGTTGCCGGCGCAGGGTCAGTGTAATCGTCTGCAGGTACATATACGGCCTGGATCGAAGTAATAGCCCCGGTTTTCGTCGACGTGATTCTCTCCTGAAGTTCGCCCATTTCCGTCGCCAGGTTCGGCTGATATCCTACGGCTGACGGCATTCGACCAAGCAGCGCGGAAACTTCGGAACCGGCTTGTGTAAATCTGAAGATGTTATCGACAAATAGCAGGACGTCCAGCCCCTTGTCGCGGAAATATTCCGCGACGGTCAAGCCTGACAAAGCGACTCGAAGACGCGCTCCAGGAGGTTCAGTCATCTGCCCGTAAACAAGCGCTACCTTCGAATTCTCGATGGCCGTCATGTCGACCTTCGTCATATCGAATTCGCCGGTTGCTTCCAGGTGCTCGTAAAATGCCTCGCCGAAATCGATAACCTTTGATTCGACCATTTCTCTAAGCAAATCGTTGCCTTCACGGGTACGTTCGCCCACGCCGGCAAACACCGAAAACCCGGCATGAGCCTTGGCGATGTTGTTGATCAATTCCATAATCAACACCGTCTTGCCCACGCCGGCACCGCCAAACAGGCCAATCTTGCCGCCCCGGACGAACGGTTGAATCAGATCGATGACCTTGATTCCGGTCTCAAACATCTCCAATTCGGTCGCCTGTTCCTCAAAGCTGGGCGCGTGGCGATGGATCGGGTATCGCTCTGTGGCCTTGACGGGCCCCAGATTGTCCACCGGTTCGCCAATTACGTTCATCACACGTCCAAGGGTGCCTTCGCCAACCGGCACAGTTATGCCGCCGCCGGTATCGATCGCTTTCATACCGCGAACCATACCGTCAGTGGGCAACATCGAAACAGCACGCACGCGGCCCTCTCCAAGATGTTGCTGGACCTCGCATATGACATCAATAGGGGTCGGCACGTCGAAACCGTCCGAAACAACTCGCAGTGCTGTATAGATGGGCGGCAGGTAACCACCCTCAAACTCGACGTCCACTACTGGACCGATGATTTGCACTACGCGACCAGCCATATGGCTGTTCGAACCTCCAGCGTATCCGTTAGGCGTAGCCATACTTTAAGAACTCCTCTAAATAATTGCTGTCTTCGACAGGCGAAATTCGGGCAGGTGTTAAAGCCGATAAAGATACCATACAGCCTGTAGTGCTGCAAATGCCTGTGCACCCATACCAAATGTGGCCGCGCTGAGGGGGAACCGCAATTCTAATTGTCGTCAATCCGGATTTTCATTTGGCGGAGAGTTCGCAGGTCGTCAGCAGTCAGATCAAGAGTTGACGTTTCAGACTCTGCCGAGTCATCGTCCGAAACCGGTCGAAGCCCGATTTCCATCTTCAAAGTCAACTCAAGCTCGAACCCTTCGTTCCTTAGCCTGTCGATCGCTTCCGCTACCTCGCTGGATTTCTCAACTGCGGCATTGATTGCGCTGCCAAGCTCTTGCACAATCCTTTTTGTCTCGTCGTTGATGTCCAAGCTACGTCCTTACCGTTCGACTGAAATGTTCGTTTTCTTTTCTGGATGTTAAGCGTCCCGGTGGACGAGGTCAACACTCGGGGCGCACAATAGAAGGGCCAGGGGAGTTCAATCGGCATTGCCGACCCGGCTACCGGCTTTGGAGATTCAGGCGGCAATCGACCAGGACTTACGGAAGGACTTTTCCGGGCGCTCTCTGCTGTGAAAAAGCAGTATTTGCAGCCCGCCCACGCAATTTCTCGTCCACATTTTCAAATTCCCGTTGTTTGTAATAAAGTCGGTTTACCCTGGCGTGATAAGCTCCAAAAGATGAAATTTATGGCTACGAAAACCATCGAAGAGCGGAAAAAACGGTTCGAAACCTCTTCGCACATTTCTTTACCTGGCGATTTCAATCCCTCAAATGCCGAGCCTGTGGACTACGAGCGAGATCTCGGAGCACCCGGCGAATATCCCTACACGCGCGGTATCCGTCGCAATATGTACCGCGGCAAATTCTGGACGATGCGTCAATATGCGGGCTTTGCTTCTGCCGAAGAGTCAAACGCCCGTTATAAATACCTTCTATCACAGGGCACAACGGGCTTGTCTGTCGCCTTTGATCTTCCGACGCAAATTGGGCTGGATTCGGATGACCCGCTTGCCTCTGGCGAGGTAGGGAAGGTGGGGGTAGCCATCGATTCGCTTGAAGACATGGAAACGCTTTTTGGCGGCATCCCGCTTGAAAAGGTTTCCACTTCGATGACCATCAACGCCACCGCGGCGATACTGCTTTGCCTGTACGTCGCGGTCGCAAGGAAACAGGGCGCCAACCTAGCCAAAATCTCCGGCACCGTGCAAAACGATGTTTTGAAGGAATACATTGCGCGCGGCACCTATATCTATCCGGTGCGGCCGGCGATGCGCATGGTCACCGACATTTTCGCGTGGTGCCGCGAGAATGTGCCCAAGTGGAATACCATTTCGATCTCCGGCTACCACATCCGCGAGGCCGGCTCGACTGCCGTCCAGGAAGTTGCGTTCACGCTTGCCAATGGCATCGCGTACGTCCAAGCCGCGCTTGATGCCGGCCTTCGCGTGGATGAATTTGCGCCGCAGCTTTCTTTTTTCTTTAATGCGCACAATGACCTGCTGGAAGAAATCGCCAAGTACCGCGCGGCGCGACGGCTCTGGGCTCGCATCATGGTGGAACGCTTTGGGGCCAAGGATCCGCGCTCGTTGATGCTGCGCTTTCACGCGCAAACGGCAGGCTCTTCGCTCACTG